>Ga0315290_10000304_pt1 | contig 30984 bp, 25 predicted proteins | sample YL17G12_0_MG_FD_203627 | JGI IMG/M metagenome (GOLD analysis project Ga0315290, IMG submission 203627) | Sediment microbial communities from Yellowstone Lake, YNP, Wyoming, USA - YL17G12_0 | ecosystem: Environmental > Aquatic > Freshwater > Lake > Sediment | place: USA: Wyoming | collected... | reverse complement strand
TGACGAGCACGAATAGGAGGGTGGTACGTAAGCCCAAAATAATTCCGTCAGCCTGATAGGTAATGAATAATGAAAGAAGAAAAGCTATTTTGAACTCGGCAAAAAATCCTTCGGGGCCCCGGTCAGGAAAATTGCCCCCCTGTTGCCCCAATTTGCCTGACCGCCCAAATGATTTTTTGCCGAGAATAACCTGGTGGAAAAATGTGAAAATAAACATATAAATACGCTTGACAGACTCCGGTTCATAGGAGACACAGAGAAGAAAAGAATTTGACGAGATAACAAGATTATCAAGATTGAGAAAGAAGAATTTTTGACAGGATTGACAGGATAAATAGTGGGTGAGTGAATGAGTAGATGAGGGGAAGAAAGAGGGCGGACCACCTGGGGGGAGGGGAAGGGACAGAAGTCAGAGGTCAGAAGACAGAGGGAAAGAGGGCGGAGTTGGAGTGGGCGGTCCGGGGGCAGGGAAGAAAACAGGAGGTGAAAGGTCGGGATTTTATTTGACATTTTGGGCTGGCCGTGGTAGTATTGGCTTATAGGCGAAATGGGCTGTGTTGGGATGGGAAGGACTGCAAGAAGAAGGCATGAGGCACTAGGCACTAGAAGATAAGAATAAAAAGATGAACCACGGAGGCACAGAAGAAGAGAATGAATAATAGGGACAGAAGACAGAAGGAAAAGAACAGAATCCGCAGATTACGCAGATTGACGCAGATTTGAGATTAGAATAAACCCGGGCATGGCGAGGGCTAGTTCGTCCGGGCTACACTTGCCAAAAAATAAGAATTCCGCAAAGTGGTTAAAAGAGCAAAGATAAGAAATAAGAATCCCGCAAAGGCGCGAAGGCGCAGAGAAGAAAAAAAAGAATTAGAAAAGGCGCAAAGGAAAGATGAAAGAAAAAGAATTTACCACGAAGATAAGAAGAGCACGAAGAAGAAAGGGAATATAAGATAACGAAAGAGGAATTGGAACAACTCACGCCGTGCGTAAAGAAACCGCATGAGGTGACGGAGAGGATTTGTAAGGAAAAGATAGAGTTGTTTATTTGAAAAATCATGTGGAATCAAATTAATGAAAGCTGATGAAGTAAAAGAAACTCTGTTAGATTACCAAAAAGAACTTGAGGGTATTCTTAGTCGCTTCAAAAGGACTCGTGACGGAATTCACATAGGTAATTCGGATGACTCTTACTTACGTAAGATAGTTATCGAGTTGCAAGACTTTTTAGATGATGTTTTTGGCGAGCAAAATAATTACTCAACTAACATTATCCATTACTATAATAACGGCCAAGCCAACTTTCTTAATATGCCTTGTTATAAAAGCGTAGAGCAAATTCGTGATGTTGTTTCAGCTGTCATCACAAAAATGTCACGAAACCCGGAATTGTTTATGAAGAAGGGGGAAAAACAAAATTGTGCAGATTTAAAGGAATCTGCAAAAGTAACATTATCTTGGCTAGTCCACCATGTGCCGATCAATTTCTGGCTCTGGTGGGCTGGGTTGTTGATCGCTGTATTTATAATTGGTGTTAAAGTTGGTGGAATAGGTTGGGTTCAGGATTTGATTAGCAAAAAATAAGGGAGAATAGAGCCGAATATACGAGAATGTTGACATTTTATTTGCTGTAAACTAAATTGCTAAGGAAAAGTGATAATATTATGTTAGGAGGCAAAAATTATGGGAGCAATCAAGGACCTAATCGATCTCGTCACGCAACTCGCAAACAGTGTGCAAGACCGCAAGTTTGCCTCTGAGCTAAATACCATTCAGTCCTTAATCCTGAAACTTCAAGCTGAGCAGGCGACACTTCACGAGGCAAATGTTAAATTGAGAGAAGAACTGCTGTCCCTCAAGGAACGGAACCGAGAGTTGGAAACTGAAAACGAGAAACTCTCTTCTGCTTCAGCGACTGGGCCAGACGATAGCCCTAAGTGTCCGAACTGCTCGACTAGTTCTAAGCCCTTTTATATGAGGCCGGTTCCAACAGATTTCGTGGAATTAGAGAATGCCACACACGAGTGTTCGCAATGCAAATTCAAGAAACGACTTGAATAGAATCCTCCAATAACAGGAGCAATTTATCAGAATTATTCGATTGAAAGTCAACGCAATACTATACTAAAGAAAAGAGCATTTATTAACTCGGCCGGCGGGGCGTCCATTGTTTTGTCGAAGGCTGTCAGCCGGAGGTCAGATAAGTCCGCCATGGGCGGATAAATATTGAAGAAGGAACGGGAGCTTGTGTCAGCCAGATGGGAAGATTCAACTGTAAGCAGTATAAATAATAAGAAAACGGGAAGACTCAATCGTTAGAAGTATATGTTCTTTAATATAAATGGTTTAGTATTGGAGTATGTTATGAAGCGGTTATTTTTTTGGATAATCATAGGTATTGTCGCGGCTATTCCAGGGGGATGTAAGGTTCAGACCAATAATTACAATGCAGCATCTGATCCGAACGTTTCAAAAGCTGAATCATCCCTTGTTGACAAGGCAATGCAAGAAGCGACTGAAAAGCTACGGCAAGAAGCGGAATCAGGAGACGCTGATGCACAGTGCAATCTTGGGGATATGTATAGAAAGGGTGAGGGTGTTGAGCAGGATTATAAAGAGGCGGTTAGATGGTATCGCAAGGCGGCTGAGCAGGGAAACGCTGATGCACAGTTCAATCTTGGGTTTATGTATGGTAAGGGTCAGGGTGTTGAGCAGGATTACAAGGAGGCGGTTAAATGGTTCCGCAAGGCGGTCGAGCAGGGAGACGCTACTGCACAGTACAATCTTGGGGCTATGTATTGGGGTGGTCAGGGAGTTGAGCAGGATTATAAAGAGGCGGTTAAATGGTATCGCAAGGCGGCCGAACAGGGACTGGCTGATGCACAGTACAATCTTGGGGTTATGTATGCCGAGGGTCAGGGTGTTGAGCAGGATTACAAGGAGGCGGTTGAATGGTCTCGCAAGGCGGCAGAGCAGGGATACGCTGCTGCACAGTACAATCTTGGGTTTATGTATGCCGAGGGTCAGGGTGTTGAGCAGGATGATAAGGAGGCGGTTAAATGGTATCGCAAGGCGGCCGAACAGGGATACGCTGCTGCACAGTACAATCTTGGGGGTATGTATGCCGAGGGTCATGGAGTAGAGCAGGATTACAGGGAAGCGGCTAAATGGTATCGCAAGGCGTCTGAGCAGGGATACGCTGCTGCACAGTTCAATCTTGGGTTTATGTATGCCGAGGGTCATGGAGTAGAGCAGGATTATAAGGAGGCGGCTAAATGGTCTCGCAAGGCGGCCGAACAGGGATACGCTGCTGCACAGTGCCTTCTTGGAGCTATGTATACCGATGGTCAGGGCGTTGAGCAGGATTACAGGGAGGCGGTTAAGTGGTATCGCAAGGCGGCTGAACAGGGATATGCTTATGCACAGTACAGTCTTGGAATTATGTATGGCAATGGTCAGGGCGTAGAGCAGGATTACAAGGAGGCGGTTGAATGGTCTCGCAAGGCGGCTGAGCAGGGAGACGCTTATGCACAGTGCAATCTTGGGGGTATGTATGGCAAGGGTGAGGGAGTGAAGCAGGATTACAAGGAGGCGGTTAGATGGTATCGCAAGGCGGCTGAGCAGGGAAACGCTGGTGCACAGTTCAATCTTGGGCGTATGTATTGGAGTGGTGAAGGCGTTATTGAAGATTATGTTGAAGCATATAAATGGTACTTACTGGCGGGGATGAATGGTGAAGAAGTGTCGGAACAAAAAAAGTACCTGAAACGTGAAATGACGGCCGGTCAGGTGGTTGATGCTCAGCAGAGGGCGAAGGCGTTCTTGGAAGGCAGGGAGACAGATAAGGCGGACACGGGGGAAGAAGCTAACGATGTTAAGACCAGTGGTACGGGATTTTTTATAAGCTCCGATGGGTATCTGTTGACTTCTCATCATGTGGTTGAAGGCGCTAAAACGGTAAAAGTTGTGACGGGAAAGGGGATATTCGCGGCGACAATTATAAATTTTGACGCTGCCAATGATATAGCGATTCTGAAGGTTGGTGGCGGGGGTTTCGGGTGGCTGGATGTAGTGGCCAGCATGGATGTAAAAGCTGGTGATAAAGTTTTCACGATTGGTTTTCCGAATATTGGATTGCAGGGGTTTGAACCGAAATACACTGAGGGTGTGGTCAGCAGCGTTTCAGGTGCGAATGATAATCCTGGGTATTTCCAGATCAGTACGCCGGTTCAGCCGGGCAATTCGGGTGGTCCTTTGATTAATAAGGATGGTGAGGTTGTTGGAATAATTACGTCAAAATTGAGCGAAATCAGCGCACTGTTGACAAGCGGAGAACTTCCACAGAACGTGAATTACGCGTTGAAGAGTTCGTATATACGAGCGTTTTTAGAAGTTGTGCCTGGAATCGGTGAGCAAGAGTCTGGAAAGAGCAAAGTGAAAGAAGGGAATATATCGACTCAAATCAACAAAGCTAAAGAAGCAGTGGTGCTTATATTGTGTTATTAGGAATTATTTGGTGAGAGCGGTGGTGGGGGAGGCAGCCGGCTTTTGGCAAATCAAGGTTTTTTAGGCATAAGGGAATCAAGAATACAGGGAATGTCCAATTTCGACTGAAACATTACGGTTTTCCGATAGAGTTGGATTCTGCTGAAACCACAAAGTCAGAGCTTGACAAAAAGGTTGAGTTGTTATATCCAATGTGTATAATAATTCCTGGCAGTGCCAATTGTGGCGTCAGCGTCAAAAGGATTGTGAAACTTTGATTTCGGTTTTGGCGCCAACATCAACTATAAGGAAGGTAATAGGTTATGTCGCTTAAAGTAGCTATCGCAGGTGTTACCGGGGCGGTGGGGCAGGAGTTTTTGCGGATATTGGAGCAGCGAGGCTTTCCGGCAACTGAATATAAGTTTTTGGCCTCGTCCCGCTCGGCGGGTAAAAAGATGATGTTCGCTGGGGTAGAATATACCGTCGAGGAGCTTACGGAAGGCAGTTTCGAAGATACCGATATCGCCCTGTTCAGCGCCGGTGCGGCGATCAGTAAGCAATTTGCCCCGATCGCGGTGGGAAAGGGCTGTACCGTGGTGGACAACTCCTCGGCGTTTCGTATGGAAGACGATGTTCCGCTGGTGGTGCCTGAGATCAACCCGGAGATGATCTACCAGAATAAAGGTATTATTTCCAACCCTAACTGTACGACGATTATCGGTATTGTACCGGTTTGGCCGCTGCATAAGGCTAACCCCGTCAAGCGAATAGTGGCTAGTACGTATCAGGCGGTCAGCGGCGCCGGCATGGGAGCTATGCTGGAGTTGGAATCACAAACCCGCGACGTGCTGGACGGGAAAGAACCGCAGGCGAAGGTATTTCAGCATTCGTGCGCTTTCAATGTGTTCAGCCATAATAGCAAAGTCGGAGATAACGGCTATAATGTCGAAGAAATGAAGTTCGTTCATGAGACGCATAAGATATTCAACGATTATTCGATAGCTATTACCTGTACGTGCATACGCGTACCGGTTATGCGGGCACACTGCGAGAGTATCAACCTGGAATTTACCAATCCCATGGAAGTTGAAGACGTGGTGGACCTGCTGCATCAGGCGCCCGGGGTGACGATAGTCGATGACCAGGAAAATAATTATTTTCCCATGCCGGTGGACGCGTCCGGTCAGGATGACGTGCTGGTCGGTCGGATTCGCCGGGACGAATCACTGCCCGATAATCGCGGTATTAATATTTGGCTTTCCGGCGATCAACTGCGTAAAGGCGCCGCGCTTAATGCTGTCCAGATTGCTGAGTTTCTGGCTAAATAATATGGGCCAACGCAACGTCAAATTGACCATTGCCTACGACGGCAGTGCTTATCACGGCTGGCAAAGACAGCTTGAAGAGATATCCACGGTTCAGCAGGTTTTGGAAGAGGCGGCCGGGCGGGCGGTCGGCGGGCCGGTGAGCGTTCGCGGCGTAAGCCGAACCGATACCGGTGTTCATGCGGTCGGCCAGGTGGCCAATTTTTTTACCGATACGCCCATTCCTTCCGGTCGTCTGCACCGAGTTATTACCAAATATCTTCCCGCGGATATTCGCGTTACCAGGGTTGAGGATGTGACCGATGATTTTGACGCTATCGCCTCAGCTCAAAGCAAGCTTTACCGCTATACGGTGTTCAATCATTATGAGATGCCGTTGTCAGCGAAGAACAACTGCTATCATTATTATTACAAGTGTGATGAGAGCCTTATGCAAAAAGCGTCGCTCGACCTGATCGGCGAGCACGACTTTACCAGTTTTACCACAAACTCGCAGGACAATCAGCGGCGGTCCCTGGTGCGTACTCTTTATCGCTGCCAAGTGTGGCGTAAATATCATTACATCTACTTCGATGTGGAGGGCGGCGGTTTTCTTTATCACATGGTGCGGAATATTGTGGGGATGCTGCTGGATATCGGTCGCGGTCATCGCCCGGCAGAGTGCATACCGGGTATATTGGCGGCTCTGGACCGTCAGGCCGCCGGTCCTATGGCTCCGGCGAGCGGCCTGTGCCTGCAATGGATAAAATACTGAAGAAGGCACCTTACGACCTCTCGACTATGCTCAGAACCGGTGAGTTATAAAGGTTTTGCGAAAGTTAACTTAAATAGTAATGAAGATTGTACATATAATAACGCGGATGATATTGGGTGGTGCGCAGGAGAATACGCTGCTTAGCTGTGAGGGGCTGCACCGTCGCGGTCATGAGGTGACGCTGATTACGGGGCCGGCGTTGGGTCCGGAAGGGCAGTTGATGGACCGGGCGTACAAAGGGGGTTATAAAGTGATCGAGCTGGACTGTCTGCGTCGGGCGATAAATCCGCTACGTGATCTGGTGTGTTACTATCGACTGAAGAAATTGCTGGCTAAGCTCGATCCTGACATTGTGCATACTCACTCGGCTAAGGGTGGTGTTCTCGGCCGATGGGCCGGGTTTGCCCTGCGTGGCCAGGCGGCGGCGTGTTGTTGCCGTCGGGTGGGTAAATTGCTTGAGGCGCAGATGGCCGCAAGACCTCGGCCGCGAATTGTGCATACGATACACGGTTTGGCGTTTCATCCTTATCAGCCGGGTTGGCTTAATCGTCTGTATATAGCTGTCGAACGCAGTACGGGGCGGCGGACCGATGCTTTTATCAGTGTGGCCGAGGCGATGACGCAGCAAGCCCTGGCGGCAGGAATCGGGCGGCGGCAACAATTCACCAAGATATTTTCCGGATTGGAGGTGCAATATTTTTTGCAAAAGCCGTCGGCCCAGGAGATCGCCGCATTGCGTGGCGAACTGAATATACCGGTCGATGCGGTGGTGATTGTCACGATAGCGCGACTGTTCGAATTGAAAGGACATGAATACATTATCGAATCAGCCAAGCGATTAGCGGGGCGTTATGAAAATGTGGTATGGCTGTTCGTGGGCGACGGTAATCTGCGTGGTAAACTGGAACGGCAGATTGCCGAGGCGGGGCTGACTGACAGGTTTCGTTTGAGCGGCCTGGTTGCTCCCGAACGTATCGGTCGGATACTGCATGCCTGTGATATCCTGGTGCATTGCTCACTACGGGAAGGGTTGGCCCGGGCGTTGCCGCAGGGGCTGTTGTGCGGCAAGGGAGTGGTTAGTTTTGATGTGGATGGTGCCAGCGAGGTGGTGATCAACGATAAGACCGGTTTTCTGGTGCCGCCTAAAGATGTGTCGGCCTTGAGCGAGGCGTTGGAAAAACTTATTTGCCAGGCTCAGTTGCGGGAGCGGCTGGGTCAGGCGGGGCTGGAACTGTGCCGTAAAGAATTTGACCATGATCTGATGGTCGATAGAATAGAGGGTGTTTATACCCAATGGGCCCGGTAATTCCTGGCAGGGCCAGGGTTTTAGGAAAGAATTGAAACAGTGGATAATATTGCATTGATATTTTCGCCGCATCCGGATGATGCTGAGTTGGGGATGGGCGGCACAATCGTTCGGATGCTGAAAGACGACTGGGAGGTGGTTCTGGTTGATATTACCAATGGTGAGCCTACGCCGTGCGGTAGTGTCGAGATCCGCAGCGGCGAGTCTGCCAAGGCGTCGAAGATACTGGGCCTTAGTAAACGTATTTGCCTGGGGCTTCCCAACCGCTATCTGGAGAATAACCTGGAATATCGTAGAGTGTTGGCAGAGACTATTCGCCAATTTAAACCTCGCTGGATATTTACTGTTTGTCGTCCGGACGCTCATCCGGATCATGTTCATGCCGGCGAACTGACTGAGGAGGCCCGGTTTACCGCCAAACTGACCAAAAGTGAAATGGCTTTTGAGCCGCACTATGCGGAAAAGATTATTTATTATTACGCTACGCATTTGCGTGTGCACGCTCAGCCGAGCTTCGTCGTTGACGTCACCGATCAGTGGGACCGTAAGATCGAAGCGGTTAAGGCTTACCAAAGCCAATTTTGGCTCAATCAATCAGACCCTCAGAAAAAAGGCTGGATCATCGATCATATCGCTTCGATTTGTGGTTATTTCGGCAATCGGATCGGGGTGAAATACGGTGAACCGTTTTTCTGTCATGAACTGGTTGGGTTGACCAGCGTTAATCATCTGTTGTGAACGTGTAACCCGGCGGGATGACGGTGATGTCGCAAAAGCCGGCGATTTTCATTTGGCCGGCGTGTGAGCGGGGAAATTTATTGCGGCAAAATGGAGCCGTAACTGTTTTATTTACAAATGGTTACGCAGTTGTGCGGCGTTTTATCCGGTCCTTGCTATTGCATTTGCCGGGGGTGTTTGGGTATAATGGCTTTTTTGCCTTGAGGATTGAGGAACTGGAATCACCATGAAGAAATTGATATTGGTGCGGGCCGGCAGCAGCGTATGGGAAGAAGCTAATTGCGATAATGCTGTCGATGGTTCGAAACCTTCTAAAGATGATCAACGTTTACAAGGTATAGTTTCGCTGCCGCTGACTGAGTCAGACAAGAAGGGTTTGCGTAAAGTCGCTGCGGTTTTGCAGCGGGAAGGCGTCCAGGTTCTCTATAACAGCGGTAACGAATCGGCAGGTCCGACGGCCAAATATCTAAGCCAACTTTGTCATGTGAAGGCAAAAACGGTTTCCGGTCTGAGTGAGTTGAATTGCGGTTTGTGGCAGGGGTTGCAGATAAAAGAGATCAAGAATCGTTTCGGCAGCGCCTATCGTCAATGGCGTAGTGATCCTGTTAGTGTCTGCCCGCCGCAGGGCGAGTGTGTGGCTGCGGCTGGTGAGCGTGTAATCCGGGCTTTGCAAAAACTCGGCAAAAAGAATAAGGACAAAACGGTGGTTGTGGTAGCGGCGCCAATTGTCGGGGCCCTGATCGAATGTATTATGTCGGCTGAGGGGCAACATGGAATTTTAAGCGGTAGCGGTGAGACCATTACGTGTGATAACGGTAATTGGGAGAGGCTTTGGTATTTCGTTGATCTGGCGGAGCCGTTGCGGATTTTCGAGTCGGAAGGCGCAACCGCTTCCAGTCAATCGGGACAACAATAGTATGGACGATAAGAGTAATGTTTCCTGGGACGGTTTTTCTCTCAAGAAGAAGCGTGATGTACCGGAAGGTCTTTGGCAGCGTTGTCCTCAATGCAAAGATATTATTTTTGCCCGCGATGTTGATGAAAATCTTGGGGTGTGTCCTGAATGTCAGCATCATTTTCGCATAATCGCCCGTCGGCGGATCGAACAACTTTGTGACGAAGGCAGTTTCGAAGAGTTGATGACAGACTGCGCCCCGACAGACGCTCTGAAGTTTACCGACAGTGAGTCCTACAGCCGACGTTTGCGTAGTCTGCAGAAGAAGACGGGGCTGACCGATGCGGCGGTGATGGGTAAAGGTTTTGTCAAGGGTCGTCCGTTGATTCTGGCGGCACTGGATCCGGATTTTATGATGGGGTCCATGGGTTCGGTGGTTGGCGAGAAAGTGTCTTGCGCGGCGGAAGAGGCGGTTAAGATGCGACTTCCGCTGGTGATCGTGAGTTGTTCGGGCGGAGCCAGGATGCAGGAAGGCGCTTTGAGCTTAGGTCAAATGGCCAAGACCAGTGCGGCTATTGGCCGGCTGCACAAAGAAAACGGGTTGTTCATTTCTATATTGGCCGATCCGACCTCCGGGGGCGTAGCCGCCAGCTTTGCTATGCTGGGCGATGTTATTATCGCTGAACCTGGCGCCCTGATCTGCTTTGCAGGCCCTCGGACCATTTGGCATACTATCAAGGTTGAACTGCCGGACGGTTTTCAAAAAGCTGAGTTTCTGCTGGAACATGGTTTTGTCGATATGATTACCGAGCGTAAGGAGCTTCGCAGCGAAATCGCCCGGATCATCGATTACTGCGGCAAATAATACTCAATGGGCTCATTATACCTGGCAGGACCAATCGTAAAGTCTTGTGGTTTATGTAGATACAATTTTGCCGCCCGGCATTTTCATTCAGTATGCGCATAGTGTCTCAGCGGGATGTTTGGCGTCGAAACCTGCTATTGACAACACCTTTGGTTACCGCTAGAATTACGGAGTGTAAGGACATGTCGCTGCCGAGGGTGGCAGCGGAAATATAATGTATGGTGGGAGTAGCTCAGTTGGCTAGAGCACCAGGTTGTGGTCCTGGGAGTCGCGGGTTCGAGCCCCGTCTCTCACCCTTGATATGTTGTTTTCCATTCTTTTTGGCGCGAATCCGTCAGATAAACACGCCGTCATGGGTGGAAAAAATCTTAAGAAAAAGGTTGACCCAACGGGGGAGCGATATATAATAACAACAGTGTCGCCCGGCAGTGTAGCCGGATAAGGTTGTCTGGGAAATGTCGGTTAAAATTATCGGAAATATGCTCAAGAGAGTGGTTGGGCATGGTGAAGATAAGTGATGCCGATTTGTGTCACAAGCCTTCACCGTCAAGACAGAAAGGATACGAATTATGGAAGAGCTTATTGGAAAACTGCGAGAGTTGGTGGCCCTGTTTGGATTGAAGATTATTGGCGCGATCGTTATTATTGTCGTCGGCTTCTGGGGGGCAAAAGTAGTTAAACGTATCATAACGAAATTGCTGACTAAAAGAAATGTGGAAGGAACGATAATTTCATTTGTCACTAATCTAACCCACATTGCTATAGTGACTTTTGTCATTATCACCGCAATTGGCAGATTGGGTATTCAAACCGCCTCTTTCGCCGCCGCTATTGCCGCGGCGGGTCTGGCTATCGGTCTGGCCCTACAGGGATCGCTGGCTAATTTCGCCGCGGGATTTCTGTTGCTGATTTTTCGTCCCTTCAAGAAGGGGGATTATATCGAGGGAGCCGGTGTCGCGGGCATTGTGAATGAGATTCAACTCTTTAACACTATACTTACCACCCCGGATAACAAGAAGATTATTATTCCCAATTCCAAGCTGACCGGAGACAATATCGTTAATTATTCGGCTACGGGTACCAGGCGTATCGAATTCGTAATCGGGGTGAGTTACGGGGACGACATTGACAAAGTCAAAAAAGTCCTGCAGGATATCGTGGATCGTGAGGCCCGGGTTCTGAAGGAGCCAGCCTCGATGATTGCCGTTAAGGAGCTAGCAGATAGCAGCGTAAATTTCGTACTTTGGGTATGGGTTAAGACCGAGGATTATTGGGATGTCTATTTTGACACCACAGAAGCCGTGAAAAAACGTTTAGATGAAGCGGGCATTCGTATCCCGTTCCCACAGAGAGACGTGCATCTCTACGAACATAAAATGTGAAAAGTCAACCAGTAAGGAGATTATCATGAGTCGTTTAATTTTTCTGTTGATATTTGTGTTGGGAATCGCTGTTCCGGTATGGGCCGATGTCATTACCTTCAAAAACGGAGATCAACTCACCGGTAAGCTGGTAGAATTAAAAGATGGTAAATTCCTTTTTGAGACGAAAGAAGTAGGAAAGGCCGCTTTCGAGATCGCCCTCGTCCGTAATTTCAGCACGGATGAGCCTGTCGAACTGCATCTTACCGACGGCACGGTTATCAAAAGCAAGGTTCTGGCGGCTGAACCCGAACGTTTCAAAATTGAAAAAACCGACCTGCTGGTTGCCCAAACGTTCGGCCTGAGCGACCTGGTCGCCATCAACCCGCCGCTCAAATCCGAACCCAAGTGGTCTGGTAGTGTCAATATCGGCCTATCCAGCACCCACGGCAACACCTTCACAGAAAGTGGCGGTGTCGGTTTTGACGCCAGCCGTCGCAGCGAAAAAGACCGTACCCACGTTAACAGTCTTTATCTCGTCCAGCGGACCGAAAAAGAAGACGCCCTCACCGGTGATAAGGAAAAAGTAACCACCGAAGAGAGTTTTAGCATCGGCGGCAAATACGATTACTTCTTCATCCCCAAAACCTACGGCTTCATTGGCGGCTCGTTCAAGAAAGACCATATCGCTGATCTGGACCGCCGTATCATCGCCGGCCTCGGTATCGGCTACCAGTGGATCGACGAGGATAAAATGCACTTCAACACCGATTTCGGTTTGGCTGAATTGTGCGAGAAATATACCCACGATGATGAAATCACCCAGACCGATGAAATGTCCCTGCAGATAGGCTATCACTTCGACTGGAAAATCACCGAGAAATTCACCTTCCTCCATAATCTGACCTACTATCCCAGTTTCGGCAGTATGTCTGATTATTTCTTAACCACTGATGCCGAGTTGAGAGCTTCTATCACTCAATCCATGTTCACTAATTTCAGGGCTATCCTCGACTATGATTCAACGCCTGGGCAAAACGTCGGCACCACCGATACAAAATATATTCTGGGCGTTGGCTGGACCTTTTAGCCGTGCGATTTCGCTTACGCGGCTCTACGTGTCGCGTTTTTTTGTTTTAGCTCATACATTAGGAGAAAGTTATGAAGGTTTTCAAGACATTGCGAATAATTGGTATCGTCATATTGGTCGTGATCCTTGGTCTGGTTTTGGCTTTCCATTTTTTTGGCGGCAAAGCAATGAAGGCCGGAGTCGAGGCAGGGGCGACGCAGGCGCTGAAGGTTCCAGTAGCAGTAGAGGAAGTAAATCTATCTATCCTGGCAGGTCAAGCGGGCGTCAAGAATCTTATTGTAGATAATCCAGCCGGTTATCAGAACGAAAAGATGCTCGAAGTGGGTGAGGCGAAAGTCGATCTGGCAGTGTTGTCGGCGCTGTCGGATACGGTGAGGATTGAAGATATTTTCCTGGAAAAAGTGAGTGTGGTGCTGGAGCAGAAAGGGCTTACTAATAATATCCAGGAAGTGCTTGACGGGATGTCGCCCAAATCGGCCGAGAGGGAAAGCAAAGAAGAAGTGTCCGAAAAACCCGCTAAAAAACTTTTGGTCAAGAAGCTGGAGATCAGGGAAGTGGCGGTCAAAGTGAAACTGCTGCCGATTCCCGGTAAGAAGGATACGCTTACCATGAAACTTTCTCCAATTACGATGACAGATTTGGGGTCCGATGACACACTGGATATTGCCATGCTGAGTAGTAAGATTCTTCTGGCGATAGTGGAAGGTATCGCGAAACAGGGTGTGGGGATACTTCCGGATGAGATCATAGGGCCGATGGGTGACAAGCTGAAGGGCCTGGGGGCGGCGGCGGAAGCCGTTCTCGGGGGCACCGGCGAAGTTCTTAAAGAAGGCCAAAAAGCCACGGAAAAAGTGCTCGAAGAAACCCAGAAAGTGGGAGAAGACATCAAGAAAGGTCTGGGCGATCTATTTAAGGCTAAAGACAAGGAAGAAGAATAAGCATAATCAGGGCGAGGCGAAGTTGTTTGTCCGTATATGAAAGGGTTGGATGATGAGACGGAATAACTATCATCGCAGGGATTTTCTAAGGGATTTGACATTGGGCCTTGGAGCAGGCATAGCAGCTTCATCGCTGCCGGGGTGCTTTTCACTGGTGCAAGGTGCAAATAAGAAGAAACCTAACATACTTTTCATTTTTTCAGATGACCATGCCTGCCAGGCGATCGGCGCCTATGGTTCCAGGATTAACCAGACGCCGAATATAGATCGCATCGCTAATGAAGGCGATGTTTTGCTGCACAACACCTGTTGCAACTCGATTTGCGCGCCCAGCCGGGCAGCGATACTGACCGGCAAACACAGCCATCTCAACGGTCAGAAGAGCAATAATGAGCGGTTTGACGGTTCACAGCAGACATTCCCTAAACTTATGCAGAAAGCCGGTTACCAGACTGCTATGATAGGTAAATGGCATTTGGGGTCCGATCCGACTGGTTTTGACTACTGGGATATTCTCCCCGGTCAGGGCGATTATTACAATCCCGATTTCATATCATCGCAGGGCAAAAGAAGAATAGAGGGATATAACACCGATATTATAACCGATCTGGCTCTCGATTGGCTGGAAGGACAGCAACGCACGGAAGACAAGCCGTTCATGCTGATGTGTCAGTACAAGGCGCCGCATCGATCATGGCTGCCCGGTCCTGATCATCTGACGATGTATGATGATGTTGATATTCCAGAGCCCCAGACGCTGTTTGATGATTACAGCAGCCGAACAAGTTCTATCGGCAAGAACGAGATGACCATTAGTAAGCACCTGCTGATGGCATACGATCTGCAGGTATATCCCGGCGGCGATAGCGACAAACCATACGATGACCGCTGGTACAAAGGGAACTATGACCGCATGACGGATCAGCAGAAGAAAAAATGGGATGACGCTTATAATCCCCAAAATGAGGCTTTCCGAAAGGCCAATTTGAAGGGTGACGACCTGGTGCGTTGGAAGTATCAGCGATACATCAAAAATTACCTTCGCTGTATCGCGTCGCTGGACGACAATATCGGTCGATTACTGGATTACCTCGACAAATCGGGATTGGCCCAGGATACGATTGTCATTTACAGTTCGGACCAGGGATTTTATCTGGGCGAACACGATATGTTCGACAAGCGCTGGATGTATGAGGAATCTTTGAATATGCCTTTTGTCATACGCTGGCCCGGGGTTATCAAGCCCGGTACAAAAATCGAGAGCCTCACCCAGAACATCGACTTTGGCCCTACTTTTCTTGAAATGGCCGGCCATGCGGTTCCGGACGATATGCAGGGTTGTAGTTTTGTGCCACTGTTGAAAGGTAAAAAGCCGGGCAACTGGCGGAAGTCCATTTATTATCATTACTACGAGATCGGGGTGCACAATGTAGCCAAGCATGAAGGTGTACGTACCGAACGATACAAGCTTATACATTTTTACGGGGTTGATGAATGGGAGTTCTATGATCTGCAGACAGATCCAAGGGAACTGCACAACCGTTATGACGATATGAGTTGTGCTGCGGTGATCGAACAGTTAAAAACAGAACTCGCCCGGCTCAAGAAGCAGTATGGCGTTTCATCATAGGCGTCAAGTAGAGTATGGCCATCAATAAAAGTGTGCTGCCCACCGTCCCGACGATTGTTGTGGCGCCCATTGCCCCGATCAGCCAATATCCTGTGGTAAACGTGCCGGCGATACTGCCGGCAGCGCCCCAGGCGTAGATATCCCCTACTGTTCTTCCGACGGACAGTCCACTGTCAAGTGCCATCTTCGCTACTACCGGACTGATCGTTCCTAAAATGGTCGAGGGCAACATAAAAACCAGAAAGACATGAACGAAAACCCTCGCGGGCCAACTGAACTGCCATAACCATGTCCATTCGCCCACGATGTTGTTCAGGATTACGACCAACGCACAAGTAGCTGCCGAAATTGCAAAAAGCGGTGACAGAATTTTGCGAGTTTGAACCGTATCCGCGATTCGCCCCCCAAGATAATTGCCCAAAGATATACCAGATAATACTACGCCGATAACGGCTGTCCATGTGTACAGGGATGAGCCGATGTGCTTGGCGATCAGCCGGGCGGCGACCAGTTCCAGCACCATAATACAAAAACTTGAAATAAACACCGTCACGCTGGGGACGAGCAAAGGAAAGGCAGCAGGTTTCGCGTTTTTTTCTCGCTGTTCCATGATGGAATAGTGTACCCGCTTTGCAGGATAGAACAAGTGAAAAATATATGAGTATATGAGAGGATGAGTAGAGATGTAGAGTTGTGAATCGGTAAGACAAAGGCGGGGACAAGGTTATGGACTGTTAACTGACCCGGTGTCGGCGCAACAGCAGCAGCATAATAAGACCGATTGGAATGATGATCAGGGAGATGTTCTGAGAGATGGTCAAACCGTCGAATTCAAGGGGACTGTCGGTACGGAGCGATTCCAGAAAGAAACGGGCGATACCGTAAAAAATCAACATAAAGGCGAATATCTGTCCGTTGAAACGGCGGCTGCGGAACAAGAGATACAAGATCAAACATAATATCAACGCATTGGCGCTGGAATAGAGCTGGGCTGGATGGATTGGCGTCATTTGGTAAGTACCATCGCCCAATTTTTCCAACTGTTCGCTGGTAAGAAACTCGGGCTGTTTGGGATACAGGTGAAATTTGTCTTGTTGATCGGGGTCGATAAGGTCAAGGCGGCTGACCCAATGGCCGTTATCGTCGGTATAGCCGTCGTAATAGTCGTCGGCAAGTTGCAGTAGCGGCTCGCAATACCGATCCCGGTCGGTGATGATTTGATAATAAAAAGGGGTGCTGTATCTTAGTCCGACGATTCTCTCGCCGTCGATTGTTTGACTGTGACTGACAAAAGTCGGGAATCTGACGGCCCAGGGTAGATCACTGGGAGCGCCAAAACAGCAGCCGCTAAAAAAACAACCTATCCGTCCGAAAGACAACCCCAGCATCAGGGCCGGCGCGAGGATGTCCAAAAACTTCAGGATGGAAAGTTTCTTACGGCGAAAATAAACGACCATAACCACAAAAGCCGCAACAAAACCACCGACGAATTCCAGCCCGCCGGTCCATATTGCAAAAATCTCTTTTGGATTGTCACGATAGTCGGCCCAATTGTGTATTACGTGGAACAGTCGGGCTCCGATAATGCCGAACAGCACTGCGTAAGTACAGAAATTGGTGACATGATCGGGGTTTTCTCCCAACCGTCGGCAAAGTCGCCGCGCCAGAAACAACGCCGCCAGAAACCCAAGGACTATCATCAGGCCGTAGGTTTGTATGGTAAGGTTTACAAAAGGAAGGGTAAATAGTTCCGGATGCATAGGCTCAATAATCGGTTATGAGTTTTTAACTGAACGCGTTACCTTGTCCCGATACGCTAAGGTGTGTTCGCTTATGCTGCTTACGGGTTTGTTGTTGTTATCGACTAATACGACTTTAGGTTTATGCCCGGCGATTTCTTCTTTCTCAAAATCCCCAAAGGCCATGATGATTATTTTGTCGCCGGCCCCGGCCAGATGAGCGGCAGCCCCGTTGATGCAAATCATGCCACTGCCACGGGGTCCGGCTATGGTGTAAGTTTCGTGTCGGGTACCATTGGTAATGTTGGTTACGAGCACCTGCTCATACTGGATGATATCGACCGCGTCCATCAGATTTTCGTCGATGGTGATACTGCCGACGTAGTCCAGGTTCGCATCGGTTACTGTAACACGATGAATTTTTGATTTTAATAGTCTGGTACGCATATCATCCCAATATGACATATTTCCAAAAATCGGGCACAGCAGGGTATATTCTATATGTTTTTGGCCGCCGGGTCCACCGTAATGTTGTCAATCAGGCGAACCGAGCCGATATGAACAGCCAAGGCAACAAGGGCGGCCCTGTCAATTCGATCTATCGGCTGCAGTAAGTCATTGTCAACAATAGAGATATAGTCGATACGGGCATCGGGCTGTTTTTCGATGACAGCTTTCATGGCTTCGATAATAATGGCACAATCGACAGTACCGGCGTTGACCAGTTCGCCGGCGAGGTTCAGCGATTGCGATAAGCACAATGCCTGCCGGCGTTGGGCGGGATTGAGGTGGACGTTACGGCTGCTCATGGCCAGACCGTCAGATTCACGGACCGTCGGACAATCACGGATTTCGACCGGCATGTTCAGGTCGGCCACCATACGACGGATAACCCTAAGCTGCTGAGCGTCCTTTTGGCCGAAATACGCGATTTGCGGATGAATAATGTTAAACAGCTTGGTCACGACCGTACATACGCCGCGAAAATGTGTCGGGCGCGATGTGCCGCACAGGTGCCCGGTGATTTTGTCCACTTTGACCCAGCTAAGATTTTCCTGCGGATACATCTGGCTAACCGGCGGAGCAAATATCAGATCGACGCCGATTTCCCGACATCTGTAACAGTCAGTTTCAAAAGGACTGGGATAACTCTTGAGGTCCTCATTGGGACCGAACTGGGTGGGGTTGACAAAGATGCTCACTACGGTAAAATCGCACTCATCAAGACAGCGGTGAATAAGAACAAGATGCCCTTCATGCAGGGCGCCCATGGTGGGTACCAGTCCGATGATTTTGCCGTCGCTACGAGCCGCAGCGACGGCCTGACGAGCCTGATCGATTGTTTCTACGATAATCATATTCCAATCCGCCAACGTATTTTATTATTTATTGTTTAAGAGCCGGTCGGCAATAACTTTTACGGTTTCATTTTGGCGCAGGTCGCACTGGGAGCAATCAATGCGGAGCACACAGCAGGCAGACCAATTTTCAAAAAGCTCGTCATAAGCTCCGCTCAACCGATCCAGCCACTCAGCGGTGATAACACTTTCGAAATCGCGACCGCGCAAAGCGATACGCTCAAGGCAGTTTTCGACCGTATCGCAAAGGTAGATCACTGTCTGCGGGACAGTAATATTTGGTTGGACGGTCTTTTCCACCTCATCATAGATATCGAATTGATGAGAATCAAGGAACAACCGGGCATAGATGCGGTTTTTCTGGAAGATATAATCGCAAACGGCCGTATCCACTGGACTTATCGCTTCCACGGCGAGTTGGCAGGCACGGCTCATCAGAAAAAATAACTCCGAAGGTAAAGCAACGTCGGCCTCGCCGGCGAACTGGCGGGCCAGGAATGGATTCTTGTCGTATTCCTCACGAATAAGATGAGCGGATAAAATCCGGGCAAGCTTTTCAGCAAGAGTGGTCTTGCCAACACCGATTATGCCGGCAATTGAAATAAGACCAAGCTGGACCATCATCTTTTCCCAAACTTTATTACGTTCTTTCGCAACATCGTAACAAATCTACTCTTGACTTACGCAGGGACACTTTTTGCTTTCTTATATCTGGCCATTACCACGGTCAATAGCATCGTTTAATTTTTTTGTTCGAAGGTGATGGTCCAATCGAAATTGTCGCTGGCTGGGGATTGATATTTCACGCGTACGATATTGTCATTCGGCGTAATCGTGAGCGGTTCGGCGCCGGCTGAGGTGTTCCTGGCGGCGTCTTTGACACGATAGCTGCCGGGGACAAAAAGTAGTTCATAATCGTCGCCGGCAACGAGATGCGTCGATCGGCCGCTTACGACCCAGTTATTCGCGTTTTTGTGCCAAGTGAGTTTTTCCAGGTCGAGTCCGCCCTGAGTGAGGTGTCTGCTGGTCGAGATCAGCACCGGCCGATCATCAACAACAGGAACTATCGAGAAAACCTGTCCCTCGTATTCTTTCATGGGCCGGGCAATTTTGGCATCGCGGCGGAACCGGCCGAGATATGTCGAACTCCAGTATTCAAATACATATACCTCTTCCGCTTCGAGAGCTAAACGAGAAAGGTCAAGCTCTTTGCTCGCCGGTTTTTCATCATAGTTGAACAGTCCCACGACATCCCATGTTCGGTATGGCCTGGCGATGCGCAGGTCGAATACATCGTACGCTTTCCAGTTGTCTTTAATTGGGTAGAGGTTTACCGGGCGAATATCGAGCATGGGAAACGACTGTTGCCAAACGCGTCTGATCGGCTGGGGTACTTTTGTCCAGACGTCGTCAGTGAGGAATTGCTGACCTGTCAGTACGCGTGCCTGAGCGTTGAGCCGGGCAGGTTCGACGGGACTTTTGTAGAGGTTTGCGGCGGCGTCCGGATCGCACCACCATGCGAGATTGTTGAGAAAATTCCACTGTAAGATGACGTCGATCGCATGTTTGTCATCACCGGTATCGCCGCCGGTACGTGAGCCATCAACCAGCCCAATCGCGGCGGTAGGCGTACCCCAACAGCTATTGATGAATTTGTCAGGCCCGACGATCTTCCGGGCGATTTCCAATCCGCTGCGATAGCCTTTCAATCCGCCTCCGTCGGCAGCTTTGCTATATAGTACGCTGACAGGCGGTTGGCCGTCAATTTTGAAGAAATCGTAATTCCATGTTTCGCTGGCCTTACGCCAAAAATCGCCGTAAGGGCCGCTGGCAACCTCGGGATTACTGACATTCAATACGTAACCGCCATTCCCTATGAAGCCCCAGTTCTGGCCTCCGAAATTTACCAACAGCTTGCCCTGGCTGTCATGCAGGAACCATTTTGGATGTTGGCGGGCCTGCTGCTCGCCCTGGTCCGGAGCGGTATGAGTGAAAGGCGTAAACCAGATGCCGGGGATCATGCCTTTAGATCGTATGTAGTCTGAAATATCCCGCATGTATTTGTCGTCCGAGAAAAGGTAGTTGTCGTCAAGCTGAAAGATGAGCGTTTCGGCATAGGGCAGCAAGTGTTCGGCGACCCAGTCGATGTTGGGGTATAGCCATTCTTTTTTCTGGGCCGGTTTTCCTTCCCAGCCCTTAATGCCGTACCAGGTCATGGCCACTACCGGGGCGGTATTCCAGTAACTTCGCTTGTGCAGGGGGGCGTAGTATCGAATGTCAAGTTCGTCGCGGTAGTAGTTACGACAAATAGTAAGCTTTAGCAGGTCCTGGTCGGCAGGTGCTTTTGTGTTAAGGCGCCAGCCGTTCTCCCATTGCCACCTGGTGTCGGTGGTTCCTTCGGCCGTCATCGCAAAATCAAGCTCCGGGTAAAACATCGACCTGACATTCTGAAAGTCGGCCGGTCCCAGGGTGGTGAAAAGCACATGTTTGTCTTTGGTCTGTTGGGTATTCAATATGGCCGGCGTCACCTCTTTATCTGTAGTGGTCCGGCCATGAAAGGCGGCTAACCCCTGTAATTTTCCTTCAGTGCGAACGGTAACCGTTGATTTGTTGTCAATAAGAATTCGCACAGTCAGCTTGTCGGCCAAAAGCAGTGTCATTTGTGGCATTGATTCGTCGATGGTGACGGCGCAGGAGAGTTGCCGGTCGTCGGACGATATGTCAAGTCCGCCGATGCCGGCCCGCACCACACAATGCTCCAGTATCGGCCCGGCACTGCTGGCATCAATTGTCAATTCCCGAGTGGGCACGTTAAATTTAACCTCGATGCCATATTTGGAAATGCAATGATAGTCGGCGTAACTGATTTGGGCGCATAACGCCACCAAAATCATAACCAGCGTCCGACTGGTCCGTAGCGTACATGCTGTTTTGCGATTACAATAAGTCAACAGTGTCGATAACAACTTTGTTTTTTTCATGGCTAATTACTCCCGATGATTACAGTAAATGGATAATTTCATCCTGCACGCTGGGCAGAACGTTCCCTTTGAGCGGCCAGGACCAGGATTCTTTCGTAACGATGTCTTTGTATTTTACGGACTGAATTTCTCGGCTGCCTTCCGGGTCGTCATAGGCAAAGATACCAGTCTGTCCGATGTCGAAGTCGCCATTCAGCAGGCTGATCTTGCCAAAAATACCGGCCGAGAGGTTGGTATCTATAAAGAAACGCCCCGACGAACCTTTAATTCCTTTAATGTTAAAGGATTTTAGCGTAGCCGATGAGTTGGTGAAATCGCTGTGCTCAGCGGCATGTCGCTGTACGTTTTCGTTTATGCCGACAAGAAAATCACTGCCGTTACTTGCCCCAAGTGTGATGGATTTTACATTCCCCGTCGAACGAATCGTACTATTATCAACAGTTCCGGTTACTGTCAGAGTACCGATCTCGCCGGTAATGTCCCAGAGACTGTTGGTAAGGTTCCCGGCGATTTGGGCCGCACCCAGTGTAACCTTGGGATTGGCATCGGCGCCATCTAAAGTTATATCAGCACCGAAATTGCCATTGATCTTGAGTTGGCCGATACTATCAGCTTTGAGCAGGCCGCTGTCAAAACCGCTGGTCTGGAAGCTCTTGACGGCACCGGCGATTTCAAAAGTGACATTATCAGCTATGTCATCGACTTTGAAACTAGACCCTTTGGCATCGGCGGCCCCTGCCGTGATGGTCGCGCCTTCCAGTATGTCATCTATCATTACCACCCCTAAACTGCCGGTTAATTCGATATCACCGCCAAGGTCGAGGTTTTGACCGGTTAGTTTACCCAGAGAATCTCCTGTGATTCCTCCAAGAATCGCCTGGCCGTCCTGACCGCCTTCGATTTTGAATGACAGGTCGGTCATGGAGTTGCTTTCATTCAATTTGACATTAAGCAGGTATGTATTGCAACCAACAATAAATATAGTCCGCCCCTTATACTGTAGATTATCAGAAAGGTCGCCCTGGAAGTACAATTGGGCAACTCCATTTTTGATGCTTACGGTGACCTCCGAATCGTTCTCATCTAAATATTTTAGAGAGGTAAAGTCCAAGCCTATTTCCAATGAAAACGCTTCACAGATTCCGGTAGTAGTGGCTATATCGCTGGGGCTGCCATAATCATCCTGTGCCAGGGCAAAATATCGTGTCGTTCCCAAAGTGAAGCCCTCAGTGGAACCGCTCCATGACCATCCATCAGCACCTCTTGTGTCAGTACCCAGCCAGGTGTCTGTACTAACATTCAGCAAGTCATCTTGATCGGAATCCATATAGAAGGCGACCTGGGTTACAGTTCCATCGATATCCGCGACATCATTCGCTTCCAGGGTCACATTATTACCCTGGACAACCGGATCGGGACTAACTAAGAGCGAACCAATTGTCGGAGGACTGTTGAGAGTGTTATAGTAGCCGAAGTCAGCGATGAAGCTTTCTTCCTCGACATAATTAATGATATGCACATCTGCATTCGGCGTTGTGCGTTCCCACCCCGGCAGGGATGATATGATCTGACGAACATAGTAGGTTCCGGGGTCCAGATCGACGAAGAAATAGTTGCCGTTTTTATCGGTAAGCTGCCAAGGCTCAGCCTGTGTGAACTGGTCGCCATTTTTCTCCAAAATTCCGTTGTTGTTCAGGTCAAGGTAAACTGTCCATCCCTGCAAAGGCGTTTCACTCGCGTCAAGCAGGCCATTCTGGTTAAGGTCATAAAAACTGGTTCCGAAGATACCCGGTTGATAACTGCCAAAAGGGGCGTAGAAAACGTCGTTGTTCGATTCAATCGGTATTGAGTAAGCAAAACCCGGCCCCGGTTCCGAGTCAATCCAGTCGGGCTGTGGTACTTCTGTTAAGATGTAATCGCCTAAATTCAATGGTCCGATGGTATAGTGGCCGTCGGCATCGGTAACATCGTGAGCTTCCGGCGTAACCGCGGTGGCAGTCTCAAAGATGAGAGACCATTGTGTCAGAGTGGCTCCGCCAGCGGCACTATCATTGTCAACCATAAGTTTCCATGTGCCGATCGGATTTTCCCCAGCCAAAGATGACATAGCCTCGATTGGCAGATAAATGCCGTTATACGGGCCGCCCCAGTCGATGACGACAGCGGCATCGTCGCGCAGGACAAAAGTATGGCTCGCACCATTAATATCGTCATGCATGGAATCGAACAATTCGATGGTCGTACCCGTCGGACTGGTGAGAGTCGCGTTCAGGTTCGATCTGTAGGTTGTAAAACTCATTCCAATTGCCATATCGGCGATCACCGAGTCATTGGTCAACTCGGCCCCGGCCGGTACGTTTAGACTGAAAGTCCTCGTATCGTCAGAACCATACTTGGAGTAACTGCTAATCCAACAATCATCAGGATTTTCAAATGTAAGCACATCGGTGCGAGTATCGCCGTCGAAGAGGCCATTGTCGTCCTCGTCGATATAAATAGTCCAGCCTTCCATGCCCGGCTCCCCCGGATCAAGCTGCCCATTGCCGTTCAGATCATTATACTTAGTGCCATACACATAAGGGCCAACTCCCAGTTTGCCGATTCTCAGATTATTGGATTCGTTGGATTCGGCAACGGAGTCGTTTGCGTCAACAATCGCGCCCAGGTAGTAGTATCCAACATCTGCCGGAACGCCAATGGTAACGATTTCAGTATAGGATTGGCCGGCGCCCAGAACCGGCAGTGTAATTTGTCCGACGATTGCGTCATTTTCGGTAATAGTCCGATTATCCGAGAGTCTTATGGTTACAGATGCGGGATTTACCGCGGAGGCGGCTCCCTGGTTTACCGATGTGATGGCCAGGTCCATCGTTTCCCCCGGTACTGCAAAGGCATCGAATGGTTCAATCACCAGGTCAGGCTCAAGACCGAACAACGAGGCGTATTGTTGAACATATACACAACCATTATCTTCATAGGCTACTACGAATTCACCTCCCGCGGACATAGCTATCTCGTAGTTGCCGTTGCCGGCATCTATTTCGCCGGGATCGCCCAGCATGGTACCGTTAGCTTGATATGCCTGGACATAAGTGGAGGCGCCAAGACGGTAACTGACGATGAACTTGCCGTCGTCTCGTGCCGCCACCCTCAGCATCCGCCCCGACCCCGTCGGGAGTGTAACCGATGCTATCGAGTCAGACACAAGTGCCGCCTTTTGAGTAATATTATTGTCCCAGACGGCCACGAAGTCGCCCGGCCCCTGACCTGCCAGGCATGACTGGATACCTTCTGAGGCGGACAGGGTTTCCAGGTTAAAAGTACTGCCAAATCCCGCACCGGGCCAACTATAAAACCGCGATTGCAGTTGTTTGGTCCGTCCCGAATAACTATAAACGCTTTGACTCCACGTCACCAGGAACTGCCCCGCTCCGTCAGTGGCCACATCGGGATAATCATGATAGGTTATGTATGTACTGGCGAATTCTCCATGTTCCTGATCTTCAGCAAAAGTTTTGCGTATGGATGCGGATCCGTTCGCCGGAACAAGCAGCGCATGAATCCCATCAGTTGACAAGTCATCGTAATAGCCCGGCATAATGGTGTAGCCGTTAGGTTCGAAATCATAAAAGTCATATACCGTCAGAGCATTACCGTCAGGATCGATTGCCACTGCAGGCTCGAAGTATCCCCGCCCAAGCAGCCCCGAGGCCGAATTTATCAACTGACCATTGCTGCCGTCATAGAGCTTGGTGGCCCCCGTGCTCAGCAGAATCGGGGCATCTTGAAACCCACCCCGGCTTACGGAATCGTAGGCGACGGCAAACTGCCCGGCATCGTTAAGAGCCACATCAGGATTGACCGCACCGCCTGTAACCCGCCGAGAACGTACCAACTGACCGTCAGTATCGTATTGGGCATAATAGACGTCTCGATCCGCTTGATCCACTTGATCCGCGGTTTCCCACACAACCACAATTTCACCATACGCATTGATTCCTACCGACGGATCGATACCCTCTACAGCAACCAGAAGCGGATCACCCACCGGCGTGATATTCAGAAGCAGCCGGGACTCAAGCTGTTCCACGGCAAGAGCGGATTTCTGGCAGCGTAAGGGCGGATTTAAGCCCATTTTCAATGCCTTCCTGAGTTTTAGTCGCGATAGTTTCATAGCAGAACCTCTAGAATCCATATTATCCGTACAAGCCTTCGAATATACTTATATAGTAACCGATAATGCTTGCAATGTCAATGGGTTAAGTAAGAAACTCTGACAGAAAGGGTATTACAATAAACAGAGGGGGCAGCGATTCGGAAAAGTCTTCCCAGTCGAGCTTGCGGACCCCCGGCAGCATATAACAGCCAATAACGATCAGCACGGGAGCCACCACGGGATAGCACTGCACGAGATTTAAAAATCATCCCGACAGACCAGGTGCGAGCCAAGTTGTCCGGCCGGCAGCTCCACCATGGTTCCCAAAACACCTACCAACGGATAAGCGAATATCGAAATCAACAGCAATATCGCGGTAACTATCGAGGCAAGCCCTGTTCGCGCCCCGACAGCGATGCCGGCACTGGATTCGATATAACTGGTAATGGTACTGGTTCAGCGTGAATTGGACAAACGCATTTAATTGTTTAGGGAACCTCTAAAAATTCATTTTTACTACGAACGGCTGCAATTTCCGTCAGCATCGTTATCGGCCAAAAATCGTCCTCAACGTAGTTACAACTACGCCTGCGGCGATTTTTGACCTCTGCCTCACTGACGAAAATTTCGCTCGTTCTCGTGACAAAAGCAATTTTTAGAGGTTCCCTTTATTGGTTTGCTCTCGCCCCATGATAGTGTTTTATTGCATTGATTACCTGCAGAATAGCGTCGGGGAGATCGAAAGGTACCGCAACAACAAATCGCGAAAGAAATAATTTGCGTACGGCTGAAACCATACTGTCTCGTACTACTACCAATAACGGTGTTTTTGTGGACTCGATCAACTGGTCGATGGCAGGTCGCCATCCTAATCCTCGCATTTCAAGTGGGCCGAATTCATCAATAATTATTAAGTGCGCCTTTTGAGTATCGGTACGGGTGAGAATAGTGTTTCCCCAGCGGAATGTATCATACTCGAAGTCGAATTTCTCTGTTTGTTGTGGCATCAAGTTGCGACGAGCCAAGGGCTGTTTTTGCCGCGTGGTAATATCGAGCAGATCAAAACCAACCAGATTACCCTGGCTGTAAATAGAAAGACTGAGCACCCCAGCTATGTACAGACCTTGTTCTCGAGCAGATGATTCGAGTTTGACAAGCCTGGAGGTTTTACCTGCATGGCGCGGGCCAGTCCATAGAAATAACGGGCTGACTGAGACCAATCCGCTATCGCCAAGAATTTTTTTGTCGTTCATCAGTTCTGTTAGAGAATATGATAACCAAACACCGCTAGGCTACCTACCCAGAACAAAGTTGACGCTAGTGAAATAATGCGAGGAACCAGGCTCGGCCTCCACTGAAACGGAGTCGGGTTTTTCAACCGCAGGATTTCAGCCTGCCTGAAACACAGAGGCACCAAGATCGCTGATAGAAGTGCAGTGGCGGTACCACTAATCAGGACATGGTCGACGAGTTTTTCAACACTGTTCTGAATCCAGGGTTGATAGTGAATAATGTAGATCATCAATACTGCGAAGGCTAGATTATTGAAATAAGCGGCGGCAACGGCAGACAACCATCGCTGTTTTATCTTAAACAAGGAAAAAAACACATCAAACGAAATGCCCATTACAAGAATACCCAAATAATGACATTTGTAAAGAGGTGCATTCAAGAATTTAAAAAGCATGGCGCCGACAGCGATCATGGCAGCCATGCCAAAATACGGCAAAAAGATACGGGCCAGCGACAACACTAAGAATCCGATAACCGTCAGGGGAATGGAAGCATAGGGGATTTCGTAGCCAAACAGGGAACCGCCCAATACAACCTCAGAAATTCCCCATAAGGCACTGAAAAACAACCATCCAAAAACAATCTGCCTCTTCATTACCAATCTCCTTACATGACACGACTTTGAAACTGTAAAATACTGCCGATATTAATAGCTAAACAATACCTTGCTTGTCAACAAATTTTTAAAACATTATAAAAAAACCGGATAATTTCAAGTTCAGACAGGGCGGATACTTTTGTATTTACGCTAGTAACCGCCCTCCTGTCAATTTTCCCTATGTTGTTGTTATTTAGTGGTTTACCACTCTGCATATTGTGATTTTGGTCATTAACCGCGAGGGCGTCGGCGAAAAGCCATGCCCCCTCCCAGCAAAAACAGCATTATACTCCCAGGTTCCGGAACTACGCTGCTGAAATCATTGGTACAAATCTGATAATAATCCCATTCGTTTCTGACATATTGTTCCAAAATACCAGCCACGCTGTCGAGATTGGCACCAATATGTACATAAGGGTGATAAGTACTGCCAGTTTCATCACTTATGTAGTAATCAGTAGCCCAGCAGGTACCTGTGGCATCCTGCAGGGCATAATTGTCGGATGCCTTGCCCAAATCCATCTCAGTAACAGTGACATTTTGAACCTGCAGGAACATGGCTTCATATTTTTCAGCGGCATGCACAGCATCAGGAGGATAGGCTATATCCGCGGGATTAACTACCAGCGGACCCGGCAAAGCTGCTGCAGTATCGATTATACTAAAAGCAGAATCCCCGCCAAATACCAATTGGGTGTTACCGCGATATTCCTCTACCAGCACCGAGGAAAATGACACTACATCGCCTGGCTCAATGTCAGCGAACTCCGCACCAATCGTGACTGCAAAAATACCGCCCCAGCCATCCGGATTGTTTTCATCGTAAATCGTCAGTTTGGTTTTCCCCCCGATGAATTTATCCAAAACTACACCGCCAGCACAATCAACAATGGAACCAGCCAGCGGGCTATCGCCCAATGGATCGGCTGTGTACTGTATATCATAAATGCTGAGAACATCAGCGCAAAGAGACGTCGTAAACGTTATAACAATTACCAAAGACATTTTGAACAACATACATTTTCTCATCGTTATTTCTCCTGTTTTTCCTTTTCAAAATTAGTTTTTTTCTGAGCCACGTTTTGAGTCATTTACCAGAACGAGCAACAATCAAATTTACAAGCATTCATCTCCTTAAGTGTCGTCAATTTTTTTTATTTCGTCCTCCTTAAAAAGTAATGTTTTTGTGATAGTTACTGTGATGTTTAAAATCATATCAATCACCGACGCCGTCAAGCCACTCATTGACAAAACAAGCCAGATCGGTTAAATTCAGGGTGTTATCGTGGTTGCAATCGGCACGTTCACATTGCGATGAGCCACAGTCCGTCGTCAGCCAATAGCTGGAAAATATGTCAAAATCAATCATATCAACCCTACAGTCGTCATTTATATCTGCGGTGGAAGGTAATTTAAAATGGTCGGCACAAAGTGTCATAATCTGATAATAGTCGAACCCGTCGGTGATTTTTGTGTATTGTTCGAGCATTCCTTCCACAAAACAAAACTTCTGATCCAACTGTACATTATCGAAATAAAATTTGAAAGGATCACGATCCTCGTTGTAAAAGTCTGCGGCCCAGCAGCGGTTTTGATTGCTAATACCGGTCAGTTCATAATTATCCTGGGCTTTGCCCAGCCCCATTTGGGTAACCAGGACATTTTCCACCCGCACCAACAGTGATTCATATTTTTCCGCGGAATGATCAGCGACAAAATAATCTCCACTGCCGTCAGGCAAAGGAGCGGCGATCTGATTGGGGTCGAGCAGTAAAGCTGAGGGAAGAGGATTATCACTGCTGATAACTGTGATTATGGGGTCATTCGCCTGATTAAGCTGGAGGAAGGTAGTGCCTCTAAAATCTTCCACCTTAACATGTTGCAACTCTACCCAGTCTCCAACTTCGATTCCCTCGAAATAATCAGTAATGTTATAACGATCCTTGACCTGGATACCCCCCCAACCGTCCGGATAATCAGGATCGTAAAGTAGTAATCGTGGGACTGACCGAACCATCTTGTACACAACAACACCACCGCTACAATCAATTATTTGTCCATTAAGCGGACTACTGCCGTCCGTAGCAGTACTGTATTGTATTTGATAAATTGATTTGAACTGCGCCTCTGCCGAATTGGGAAAACTTATGCCGGCCAGTAAAGGCAAAATCCATATTAAACGACAAATGTAATGTGAAGCTATCGTTAGCCGCCTTTTATAGGCATTCAAAATGCTCATTCTATTCCTATAATCTGTTGTCATATTCCGATCTTTCATTGATTTTTCCTCTTCCATTTTGCTACCAGGTAGATTTCTTGATCTCAGGGAGGATAGGGATACCAGTTATGATCCGTACGGGGAGGAACTTCCAGGTCATCAGGCCAGTCCGCTTTCCAAACCGAGCTTTGCCACTGAACATGTCCGTCACAAAACAAGATAGAACCGCCAAGCTTTTCCGATCCCCGAGCATGACGGGCACTAAAAGCCTTGGGATAGCTGCCGCAGTGTGCTCCCGCGGAACGATTGTAATGTTCACCGTTGTACCCCAGCCGAGGGTCCAGCAATTGATCGAAAAGCAGAAAAACCGCTGCCGGCTGCCGGATATCCCCGCTGTGGAGAAAACTGGGCATGGGACCACTGGCATCATCCGGATGACGCCAGCAGTTTTCATCCAACTCCAGGCATGAGTTCATGGCATAGGAAAAATAACCGTTACGCAGTGGACGATAACCATAAAGGCTTTCCGGGGCCAGCTTCGCTGACGGACACTGAAAAAAACTATTCCCTGCGGGATAATGCCAGGGTTTGTAATCGCGCCAGGGTTTGTCACCCCAGGTGGGCGGGAGCATATCCACCCAGCCAAAATGATCTGCCCTGTCGGCACTTGTCATAGGAGGTTCGTCACCTTGGCGATCCAAACCATCAATATGCGGATAATAATCGTTATTTTCCTGAATATACAAATGGAAAGCCAGGCCCCATTGACGCAAATTACTCTGACAAACGACTTGTCTGGCAGAACTCCTCGCCCGCCCCATCGCTGGCAAAAGAATGCTCAACAATAACGATATTATTCCTATAACTACGATAAGTTCTAACAGGGTAAATCCCTGAACATGTCGTGAGTGCAACTGCAGGGCAGGCTTGGGGAAAATGTCATACTTTTTAATCATAACGCAGGTAAACAATGCTGGTTATATTCTCAGGCTATTGTCGCTTGGCCAGCGATACAATAAATTACGCACAATCGATATGCACAGCTGTGCATATCGTGAATATTGATTATTATAAATCCTTTTGGAAATGTCAATAAATAAAATTTTTCTATTTCCGCTTGAGATAGTTAACCCAAGTTTCGCAGATAGGCACTTAAATCGGCGGTTTTGGCAGCGCCAGGCCGGTTAGTTTCCACCACAAAAACTGTCATTGAGATGTCGGCTGTATATCTTTGGCGGCGGCTGTTTGGGCAGG
>Ga0315290_10000301_pt1 | contig 31082 bp, 25 predicted proteins | sample YL17G12_0_MG_FD_203627 | JGI IMG/M metagenome (GOLD analysis project Ga0315290, IMG submission 203627) | Sediment microbial communities from Yellowstone Lake, YNP, Wyoming, USA - YL17G12_0 | ecosystem: Environmental > Aquatic > Freshwater > Lake > Sediment | place: USA: Wyoming | collected... | reverse complement strand
GTAAATGTCGGATAACATTATCAGATATTTATGATTAATATTAATCCGCCTCTCTTTATTCTCGATGTCATAAAACAGATCATTTTTTTCCTTTGAAGGATATTGATATAGTGGAAATAAATACTCTGTGCTCTGATTACCGTTATAAAAGACACCGTGGCTGGCAGAGATATTTGTTATCAATACCCAAGAATAATTATAATTTGGCAACCCTTTTCGTAATGTTAATAATGCCAAATTTTGATGATGATTCATATTATTCATAACTTCAGAACGAGGCATACAAAGAAACCCGCGGGATCTTCCAGTATAATAAGTATATCTAATATCAAAGGGTCTGTATAAGATTGGGATTATTTTATTTTTATCGAGTCCGCTGTCTTTTAAATCTTTCTGGGCGAGCTGCACTTTCCAATCTCTGGTGTCTTTCCCCAGTTTATAGGTGATTCTCGCCAATTCGGGATCGCTCTTCGAGAAGTTCAGAACTGTTTGCCATACCTCCTCCGGCGTCCAGCGAATCGTCAGCTCATCCCTTGCGGTAACGATGCCGACGCTGTTTACGGGAAAGATATCGGTTGTTTTTACGAAATCTTTATATTTTTCGTCGAGGGTTTCATCGCGGGGGATGAAGAAATAATCCTCAGACTTGGGAGTTATCTCGTTCCATTTTATGTCCTTGATATTTTGCTTCGACAAGTTTTTATATTTTTCATCCCTGAAACCCCACAGGTCGGAGTGAAAGACCCTGCATTTTCCATCGGAGCTGTTTTTTTTGATGAAAAGGACAATTGAAACACCTTGTTTGATATCGAATACGTTTTCGTCTTTGGAACCGTCAGGACATTTCTCTTTTTTAAGGCTGTTCCCGTGCAGGTCGAGGATATAGATCTCATTGAAGCTTTTCATCAGTGATTGCCGCATTCCCCTGAAAGTTGGGTTGTCGAGGTAGCCGTGATTTGTGATGAATCCCAGCACCCCTTCCCCGGTTTTATCTATCTTCCATTGGGCGAACCTGATGAATTTTACATAATCATCCTGAAGCCATTTGGGATTTTTTTCGTTCAGTGGCTTTCCGTCCACATAGTAATATTTTTTTATCTCCTCGCTTATCCAATCGCCGATGTTGGACGATTGTCCCGAATACGGAGGATTGCCTAATATTACAAGAATCGGCTGTTCTTTTTTGACTTTTCCGGCGAGGCGGGACTCTTCGGAGAGGGACGCCATTCCCGGCAGGTCTGTCTGCGCGAGGTCTTCCATCTCGAGCGTGTTCGTCAGGTATAGCTTCACCCGGTCGTCGCCTTTGAGCTTGTATCCGAGCTCTTCAAGAAGGAAAGACATTTTGATATGCCCCACCGCGTAGGGCGCCATCATCAGCTCGAACGCGTAGAAATTCTTCAGAATATGCTCCCTGATGAATTTTTCCTTTCCGCCTTCGCCGTATTTGGAAACGAACTCTTCGACCGCAAGCTTCGCAGCTTCTGCGGGAAAGGTGAGGGTTCCGGCCGCCGGGTCGAGGACGGTAACATTGGAACTCGCAAATCCGTCGGCTATTCCGAATTTGTCTTTAAGAATCGAATGCAGCGACCGGACGATATAAGAGACTACAGGAGCAGGAGTATAATAAACGCCGCGCAACGCCCTCGTTTTCGGATCATATTCCGAGAGGAATGTTTCATAAAAATGCACAATCGGGTCTGCGCCCTTTCCATCGCGGAAATATTTCAGGAAGATGCCGTTTATGTCCGTTACGGAAAGGATTTCGGCGATGTCGTCTATGATCCACTCCATTTCGGGGGGCAGGCTGCCCAATGAAATGAATTGAAAAACATCCTTCAATATTCCTATCGTCGGCGGGATTTTATCGTATGCGAGCTTCCTGTTGAAAGCGCCTTCCGTGCGGGTCCTCGCGGCGAACAGGCCGTATGTGACCGTTTGAGCATACAGGTCGGAGAATTGTTCTTCCGTGAGGCTCTTGATCAGGTAGTCCCTGAAGACTTTATAAAAACCGTGGACGCTCCCCCTCCCTGTTTCCTCCGGCTTCTGAAGTTCGTTTTTTATTACTTCTTCTTTAAGGAATCTTGTCCGTTTTGCGAGCTCGATTGCAAGGCTCTTTGCGTCATAAACCTTCGGTATGGAAAATGAGAAGAATTGTTCCAATAATTTTAATAGTTCGTTCTCGTTTTCAAGCGGCCAGGATGTTTTCAGCTTCAGAGCATAGGATCTTGTTAAAAAGGTCTTGTCTACAAGTTTGCCATCCCGGTAAAGCCTGAATTCTATAAAATTTGTCAGAATGAGATTTGGAAAGGTATGAAGATAACGCTTTAATTGTTCCGTTTTTTCGATCCTGTCGAGGTCTTCGACATCGGGCGCTTTGGCCTCGATGTATCCCGTTATATGCTGCTCGCCGTCCCATACCCTGAAGTCGGGATTGCCGCCTTCGGTTTTCTTGGGCAGCATCGTTATATGGATATTCGCCTTTTTGGAAGGGCCGGAATAGATTTCGAGAAGTTCCTTTAAAACCGGATAAAAGCTCTCCTCTCTCGCATCGCCTCTGTGATAAATTTCGCCGATTTTCTTAAGGTAATCTTTAAACATTAACACCCGAATTGGAAAATATCAAAAACATTATACAGGCAGATAAATAATTTGAAAGAAGAAATAGAGAGGTAACAGATATTAATCGGCAGATGAATGCCGCAGGGAAGCGATCCGTCCGATCCCGCTGGCCCAGTTGGTTATCGCCGACGGATGACAACCAACCTTGATTAGTAATATAAGACATAAGTGGGACAAAAACAAAGGAAATGAAAAAAGTGGTGGCGGTGCAGGGAATCGAACCCCGGACACTACGGATATGAGCCGTATGCTCTAACCATCTGAGCTACACCGCCAATGAACGAATTGCAATGATAGGAAAAGAAATTAGTCTTGTCAAGCGGGGGATATGAACGTCATTTTCGCCGGAGCAGGCATTCTGCCTGTTCCGGCAAGTTATTAAAAGCACAAGATTTTATTATTAAGAACATTCGATTTTAATCAGCTGATAATTCCTGAAACGGGCTGCAAGCCCGTTCCAGCCGTAGAATCACTTCGATGGCGATAATGTTCTTAACCCACACAGGAGCAGGTGCCGCAGAGGGACACCTGCTCCCACAATTTCCCGAACATAATAAATGGTAGTTTTAATTTGGGAGCAGGATTGTGAACGGTTTATATAATATTGTGCTGAAGGAGTTCGTGGATGTGAACCATCCCGATGGGGCGACCTTCATCGGTTACGACGGGGATCGAAGTGATAAATTTTTCTTCCATTATGCGCGCCGCTTCGACTGCCATCCGGTCCGGTAATATCGTTGTCGGGTTCTTCGACATCAGTTCGCTTATCGGGATATCCAACAGGCCGTTCTTGTCCGTGCGGTTCAGGCAGCGGCGAAGGTCGCCGTCGGAGAATACACCGGCAAGCTTCCCTTCCGCGTTTACTACGGAGCAAAGACCGACCTTGTTCGAGGTCATTTCGAGAAGGGCGGCTTTCAGCGTGGCGTTCACCGGGATCACGGGGTTGCGCTTGTCGGTTGTCATCACGTCCACGATTCTGAGCGTCAGCTGTTTGCCGAGCCTTCCTTTTGGATGGCGGAGCGCGAAGGCTTCCTGGTCGAAATTGCGCATACGCATAAGCGTAATCGCGAGCGCGTCTCCGAGGGCGAGGGTCACCGTGGTGCTGGTGGTCGGGGCGAGATTCAGCGGGCAGGCTTCTTTTATTATTGCGCAGTTGATAACAGCGTCCGCTTCTAACGCCATTCGCGATTTGGGATTTCCCGTCATGGCGATCAGCCGGATGCCGAAACGGTTCGCGAACGGCAGGATCGGCAGGATTTCCTCGGTGTTTCCGCTGTTGGATATCGCGAGTATCACCTCTTTTTCCGTGATCATCCCGTAGTCGCCGTGGCCCCCCTCGGTGGGGTGGATGAAGAATGCCGGCGTGCCTGTGCTTGCGAGGGTTGCGGCGATCTTATGGCCGATCAGGCCGGATTTTCCGACGCCGACGACCACGACATGGCCCTTGCAGCTGAAAAGGATCTCGACGGCCTTCAGGAAACCGCCGTCTATGCGTCCCGCGGCGTCGAGGATGGCGTTCGCCTCCTCGGTGAGGACGCGCACAGCTTCCTGCTTGATATCTATCTTTTCCGGCATTATTTGATCTTAAACAGGTTGGAGTTTGACCGCCCTACCTTTTCCTCGATCGTTCCATCACCCCGGTTCGAGAATATAAGGACGTCGGTTCTCTTGTAGAGCTGGTCACACTGGTTGCAGAAGGGATAGCGCTCGAACTCCCCCTTGCGGTGGGCGTCGCGGATGTCGTCATACGGGGCGCCCTTCATCACCTCTTCGATGGTCTGTGTCTTCAGGTCTCCGAGGATCATCTTTCCATCGTAGTCCCAGCAGCAGGGGATCACAGTGCCGTCCCATTGAACCTGCAGCGGCCCCTTTTCGGGTCTGTCGCAGGAAATCTTGTTCGAGGGGACATCGCGAAATCGGAATGCGTCGCTCCAGTTATGCGGTTTCCATGCCTCGACTGCATCCGCGCGCGGCATCCAGTATTCCTTCCATTCCTCGTACTGATGCTCGTTTTCTTCCAGCATCAGCCAGTAAACGAGGACGGCAGGCTTGTCGTCATAACGTTTTTTCATCGCGATAAGGCGGTTTACGTTCGACACGACCTGATCGAAATCCAGCCCGCGGTGTACCTTATCATAGACTTCCTTCGAGCTCGCGTAGATGCTAAAGCGCACCTCGTCCAGGCCGGATTCGATCAACCGTTGGGACCTCTTCTCCGTCCAGAGGATACCGTTCGTTATGAAGTTTATAAAAATGCCTGGGTTTTTCGATTTTATATATTTTATCCGCTCTTCGAGCAGAGGATCGGTGAGCGGTTCGCCGAATCCGCCGATAAAAATGCTCGTAATCTCGTGCGTCACGGCGTCATCCACGACCCTCTTAAAGAGATCCATATCCATCACTCCCTTGAGCCTGGAGAAATTGTCGTGGGGACACATAACGCAATGAGCGGGGCAGAAATTAGTCGTTTCTATTCGAACTTCCGGATTGTGCAGTTTCATTTCATTCCCTCTCTGAGATTCAATTATACAACCGGCTGATGGTTTTCACAACAGCATTTATCTGAGGTCCCGGAGGATATTCCTCAGCTGGGGCGAGTGGCATAAGGAGACACCTGCTGCTAAGCAAATACCGCTTCTCCCCCCTACCCCCCTCAAAGAGGGGGGCGAAGGGGGGAGTGCTCTCAAAGAGGGGGATGCAAGGTGGAGTGTTATCTCCGAATAGGGCGAAGGGGGAAGTGCTCTCTCCTAAAAGTATAAAGAGCGGGTAGGAAATGACTTAAATAGTTACCTGCTCCCCCATCAGAATTTTCCGGGGTTTCCCTCCGCGGGTATGCATCAGAACGACAAAATCTTGTTATTATGAGGGCTGCTCCGGAGAAAGACCCATGAAGAGTCAGTAAACATTTTCTTCCCAAATATTCTTCGAAAAGATTCGAGGGAAGAAGCCGTCACATCTCAAATGAAGATTATGGAATCCTTCGGATTTACAGAATCCTTCGGATTTACAGAATCCTTCGGATTTACAGAATCCTTCGGATTTCCTGTCGTATTCCCTTCGAGGTTTCCCAGGGAATGATAATCTTATATTATGACACCGCCTGTTTTAAGAGGATAACGGTCATTTACCGGGGACGGATTGACGTCTTTTGCGGATTCTTTCTTCCGTCAACTGCGTGAGGTTATTTCTGTTGAAATAAATCCTGAAATTCTCTAATTCCGCGTCCGGGAACGGTTCGGCGGTCATTTGAGTGATGTTATCGTCTTGAATGATGTCTATCCTTACGCAATCGTAGTTTTTATCTTTGGAATACCGGGCAGTAATCCGGGAGGCGGTTTCTATTTCGGCCCGATCGGGTTTTCCTTCGAGCAGCGCAAGCGGGCCGACGTTGTCCACGGTTCGAAAGACGATCCGGCCTTCCGTGAATGCTTCGAGACGGTCATTGTCTTTTTCATCCCGTCCGACGACGAGCTTCGCGTCCGGGGAGAGGCGGAAATGCCTGCCGTATTTGAGAATCTCGAGCGCTTCAGCGTCCAGCGGTTTCCCGGAGTATTTAAGCATATCGAGGAACCTGGCTCCGTATTCCTTTTCCGTCAACACGCATCCGCCCGCCGGATTGGGATAGTCATGCAAACCGTATTCTTTCGCCAGGTCCATCTGCCTTCGCCTTCCGCGCCCCTGGATGTCCAGCAGTTTTTCGCGGTCGACGATCTTTTCGGTTTCGGGTATCGTGGGCGGAAAAAGCTTTGCGCAAAGTGGACGCAGGAGCCTGCCCTGCAGTCCGCTTTCTCTTTCAAGGACTTTCATTATCGGTTTGTTCTGGGTCATGGGGCGCTGTCCCAGCACCTCGCCCGTAAAGACAAGGACGGCGTTTTCGTTTCTCATCTCTTCCGCCGCTTTCCTGAGCATCAGCAATTTGCAGTCTATGCACGGGTTGACGGATGAGCCGTAATGCCATCGCGGGGAGGACAATACAGCCGGGAATTCGAAGCTTAGATCAACGGCTTTGAATCGCGCGCCAAGGGCTTCGGCTTTTTCGCGGAGGGGATGCTCTGCCGCAATATTATTGGGAAATTTCCACAGATCGAATGAAAGGCAAACAACATCAAAGCCCTGTTCGAGCATAAGTTTTACTGCGAGACAGCTGTCCAGCCCGCCCGAAAAGAGACCGATTGCCTTTTTGTTCATAATTTAAATAGTATATCTCTTTGGATTTGACTGCAAACAGAGGCGTTGCTATTATATATCCGAAGGGAGAATTACATGTTGAAATCAACCAATTTCTGGGTTCTTTTTTTCTCCGGGGTTGTATTTGCGGCTGTGATGTATGTGATGCTTTTCAGCGAAGCCGCAGTCAACGGTTCCGGAGGAACAGACTCACGCGAAGCGGCTGATATTCAGGCCAAGATGGCGAGGTACGCGGTCGTCGAGATCGCCCCGGACCTCAGCGGCTTGAATGCGAAGGATAAGGAGGTAGTAAAACTTCTCATCGAAGCTGCCAAAGCTGCGGACGAGGTTTTCTGGAAACAGACCTCTGCGCAGGCGGTTATATTAAGAGACAAACTGGGCAAATCCTCGAATCCCGCGGACGCATTGTTCTATAAATTTTTGAAGGTGAACTACGGACCCTATGACAGATTAGATGCAGACAAACCATTCTATATCAACGAAGCGAAGCCTCTGGGAGCCGGTTTTTATCCATCCGATCTCACAAGGCAGGAATTCGAGAACTATGTAAAGAATCATCCGGCGAAAAAAGATGCCCTGACCTCGGCATATACGGTCGTGGAGTGGGAGAACGGGGAAAACCTCAGAGCCGTTCCATACAGCAAGGCATACGGCGCCGAGAATAAGAAGATCATCGAGCTCCTGAGGAAAGCTGCCGCTATCACCGAGAATCCCACATTTAAAGCATACCTCCAGGCGAAGGCCGATGATTTTGCGAAAGATAATTTTTACAACAGCGACACTCTTTGGCTCAAGGTGAAGGACAGCAAGCTGGATGTGGTAATCGGTCCGACCGAGGTCTATGAGGATGGACTTTTCAATTACAAAGCCGCCTATGAGGCGTTTGTCCTGTTAAAGGACGAAGAGGCAAGCAAAAAGCTCGAAATATTCAATGAACATCGCACAAACCTCGAGGGGAATCTTCCCGTTCCCGCGGACTACAAGAAGGAATACCAGGGATTGAGTTCGCCGCTCGCGGTTTCGCAGCTCATCTTTGTCGCCGGCGATTCCAACTGCGGCCCCAAGACGGTTGCTTTCAATCTTCCGAACGATGAAAAGGTGCGCGAGGAAACCGGCTCCAAGAAAGTTCTTCTTAAAAACGTAATCGAGGCGAAATTCGATAAAATCCTTGTCCCGATTGCCGGCAAGCTTCTGGACCCCGGTTTGAGAAAATATATATCTCGCGAAGCCTTCTCCACGAACGTGCTTATGCACGAATACTCTCATGCTTTCGGGTTGAATTACACGATCAAGGATTCGAGCATTACAGTCAAAAATGCCCTCGGGCATCAATACAGCACCATCGAGGAATGCAAAGCGGATGTTGTGGGACTCTTCAACCAGTCTTATTTTGCCGAAAAAGGATTGATCAACGACCAAAAGCTTAAGGAATACTATGCGACGTTCGTTGCGTCCATATTCAGGTCAATAAGATTCGGAGCGAGTGATGCGCATGGCGGCGCCAACCTCATCCAGTTCAATTTTCTGCTGGAGACCGGCGCAGTTGCTTTCGACCGTGAGTCCGGCAAGTACAACATAGACTTTGACAAGATCGGCAACAGCATCCGCGAAATATCGCGCATGATTCTCACCATTCAGGGCGACGGAGACTCGGCCGCTGCCGATAATCTCATCAAGAAATACGGCGTGATGTCATCCGAGCTGCAGAAGAGCCTTGATTCTCTCAAAGACCTGCCGGTTGATATCATTTTTGAGTTTAAAACTGATCTATAAGGTCTGAAAAGGCGGGAATTTGATTTGACCTGAACTGCGATGTCTGGTAGATTCCCACATCCCATTTGAAAGGAATTCAAGGATGCGAAAAGCGGCTGGTGAATTCGAGCTTCCGTTGATCGAGATCGAGGAAGAGATCAATCAGCTAAAAACCATGCCGGAGACAGCGGAAACTTCTGAAAAGATAGACCGGCTGCAAAAAAGGCTCGAGCGGAAGCGCAAGGACATTTTTCAAAAGCTTGAGCCGTGGCAGAGCGTCGAGCTCGCAAGGCACCCCGACAGACCCTATACGCTCGATCTGGTTAAACTGTTGTTCGAGGATTTTATCGAGCTTCACGGCGACCGGCGGTATGCAGACGATCCGGCTATAGTGACGGGAATCGCATTTTATCACGGACTACCCGTTTGCGTGATCGGACACGAAAAAGGCAGAACGCTGAAGGACAAGCTGCATCGGAATTTCGGAATGCCCCATCCGGAAGGGTATAGAAAAGCTCTTCGTATAATGAAGCTGGCTGAAAAGTTCAAACGCCCGATATTCACTTTCATAGATACACCCGGCGCCTATCCTGGAATCGGCGCGGAGGAGCGGGGCCAGGCGGAGGCGATTGCGTATAATCTTCGGGAGATGTCACGCCTCAACGTTCCGGTCATCGCGACCGTTACGGGAGAAGGCGGGAGCGGCGGCGCCCTCGGCATCGGAGTGGGCGAGATGGTGAATATATTGGAATACTCCGTGTACTCCGTCATCTCACCTGAGGGGTGCGCCTCGATTCTCTGGCGTGACACGTCGAAGAAAGACCTTGCCGCCGAGGCGATGAAGATGACCGCCCCGGATCTTCTTAAGCTGGGCATTGTATCTGAAATAATCCCCGAACCCCCGGGCGGAGCGCACACCGATTATAAAGCTACAGCTGAAATAATTGATAAATACCTTCAGGCGGAACTAAGCTGCCTTATGAACCTGAATCCCGCAGAGAGAAGGGAACTTCGTTACCAAAGATTCAGAAATATCGGAAATTACCGTTAATACCAGATATAAAAAGATTTAAGGTCTTCCCGCCTTTGCTTAAGACCGGAGAAGTCTTATGCAAAAGTATTGGGACTATATTCATGTTGACTATGATTCGGTGAAGCGTCTCGCGGACGAGGTCCGGATTCCAGTTGTCATAGCGAGGATACTATTCAACCGTGGCTATACGACACCTGAAACCGCGAACAGTTTTCTGTATCCAAACTTCTCTGATCTGTACGACCCCTTCCTTATGAAGGGGATGGACCTCGCTGTTGAGAGGATTCTAAGGGCGGTTCATAACCGGGAGAAGATTTGCATATACGGCGATTATGATGTTGACGGTGTTACGTCCATCCTCATTATAAGAGACCTCATACAAAGACTCGGCGGGAATGCCTCTTACGCAATTCCAAAAAGACTTGACGAGGGATATGGCTTGAACTTCCAGAAGATGGAAGAGATCATATCATCCGGCGAAGTCAAGCTCATCATTACCGTCGATACGGGAATCACATCCGTTCAGGAATCCAAGTATCTCAAAGAAGCCGGCATTGATCTGGTTATCACCGATCATCACGAAGAGAGCAGCGAAAAGCCGGTAGCGATTACCATACTCGATCCCAAGCAATCGGACTGCGGTTACCCCTTCAAGGAATTGGCAGGCGTAGGCGTGATTTTTAAACTTGCCCAGGCAATTGCCGCCAGGGCTTCCGTTGATCTGCCGCTGTTTTCATACCTGAAGATTGCAGCGATAGGGACTATCGCCGATCTCGTTCCTCTTGTTGATGAAAACCGCATCATAGCCAGTCTTGGCTTGAAAGAGCTCGGCAAGACCACAAACCTCGGACTGAGGTTGCTCCTGCAGGAGCTGAGGATGGACGATCATGAAATAGAGTCAAGCGAGATAAGCTTCCGGTTGGGACCGAGGATCAACGCGCTGGGCAGGCTGGGAGACGTGGAGCAGGCTGTCGAGCTTTTCTTTACCGGCAACCGCGCATACGCGAAGGAAATCATCAACGAAATGGAAAGGCTGAATCTCAAGAGACAGAAGCTCGAAAATGAAATATATAATACGGTGATCGGGGTGATCGAATCCAATCCCGAAACAGAAAACCAGCCGATTCTCATCGTGGAGGGAAATGACTGGCATCTCGGAGTGATCGGCATAGTGGCGTCGAGGCTCGCGAATCAGTACTACAAACCTGCTCTTGTAGTTTCTGTGATAAACGGAGTCGGCAAAGCATCGGGAAGAAGCATACCAGATTTCGATCTAAAAGGCGCCCTTAACGGTGAATCGGATCTGCTGGAATCTTTCGGGGGCCATAAAATGGCTGTTGGATTTCAGATCAAGAAGGAAAATCTGCCGTTGTTCAAGGCAAGGGTAAACGAGAGGATCAGCAATATGCTGGATGGGCGTCTGTTCGTCCGGTCGGACAAGATCGACGCGGATATTTCATTTCATGCCATAAATCCTGAGCTGATGCACTATCTGGATATGCTGAAGCCCTGGGGTCATTCCAACGCGAGGCCTGTCTTCTGTGCAAAGGGAGTTACGCTCCAGAGCCTACCGTTCGTTTTGAAAGACAAGCATCTGAAATTGAAGCTGAATCAGCATAACCGTGTGTTCGAAGGCATCTGCTGGAAGCATTCCGAGTGGAAAGACTCGATGAAGAGCTGCAATAGTATGGATATTATTTTCCATATCAACAGGAGTTTTTGGAATTACGAAGAGACGATTCAGCTCGATCTGCAGGATTTTAATCCAGTAGATTTTTAGGCAGGATTTTCTTCGAACGCCAGAATAAAACCCGGTTCTCATCCTGGAAATCGCTTTCAATGCTGAGTATTTGTCCGGGTTTTAATGCTCGAAGTTCGTCGATTTTCACTTTCCTCGATTTGAAATGGAAGAGATCCTCTTCGTCCCCCAGCTTGATGCTCATAATATTGCGATCATTGTCGAAATCGGATGAACTGTCATCCCAATAAAGAAAATTCGGATGCAGATATGAAAACGGACAGGCGAGGTAGACGAAATCATTATCGTCGCCGTCTATAATAAAAATGTTCAATCTGCCCTCAAACTTATCTAATTTTTCGCCCTGTTGGCTGCTGACGAATTGAGATATCTCGCTTATTCTGAATTGAAGATCGCTGTCGTTGTTCTGTATGTAAATGTGAAAGCTGCCTACAAATCCAAGAACAAGGACAAAAATGATCGTGAAGAAATCTTTAATAATGGTTCCAAACATTTTTTTCTTCCTTCAAATTAATTGAACGTATCTTTTTGGAATTTGTTCCGTGAAAAACAACCTCATTTTTCATCGATGTTTACCCGTTTTCGGGTGTATCAAGAAGTTTAACCGCCGCAAGCGCCGCAGTTGCTCCGTCACCGGATGCGATCGAGATTTGACGCGCGATGTGCGCCCGGACATCGCCTATGGCGAAGATTCCCGGCACGGAGGTTTGCATCACCGAATCCGTGACCAGGTAGCCCTCCTTGTTTTTCTCTATCTGGAAATCGAATACATTGGTATTCGGGTTATAACCGATGAAAATGAAAACACCGGTGACCGGCAAATCCGTTTTTTCGCCTGTTTTGACATTTTTAATAACGGCCGACTCGACCGTCTCCCCGCCATTTATTTTTTCAATCACTGAATCCCAGATAACTTCGATCTTGGGATTTTTAAAGACGGACTGCTGGATGGAGTATCCCGCCCTGAGTTCATCCCGCCTGTGGATAATATATACCTTTGCGGCATGATTGGTGAGATAGATGGCTTCTTCGCATGCGGAATCTCCGCCGCCGGCGACGGCAATTGTATGGCCTTTGAAGAAGGGTCCGTCGCACACCGCGCAATATGAAACGCCTCTTTTGGAGTATTCAGCTTCGCCGGGGACATTGAGGTACCTCGGATTGCCTCCTGCGGCGAAGATGACGGTTCTGGATTTAAAGATCTTTCCATCCTCGGCTTCGACCATTTTCAGGTCGTTCTGACCGAGGGAGATTTTGTTTGCCATCGCCATTTCGATTTGAAGACCCACCTTGCGGGCATGCGCTTCCATTTTTTCTGCAAGCTGGTAGCCGGGAATCATCGAAAAGCCGAGGTAGTTGTCAATATGATCGGTATTGAAAAGCTGTCCGCCTATCAGTTTTCCTTCCAGGAGTATGGTTTTTTTACCGCTGCGGACGCCGTATATTCCCGCGGACAGACCGGCGGGTCCGCCACCGACGATAAGAATGTCATAGATTTCTTCATCGCTTACGGATTTCATTGCTTTTTCCGGCATCTCCAGCTCCATATGAATAGTTTTACATGAGTGCTTCGTTGATCACGATTGCTTCAGCATTTTATAATTACCATAGTCCTGTCGTCAAGTGCCCTTCCCGCGCCCTTGTGCTTATTGGATGCGATCAAAATCTGTCTGAATATCTCCTGAGCATTTTCTTCACAATTTTCAGAGATCACCTCTTTGAGCCGTTCCACGCCGAAAGGCTCGCCCGAGGAGTCTTCCATTTCCACAACGCCATCCGTGTAGAGAGCGGCGATGCAACATTCAGGAAGGCAAAGGTCATTGAAATGAAATGTCACTCGTTTCTCGGGTTTATCCATATCAGGATCGAGGTCTATCGAGTTTCTGCTCGGAAAAAGCCCCAGCGGGACGCTACTTTTGAATGGAATATCCACAAAGTCTTTTTTCCGGTGGTCAAATATAAGCGGATGCGGATGACCTGCGATGAGAAACCTGATTCGGCGGTCGGCAAAAAGTTCCGTATATATGGCGGAAATATATTTTCCGGGGGTTGTCGAATTGAAAATCCGGTTGTTGAGATTGCAGAAAAGTCGTGATGAAACCTGACCGCTCATCTCGAGTTCATACGGCAATGCGGTGAAAAGCGAACTGTGGAGATTGTGGACGAGGAGTATATCCTCGAAGCTGTGGCCGCTGACATCTGCAATGAATATGCCGAGGCGGTCCTTGTAGGCGATGATTTTTTCCGGCTCATTCGCCCTTTGGGCGAGAAGGTCGAGATCGTAGCGTTTATCGAATTCCACGAAGGAGCGATGATCTCCGCCGAGGGTGTTTGCGAAGATGATCCAGCTGTATATCTCGTAATCCTTGAATACAATCGAATGGTTATAAGGCAGGATTTGCGAATGCACTCTCCATGCCCGCTTCATCATTCTGTACAATTCCGATTCGTTCGACGTCTTATTATTTTTCATCGTTTCGAGAAATACCGATTCACATTGATATGATTATTCTTCTTTTTTCTGATTCTTTTTATTACGAAGTTTTCTCCTCTGCTCTTCCAACCCAGCTATTCTTTCTTTGAGTATTTTTTCTTTGCCGCGCTCGGTCGGCAGATAGTACTTTCTGTCCTGTAATTTCTCCGGAAGACAGCTCATATCCGTTGTCCCCTCCTCGTAATTATGAGCGTATTTATAGCCGGCGCCGTATCCGAGGGATTTCATCAATCCCGTTGGGGCGTTTCTAATGTGCAGCGGAACCGGCTCATTCGGCAGGCTGCGTATATCTTCGGCAACCTTCGAGTACGCTGTATATAGCGAGTTGCTCTTCGGCGCGAGCGCGAGATAAACGGCTGTTTCCGCCAGCGCAAGCGAACCTTCGGGCATTCCGATGAAGTGAACCGCATCGCGCGCGTTCATCGCGATGGTGAGAGCATAAGGATCAGCAAGCCCGATGTCTTCGGTTGCGAAGCGGACCATCCTCCTTGCGATATATAGTGGGTCTTCTCCCGCCTCGAGCATACGCCCAAGCCAGTAGATCGAAGCATCGGGGTCGCTGTTCCGAAGACTTTTATGAAGGGCGGATATGAGGTTGAAATGTTCTTCTCCCGCCTTGTCGTAAAGCAGGGTTTTAGTTTGGACAACGGTCTCGATGAGCTCCGTGTCCAGAACAATCTCGCCATCCGTATTTAATGAAACGGAAGTGACAGCGATCTCCAGTATATTGAGCGATCTACGCGCATCGCCATCGCCCAGCGCGGCGATCAGCTGGAGGACATCGGCATCAGTCCTGACCTTGAAGGCTCCGAATCCGTTTACCGGGTCTTTCAAGGCTTTATCGAGAATTGTGACGACATTTTCAACGGAGAGCTGTTTCAGGGTGAACACACGGCACCGGGAGAGTAGCGGCCCGATGACCTCGAATGACGGATTTTCCGTGGTCGCTCCTATCAGGATGATATCCCCTTTTTCCACGAACGGCAGAAAGGCATCCTGCTGGGCTTTGTTGAAACGATGGATTTCGTCTATGAAAACAATAACCGGTTTTCCGCCCGCTCCGTGTAATTTCTCAGCCTCTATCATCAGGCTCTTCACTTCCTTTATCGAGCTCAAAACTGCGGAGAAATGGAAAAACCCCGATCCGGTTTTATTTGCGATGATTCGGGATATGGTTGTTTTTCCGCTGCCTGGGGGGCCCCAAAGTATCATCGAAGGCACATTGCCGGATTCGATCAATCTCCGAAGAGGCATCGCGTTTCCGAGGATATGATCCTGCCCGAGGAGTTCATCGAATTCCACAGGTCTTATCCGCTCGGCGAGCGGAGTTCCAATATTTTTTTCGTGCGTTTCCATAGCAGGTTTACAGCTGATTCTAAATCATTATTCGATTCAAAAACAGGTTTTTGTGTTCCCTTGCGGGAGCGTGGCTTGATAGCATTTAATCCGGCAGCAAATAAACGCGAGCTGTTTACAGAAGACCGTATTTATCTCGAAAGAGAGTTTGTTATCAGGTTTCTGAAGAGTGCTTTTGATTAATATTTTGTTTGCCGGAAATATATTCGTAGAAGAAGATTGCGGCGGATGTGGCGACGTTGTAGGAATCGACGTCATCAATCACAGGGATGTTCAAGGTCTCGTCCGCGAGAAACGCAGTACCATCGGATATCCCCTGCGCCTCCCCGCCGAGGACGAGGGCGGTCTTTAGCGGGAAAATATATCCCCTTACGGATTTCTCCGCCCTGGAATCCGTCGCCATTATTTTGAAATTCAATTCCTTCAATCTTTTTATCATGACACCGATATCCTGATGATAGTATATCCTGGCCTTTGCTATCAGGCCCGAGGAAGCCCGTACGGCCTTCGGTCCGTAGGGATCGGCCATATTGCCGGTCATGGCAATTTCCCTGATGCCCATACCCACAGCAAGCCGAATAATCGTGCCGCAGTTGCCGGGATCGCTTATCCCTTCGAGCAGCGGCAGAAAGCAGCCTTCAGGGGTAAATACGGAAATTTCATTGTCATCGTATTGATATTTCGGCAGACTGCAAAGAGCCGCTATCCCCTGCGGGGAGTCCGTTGGGGCGATTTTAGCGAAGAGGGAATCGCTTATAACTATTATTTCGTTCCCCTTCTTCCTGTTTATCAGCTCCGCAAGTTCCTTGTTCTGTTCGATCTCCTTGAGGCGCGAGCGGCTGATGAAGCATACCCTGACGTCCCCGTGATTCAGCGCTTCCGTTACGACCCTCAATCCGTCAGCAAGATAAAGCCCCTCATCGAGGCGATTTTTTTTGAAGACAAGAGAGCGGGCGAGCTTGATATATTGATTATCCTGACTGGCCACTTCTTTATAATTTTCGATTTTCATAAACCGGAATGCCGTTTTAGATTACGAGATATATTCTAACATAAAAATATACCAACCCGGGGTCTGCGAGGATATTATTTCCTTAAAGCAGGAAAGAAGCTCAGCAGTTTTATCAAAGGGGTTTCATCCTGTTATAAATAATAATAACGTGTTCGGTTGGTGAATTTATTAAATCGTAAACCGGAAACCAGCGGAAAAGAGGATTTTATCAGGCACTATATCGGAGTCTAAAATTGTGTCGTATTCGAATTCCAGCAGGATGTCCATATAACTCTTCATCGAAACGGCTATTCCGCCTCCTGTGTATAAGCATATGTCGTTAAGCGTAACTTGCCAAACTGTGTTGAGCAGCTCCGGCATCCCCTTGTAGCGGAAGAACATTTCCTGTTCATAGTCAATCGAAAGAAACTTGACCCCCCCGAATATGTACGGAGAGAAGTTTCCATCGATCAGCCTGAATGTCAATTGCGCCGAATACCAGCTTTCTTCGAATTTGCTGGGGCCGAAATAATATCCTGGCTCCAACAATGCTATGAATTCCGGCGAGAGGTAATAGCCTTCTTCTTCGATGACGAATGTATCGGGTCCGTCATATTTAATGATGCCTCCACCGAGGCTGACGGATACATACTGATTAAAATTCCAATGAAACCCGAGTTTTAGAGATGGGCTTTTTGTCGAATAACTGTCATCCGAAAGATTGACGGGGCCCATAAAACCGGTGATGGATATGACACCGGTGCGGGTTTCTTTTTCCGGAGTCGGTTTACTGGGATTTTTTTCTTCTTCTTCGGGAGTTTGCGCATAGAACGATGAAGCTAAAATCAATATCAAAACAAGCGTAAGGCTGAATTTTCTCATTTTTTGTCTCCTCGGTTCTACAAGGTTAACATACATAATCGTTCATGTAAACTTTGAATTTACCGACAAATGCGGATTTTACTTAATCCCTCTGCGATAATTTTTATTTCTGATGATTACCGAGGATATCAGGGAACATTGAATATGCATCTGATTCTACGAAATCCCCACTCTTTTACTCCTATGTTTTATATGTTATCTTTAGCAAGATAGGCTAATATTGATAAGCAGATGTAAATCATCTATCAATATACAAGCCAGGGGGGTGTGAAAAAGTGCTTTTCCGCAGGGCCGGATTTAATCAGGATTAAAAAGGAATGAGCAAGATGCATTCAGTTTTACATCTTGATGACAGCATGGATTTTTTAGATTTATTCAAGAGTCGTATGTCGAAGCTTGCCCCGGAAGTTTATGTAGTCTCCGCCAAGTCTCCTTCGGATGCTTTGAATCTTATAAAACAAGTGAAGTTTGACGCCGTCGTCGCCGATTATGACCTTCCCGAAATGAACGGGATAGAATTTTTAAGCAAGGTGCGCGCTCAGGGATATGACGGGGTTTTCATTTTCCTGACCGCTCAAAACGATAAGGAAATTGCCGCCCTGACTTTGCGTCTCGGGGCCGATGATTATCTTCAGAAGGAATCAGTCAAGGATTTCTTCGATGTCATTGCAGTTGCGATCAAGTCCTTGATTAAGAAACATTCTCTTGACAGGCAAAAGATGTCGCAGGGAAAATATCACGGCATCCTCGAAAAAATCCCCGCGATCATTTTCGAAATTGATAAAAAGGGAATCCTGGTCTTCGGCAATCCCGCCCTGGGCGATTTCCTGGGGTACGAGCTACCCGATTTGATGGAAAAACCCTTTATTTCATTTATAGACCCATCTGACTACGAAACCGCCGAGAAGGCTCTGTACGGAAAATGGGATGAAAAAACGGATGATATATCAATTGAAAATCCCGATGCGGAGATATGCTTTCTGACAAAGGACGGAGAGAAAAGATATGGTCTTATACAGTCAATTTTCCTATTCCCGGAAGGCAGGCGAAGTTCCAAGCGGCATTTTCAGGGCAGCGTCGGCATAATTAATGACTTAAGCCGCATACAGGCGGTCATAAGGGAAAGCCGCTATCGAATAATATTCGAAAATATCCAGGAAGGCGTTCTGCTTATGAATGATGAAATCATCGAATGCAATGATAAGGCATGCGCAATACTTGGATATTCGCGAAAGGAATTATTAGGCGAAAAAATTAGCGTTTTTTCCCCAGCCAGGCAGCCGAACGGAGAAATTTCAAAAAAGGCTGTGGAACGATATATGTCCCTTGCCCGCAGTGGTTCTCTTCAATCTTTTTATTGGAAGCATAAACGAAAAGATGGGAAGTTGATTGATTGCGAGGTGACGTTGAAAAGCGTTGTTTTCGGGGCTGAGTCTTTTCTTCAGGCAACTTTCAACGATGTTACCGACAGATATATTGTAAACAGGGATATAGAATCATCAGAATCGCGTCATCGCGAGTTTGCGGATAATATCGCTATAGGCGCATGTTTCGTCAAGAACGGCAGGATCGTATTTTTAAATAAAAGATTTGCCTCGATGCTTGGCTATGACGCGACCTTCGATCTTTTAAATCACAAATTATCTTTTTTAATCGGCAAGACGGAGCGGCGAAAAATTCAGGATATGCAGACCGCCCGTGAAAAGAGAAAATTGAAACCGGTTGACGACTTTGCGGATTTTATTAAAAAGGACGGTTCTTCTATTCGGATGCGGTTAAGACTGGAAAATACACATTTCCGTGGAAGTTCTGTCTGTTCCGTTATGCTTCAAAATGAAAAAACGCAGGAATCCGGCAATTCAAGAGCCCTTTTGGATCAAATTGCATACCCGTTTATAGAGCTGGATTTGAGCGGCAGAACCGTTCTTATGAACGATTCCGCTGAAAAATATCTGCAGATGGAGTTAAAAGCGCTCTTCAAAAAGCCGATTTTCTCGCTGATTGATAAGAAAACAGTCGAACCTGCGAAGACTGCTTTCGATTCGGCGGTTTCCGGCAAACATGCAATCGCCACTATTGCGTGGAAATCAGCTCCCAATCAGGCTCAGTTTCATTTTATTCCCAAACTCGGCCAAGGCAAGCGGATATCCGGCGTGTTTCTATCAGTGAATATCGAGAAAAATGATTTAACCGGCAGTGAATTTTTTGCTACATCAGGCAGCAATTACTATACATTCGTCGAGGGGGCGCATGAAGGGATTGCAATGACCGATGTGGACGAGACGATAATTTACTCCAACCCCGCCTTTGCGTATATGCTCGGCTATTCTGTCGATAACCTTGTCGGGATGAATCTGAGAAAACTGACTGACCCGGAGCACTATGCAACAATCCTGAAAGAAACAAATAAACGTAAGCAGGGCAGGAGCAGCCGGTACAATCTGGTTATGTTCACCAGAAGCGGAGGAGAAAAAAAGATTCAGCTCTCCGTGGCGCCTCTTGTTGATTTTATGGGACAATACCAGGGCGGAGTGGCTGTGATCAGCGATATCACCGAGCGCGAGAAAATATCAGACGAGCTTCGCCTCGCCAATAAACGTATGTCGGTTCTTCTCGATGTGATCAACATCACGCAGGAAAAACTTTTACTTAAAGATATGATCCGTAAGGCGTTATCTTCCGCCGTGAATTTTATGGATTATAATGCCGGGGTTATTTATCTTTTTGAAGAAGATTCAAAGACAGCGCTCATTGGGAAAATTGGGGTTAGCGAAGCTGTCCGGATCATGCTCGAGAATATTGATTTTAATAGATTGCCATTCAGCCGTATTAAAAGCGGGAAAGAGATCATTTTCCCAAAGAAAATCCCAGGATCGGTTTTTATCCCTTTGATTTCCGAAGGCCAGGCGTTGGGATGTCTAGGATTGATACGTTCGAAACTATCCTCCGCAGAACACCTGGATGAATATGCATTGAAATCCCTGGCGGGAGAGATTGCGGAGGGCATCAGGCGGAAGAAGTATGAGGATCAGCTGACGGATGCGGCACGCAAGTATAAACGTCTCTTCGATCAAATGAGCGTTGGGATCCTGCTCTTGGATGAGGATTTTACGGTGATGGAATCCAATGAGGCAGCGGCGAGGATCACCGGTTACGGAAAAGACGAGCTTCGAAATATGAAGATTGAGGAACTTGCCGCTGAGAAAATGGCGAGGTCGCCGCGAAAAATCAAAATTATTCCCGAAAACATTATCAGCCACCAGCACAAGCTGCGGCGAAAGGACGGTAAAATCCTCGATGTTCTTAATGTTTCGATGCCGTTCACGAATCAAGCTGGAAAAATCATCGGGTATCAAACGGTTTTGGAAGACAGGACGGATGAAATTGCAAAGTCGAATATGTTGAATCGGCTTAACAATCTGCGCAAAGGGCTGAATGTCATAGCGGAAGAACTTCACACTGATAAACCGCTTAAGGCGAAATTGGATTTTATAACGAGTATGTCCACGAGAAAACTCGATATTGATTATGCATTCATCTGGCTGCTCGATACCGGTCCAATCGGGGAATTTTCATCCGGTTATCCCGCTTTACCGTGCAGGATCAATTCCAAGGGGCAGGAAAAAGATTGCCTGCTGCAGCTTGCCAGCTGCCATCCTTTGTCTGCCAAATCGGCAGTGGACACCGGGATTGAAAGACCGGGAAGAGCGGATGATCTCATTTCATCGAATGATTTTATCAGGACGGAACCTTCCTTTTCAACCGGTAAATTCTCCTTCTCTCCCTTCAGCGCGCAAGCATTGGAAAAAATGAATATTTCTTCCATCGCCCTGCTCCAGCTCAAGGGTTTGCATGGAGAAAAAATCGGCGTTCTCGTTCTTATGCACAAGAATGCCGTAGAAGGAGATGTTGAAGACATCTATAAGGCTTTCGCTGAATTGGTCGGCAGGGTCGTCGTAGAAAGCCTGACAAACGAATCCCTAAAAGAATCTCTCTTCAACTACCGTTATCTATACGAATCGGCATTAAGCGGAATATACCGGACCTCGATTGAGGACGGCTCTTTCCTATCAGCGAATCTGGCGGCTGCGGAGATTCTGGGTTACAAATCCGTCAAGGAACTGTTAGAAAAATGCAAGTCTTCTGATCTTTATCCCGGTGTCGAGAGAGAGAAGTTTGTGAAGACTCTGGAAAAGAGCGGAATGGCGAAAGACTATGAGATCAAGGTGACTCTGGATGACGGGCGCGAGGTTGACTTATTGATTAATGCCCGGATTTTCAATAATCGAGGGTATATTGAGGGCGCTATTACGGATATAACGAAACTGAAGAAACTCGAGGAAGAACTGAAACGGAAGAACGCCGAGATGGAAGAGTTTATTTCCTCTGTCAGCCATGACCTCAAATCCCCTTTGTTTTCGATCGGCGGCTATACTGAAATGATCAGGGATTCAGAAATCGGCGGCGAGAAAAAATCCGAATATATTGCGAATATCCAACGAAATATCAGCGAAATGTCCACTTTCATCTCCAGGCTGTTGGACCTGTCGCGAGCCGGAAAAGTGCTTGGAGAGGTTGATGACCTTCCTATTGCAATACTTCTCGATTCAGTGTTTAAGGATTCAGGCGTCGGAGCTGACGATGTTATATATTCCTACAGCGGAATTCCTGAGAATATTAAAGCAAGCTACAGGATAAAAGAAGTCTTTCAGAATCTTATAATGAACGCCGTTAAAGCGAAGAAACCGGTCAGGCCTTTGCGAATAAATGTCTCCTGCCGGTCGAAAGGGAATATTTGGGAATTCACCGTTGAAGACGATGGAGTAGGGATAAAAAAGAGCTACTACGAAAAGATTTTCCTACCCGGGTTTACGACGAGCCCCGGAAGGAAAAAAGGCACCGGCTTCGGCCTATCCATAGCCAAGCGGATCATCGAAGCGCACGGCGGCGATATCTGGTTTGAATCAGAAGTTAGCAAAGGAACAAAATTCATATTTACGTTGCCGAAAAATCCGGTTGACTGATACCCAGGAATTAAGGATTTATAAATTCCTATATTCCCGTTGTTGTATCTATCACCCTCTCTCTCTGCCCATTGTAGCACTCAGTATCGTAGTATTTTTCAACATCTACAAGATGCGGCCTTCCAGTCAGATCTTTCAAGCTGATGAAACCCACCCTGCCGTTTTTATAATTCACCATAGTCCCGAATTTTCCGGCAAGCAGAAGGTCTACCGCAGCTATGCCGAACTCCCTGCCCATCCTACGGTCATACGCGGATGGGGCTCCTCCGCGTTGCAGGTGTGAAAGCACGATATGCCTGGTTTCGAGACCTGCCCCTTCGCTTATCTTGTCGGACACCCATTTTCCTATGCCGCCCAGGGTTCTATGCCCGAATTCGTCTTCCTGGTAATCCCTGTAAACAAGAGTCCCTTCCGCGGGCTTTGCCCCTTCCGCCACCACGATGATGCTGTAGCGAACCCCCTTCTCCTTGCGTATCTTCAAGAGTTGATTTATCCGGTTTATGTCGAAAGGACATTCAGGGATTAAAATAATGAATGCGCCGCCTGCCTTCCCGCCTTCAAGGGCGAGCCAGCCGGCGTGTCTTCCCATCGTTTCGACGATGAATGTCCGCGCGTGGGAACCTGCGGTTGTCCTCAGCCTGTCTATCTCGAAAACGATGACCTGAACGGCGGATTCGAAGCCGAGACTGTAATCCGTTCCCGTCAGATCTCCGTCAATCGTCTTGGGTATGCCGATAACATTGATTCCGGCCTTGCCCAAATTATACGCGACCGATAGAGTGTCGTCGCCGCCAATCGCGATCAGGTAGTCCAGCCCCAGGTTCTTGATATTTTGAATCACTTCTTTCGAACGGTCTTTTTTCTGAGAATAGGGATTGGTCCGGCTCGTTCCGAGCATCGTCCCGCCGAGGCGGTCCCAGGTTCTCACCTTGCATTCATCCAGCTCTTCGATGTATTGATCTATGTTTCCGCCGAGCTGAGTATCGAGATCGGTGAGCCCCTTCCAGCCTTCGTGGATTCCGAAAACCTTGAAGAATCTCCCCCGTTTTAAGGACAGCCGCTCATCGGTGGCGGTCTTCACCACCCATTTTATGGCGCTGTTCAAGCCGGGGCAGTCGCCGCCGCCCGTCAGAATGCCTATCTTTTCTTCTTTCATTTTCAAATCATACCGATCACGGTCTTTACAAGTTTTTCAATGCCCGCAGAAACCTTAGCGATGTTCGGCCCAAGCATATAAGCCGGAGTGGAGACTACTTTATGTTCGCGGTCAATCACGCAGCCATCTGTTAGACAGTTCACGTGAACGCCCCCCATCTCATTTATAGCTTTTGCGGTTTCGGGGTCATCTCCAATGGTCAATTTTATCTTTCCATCGCCGAGCGTTTTTGCGGCGATGACCGGCGCGATGCAAATAAACCCGATCGGTTTTCCCTGTGAATGCATTTCCCTGATAATTTTTTCGACCTCCGGGAGAACGCTCATTCCCGTTCCTTTAAAGGCAAAGTCGCAGAGGTTTTTTGCCGCGCCGTATCCACCCGGAAGCAACAGGGCATCGAGAGTTCCTGCGCTTACATCTTTGATCGGTTTGATCGCGCCCCTTGCAATCCTTGCGGATTCGAGGAGGACGTTGCGGCTTTCACCGGCGGACTCGTTCCCGGTTAGATGATTTACCACGTGCTTCTGAGGGATGTCCGGCGCCATGATTATCATCTCAGCGCCCGCCTTGTCCACGGCTAGCATCGTCAGCACGGCCTCGTGGATCTCAGATCCATCCAAATAACCGCATCCGCTTAAAATGATTCCGATTTTGGGTTTTTCCATTTTGCCCTCCGCTTGTTTAATAGGTTATTAATCAGGAGTAATAGATCAATCAATCCATAAGGATTTCTTAAGAATGCCGATTATATCGTTTAAATAGAGCGATTTCAATCATGCCTGCAGGAAGCGATTGATATTTGCCGGACCTAATAGGGTTGAAATGATAATAAACCTGACAAAGAAAAAACCTCCCGCGAGAACGGGAGGTTTACAAAAAGATACGCTTTTTACAGTGTGTAACCAAATGAAAGACCGATCAAATGCGCCTGGGTGGCTTGATAGTTCTGATCGAGAGGCGCAAGAATTGTGTTGCCTACAGGCTTTCTCTCGCCGGGGAGAAGAAGCATATAAGCGAAGTCAACGACGAGGCCGTTCTTGTGATAACCGATACCGGCAGAGATTCCTGTCCGGTCGTTATCCGGGAGCATCGGGAATAGGATTCTGGTCATAAAGGATACCGAACCTGACCTCGAGAGCCGGGCTGGCATGATACTCACCGCCGAGGCGGACACAGAGCGGGCGTTCCCAGACATCCACTTCCTTCCAGTCGCTGAGATAATAATCGCTCGGCCTGGAGACCGTGCAAGCCTTGTCTGTCCAGGTAAGCGGATAATATTGCTCCAGCACTACGCCGTTCGTAACGAGATATTCAAGCCCATCCGGAGGCCAGCCGCCGCATCCGTCCTGATCCTTCACCGGAGTGAGAACATTCTGTGTCCTGAGGTCATATGACGAAGGAAGAGAGGGGCTTTTAAGATATGTCTCGTTGAATCTCACCACATTCGCTCTCTCATTCATCGGTTTCAATTTCAGCATCTGCTTGATCTGATCGTATGTCCTCAGTTAAATCAGGCTTTTACCCGATTTTGCTTCCGAGGAAATACCTCTGATGAGAAGAGGTATGATCAGTAAAGAGATTGCTAAAAGAAGAGCATTAAGCTTTTTCTCGGAAAAAGGTACTGATGGGATATTTATTCTTGTCGAGATAACCATATTAAATTCATCGCGTTTGTGGTGTTAAACAGATCAATGTAAACCACATCAGGAAAAAGAAAACTATGATAACCTTCGAAGCACACGACATTTTATTTGGGGTTAACGACATGTGGCACTTCGTTCATGAAACCCAAGCCAACAAAGGTAGTTCCATTTCGTTACAGAATTTTCTCGAAAAACAAAACATAAAAGGAAATGGTCTTTAATTAACCCCGGTTCTCTGCTCTCTTGTGCCTACGCCATTTTGTCTATGGATTTGAGAAGGGATTATTAAATGACTTTCCTATGGTTGAAAATGTAAGTGAATTCATTAATGAATTCGCCGTCACATACAATAGATACGAAAACATGGATGCCAAAGATAAAGCAGTTTTTCTCAAGAGAAGGTTGCGCAATTCAATCGCGCACTGTCATTATTCAGTCGAAGTAAGAACTAATGATGGAAAAATAAATAATGACAGAGATATCTGGTATAGGTTTGAAGATGAATCGCGGAAAGGTGACGACAAGGTAACAATGGAAATATCTTTTCCATCTTTTGGCAATATAATCGAAGATGCTGGGGAACATACCATAAAAATACTGAAGGCATGACAATGCCTAATGCTGGACACTCAGAACTGTCGCGCCATTGAAAGTTGATGTTATAAATATTGTCGACACAATCATTTTCAAAATAATATTTGAACTCGCCCCCTAGTCGCAGACGATCTTATACTTACTTCTTCTTCATGCAGCCTCATAGATCACGTTTCCATACTTGTTGGACGGATGCTATAAGTGGTAAGGTCTTACGGGATTGTTGCCTGAATCAAAATTCAATGATTATCAGGAAAGAGGATCAGCATAAATAATAGATTCTAAAAGAAAGATATCCGGTCGCCGCTCTTCGAAGTATCCCCGAATATGACGCATTTTTATTTGGGCAAGGGTCTGTTTACTCTTTTTGCTGTCATTTATGTGATTTAATTCATAAAATATGTGCGTTACATTCACGCAATTTTTTTGAAAAAAAATCGTTACTTTGGCAAATAAGCTGTGTTAAAATCCCCAATCAGAGGTTTAGTGGTGATTAAACTGGATAAAATAGATTTTTTGCACGATCCGGCATTAAAAACGCTTTATCAGCGCGCTGCCGGCAACCCATCCGATACGGACGCTCTTTTCGATCTCGGCTGTGCCCTCAGTATGCGGGAATATTCCCCGGAGGCTGTGGCTGTCCTCGAGGAGGCTTTGAAGAAAGCCCCCGAAGACAACAGGCTGTGGCATGAACTGATTTTCGCCTCAGCGAGTGAGAGCAGGATGCAGGAGCTCTCGAAAAGAGTGGAATCGGCATTTAAGAGCAAGGATTCTTTCGTGAAGACCCGTAACCTCGCCCTCATCCACCATTATCTCAGCGAGGCAGAGAAGGCGTTGAATTACTGCGCCCAGATGATGGATAGGCGTGACAAGGATTATACCTGCTATGAGGTCTATGCTTACATTCTTTTCTGGCAGGAGGAGTACGATAACGCCCTGTTGCTTGCGAAGAAAAGCCTCGAGATGAACGACAGGAGCATCCGTTCCTGGCGCTTGTTGGGACACTGTTTCTTCGAAAAGGGGGACTTTGCGAAGGCGGAGCAGGCATATGCCAAAGCCATCGAGCTTGATCCGATGTACGTCCGCGGGTGGTATTCGCTCGGGCAGATCATACTTAACGACAAGAACCGCTTCATCGAGGGGCTTCGCTGCCTCACGAGGACTATGTATATCAATCCTTATTATTGGAACAGTTATTTTACCCTGATAGATTTTTATCTCGGCAACAAGATGTACCTGGAGGCGATCGGGGAATGCAGGAAAATACTCAATCTTTCGCCGGAGCCGCGCGTGGCAGCCGAAGCGCATAACTACCAGGGCATCCTTCAGTACAACCAGGGGGAATACCGCCCGGCGCTTGCCAATTTCAGGAAAGCCCTCGAGCTTCGTTGCGATACCGCCGTGCCTTATTACTATATCGGCCAGATTCATTTTAAAATGGATGATTTTACCAAGGCTCTCGAGAATTTCGAAAAGGCGATAGAGATAGATCCTACATTCGCCTGGGCTTACACTCAATCCGGTTTCGCGCTCCTGGAAAAAAAGAAATACACAGAAGCCATTGGACGTTTTGAGAAAGCGCTCGAGCAGGATTCCGAGGAATACTGGGCATATATGGGCCTTGCTGATGTATATAGAAAAAGAAAACAGCCCAAAAAGCAGCTGGAAGTGGTACTGAAAGCCAAGGAACTGGCGGAGGGCGACAGCGACGTCCATAACAGGCTTGCGATTGCATATGAATGCAACAATATGCCGGCGGACGCCGAAAAAGCGTACCTTCGGGCGCTCGACCTCGACCCGATGAACCGTAAAGCCGCCAACAACCTGGGCTATATGTATGAAAAGCTATTCAATAGCACAGGAGAGAACAACTTCAAGGAAAAGGCGATCGAAATGTGGAAGAAGAGACTGCTCATCTGCAGGGACGACGGAAGTTCGATGAAGGGCGCGGTAGCTCACCTCGAAAAGCTCGGAGTCAGAAAATCTCTCATTGACAAATGGATTGAAATAGGCGAAATAGAGAATGAATCATAAACATACATTACAGATCAAGGTTTATTGAGTATGTTCAGATTGAAACAAAAAGTCATTTCATGCGTAATGAATGATTGCAAAACTAAAAAGGAGGACAATTAATGTCTCGTAAAAGTTCATTGATTTTGTTGGCTGTTGCCGTAATGCTGGTTGTTGCCATTCCGGCTACCGCCGACCTTAAAATTGTTCAAAAAACCCACACGGGCGGAATAATGGGCCAGCCCGCCCAGGATCAGAATCAGATAATTTATGCTACATCGAGATGGATCCGCCAGGAAATAGGCGACAAGATGATTCTTCTGTTCGACGGCGAATCCGGAAAGATGATTTCGCTGAACATGACCCAAAAAGAGTACTCCATTATCGACCCGGCCAAACTGAAATCCATGATGGATATGGCAGCGGGGATGATGGGGGAGGTCAAAGCGAGCGCCACACCGACACAGCAAGTATCGAAGGTCGGAAAGTGGAATGCAAAGCTGTGGAAAATCAAACTGACGACCAATATGTTCACGATGGATATGGACATCTATGCCTCGACCGATATCCAGATGCCGGGGGTTTACGACAATTTCCAGAAGAAATGGGGATTGCTGCAGGGCCCGATGGCGAAGTTGATCGAAGAAATGCAGAAAATCAAGGGATACCCGGTAAAGAGCGTGGGCAAGATGACAATTATGGGACAGGCTGTTGATACTACTACCGAGGTTATTGAAGTCTCCTCTGCCAAACTGGCTGATTCGCTTTTCCAGATTCCGGCAGGCTTCAAAGAAGTGGAATTCAATATAATGTCCATGCAGGGAATGTAAACACTCTCTGAATTTTTCCATTCAACCCCGGATATCACTCCGGGGTTTTCCATTTGAAACTTTTTATAACAGAAAGTAGTATATGATTATGTAACCAATTTTTATGGAGGATTGGAAATGAAGTTCATTAAAAAGATATTTGTAATATTGCTCGCCGCATTTATTCTTGCTTCGTCCATATCGGCCGACGTCAAGATAACGAGCACGACAAAGACGAGCGCCTTTATGGGCAAGCCTGCGAAGGAAGAGGAAACCATTACTTATTTATCCGAAGCTGGAATGTATATAAAGAGAGGAGAGAAATTCGGCGTCCTCTACGCAACCAAACAAAAAAAACTTACATTCCTGTTAAAAGAAAACGAACAATATATGGAAGTGGACTGGAAAAAGATGGAAGCGCTGGCGGCAACGATGGCCGATTTTATGAAGGGCACCAAATGGGATGTGAAGAATACCGGAAAAAAGGAAAAGATCGGAGAGTATAATACCACTGTCTGGACTTCCAGTATGAAGAACCAGTTTTCGACTGTAGAAATGACTTTCTATCAAACCGACTCCGTCAAGCTTCCTTCCATATACGGAAAAGCGATGGAAGATATGGTGAAACTGCAGGTAAATATACCGAATGAAATGATCAAGGAATTCGCGAAAATGGATGGGTTAGCAGTCAAATCGATCGTAAAAGTTAAAATTCCCCAGGGTGATCTTGAAGTTCTGTCAGAAGTGAAAAAGGTCGAATACAAGGACCTTAAAAAATCCCTCTTCGAAGTTCCCAAGGAGTACAGAAAAATAGATTTCGATGTTCAGAAACTTCAACAGCTTCAGTAAATAAACTTATCAGGTTCGTTTAAAACCTCCGGTTGATTCCGGAGGTTCTTTTTATTAGTATTTCGAAGCTCTTAAATCTTCAAAGCCTTGCTTCACTCAAGTCTCAGGCAGCTGTGCTCTGAAGGTTTCGTTGACCAAATTCTCCAGTTATGCTATAGAATGATACTATGCTGCAAACATTAAAGATCAAAAACCTAGCTGTAATAGAAGATATCGAAATTGAATTCTCGAAAGGCTTCAGCGTCTTTACCGGCGAGACGGGAGCGGGGAAATCCATCATTATTGACGCTCTCGGCCTGCTCGTGGGAGAGAGGACCGATACTGATCTGATCCGCACCGGCGCCGAACAGATGTCGGTGGAGGGCGTTTTCGAGACAGGGGGAGACAAGGAAATCCTTCAGCTTTTAAAAGATTCCGGGATAGAAACCGACGGGGACAGGATTGTAATCAAGAGGGAGTTGAAATCCGACGGGCACAGCCGGGGACTCGTGAACGGCTGCTTTGCAACGACACGGCTTTTAAAGAACCTCGGATTTTACCTCATAGAAATCCACGGACAGCATCAGCATCAGCGGCTGCTGGACAGGGCTAATCATCTTCTCGTCTTGGACGGTTTTGCTGGGACGGATGGATTGCGCACCGAGGTTGCTGCTCTATACGATTCTATGGAGCAGGCCCGCAAGCAGCTGGACGCTATAAGGCAGGATGAGCGCATGAAAGCGCAGAAGATAGATATATTGAATTTCCAGATCCGCGAGCTGGAGGAAGCGCGGCTCGAGCCAGGGGAAGAGGAAAAGCTGGAGCAGGAAAAACAAATCCTTGCAAACGCCGAGTTTCTTTTCCGGAACGCATCCGAGGCATACAACTCTCTGTATGAAGAGGAAACGAATATCCTTTCCCGGCTCGACCAGGTGCGCAAAAACCTTTCCAGGATAAGCGATATAGATCCGTCTTTTGCGGATGATTTCGAATCCACCGAAACGATGGTCTATAACCTGAAAGACCTTGCGATGAAGCTTCAGCACTTCAGCGAACGCGCGGCTCCTGACGCCAGCAGGCTGGAGCATGTCGAGTCCCGCCTCGATCTGATCAAAAGGCTCAAGAAAAAGTATGGCGCTACTGTTGCGGAGATGCTGGCGTTTCTTGCCAATGCGAAAAAAGAGCTCGAAGAGCTCACCACGAGCGAAGAGAAGGAAGCGGAGCTCGAATCCAGGATAAACGAGATCCGGATCGAATACGCTCACAGGGCAATGGAGCTTCGAAAGATAAGACAGGATATAACGCCTAAGCTGATCCGGGACGTGGAACAGCAGCTCTCTATGCTGGCGATGGACAGAACGAAATTCAGCATTAATTTCACGCCGGTCCAGACGGAATCATCTTTCATACTGAATGATATGGAGTTCAAGCCCGGTCCGTCAGGAATTGATGAAGTGGAATTCTTCATCGCGCCTAACGTGGGGGAGGAACTGAGACCGCTGTCGAAGATCGCGAGCGGCGGGGAGCTTTCCCGTTTTATGCTCGCTCTCGAGTCCGTATTCAAGGAGAAAAGCGCAGGAAGAACATTGATATTCGACGAGGTTGACGCCGGTATCGGCGGGAGAGTCGCGGAGATTGTGGGAAAAAAGCTGCGCCTGCTCGCTTTCAATAACCAGATTATCTGCGTAACCCACCTGCCCCAGGTTGCCGCGAGCGCCGCTGAACATTTCTTTATCAATAAATCCGTCCGTTTCAACAGGACCTACACCGTGGTCAGGAAACTTACACACGAAGAGAAGATCAATGAAATCGCCCGGATGCTGGGCGGGATCAAGATCACTGATACCACACTTCAGCAAGCGAGAGAATTCCTCGAAAGATTCTAATTCTCCGCGCGCCGCTTACTTGCATATCCACTTTATTTGTCCTAAGAATTTGTGT
>Ga0315290_10000300_pt1 | contig 31110 bp, 22 predicted proteins | sample YL17G12_0_MG_FD_203627 | JGI IMG/M metagenome (GOLD analysis project Ga0315290, IMG submission 203627) | Sediment microbial communities from Yellowstone Lake, YNP, Wyoming, USA - YL17G12_0 | ecosystem: Environmental > Aquatic > Freshwater > Lake > Sediment | place: USA: Wyoming | collected... | reverse complement strand
AGGCTTGCAATAGGGTAGGTCTTCACCACGCAGGGTTTTGGAACACTTATGGCGATTTTGAAACGCTACGCGGGGAAAAAATTTAAAAAATCGCAATTCCCCGCCTCAACTGCGAAAGTTGGGTTAATCTTGCACGATGCGCAAGAGCGATATCTTACAGACAAATATCACTATTTTATAAAATCCCAACCAACCTTGACGGGGAAATAGTCACTGCGCAAGCCATCGGTGCCTTCGGCCCAGACGTAAATATAATCGTTCTCCTGGATGCCCGCCCGTCCACCGGGAGACACCTTACCGGACCAGCATTGAGTCTCCTTATTATAACCAATACTATGCTGCCCCATCCAGCCAAAGCCCGACTCAAAGAACATAACCCGCCCAATCTTCTCAGGCGGCAGATCCAACTTGACCTGCAGTTCGGCGGGGGCTGACAGAGTTACATTTCCCAGCATCTTCGCTTCAACCACATGCGGCCCTCCACCCTTACGGTAGCGGGGTCGCGAAGGTGACACCAGAGCATGAGTGTAACAAACCGGTTTCTCCGTTTGGCCAGACGTCTGCAGAACAACGTCTGTGGAACCTTCCTCAGGATACAGGAAGAAAGGGCCCATGAACTGGTTGGGCGCCATGCGTTTGATGGACAGTGAGAGAGTGTTCTCTCCGCCATACTTGACGCAGTCGGTCACATCGGCAAACGCGGTGTTGGAAGGGTCGTCCCAACGCAGTGGTTCAACCTTTGCACCATTGAGCGTCACCTCGACACCGGGACGATTCAAAAACGGAACAATCAGCCAGAGCCGTGAGGGTCTCTCGCAGATGAAGTTGTGGTACCTGTAGGAACCGTTCTTTTTTCCCTCAGGCGTCTGCCACCAGGCAATCTGAGCGTCCATCTCGGCGAAGTTCTTCGGTCTTGCCTTTTCCAGCAGTTGCCGGACATCCGCGTTAAGCTTGAACACTGTTTTGAGCGTGAGCTCGGATTGCGCCGCATGATATGGAAAGTCAAAGCGTTTGCCGTCGGCCTGGAACCAGACATCCAGTTCTCGCACATATTTCTCCCCACCAAACTGCAGTTCAAGACAGATTTCACGCTCCGTTCTGGTAAATTTCTGATCGATTCCATTGACCATAACGCTCTTCACCGATTCAGGCCTGGCGACGCGTACACGAATTCCGGCCGTTGCTCCCGGCTTTCCCTTAATACCTGTGATCGCCATCCTGCCGCCGGCCAGAGCAACCTCTCCTCCCTCCACACCGACAAGGACCGGGTTTCTTTGCTTCGTGACTTTTTTCAGTTCGAGCAGGTAACAACCATTGGCAGGAACCGTAATGCTTGCCTTCTCACCTAACACAAAAACAGACTTACCGTTGTCATCAAGAACCAGATTGCTTTTTCCCGACGGATAGAGTTCAGCAAACTGGTATTCACCCTTTTCCTGCAGGTTGATCTCATCGCCAACTTCAAACGTAATTACAGATGGACGCGGGTTGCCATTGAACAGAAAGACGAAACCTTGGTCACCTTTTATCCGGGCATAACCATCAACAGCGCCTGGCTGAACCTGCTCGCCGAATGGTTCTGTCATGTTCACATACTCAAAGTTGTCTTTGGCCCAGCGTTGCCACTTTCTGTAGAACTCGACATAGCCCGGGACCAAGTCCGTTTCATAGGGCAGAATCGTTGGCATGACGGAACCGGATACCGCCAGTGCCGACATGACGCCGTATTGCCAGCCATAATAATCCCAGGCCTTGATCAGCTCGGGATCAAACCCGCCTTCGCTGACACGGTGGGTCAGTGCGTGACCCATGACCGCAGGCGAAAAGCGGAAGCGCATACTCCAGTTGTTCTGGAATCGCAGACCGTCGGCATTCTGGCGATCATCGCTGATTTGATTGTGGCGGGTACTCACGCATATAGACTGTTCGTTAAGAACCTCGTGCTGATCAACGTTCTTGAGCCCCCAGAGACCGAAATTTTTGGTGCCGTAGAATCCATGGATGAACAGGTCCGGTTTCGCGGCTTTCATGCGTGCCATCAGCTCAACACCTCGCCGCCAGCCCTTGTAACCGCCCTTGTTCGCAAAATGCCCGTGGCTTTCATCGTAACAGTTCATGCCTGAGCCAAGGCTGGGATCCCAACTCCAGTTGCTCAAGTTGTATTTCTGGATGGTGTTGTTCTGCACCATAAACCACCATTCATAAAAGTCATCGCAGGCGATACAGTTATCCGGCGAGCGGCGGCCGGCGGCATCGCTCTTTTTCCACTCCGGCTTGTCAGGCCGGAAATTGAGTCCTGCGGCATTGCCTTCCCCGCCATGCGCGGCGCAACCCATGTAAAAACCGTAGGAGATATTCTTGCTTCTGGCGTAGTCACAGATCTGACGTGCCACCGCATTGGTATCATCAGGCACCACATCCCAGAAAGTTTTTACATCTGTTGGCTTCGAGTAAGGATGCAAGGGTTTGAAGATGAACATATCACCACCGATCCCGGAAAAAGTATCGATGGTCTTGAAAAAGTAGTCCTTATCTTTCTCCGTTCGCGGCATCTGCGGAAGCGGGTGAAAGAACTGGTAATTGATATTTAGAAACTGCTTCTGCGCCGGCGCCAGGTAATCGAGGGCAAAAGCCTTCATTGCACGGGTCTCATTTCGATCCAGCGGCTTGTAACCGGAGCCATTGGAGTTGTATCGAAAGCCGCGGCCGCTGTCCTCGATCATCACACCGGACTTCCTGTAAACCCCCATGAATTGCGGTTCACTGGTATAACCCTCGCTGGCCTTCAATATCAAGGCCGGCTCAAAACTCAATGCCACCCCCTGCTCTGACAGATCTGCCATGAAGTACGGATTCTCGATGCCGGTGAAAAGTCCGCCCTTGGCAAAGCGGATAAACTCCACCGTAGGCGCAGCAATGAAGGTCACATAGTGAACAGTCTCACTGGCCGGCACAATGAAGGTTGTTTTTCCAAATTGCAGGTTCTTAACGCGCAACGGCACAGCGTTGGAAATGCTGATCGAACGACGGAAGAAACCGTTGTGATCGGCCAGGGTGTATACCAGGTCCACGCTGACTCTGCCGGCACCGTGCGTATCGAGCGTACCGAACTCGTAGTGGTACACGATGCGTTCCTTACCGGCAGTGATCTTTGCCGGCTTGGTTTTGCTATTCGAGAAAATGCCGAGGTCAGTATCGAGCGTGAAATCATCCGAACTGAACGCGTACTGTTCTGCGGCGATAAAATTCTCTACCGATATAAGCTTGCCGGATGGGTCTATTGTAACCCTGATCTTATCGTTTGACAGCACGCGCGTGCGTGCCGCCAGAAGTTGTGCAGGGAACAGCGTCATCACACCCAGACCGAGCAATCCCATCAGCACCGCCCGTAATCGCAGACAATTCATCACACTCATGTCTTCTCCTCTTGGTGTCTTTTCTTAAACTTGGTGTACTTGATGGTTTTCTTCTCTTTGCTGCCGTTGCGGTTACAGAGAAACATCACAAAACGTCAGCGCGGCTATGCCGTTGACTCCAATAATCAGCCTGTCCTGGCTCCACTTGACTTCCTTAAGATAAGTGATCTTCTTCGCATCCGAGGACTCCTTGAGCTTGAGCGTAACCACATTTTAATCAATCGATAGCTAATTTTCAAGATGAAGCTGCTTTCAATTTTTCTATGCATTCATCTGACGCCGGGCGGTCAAGGAGATTCTTTGGGGTCAAAGAAAAATCCGCTGAGCGTTACGATATCACCCCGTATTTTGTCAAACCTGAATTTCACCGATTTATTATACGAATAGACTAAGTACCTGCCGCCGGAATAGTCGTCCACCATTTTGACAGGAGCAATCATAGTTAAAGTGTTTTCATCAAACATTTCAACCGCCTGTCTCATGTTTTTTTTGTCCCAATCGACGAAATACAGTGCGATCTGATAATCCCTTATGCCGTCAATTCCAATAGAGACGGTCATGGTATTGTCATTGTTGGAATAACAGGTAGCGTTTCGCGGGGTACTATTTTTCGAATCGGGCGAGAGTGCCCTTTTATCAGAAGTCTCCGCTGCCCAGGTGGTGCTATCAGGCAAACAGTCTTTTGTAAGTGGGAATGCTCTGAAATACTCAATCGAGGTAACATAGGAAGGCAAGGACTTCTCGTCACGGCCTTGGCCGTTGAAGTTACAGAGCACATAGCCATCTTTTCCATAAACGCCACCCCAGTTTCCGCTGGTGGTAGTGTCATGCTTTAGAAATCGTGCGGCATATTTTTCTTGTGGTTCGTTATAAGCGGGTGTCGTGCCACTATATGAGACGGACATGGTATAATCGCCGGGCTGCACAGAAGTAAAGTAAACAAAATCCGAGTCCTGGCCGGCCGCTCCAATGCCGGCTACGGGATGCCAGGAGCCGTCCCATGCAAGGTTTCCGTTGATCGATATGCTCGTAATTGTTTTTTCGACCTTCGGTATGCCGATTCTGCCGATGGCGCCTGCCGGCGCCGATACTTTGCAGATTCCCGAAGCGAGATCGAAGCTTGCGCAAATGTCGCCCAAAGGCGTAGTTGTTTTTCCTGACACTTCGGTGAGAGTTCTGCCAAGGTGTGGCAGGACGTCATAAGTTTTGAAGCCGGGAGATGTGGGTACTATGCCGAGCACTTCTTCATTGAGCCATTTGACCGGTCCTGCGCCCCAGGGATGACAAAGGCTGATGATACCGCACTGGTTGTTCGGAAGAGCATCGCTGGGACCTATAATGTAGTTCCATGACGGCCGGAAATCCTCAAAGGTTGTTGTCGCACCGTATTTTATCATGCCTCCCCAGAGGTCTCTGACGGAGCTTAAAGCGTCATCGTACTTTTTCATACGAGCCATTGCCTGGATGATGAAGTATTGGTTGAAAGGTGAGAATGAAATGCGGTTTACCCTATCGGTGAAATGTTTTTCAAATAACGTGTTTTGTTCGGCACTGTTCAGGAGTCCTGTAGTCACCGCATCAGCGGCGGCATGAAGTCCGAAATCGGCAAACCAATCGCTGTTCTTCCTCAAGTCGGCCATTTTCGCACTGGCATATCCGTTGTATTTGTCCCTTAAGTCGGTGCGACCATACTTTCCCATGACGGTTGCGAAATCTTTCCATACCCGTATTGATAGCATTTCATACGCATTTTGCGCTTCCGGGCATGGTTTGAACCATAATTCAAATCCGGCGCAAAGTCGTTCGTCCCAGCCATAATATCGGAGGTTGGGATCGGTACCAAAAACATTAAACGCATCATCGAGTTTCGCGCATGCATTTGTGATATATTTGTCCAGCGTTTGCGTATCGCCGGTGTAATTGTAATAGTCGAGCAAACTCAATACCCAGTACAAAGAATAGCTTCTGATGCCGTTGCTTTGTTCGGAGGTGTTGTCGATGTTTTGTTTTATGAAGTCATAATTACCGAACGCGACCAGCGCGGCGGCCTGGGTCGGATGCGCATCGCCGGTCCATGACATTCTATCTCCTCGGTTCATGAGTATAGCTCCGAAGTAGTCCTTACATAAGGATGCTTTCACGCCATAGGCGGAGATATACCATATTTTTGTGAGCATGGGGTCGCTGCATGAAAAGCTGCCGTTATAATTGGTCGGTTTTATCTGGCAGACGGCCCGGATACCCGTAATATGCCATTGACTGCTTAGCGAATTTACTTCGATCCATGCGAAACGTACTCCTTCGTACAGTTCGTTGTTCAGTTCAAGGCGGTACGTATTGCCATGTTTAACGGGTTTACTGGTTTTGCCAGGTCCAGGCTCGTTGTATTCACTAATGCTCATCTCAACGCCACCAGGGCAGTCGGGGCTGTCAAATTCGATCCATGCGGCATTTTCAAGACCAAAATCAAGTCTAATCGAACCTGTGCCCGTTACCGTCACATTAGGGTTATCTCCGGTCAGGGATTGCAGATTGTCGAAAGATTGTGTTCTGTCGGCTGAAACGGATTTTGGTTTGAGCAGATAAATCTCCAGCCCATCGGTCGCTTTGGGGTTTGGCCATCGATAGGAGATGAGCGGGTCGGGTGAGAGAGGTATATCAGGTCCGCAAAAGCTGCCGGTACTGATATAAGGATAAGGCTGGGGAATTGGGGAAGTCCCACAGATAATCTGAGTTGGAATGGTGGATTTTGGAGGGATCTGCGCAATGTTTTGGTTGGCTAACAACTGTACCATTGCCTGGCCGAGGGCATTGCCCACCAGGAAGTAGCTCTCCGCATTGCCATACCAATGATGGCCGTGGCCTGTGTTCGGAGATTCCTCGGCCGGTCTGGCGAAATCAGTCGTCTCTACAAATACGGCATTGTCGATCTGCTCAGTGCCCCTTCTCTGGGCGTTGCGGAAGGCTTGCATGTTGCTGCCTGGCTGTGCAGGACCACCATTACCCAATTCACCGATAACGCATGGCAGATTCGGCAACTTGAATTCTTTGCGCAGGTCCTTTACCAGGTTGACCAGGTTCTTGTCATATTCAGGTATTGCCTGGGGTGTACACATATCGTTCCAGCCCTGCATCCAGACAAAGCCTGCAATTTCATACTCGTGACTTTTGCGGCCGGGAAAGAGATTCTCGATGTCAGCAAGTGCCTGACGTATCTCTGCCAGCATTTGGGTGTAGTAGGGGCCAAGCGTACCGCCTGAACTCGGAGGGCGGAAATCCACATAGAGGCTCTTGCCGCCCCAGGCTGTCTTTATAAGCAGCACCGGCTCATCAAAGTAATCGCCCACGACATGTCCGAACTGAAGCTCAGGTCCTATGTGGCTGTCTCCTCCTTTGCCAAGTTTGGCGTTTTCAGGACTGACGTATCCTGTGAAACCAATGGTCAAGGGGCCCTTTGTTATACCACTGGCAACTTTGAACCATACCTTCACATCATCGCGCACCACCCAATTACCCTGGTCATCTTTAAGGTGTTTCATGATCCCCGCGCTTTTGGAGTTCTTCATGGACCAGAGAAGATTGCCTTTGCCGCCATTGTAGTATTCTGGATGGTCCATGGCAACAACGCCCTGGCCTTCCATATTCGACTGACCGGCAAGGAGGAAAACTTTGATGGGTTTGGCGGATTCCTTTGGGGTTCCAGCGCAGGTGAGGTTCGATAGACAGAGAACCAATGTTATAATTGATACATGCTTCATAACAAGTTCCTTATACAGTTAAGTTCGTATAGTTAGGTGTGTGATTTCGCTTACGCGGCTCTACGTGTCGCACTTTTTCTTGTGTGTTGCTTATACGCAAAGTTAGAACAAGGTTTGTTGGTCGTTTTGTTCCAATACGGCGTGGCGGCGTGGTGAATCGTCCAAAGGTGGTTCGATGTTCAGGTGGCGGTATGCGTCATCGGTGGCGATTCGGCCCTGGCGGGTGCGTGCGACAAAGCCGATCTGCAATAAGTAAGGCTCGACGATATCTTCGAGTGTGTCTCGTTCCTCACCGAGGGTGGCTGAAAGCGCCTCAACACCGGCGGGTCCGCCGTTGTAGGTTTTGATGAGGCTGATAAGATAAGAGCGGTCGAGGTTGTCCAGTCCGAGCTGGTCGATTTCTTCGATGCGCATGGCGGCCTGGGTAAGCGGTGGTGTAACGGAGCCGTCGCCGTGCACCTGAGCGTAGTCACGAACTCGGCGCAGCAGACGGTTGGCGATACGCGGTGTACCGCGACTGCAAAGACTGATCTGCCTTAACGACTCATCATCACAATCGATTTTTAATAATCGCGCCGATCGCCGCAGACATTGCTGGAGGTCCTGCCGGGGCCAGAATTCCAGGTGATGCTGAATGCCGAACCGGCCTCGTAGTGGTGCGGTGATCAGTCCTGCGCGGGTGGTGGCGCCGATCAGGGTGAATGGTTTTAGAGGGATGTTGATGGTTTTGGCGTGCATACCGCTATCGACGGTGAAATCGACTTTGAAATCCTCCATGGCGGGGTAGATGAACTCCTCGACAATGGCCGGGAGGCGGTGTATTTCATCGATAAAAAGCACATCGCCGTGCTGAAGGTTTGTCAGGATGCCCATGAGGTCGCCCGGCCTGGTCAGGGCCGGGCCGCTACTGGTCTTGAGGTTAGCGTTCATTTCGTGAGCAATTACGTGGGCGATGGTGGTTTTGCCTAACCCGGGCGGGCCGTGGAGCAGGGTGTGTTCCATTGGCTCGCTGCGCTGTTGGGCAGCGGTCAGTGCAATCTTCAGTTTTTGACGTAATTTTTCCTGTCCGATACATTCGTCCAGGGACTGCGGACGTAAAGCTAAATCGTAACGGTCCTCGTCGGGGTTTTGCGCGTCTGCGTTTATGATTCGTTCTCTGGCCATTTTGTTTTTTCCAATCAGTTTTTCGCGTGTAGCAAAGCTCCATTGTTATTTGAGTAAGTCTGTAAATATATCGATGGCCTGGTCGATCTGCCGGTCGGTCACCTCAAGGCTGGTCACGGCCCGAATGAGATTGGGTCCGGTGGCAAGAACATAAACGCCGGCTTCGTGTAATTTATCAGCAAACCGCTGGGCAGTCATTGAGCGGATCTGGATGTTTACCATGTTGGTTTCGACGGTGTCGAGGTCAACTTCGATATTTGGCAGGTTGGCGACGCCGCGGGCGAGCCGGCGGGCGTTGTCATGGTCCTGAGCGAGCCGGTCGCGATGATGTTCGAGTGCGTAAAGGGCGCCGGCGGCTATGATGCCGCCCTGTCGGATACCGCCGCCAAACTGTTTGCGGAACCTGCGAGCCCGCTCGATGAATTCGGCGTTGCCTGCCAAAACGGAACCTACCGGGGCGCCGAGTCCTTTGGAGAAACAGACGCTGACGGAATCGAAATATTGGGCGTATTGTTTTTCCGGAATGCCGGTGGCAACGGAAGCGTTCCATAAGCGGGCGCCGTCGAGATGTAGTTTCAGGTTTGCCTCACGTGCAGTGGCTGCCACTTCTGCAATGGTGTCGAGCGGCCAAATACTTCCACCACCACGATTATGGGTGGTTTCTATGCAGACCAGTTTGGTGTGAGGGAAGTGGATGTCTTTCGGTCGCAGTACAGCGCGGACGTTCTCGGCGGTAAATATGCCACGGACGCCGGGCACGAATCGAAGCATCACACCAGATAAGGCGGCTGATGCGCCGGCTTCGTAAAAGTAGATGTGGGCGTTGGCGTCAACCAGGATTTCATCGCCCGGTTCGGTATGGGTACGGATAGCGACCTGGTTGGTCATGGTGCCGGAAGGCATATAGACGGCCGCTTCGTGACCGAGTATTTCAGCGGTGCGTTTTTCCAGGGCGATGACTGTGGGATCATCGCCGAAGACATCGTCGCCGACTTCGGCGGCAGCCATGGCCTGTCGCATGGGTGGCGTGGGTTTGGTAATGGTATCGCTGCGCAGATCGATCATAATAGTCTATATCACCCTTGATTTCATTTGATAGACGGCCTGTACGAGGGCGTCGGTGGTTTTGATATTGTGAAAGTTTTTGGTGACCCGTTCGATAAGCTCCTGAGCTTCGTTGCGGCGTTCGCCCAGTTGTAATAGTATTTCCAGGGCTTCCTTTTCGATAATGGTCATAGGTTTTGCCGCTTTTTGGGCATGGCCGGTGGCGGCCAGGGCGAAATTGCCCATCTTGCCTTTGAGTTCGGCGACAATCTGCTCGGCGGTGCGTCGGCCGATTTCCGGCAGGGTCGCGAGCATTTTGGTGTCTCCCTGTTCGATACTGTAGGCGATGTCGGCTAAAGGGCTGGCCAAGGCCCGCATTGCTTTGCGGATACCGATACCTTTGACCGAGATAAAAAGCTGGAAGAAGACTTTGTCCTGGGACTGAGGGAAACCGATCAGTCGCGGCACCAGATTGTTTCCGCCTCCGCTGCCTTCATAATATTCGAGACAACACAATGTGATGGTATGATTTAACTGCTCGGACAGATTGCTCATGGCGTAACCGGGTACCATGATTTCATAGCCGATATTGCCTATTTCCAATAGTAGCGTGTTGGCTTTGCTGTCCAATTCAACGAGAGTGCCTGTAATTCGTGCGATCATGATATTATACCAATTCTAGTCGGGTATTTCCTGGCGGCTGTGTTCGTTTATGCAGCAGATGGCGATGGCTAATGCGTCGGCCACGTCCGGTGGCGTAGGCAATTGGGTAAGGTTCAGTTGGCCGGCTACGGCCCGTTGTATCTGTTCTTTGCCGGCATGTCCGTTGCCGACAATGCTTTTCTTGATGCGGGTGGCGGTGAAGTCGTCCACCGGTACGCTATGCTCGGCGGCGGCCAGTAGAAACATGCCGCGGGCATGAGCCATCAGGATAGCGGTTCGTGGATGCTGGTAGTGAGCGTAAAGCTGTTCGATAGCCATGGTGTCAATATCATGCTCGTTGAAAATCGTGTCGATGTCGTGGTAAATCTGCATCAGCCGCTGCGCCATGGGTAAATCGGTATTGACCTTGATGGTTCCCGCGTCGAGCACCTTCAACTGCCGGGACTGCTGGGCGATTACCGCGTAACCGCTGGTTCGCAAACCGGGGTCGACACCAAGTACATTCATCTTTAGGTACCTTAGAAAAACAAATCGGTCAGTTTGAGTAAGCTGTCATTATACTATGATAAATGCGTTATTAAAGCCGAAATATCGGTTTTTTTGAAAGGTTGATTCTGATACCAAAGCGGCGTTTTCGGGTGTGGATATTGGGCATAATGTCGATGTGCCTTGTAAAATTCAGGGAATAGCTTGATTTTTTCTGGCGATTGGTAATAATTCTGGTGACGATTGCAAATCGTGGAAAGCAGTTTTTCCCGGCTTGGGAGCGGGTATATGGGAGCAGATGTCATGCAGACTAAGGGTTGTTGGAGTTGGCGATCCATGAGGCAAAGGGCTTTAGTGGGTGCGGTTTTTGGGGGTGTCTCGCTGGTTTGGGTTAGCGGTCTGTGGGGTCAGGGTGTGCGTTTTTCGCTGGCGGGAGGGGGGCCGGGACAGGAGCGGATCGGCATTTCGGCTGTGGAGCCGGGGCAGGTCGTGGTCGAAGTTGTTTCGCAGTATAAGCCGGTTGCCGTGGAGGGGCGTTTTGCCCTGGCGGTAGTGCTGAATATCCCGCCGGGTCAGCATCTGTACGCCAATCCTAAACAGGGCCAGTTTGGACTCGATACCGAGATTACGCCCCAACCGTCACGGCATTTCAGGTTCGGCAAAGTGATTTATCCGCCCGGGGAGAAATACGAGGATAAAACTCTCAACGCCTCGAACCATATTTATGAGGGAAAGACAATCTGTTATGTTCCGGTTGAGGTTGGCGCTTTTGAAGCGGCCGAGTTGCCTGTGGTTGCGGCGGTTAATCTTGAATTGAAGGGTCTGCTGTGCAGCGATAGCGATACGGGCACGTGTCTTGGGTGGCAGGAGAGTGTCTCGATCGATATCGAAATTTATCAGGACAAGGCTGCTGCTGGCGCGAGTGATTGTCCGGAATTATTTGCCGATTTTGATCCCGCGGCCGCCTGGCCCAGCGGCGCCGGCGATCAGGCACAACCCAAGAGCAAGGAGATTGCCCCTGACAACTGGCTGACTCCGATTTTACTGGCGTTGTTTGCCGGGGTGATTATGAACCTTATGCCATGTGTGTTGCCGATCATTCCTATTATCGTAATGACCCTGATGAAGCAATGCGCTGTGGAAGAAGGAGCACAACCAGATCGCAGAAAGAGCATTAAGGTCGGTCTGGCCTTTGCCGGAGGTATTATGATTGTGTTTTGCGGGCTGGCTGTGCTTATGAGCGTTACCAAACTGCTCTGGGGCCAGCAGTTCCAGGGCAATGCGTTTAAGTTTGTCCTGTTGATGATCGTTTATGTGTTGAGCTTATCGATGTTCGGTTTGTTCGAGATTGTGCTGCCTGCAAGAGTTTCCAATATAACTATCGTTCGTAAAGGCTACCTTGGCGCACTGGGTATGGGTATGTTGGCAACAGTTTTGGCCACTCCTTGTGGCGCACCGCTGCTGACACCGGTTCTGGCATGGTCGCTGGGTAAACCATTAGCTGTTACGATTGTAGTCTTTTTGATTATCGGGGCCGGTATGGCTGTACCTTACGTTCTGCTGACGGCATTTCCGAGACTATTGGGTCGAATTCCAAAGGGCGGCAACTGGATGATACTGCTCAAACATGCTATCGGATTTTGTATGCTCGCTTTTTGTGTTTATCTGATTTTTCTCTTTTCGCCCGTTTGGCATGGTCCGCTGTTTTATTTTTGTCTGCTGCTGGGGTTTTGTGTGTGGCTTGGCTTGGCCGTGGTGAATTATGCGACACCGACAAAAAAACGTTTATTGGTTCGCACCATAGCCTTAATACTGCTTATCGCAGGTTCATGGGCTTTGGCTGTCGCGGTCAAAACCGAAGGACCGGCCGAGGCGGCGGAAAACTGGCTTGTGCAACTTGAAAACTATCAGCAACAAAAGCGATCTGTTATCGTTAAGTTTACCGCCAACTCGTGTAAGAGCTGTGCCGTTCTTGATAAGATTATTTATAAGAGCCAGGTCTTTAAGGACAAATTAAGCGAAACAAAAACCGCCCTGGTAGTTGCTGACTGGTCCTATGGAGATGCGGATATCGCACGTATGCTCAATGAACTCGGTGGCAAGGCGTTGCCATTCGCTGTGGTTTTCCCCGGCGGTGAACCGGATAATCCAATTATCCTACGAGATTTCTATAGTATGGAAGACGTGATTAACGCACTGGATAAAGCTTATGAAAGAAGTAGGTAGATTTAAGATTGGAGGTTGGCATGGCTGTTAGCGAATCCAATAGCTGTGAAATCACAGAAAAAGACAGGCGTTTTGCCGAAAAGTGTCGTAGCTGTGCCCTGTGCGAACACGCGCGCAGAAAGCAAAAAGGGCTGGCGTACTGGTTTGTGAAAAAGATTGAAGGAGGTATATGTCCTTATTGTAAGGCATACGAGAAGGTTTATGGTCGCAAGGCGCATGAGCCGCGGGACAATATGTCGTCGGGAGAAGACATTGAAAAAGGCGAAGAAAAAGGCTGCGAATGAATCAAAAATGGTGTCACCCAAGGATTTTTGTCCGGTGGCGTCGGATTTGAAGGATGCCGGCCGGCGCGCCGGGAAGATATATTCGATTTTGAGCAAGACCTATCCGGATGCGCGAATAGCTTTGAACTTCGGTAATCCACTGGAGATTTTGATTGCCACGATTCTTTCGGCTCAGTGTACCGATGTGCGTGTGAACATCGTTACAAAAGACCTGTTCAAAAAATATCGTAATGCCGCCGACTATGCCAATGCCCAACAGGAGGAGCTTGAAAGTGACATAAGAAGTACGGGTTTTTATCGCAACAAGGCTAAGAACATCAGGGCTGCCTGCTCGAAGATTGTCGAGAAGTTCGACGGCAAAGTGCCTGATAACATGGATGACCTGCTGGGCCTGGCCGGTATCGGGCGCAAGACGGCCAATGTCGTACTAGGCAACGCTTTTGGTGTCCCCGGTATCACTACCGATACGCATGTGATTCGGTTATCGCGATTGATGGGGCTTTCGGCTAACAGCGACCCGGTAAAGCTGGAGTTTGACCTGATGGAGTTGATACCGAAGAAGGACTGGACGCAGTTTAGCCATGTTCTGATTTTTCACGGCCGGCGCATTTGCCCGGCCCGCAGGCCCGGCTGTGATGAGTGCCCTGTCCGGGAGTATTGTTGTTTTGGAAGAGCCTTGAAAAGATAATTCTGTATTGGCAAGGTGACTATAAAACAGGAGAAGAACTTCAAAGGGGACAACGAAGCATGATTAAGATATCAAAAGTATATGTATATGTGGAAGTGCTGTTTTTATTGATATGTTCGGCCTGCAATGCTGTCGGGGGTCGTCCCGACCCGTTCAAGCAGAATGAGCTTCTGGGCCGGGGGGTAAATCTGGGCAATGCCCTTGAGGCCCCGGAGGAAGGCCAGTGGGGAGTAACCCTGGAGGCAGAATATTTCAAGTTGATAAAAGATGCCGGTTTTAATTCTGTTCGTATTCCTGTCCGCTGGTCGGCGCATGCGTTAAAGGACAAGCCCTATACGATTGAAGCGTCTTTTTTTAAGAGGGTTGACTGGGCTGTCGAACAGGCCTTATCTCGTGGGTTTCATGTTATTTTGAATATGCATCATTATGAGGAGATTTACCTCGATCCGGCCGATCACCAGCAGCGGTTTCTGGCTCTTTGGGAGCAGATCGCCGCTCACTATAAAGATCGACCGGCCAATCTTCTGTTTGAGTTTCTTAACGAGCCTAATAAGAACCTCAAGGCCGAGCCATGGAATCAGCTTATCGAAGAGGTTCTGAAGGTTGTTCGCCGAAGCAATCCCTATCGAACGGTTGTCATCGGGCCGGCATCGTGGAACAATATCGATTTTCTTGACAAACTCAAACTGCCGGACGCTGACCGGAACATTATCGTTTCGTGTCATTACTATAAGCCTTTCGAATTTACCCATCAGGGCGCCAGTTGGGTTGGGACATCTGCCGCCAAGGACTGGATCGGAACCCAATGGAGTGGTACTGAAAAAGAAAGGCAGGCAATCATCGAGGATTTTGAGAAGGCCCGGGTCTGGGCGGCGAAAAATAAAAGGCCTGTTAATATCGGTGAATTTGGAGCTTATAGCAAGGCGGATATGGCGTCCCGGGCATTATGGACGGCGTTTATCTCGCGGCAGGCGGAGGAAAAAGGTTTTAGTTGGGCGTATTGGGAATTTTGCGCTGGGTTTGGCGTTTATGACCGGCAGGAGAAACGCTGGAATGAGCCACTTGTCAAGGCTTTGATTCCCCCGGAGAAATAAACTCAGATCAATTATAGACGCATTTTTTGAGGGACTTGTGGAAAAGCCTAAAGTTATATTGATTGGGGGCGCTCCGCTGGTGGGCAAGACTACGGTAGCACGTAAGCTGGCGGCGCGGCTGGAATATAGCTGTTTGAGCACGGACGATTTGATCCAGGCCGTTATTGCCCTTACCACCGAACAGTCTCATCCGCATCTGCATCTTCTGGAACATAAGGACGACCGTCAATATTTTATTACGCATTCGGTGGCCCGGCTGGTCGCGGATGCCCAAATTCGTAATCAGGCGATCTGGCCGGCGGTGAAAAAAATTATAATGAACCATGGGCGCTATACCACCCCGATTATTGTCGAAGGATGGGCCCTGATGCCGGGAAAAGTAGCGCAACTGGAGATGGACCAGGTTGCTTCGTTATGGCTGGTCGCAGCGGGGCAGGTATTTGAACAGAGAGTTCGACAAGAATCGGAATTTTTCCGTTCGACCGCTATGGAGGAAGTGTTTATCCGTAAGTTTATCGACAGGAGCACTATTTGTAATGATAATCTCCGCAAGGCGGCCGAGGCATTGAATCTGCCGTTGGTGGAAGTTGCCCCCCAGTCCGGCGCCGATGAGATTGTCGATCTTTGTCTGGAGCGGATGTTCGGCAATGAACTTTGAGCTAACATCCTTTCAACACAGGGGTTATGGCGTTTTTTCGGTAAAGGTGTGGTCGGTAACATTTTATTTCCCCCTTGTTATTTGTGGTTTCTTTAGTATCCTGGAGCATATATTTATACCCAATGCGTATGATAATTTCTGGCAGGACCAATTTTAGTAACACAATCGTTATGTGCATAATCAGATTTTTGAGAAAGGCCCGGGCAAGATGAAGATAAACCATATTGTTATGTTGTCGTTTGTTTTGGTGTTGGATGTTGCTGTTTGTGCAGGGGCCGAGCAGTGGAAGGTGGCCGAGGGGCCTTTGGTGACCCGCTGGGCCAAGGATGTTTCGCCGGATAATGCGCTTCCGGAATATCCACGTCCGCAAATGGTGCGTAAGGATTGGCTTAACCTCAATGGTCTGTGGGAGTTGGCGGTGACCGAAAAAGACGCCGCCAAGCCTGCCGATTTTACCGAACGAATTCTTGTGCCGTTTCCGATTGAATCGGCACTGTCGGGCGTGATGAAGCGAGTTGATGAAAATAATCGTATCTGGTACCGCCGTACGTTTGAGTTGCCGGGGTCATGGAATGGCAAACGCGTACTGCTGCACTTCGGCGCGGTGGACTGGGAATCGGTTGTTTATGTTAACGGTAAGGAGCAAGGCGACCATCGCGGCGGATACGACGCGTTCAACTATGACATTACAGATTCCCTGAAGGCTTCAGGTCCGCAGGAGGTGATCGTATCGGTCTGGGACCCGACCAACACCGCCGGTCAGCCCCGCGGCAAACAAGTCAAAAATCCCGGGGGCATCTTTTACACCCCCACCACCGGTATCTGGCAAACAGTCTGGCTCGAACCGGCGGGGAAAGACAAAGGGCGCATCGAAGGCTTGAAGCTAACACCAGATGTCGATAACTCTCGGCTGGTGATTGAGCTCGATCCGAAATATCTTTCGAAGTCTAATGTAACAGAAGTGGCGGTCTTCGATGGCGGCAAGGAAGTTGCACGTGGCAGTGGACCGGCGAAAATCGAGGTGAAAATTCCTAATCCGAAACTTTGGTCGCCTGAAAGCCCATTCCTTTACGACCTGCGGATTACACTGCGGTCGTCCAAAGAGCCAAATAAGGTTATTGATGAAGTGAACAGCTACTTTGGTATGCGGAAAATTGAGATCGGCAAGGACAAAGAAGGTATTACCCGTATTTTGCTCAATGGTAAATTTTTGTTTCAGATCGGTCCGCTGGATCAGGGTTTTTGGCCGGACGGATTATATACCGCCCCGACCGATGAAGCACTGCGCTACGATGTCGAGATAACCAGAAAACTCGGGTTCAACATGGCCCGCAAACACGTTAAGATCGAACCGGCCCGTTGGTATTACTGGTGCGATAAGCTTGGTTTGCTGGTTTGGCAGGACATGGCCGCCGGTGACAACAATTCGGAAGCGGAAAAGAAGCAATTTGAAAAGGAGTTGCAGAATCTTATCGAAGGTTTTTACAATCATCCGTCTATTGTAATGTGGGTCATATTCAACGAAGGCTGGGGTCAGCACGATACCGAGCGATTGGCCGCATGGGTAAAGCAACTGGACCCAAGCCGCCTGGTCAATAACGCCAGTGGATGGACCGATTGTGGCGTGGGCGATGTTTTTGACATGCATAGCTATCCTGGTCCCGGTTCACCGCAGCCGGAGGAGGCGCGGGCGGCGGTGTTGGGTGAGTTCGGCGGGCTTGGTTTGAAGATTCCAGGACATGTCTGGCAGGATGAAACCTGGGGCTATCAGAATATGGCCGATCGAGAGGCCCTGACCGACAGATATGAACAACTACTACAGGGAGTGGCTCAATTAACTGCAAGCCCCGGCCTCAGTGCCGCGGTCTATACCCAAACCAGCGATATCGAAACCGAATGCAACGGACTGCTTACTTATGACCGTGAGGTGGTCAAGGTGGATATCGATCGCGCGGCCCTGGCGAATCAGGGATACGTACCGCCGACATTTGCCACCGAGGCGGATATCTTTATTGATCAGACGACGGTTGAGTTGGCCCAATTGCAGGAGATGGCCGGCATTTATTATACGCTCGACGGGAGCGAACCGACGGAAAAGTCATCTTTGTACACCACCGGGATTATTCTGGAGGAAACCGCTGTCGTCAAGGCTCGCAGTTATTGGCCGGACGGTAGAAAAAGCGCTGTGGCTGCTTATACGTTTACGAAGGTGCAGCCGCGAAAGCCAGTGGAGGTCGCTCAAACGACGGATGGTTTGCGATACGATTATTACGAATTCATGGACCGATGGGAAAAGCTGGGGGATTTTTCCAGCTTGAAGCCGATTGCTTTCGGAATCTGCAAAAAGTTTGACCTTAGCCCCAGCCGGCGCGAGAGTGACTATGCCTTGAAGTTTACCGGTTGCATCGAAATCGCCCAGGCGGGTGTCTATACCTTTTCAATCAACTCGGACGACGGCACGAGGTTGTATATTGGTGATGAGGTGATTGTCGATAACGACGGCGTCCACGGCATGAAAGAAGAAAAAGGACCGGTGGCGCTGGAAGCTGGCAGGCATCCGATTAAAGTGCTTTTCTTCCAGGGTATGGGCGGAAAGGGGCTGGAGGTCTTTTATAGCGGTCCCGGTGTAAAAAAGCGGCAAATACCGGCCGAAGTTTTGTCTCATGCGGAAAATTGACAAGATAACCTCTCCAGACAAACCGAATTGACCGAAAATATAATGAGTGCCCTGTCATAACCTTGCGTATAAGCAATACACAAGAAAAAGTGCGACACGTAGAGCCGCGTAAGCGAAATCGCACTAGTGGACGGGTAAGTGTGCCGATGAAAACAAAGTGTTCATAAGCAGCCGAGGTTGACGGTTGCGTTTGTTTTGGTTCCGATAACATAATTTGTCCAAGAGTGTAATGGTGGCTAAAAAGGCCGGTTCAATATCGATTGTAGTGCCATTGCTGAACGAGTGCGAGAATGTCAGCGATCTGGTCAACAGCATCGTCGCCGTGATGGGCGAAGTATCCGTCAAATACGAATTGATCGTGGTCGATGACGGTAGTACCGATGATACAGTCGAGGTTCTCCAGCGGTTGGGGCAGACTGAGCCACATTTGAAGATCATTCAACTTCGACGTAATTTCGGTCAGACGGCGGCGATTTCCGCCGGTTTCGATCACGCCCAGGGTGAGGTGATTATCACGCTGGACGGTGATCTGCAGAATGATCCGACCGATATTCCACTGTTGCTGGCCAAGCTGGAAGAAGGCTACGATGTGGTCAGTGGTTGGCGTCGCAGTCGTAAAGATCCGCTGATTACCCGTAAGATTCCGTCTCAGGCGGCAAATTTCATTATCGGCAAGTTAACCGGGGTGAAGCTGCACGATTATGGTTGTACCTTCAAGGCATATCGCCGCGAAGTTGTCGAACACATAAACCTGTACGGCGAGATGCATCGTTTTATCCCGGCTATTGCCAGTTGGTCGGGTGCGCGGGTGACTGAAATTGAGGTTAACCATCATCCGCGTCGTCGGGGCGAGAGCAAGTACGGGCTGAATCGCACGGTAAAAGTACTGCTGGATTTGGTAACGGTGAAGTTTCTCGGTTCGTTCAGTACCAAGCCGCTGCACATATTCGGTAGTATGGGACTTGTGGCATTGATGTTGTCAATCTTGAGTAGTGTGGTCATGCTGTACCAGAAATTCTTCTCCAGTTCACCCTTGAGCATGAACCGCAATCCGCTGCTCACTATGACCGCCATGCTGCTGATGATGAGCGTACAGTTCCTGCTGATGGGTTTGCTTGCGGAGATGATGTGTCGGACATATCACGAATCACAGAAAAAGCCGACCTACGTTATCCGTCGCATCATCGGGTCGAACGAGAATAAATCATCATCTTGTCCATCTGAGGAAGACAGCAACCATGGCTAATCGCAGAAAAACCGGCCCCGCGGAACGGCCGATCACACCGAAAAAAACCCGACCAACAGAGACAACAGGCAAATTTGCGAACTCAAACGCGATCGGTATAAGCCGCCCCGCGATGGGACTGCTTCTGTTGGCGGTGGTTTTGGCGGCAATTCCGTTCGCTTACGGCAAGTATCTCGAATTCAACACCAAAGACGCCTTTGACAGCGCCTTAAATGTTTATAGTGCCCAGTGTATCGCTAATGGTCGGCAACTTGGCGTCGAGGTTTTTCCCAGTGCCATGCCGGCGACATTGTTGGTTAACGTTATCGGTGTGAAGCTGTTCGGTTTCAGCGAGTTTGGCCCTAAATTTATCCAGATGCTGTTTCAGTTGGCGGCCCTGGTTTTGATGTTCTATACACTGGGCAGGCTTTACGGCAATTTCCCGGCGGCGGTGGCTTTGATCCTGGCGGCGTTTTATCTTAGCTGTCCCCCGTTTGCCAAGTTCGGCAACGTCAAAGAGCAGTTTATGATTGCCTGTATGATCATAGCCGGGTGTGGGCTGATGCTGCATTATGCCGGGGGCTCATGGTGGTGGTTGATTGTTTCCGGCGCTGCGGCGGGCAATATATATTATTTCAAACCCACAGGCGCTTCAGTAATAATTGCCATGGCTGTTTTTATGCTGGTCCAGCTTATTCCGCGTCGCCGCTGGGCCGATTTTGGCTGCGATCTCGCCGGTTTGCTGATCGGGGCGGTGTTGGGACTGACGCCGCTGATGATCTTTTATGCCGGGCAGAAGCAGATGGCTGTTTTGTTTGGGGGGCTTACCGGCAGGTTATTTATAAAAATGCTGGTTATTTATCTGGTTATTTCTTTTGTTATCTGGTTATTTATGGATCGTCGAGCGGCCCGTTGGACAGGTCGGCAACTCAAATCAGTGCGTGGGGGGATATGGAGAATTGGGCTTATGTTGGTGGCGGCTGTTTTTGGGCTGTGTGTGGTTGGCTTTGCCTTGTTGCCGCGGGAAGACCGATTCATGCTCTGGTGGTTCCTGGAAGACCTTCATGTTGTGAGATTGGCCAGATGGCTTCGGTTGTGGACCGTAGTGGAGATAAAGTTATATATTTCCGGCGGCGGATATTTGACCAGCAGCAGAGCGGTAACCGATTTTTCCAGTCTGTATAACACGGTATTTGGCTATTATCAATCTTTTGTTGTTCCTATAGGCGCCGGTTTGCTGGCAATTTTCTGGCGGGTTCATGGTCTGATTGTCGATCTGGTCGCCCGCAGGAAAGATCGCCGGCAATGTTGCGATGCTGAGAAATCTTCCCCCGGGACTTTTTGCTACAGGGAGAGCTTTGTTTTATTGCTGGGCCTGTGGTGGATTCTCGATATGCTTTTTGTGTGGGTTTCGCCGCGCAGCTATGTGCAGTATTTCCTGCCTCTGAACGCCTCGGCGGCCATGTTGACGGCTTATGTGCTGTATCGTTGTCGAAAAAACCCAATGGGGTTTGTTTGGCTGCTGGCAGCCTGGTTGATAGTCGATTTGCTGCTTAAGTGTGTTATTCTTTCAGAGGCGTTTCCATATATTGCCCTGCGTTCGTCGGAGTCGATGGGGGCGTACTGGAAAGCATTCTTTCCACGGGCTATACCGTTGGTAGTTGCCGCGGTAATCGGTTTGTTGATGAGAAAAAAACAATTTCAGCCTGCCCGAATGATCGCGTTGGGGCTGATTTGCTGTGGTATGTTTTTCTGGTGGAACGCGGATAATCTCAGCGAGTTCAAAAAAAAGGTTAGTGATCTCCGGCAGATGCGGCGGGACGGCGTTGTTAACCTTTGGGAGCAGGTTGCTTACTATGTTCGGAAAAATTCCTCTGCCGATGACGGTCTTTATGTCTGGGGGTGGTATCCGGGGATTTACGTTCAGGCCCAACGGTTTAGCCCTACTGTTTATCCGGCGGAAGCGAACCTGCACACTTACAAGCCCCAGTTGCTGAAATCGAAAGCCAGGCAAATCGTTGAACAACTAAAGGCCGATCCGCCCAAGTTTATTGTCGATCCGCAGCACTGGCTTTATCCTTATTACAGTAATCCGGTTATTGACTTATGGCCGCGATGGCGGAGCAGGGACAAGGTCAGATTTGACTTGCGGGTAAGAACGTCATCGCCGAGCTATTCGGTCGAGTATTGCACTATCGAAGATGTAATTAAATATGACAAGCAGCTTATAGAGCAGGTTGGAGAATTTGCTTATCGGCAGCGAACCGACCCCAGGCGCCCCAGCGGACCGGTCGGACCGGACGAGGCCGGCCGATTGGCCCAGGAGGAGATGGCTCGTCACCAGGCCATGTTTTCCCTGCGCGAATTTATCATGACGAACTATCGTCCGGTCGTGCCGGCAAACGCGGGTATGTTCATTTTTCTGCATAAAGATTATTCCAAATAGTAGTCTGTCAAAATTAAAACTGTAAGTAAAGGCGTCATACCGAGCAGGAACCCACTGATTTTACATTGAGGGCCGGTCAGCAGTTGAAATGACGTACAAACATAATATACTTATGCTGAACTATGAATTTCCTCCCATCGGCGGCGGGGCGGGACAGGCCCATTATCGGCTTTTGCAACAGTACGCTTCGATGGCTGATTTGAAGGTGGACGTACTAACTTCCGGCCTGGACAAGCCTGTTGTCACGGAGCGGTTTTCCGAGAATATAACGATATACAAAATCGGTATCCATAAAAAGAATCTGCATTACTGGCGCAAGATTGAAGTGCTCGAATGGCTGTTCAGGGCAAAGGGTTATTATCGCGGGCTGGTGGCTGATGGGGATTACGATCTGGTGCACGCTTTTTTTGGATTTCCGACCGGGTGGCTTTGTTATCGGGACGGGAAGCTGCCATATATAATTTCGTTGCGAGGCTCGGATGTGCCTGGTTTCAATATTCGCTTGGGGCTGGATTACAGGCTGCTGGCCGGGTTGTTTCGCAGGATATGGCAGTCGGCCTCGGCGGTGATTGCCAATAGTAGAGGATTGCAAAAACTGGCCCTGAGCTTTATGCCGGAACTGGACATAAAGGTGATACCTAATGGTGTGGACGTGGAACGGTTCAGCCCCACCCCAGACAAAAAACTGTCCCGGCCGTTGCAGATATTGACCGTATCCCGGCTGATCAGCAGGAAACGGATTGATATATTAATAGAAGCGGTCGCCAAAATGCAACAGGGGGGCCTTGATGTGTGTTTGAATATTGCCGGGGAAGGTAATTTACTGGGACATTTGCAAAAACTCAGTGTTGATTTGTCAGTTGCTTCAAAAGTGCGTTTTCTGTCGCGCGTACCGAATGAACAGATGCCGGATATTTATCGCCGCAATGATATTTTTGTTATGAGCAGCGCCCATGAGGGTATGAGCAACGCGATGCTAGAGGCCATGGCCTGTGGCCTGCCGATTGTCAGCAGTTCTTGTGAGGGGACGGAAGAACTGATAGCCGATAATGGCGTTATTGTCCCACAGGCAGATCCCGAACTGTTCGCTCAGGCAATAAAAAAACTGGCGGATAGTCCCGAAATTTATCTGGCTATGTCCCGCAAAGCGAGGGAGCAGGCGAAAAAGTTTAGCTGGCACAATACAGCCGGGCAATACTACAATTTGTACGATAATATTGTCAGGGCGGCTACGGAGAGATAAACGGTGGCATTGAGAAAAGCTGTTATTGATGCAATGTTTTATTTGAGCGGCAGTGGTATTCCGCGTAATCTCAAAGAGATTAAAAGGTACGAATATGCTTCAACCCAGGAGCTTAGGGCATTGACCGGGGAAAAACTGACGAAACTGCTGATACATGCTTATGAGAATGTGCCGTATTATCGCCGGATACTTGAACAGGCCGGGGTAGTTGTCAAGGGCACAGTCAGACTGGAAAACTTCGGAAGCGTTCCTTTGCTGACAAAAGAGATTATTCGCAAAGAAGGGGCGAACCTGTACGCTAAAGATTACAAGACCAGAAAGCCTTATCACAACACTTCCGGCGGCAGCACCGGGGAACCGATCGATTTCGTACAGGACAAGGAATACGACCAGTGGAACACGGCCAATAAACTATATTTCAATTCAGTATTGGGAAAGGAGCCGGGCCGGCGGGAGATAAAGCTGTGGGGTTCGGACCGGGATATAATTAAAGGAACCCTGGGGCCGAAAGACCGGATCATAAATTATCTTTACAACCGAAAGTTTTTCAATGCCTATCGTCTCAGCGACCGGACCCTAAGCGAGTTAGTCAGGTTGAATAACAGTTTCAAACCCAGGGCTTATTGGAGCTATATGGAATCGGCCCTGGAGCTGGCGGATTTTCTTGCCCGAAATGAGATAGATTTCCACCCGCCGGACATTGTCATATCGACCATTGCGCCCTTGACCGAGCAGGTCAGAAGCAAAATCGAATCGGCAATGAAATGTAAGGTCTATGACCAGTACGGTTCGCGGGAGGTGGGGGCTTTAGCCTGTGAATGTTGCCGGCAAAACGGGCTGCACTGTTTTGACTGGTCCCATTATACTGAGGTCCTGGACGAGAACAACAAGCCCGTTACCGCGGAGGCGGGCAAGATAATCGTTACCACCCTGTGCAATTATTCTATGCCGCTGATCCGATATGACATTGGTGATGTTGCCGAGGCGGATTCCGGCGAGTGTCCCTGTGGGAGGAATACATTTCGGCTGAAGAAAATCCTGGGCCGAACCCTGGGCTACTTTAAAAAATCCGATGGCTCTCTGGTGCACTCGCATTTTATAGTACAATCGCTTTTCTTCAAAGACTGGATAAAAAAATTCCAGATCATTCAAACACAATACGACCGGGTATTGATAAAGCTGGAAAAAAAGGACAGTTCCACCCCCCCGCCAGCCGATCTCGAAGATATAATGGAAAAAACCCGGATCCTAATGGGCCGGGCGTGTGTGGTTGACTTCGAATTCGTCGAAGAAATAACCAAAACCCAAAGCGGAAAACTCCTATATACGATATGTCAGGTAAAATGAAATCCCAAAACAAACCAATCAGGATATGTTTTATCGCCCCCAAGGCGTATCCGTTATTCAATCCCGAATCAAATGAAGTGTTCGGCGGTTCGGAGGTGGACTTGTATTTTTTGGCTGTGGAGCTGGCACGGGACAAAAATTACCAGGTAAGTTTTATCACCGCCGATTATGGGCAGCGGCCCATCGAAACCATTGAGGGAGTAACGGTTATAAAGAGCGTGGATTTTGATCGAAATGCTTTACACGGCGTTTTGCGGGTTTGGCGATCGCTGGGCAGGGCTGGAGCCGATATATATATGATCAAAACGCCGTCTTTGGGAACATTTTTGACGGCTTTGTATTGCCGATGGCACCACAGGATATTCTTGTACCGCTCAGCGCATACCGACCATTGTGACGGCACATATCTTAAGCATCATCGCGTGCTGGGCAGACTGTTCGAATGGGCTTTGCGCACAGCAAAAATAGTTTTCGTACAAAACCAAACCGATATAGAAAACCTTAAGCGCACTACAGGTGTTTTTTCGATGATGGTGCCCAACGGCCATCGCCTGGACGAGTTGCGCGAAACGAAGCGCCAGACCATACTCTGGACAGGTCGTAGTGCTTCGTTTAAAAAACCGGAGAAATTTATCGCCCTGGCCCGCGAGTTTCCAGAGCAATCGTTTGTTATGATTTGTCAGCGGGCTACCGGCGACAACCAATATGAGCAGTTTTGCAAACAGGTTCGGGAGGTGCCCAACCTGGAATTTCATCAGCGTGTGCCGTTTCACCAGATCGATGGTTTTTTTCAGCGGGCCAGGGTGTTTGTCAATACCAGTGATACGGAAGGTTTTCCCAATACCTTTATTCAGGCCTGCAAATGCGCCACGCCGATCTTGTCGTTGAACGTCAACCCCGACGATTTTCTCAACAGGTATTCCTGTGGTGTATGCTGCCGGGGCGATTCGACGCGCCTGGCCGAGGGCTTGAAATTTATGCTGGATCAGCAGCGTTACCTGCAGCTCGGCCAAAATGGGCGAAAATATGTCCTGGAACACCACGATATAAAAAAAATTATTGAGCATTACAAAAAGGTGTTTGTATCATTACGATCGCAACAGGAAGGTGAGGCTTGACCTCTTAAAGACGCCGTCGATTGCGATTAAAGAGAAAATTCAATGTGTGGTATAGTTGGTTTTAACTGGGAGGATAAGGGCAAAGTAACGGCGTTGGCCGAGTTGCTCAACCATCGTGGGCCGGAGCAGCAGGGTTTTCACGTTGCCGATGGTGTATCCATCGGCCACAAGAGGCTGTGCATACTGGATCTTTCCCAAAAGGGCCGCCAGCCGCTTTACAATGAAGACCGGTCGATCTGTATTTCCTATAATGGAGAAATATACAATTTCAAACAACTCAGAGAGACGCTCCGGCAGGCGGGACACCATTTCACCTCCGCAACCGATACGGAAGTTCTGGTTCACGGTTATGAGCAGTGGGGCACTGATATTCTCTCGAAGGTTAACGGTCAGTTTGCTTTCTGTATTTTCGACCAGCCTAAAAACCTCTTGTTTATAGCACGGGACCGCCTGGGGATAAGACCTCTTTATTATTACGCTGATGAGGAAAAATTCATATTTGGTTCCGAAGTCAAGGTTTTCTTAAAGAGTGATATTAAGAAGAAAATCAATCAGGAAGTGCTCGATCACTATATGCTTTTCGGAAACAGCACCTCCAACCGGTCCATATTGGAAGATGTCCATAAGCTGCCCCCGGCTCATTATCTTGTCTATGACCTTGCGAGCAAAAAAATTCAACAACGCCAAAGGTACTGGCAACTGTCTTTTCCAGAGGACATCAACGCTTCGGAAAATGAAATTACCGAACAAATAAGCTGGAAACTCGAGAGCAGCATCGAAAAAAGACTAATCGCTGATGTTCCGCTGGGTGCTTTTTTGTCCGGCGGAGTGGATAGTTCCATTATCGTGGCAATCATGAGCCGATATGTTAAGGAGTTGAAAACCTTTTCTATAAGGTTCGATTATCCTGAATTCAATGAATCGCGGTACGCAAAAATCATTTCTGACAAGTTTCATACCACCCACTATGAGATAGCCTTTGATGCCGGGGATGTAAAAAACCTGATCGGCGAATTGCCATACTATTACGACGAACCATTTGGCGATCCCTCGATGGTGCCCACTTGCCTGGTTTCCCGCGTAGCCAGGAAGGAGGTCACGGTGAGCCTTTCCGGTACGGGCGGAGATGAACTGTTCGGCGGTTATCCGCGATACCGGGAGCTTGTTTGGCTGAGAAAAATAAATCGACTGCCCACGGTATTGAAGCTCACGTTGAATTATATGATCGACCTTGCCAATGTTTTTTTGAAAAAGGACAAGCTCAGCAAGTTGCAGTCATTTTTGGGTCAGCCCGAACCGGCCTATCTCATATATCTCAAGCTCTTTAGTTACATGTTCCGCAGCAAACATGAATCAATCGACAAACTGGCCGCTTTCAAATATCTGGCCGAATACTTTTGTTATGAAGACGACCTTACCAACGCCCTGAACTTCGATTGCAGTGAATATCTGCCGGACTGCCTGCTGACGAAGGAGGATCGCGCTTCGATGGCGGTCAGTCTGGAGGCGCGGGTTCCTTTTCTGGACCATGAGCTGGTCGAGTTTGCCGGGCGGATACCATCCAAAATGAAGATACAAAAAGGAATCAAAAAATACCTGCTGAAAAAAGCGTTTGCCGATGTTCTGCCGGGCGAAATCCTTTACCGTAGAAAACAGGGCTTTGGCGTTCCACTGGTTCATTATTTTCGAGATGAGCTAAGGGATTTCGCCTACCGGGAAATTTTCGACTTCAATGAATACAACTATTACGATAAGACCTTTTTGCGGGAATTGTGGAACGACCATCAAAGCAGACGATCCGATTACTCACGGCTGTTTTGGAGTATTATGATGTTCAACCTGTGGTACAAGCAATGGATGATTTAGGTCTCCGGCATGAGTAAACATTATTTTGGACGTCGGACAACACGTCGGCGTAGATTAAGAAGCCGGACAATCCTGGAAATCAGGTGCAGGCCCGCTGCGGTGGTCCGTGGAAAACAGAGAAGGGTCCATATAAACATCTTGTAACCCGACGAAAAGAAATCATCCAATCGCTTAAGCATGTCTCGAATAGCGGGTGCCAATTTATCATTAAAAAGACAGGATCGTATGAACCGCCGCAAATAAAAACCGGCACACTGTCTGTATTTTTCCGTTCGGTTATATTGCTCTGCTAGTCTGAGATTTTGCTCAACCAGTTCACAAACCACTTTCATTTTCTGCTGGGTTTGGGTACTTTCGATCAGGCTGCCGGGATGGTGAAGATAATAGACGGCAATGGGCTGGGAGATGTAGCCGACTTTCGGCCGGCGGATAGCCAGACGAAACCACAGGTCTATATCTTCGCCGAACGGTATGCCGGGCAGAAACAGGCCGATTTCCTGCAATAGTTCCCGTTTCACCAGTATGGTGTCGGTACATCCATGGGCACCGAACATAAAGGCGTCAAAATAATCGTCAAAATAAGCCTTGCCGCGCATAAGCGTTTTGGCTTTTTCAGGGACCAGATAAGGATCGCTGCGTTTTTCATCATATAGACAACTGTTATAGTTGCCGACGGACCAGAATATATCTGGGTTGCGATTTAGCAGATCCGTTTGCAGTTTCAGATTGTCTGGCAGCCATTCGTCGTCGCCATCGAGAAAAGCGACCCATTCACCGCCGGCTGCTTTTATACCTGTGTTTCGAGCGGCACCGGGACCGGCGTTATCCTGGTAAATGTATTTTACCTTGGCGCCGAATTTTTTTATCTGGGCCGCGGTCTCATCGGTCGAACCATCATCTACTACGATGATCTCGTCAGGCCCACGGGTTTGAGCAAGAACAGATTCGATCGCCCGGCCGACGAACTTGCCGATGTTATAAGCCGGTATAACCACACTTATGCGATATTTTTCTTCACTCTTATTCACTCTTAACTTCCGCAGTTTTTTTAACCCAATTTTACTCGTAAGGCACTAATCTTTTTGGTCGTTACGCATATTTCAGACGGTCTTTAGAATTTGCCACAGTTTCTCGCCTACGATTGCGGCATCGAAATTATTTTTTGCGACTTCCTGGCCGTTGGCGCCGATTCTATACGCCTTGTCCGGATGTCTTATTAGAAATTCGAGAGCTTCGGCAATAGCCCCGATGGAACCCGGCTCAATAACGACAGCGTTCTGCCTGTCCTCCAGATATTTGCCGATATCACTTACACTGGAAGCGATCACCGGTTTGCCGGTGGCCAGATATTCACCCAGTTTGAAAGGAAAACCGGTATTGGCAAAACCGGAACCTGTTCGCGTCATGCACAAAATGTCACAACTGTTCAAACAATCATAAAAATCATCGTCTTCCAGATAGCTTTTATATACGATTCTATCGCGGTAATCTGACTGGATAATACTTTTTTCGATAATATCCATACGGCCGGGCGAACCTTTGCCGGTGAGTATGAGGTTGACGTTGTTGTGTTTCGAACAAACGGTTTCAAAAGCACAAATCAAATTTTCGACACCGTCTTTTTCTCCGAAAGTTCCCCCATAAAATATCCGTATCGGATCGTGAAATCCCTGGCCGGAGAAATTGAAATTATCAAAATTGACTGAGATCGGGCAAAGTCGCACGGGAAACCTGTTTTTCGCTATAGCTGTTGTTTTCTGGTACAGATGCTTCGATATGACAATCGCCGCATCGGCAAAAAAACCAAGCCTTTTGTAAAAAAATTTTCCGGAAGCATTTTTGATCCTGGCAAAAATATCGGGCGAATGACCTACGAAGTCAACATCCTCTACGATATCGAACACGAATTTATACCCGAGTATTTTCCCGAACAGGATAATGGGGACATTGTCCGTACTGGGAGGATCGTAAACATATATGATGTTTTTTTGTCTGCGCCGGCGGTTCTTTTTGATATAAGCCATTCCATCGAGGAAGTATTTCATACTTTTGTACAAAGCCGTGATGTTCGGTTCGATATCGGCCCCGATGGTTACGTATTCGACGCCACGGTGTATGCCGCATGGCTCACTGTCAGCCAGTTTCACGCGTTCTCCTCGCAGGAGCAAAACCTTAATATCGATGTTGCCCGTCCGCATCAGATAATCAATGGAGTTTTGCACCCTTTTGGTATTGGCCATGCCGTGCGGATACTGAAAATGCCCCATGATAATGAGATTGATTTTTTTATCGTTTTGTAACGACATTGGATCTTCTCCGCTGTTTTTTTGAGAAGCATCCTGGCGTCGTTTCGGCCGCGGGACTATCTGCCGGCGTAAATGTAAAGCTCTCACTATTCGAGAGATCGTATGACAAACAACAGCCGTTGCCCTTGGAAATATCAACAGCAGACGAACAATTATTTTGAAACGCCGGCTCAATAACTCGCCAAAGCCATTTAGCATACCGCGAATGTCTTCCGGCCGGTTTTCAAAAAGCAAGCTGCGTATCCAGGATCCCGCCATCCGGCCTGCACATGGCTTGAACGCCTGATCCCTGCCGTGCTCGGCCGAGAGCAGCAGATGACGTTTCAGCAATTCACAGCGAATTTCCAACAGCCTGTGTTTTTTTGTTATACTTTGTGGTACGGCTATATGATAGATTGCCAGCGGTTCACTGATAAATCCAAAACACCCATGCTTGTACGCAATCCGAAACCAAAGATCGAGATCATTGGCCATAAGCTGACCAACCCGAAACATGCCCGCCTGTTCTAAAATGTCTTTCCTTATCAACATCGTTATGGTACAGCCGGAAGCGGCGTTGCGGAATGCCCCAAAAAAATCGTCAAAAAACTCTTTACCGTTAAGTAATTGTTCAGCATGAGCCGGAGCGATACACGGCCCTCGCCGGTTCTCGTCGCACAAACAATAGTAAAAATTGGCACCAGTCCAGACCAGTTGCGGATTGCGATGCAGGTGCTCGATCTGGAGCTTCAGTTTTTCCGGCAGCCATTCGTCGTCGCCATCGAGAAAAGCGATCCATTCAAACCCAGCCGCCTTTATCCCCGTGTTACGGGCGGCGCTGGCCCCGCCATTGTCCTGATAAATATAGCGAACCGACGAGCCATATTTTTTTACCTGCTCGCCGGTGTTATCGGTCGAACCGTCGTCGATCACAATTATTTCATCAGCCCGATGGGTCTGATTCAAAACGCTTTCAATAGTTCGGCAGATATACGGACCCGCATTGTACGCTGGTATGACCACGCTGACGCGATGAAATTGATTGTTATCGTTTGCGTTCATTTAATCTCTTACGAGTAAAATTGTGCGCGAAATGGTTGCAAAACATTTATCTTACTGCAAATTCTCACATAACCCTATTCGGTACCTGTCCTTGCCAGTTTAAGTCTATAACTATAACAATATCATTTATCTGTCAAGAAATCAACAGTCTCCAAACACGATAACTTGAGATTTAACCATAAGTTACGCATTTTTTGCCCCAAAATAGAAAAATTCCCAGATGTATGTTTACCCAATCCTGTTCGGCACGGCGTTTGCTCTTAACTTGGAATATACTGTAGCTGTTTATTCTTGGCTAACAAGTCGAAAAGTTTTGTAAAAATAAAACTTGCGCTCTGTTTTTCGCTGTGTTCTAATAGT
>Ga0315290_10000299_pt1 | contig 31112 bp, 28 predicted proteins | sample YL17G12_0_MG_FD_203627 | JGI IMG/M metagenome (GOLD analysis project Ga0315290, IMG submission 203627) | Sediment microbial communities from Yellowstone Lake, YNP, Wyoming, USA - YL17G12_0 | ecosystem: Environmental > Aquatic > Freshwater > Lake > Sediment | place: USA: Wyoming | collected... | reverse complement strand
TCACAATAGAAACGCAACCTTGTTATCAGTACTGTTAATGCCTATTTCTATAGCCAAAAAACTAATTGTGACACAGTCTGTTCGCGGGAGTGACAAATAACAAAATCAAATGTTATAGGGTACTAGTAGTGTAATTTTAATTATTATCAGTACTGTTACGGCATTATTGGCCGAAGAAAGGAATTTGATTGTAGATTGTGAGATGTCACGAATAACGATACCTATGGCCGAAAAAGACGGGAAATTAACATGTGCCGCATCATTTATTTACGGAGAGTATGTCATTGATCCTATCAGCGATGCTGATATGTTGACGGGAAACCAGATTATTGACGACTTTAATGCGAGCGCGTTGCCTGAAGAAGAACGTTGGCAATATCCTGAGTATCTTGTAACAGTGCAATCAGAAGCATTCAGGAGCGGCAATAAAGAAAAATTTCTGAACGGTTGGGAATCTGGTTATAGCAGGAACAAGGCAAAACAGGCTTTTGAGCCTCGACCAGAGGGAAGCAGTTCTTTGGACACATTTACGGAAACAATTTTACTTGATAAAGCTGTTTTTGGCCCTTATACACGCATTAGTTTTGGGCTGCGTGAACCGTCAAACACAGCCGGTGAGAAAGGTCGCGGAATAGGCGGATGGGCTTATTTTAATCGCGTTGATAATAGATATTTTAGGGTGTATGAAGGCTTCTCCTTTTTTGATAGTATAGTTTCATACTATGGAGGAAGTAAGATACTAGTACCTCATAACATTTGATTTTGTTATTTGTCATTCCCGCTTTCGCGGGAATCCAGGCTGTTATAAAACGTATAGCGTTTTAAGAACCTACAAACTCAAATGTTACGATGTACTAGGTAAACGACATATTTCTATAGACCCTAATACTGCCAATATGAAATGCATAGCTTTCGATGTTGACATAGATTCTCCACCAGAAGACAAAAAAATATTGGCGACGGTTTTAACAGAAGAAAATATGGAATTGTCAGATACAATTTCCGAAAATGCTCTATATTTATATATGAATCTTGAGCCGGTCAATATTGAACTTAAGCCTGGAGAGCGATTGCCTGATCTTTCTCCTGAAATGCGTTTTTTTGAATCGGCCGTTACGAAACAAAAATTTGGTTCCGAAGCCGAGATATTGGCTTGTTGGTCCGGCAAATCCCGAGATCGTCTGGAAAACCGCATTAAACAGCTAAAAGAGAATGAAGAGTGGCCTCAAATAAGAGTCTATCCTCTGAGACGAGATCCCTTTGTAGTGGCTTTTTTGCGGACTTCGGAAAGTACGATTTTTTATTACAAGGAAAGAAAGTCTTCTTCTCCGGTAAGTGCGGTCGGATTGCTTGTTGATAAGCAAGGCAATTATTCTTTTTCTGAAGTGAATCACCTGCCGAATAACTTAAGGTCTGTATTTGATGATGAATTGTTCAGGAATGCTGTCTGGAAGCTATATAATAGCACTAACACTGATGATATAACACCTGTTGTTACGAAATAGAAGGCAACGGCTGTTTGTATTGGATATTGCCGGCGAGATGGCGGCGGTACGTGGATGAGATTGTTGTGGTGAGTGAATTTCTGGCTTTTTGCGGCTGGAAGGCTTGGATCATAAGTAACTGGGAATAAAGAAGTAACGTTTGGCTGCGGGTGAGAATTTTGCCCTGTGTGTTATCCAGGGCAGGCGATGGGCATTTCAGGGGTTTTTTACGCTCATAATAGGGTTTTTCCGCTACGTTTTTGCTTGACCTGGCATCATAAAATTGTTAATATGCCTGTTTTGCCTGTTATTTGCTTTGGGCCGATGAGTATGGACATCCCGAGACTGGAGAAAACTTATCAAAGACAGGAGGCAAACAAGCCGATAAACGTAGTTTTGTAACGTATTGTTTTTGTTATTTTATGTGGAGAAAAAAAAATGCGAAATCTTCTAATATCATTATTATTGGTGGTCCTGAGCGGACTGTTTTTTGCGATGTTCTGTACCGGTTGTAAGACAACCGAACAAAAGGTTACGCCCGCAGTGGTGAGTAAGGATACAACGGAAAAGGTGCCACCTGTGGCGGTGAGTAAGGATACAACGGAAAAGGTACCACCGAAAAAAAACGTTCCTCCCACAGAGCCATTACAGCAGGAAAACGTCGGTCATCTTATCGCCGACAAAACGGCTATTGATTTTGGCGTTGTTGGGCCTAAAGACAAGGTTACGGGGGAATTCACCCTGACTAATGACGGCAAAGATACAGTCGAGATCAAAAAGCCGATACGCCATGGCTGCAATTGCGTGCTGGAGGTCGATCTCAAGAAGTACACGCTCAAACCAGGCGAGAGCGCTGAATTAACCTTTGTTTATACTACCCAAGAGACCCCGGGTCCGGCAACCAAAGTGATATATATAGACACTAATCCGCCGGCTGTGCCGAGAATCCTGTCGTTGGAACTGAAAGCGAACGTGAAGGCACTCATCTCCGTCAAGCCGGAAAAAATGGAATTCGAACTCCGCCCCAATCGCGAGCTCAATCTTACGCTTGAACTCAAAAGCCTTGCTGATGAACCCTTTAACGTAACCAATTTTCAATGTGCCAACAATGCTGTCACTGCCACCTTTGACTCCAATATCAAGAGTACCAGCCATAAATTGTCTGTCAGTGCAGAATCGGGCAAATTGCGTGGTTTGCCCAACGGGAAAATTACCATCAGTACCAATCACCCCAAGGTTCCATCTATAATCGTTCCATTTAGTACGGTTTTTCCTTTTGTCGCCTATCCACCTTCACAGACTTTTCTCAACAGGATGCAGTTTGACCGGCCTCAAAAGGGGGTAGCCAAGATTGTCTCCAATTTTGGCGAGAATTTCGAGATAGGCGAGGTCACCAGCCAAAACGGCGGTATCGAAGTGCTCAATAAAACCAAAACCGAAGACGGCTATCAAATCGAATTTGCCTTTACCATACCAAAAGATTCTAAACAAAAGTATTTCAGTGATTATCTCCTGATAAACATAAAGGATCATCCCCAGGATACCGTGAAAGTGCAATGCCACGGCAGCATACGAAGGGAAACAACGCCTAGCACATCTCTTCAAGAAGATACGCTTAGACAACCTCAAAGGAGGCCGCGATCGCCAGTTAAAAAAGATGTCCCGCTAAATGCACCCAGCGAAAACGATGAAAAAGTTTCGAGATGATTATTAAGAATAGAAACGACAACCGTGGAATCCTGATACGTTGTCTGGGCGTTTTTATTTTTGCGGCAGCTTCGATGGCGTATTGTGGTGTAAGTTGTACTCCTACTCCAGATAGCCCGCTGGTGGCTCCTGAAGCGAATGGGAAATTCGTTTTGATGTTTACCGGCAATTGGGAAGGTAAACTGGAACCCTGCGGCTGCACCCAAAAGCAACTTGGGGGTATAGATCGTCGCAGTCACATCATCCGACAAACAGCCGATAATCCCGAAACACGGTTGATGCTCGACGTCGGCCCGCTCATCGAGAAGCAAAACCGGCAGGCACAGTTGAAGTTTGAGACTTTTCTTTACAGTCTGCGGCAGTTGGACTATGACGCTATTAACCTGACCCCCAATGAAATAATTCTTTTGCGGGAAAACCTTTCCCTGGAACCGGATCAGCACAGTCCGGTTGTCTGTTCCAATATTCCCGCTGATGTGCGTGAGAAACTCGGCGTTCAGGAATTCTTAAAGAAGACGCTCCACAACGGCAGGTATAGTCTCGATTGCCTGGTCTTCACCCTGGCCGATCCCGCACAGTTAGATAACGATTTTCTTGCCGGGAAGCTGCAACTGCAGGATCCGGTCTCGGCCCTGAAGGAGTCATTGACCGCCCAAAACATCTCTCCTGACCGGCCAAGTGAAAACAAGCTTGTTATTGTTATGCTCTCGGCCGTCAACGAACCCCTGACTCAAGAACTGCGGGCAATAACCGCTTTGGATATTGTGGTTACCGTGGGGACAGCCGATGAACCCAGGCACTACCCCGGTAACGATGGGCAGTCGCTCCTTATCACTACCGGCAAGATGGGCAAATACATCGTCCAGATCGATGTTCCACTGGGTAGTATCCACGCTACAGACAGTTATGAGTTCAGGTCAATCGCTGTAGAATCGGAGTTTCCCAAGGATCCGGCCATTATCGGTTTTATTAACGATTATCAGACCCGTCTCGAAATGGAAGACCTCATCGCCGACCGCGGCGCCCTGCCCCGTGAGCTTCTGGAGGACGGAAATAGTTTTCTCGGTAATGCTTCCTGTAATGGCTGCCATGTTAGAGGGCTTTACGAGAGATGGCAATCCCTCGGGCACGCCCATGCCATGCAAACCCTCCAGCGAGTTAATCGCAGTTACGATCCCGAATGTGTTGTCTGCCATACGGTCGGTATGAAATACGAAGGCGGATATCGCTCGATGCAGGAAACTCCGGAACTGGCCGGTGTCGGTTGTGAGATGTGTCATGGTCCCGGCGCTAAACACGTCGAGGAACCTTTAGACGAATATCAAATAGTCTTTACCGCCTGCGAAGAATGCCACACTTACGAACAAAGCCCACCTTTCTACGATAGACGCGAAAAATACTTCAATAATATCCAACATTGGCAAGGTCCCCGCCGGTATTGGCCTTAATCGGAGTGGATCAGATTGTCGATATCGGCCTGTGTGATTGCAATTTTCTTTTGGTTCCCGCCGGAAGCCAATTGTTACTTACAAGTTCCTACATAAGCTCCTGCCGGTATGCGTCACAGCGATTTCGAAGGCGGGTAAGTATAGTACCATAGTCTGCATTTTGTGCGAGATTGTCCAGTTCATACGGGTCTTCTAACAGATGGAACAACTGTTCGAAGGGTGGATTCTCTTTGGGATACCTTATGTACTTCCATTCGTCAGTACGCACTCCCTCGCTCGGTCTGATTTTTCCATTATGGTCGTAGAAGTGCTCGTAATACCAATCCTGCCGCAATATGCGATTTGAACCTGCCACGATCCCAGCCAGATTTTCACCTTGCATCTGTTTGGGAATGGACACGCCCGCAAAACCCAGCATTGTCGGCGCAAGGTCGATATTCAGCGCCATCTGCCTGACCCGCCTTCCACGCAGGCTGAAATCCTGGCGTGGGTCACGGATAATCAGTGGAATGCGTATGGATTCCTCGTACATAAGCCACTTACCTTCAAGCCCGTGCTCGCCCAGAAAACGGCCATTGTCTGAGGCCCAGATCACTATCGTGTTGTCGTCGAGTCCCAGGGCGCCAAGGCCCGACATGATAATGCCAACCGCCATATCCATCCTTGAAATCAGACTATATACAGTTCTTAGGCTTTTCTGATAGTCTTGCGGATTGCCCAGCAGGTCGGCACTATCGCCGGTTATGTTCAGCGAGTTCCGGATGAATTCGGGTACCTTGTTATATGCGTCCCGGGTCATCGTCTTCGCGGGCGGGATATTCACACCTTTGTACAGGTCGGGAAAATCCGGATCAAAATAGTTGTGCAGCTCGTGCGGCTCTTTGAAAGCGATGGTCAGGCAGAAGGGCTGGTCAGGCGGATTGGTCTGCAGAAACTCGATGGCCTTTTCAGTAATCACATCGGTGAGGTAATGACTCTGGCCGTCTATCTTCTGCTCAAAATCGATCATCTGTGGAAAACCATACCAATAGTCGAACTTATCCGCCGGCAAAGAAAGATGCTTGATCCCCTCATCAGGCCATCCTACTGCGAACTTACCGAGATAGCCCGTTCTGTATCCGGCTTTCCTCAGCAGTGCTGGATAGGTGTTCGCAAACGCCTCCTCCGACAGCGGCTTGCGAAAATCTGTGATACCGTGCCGTCTCGTGTATTGGCCCGTCAGAATGCTCGCCCTGCTTGAGCAGCAAATGGCCGTCGTGACAAAGGCATTCTCGAAGTACACACCATCCTCGGCAAGTCGATCCAAGTTGGGCGTCTGGATAATCGGATTCCCCGCATATCCCAGACAGTTCTGGGCTTGATCATCGGCAAACATAAATAAAATGTTGGGCCGTTTCTTAACCGCTCCCATCGAGGCCCGTGAGGCAATCGCTGCAACACCTGCAACACCAATGGTTTTCAAAAAATCGCGCCGCGTTCGTTTCATGTTTGTCAGCCTCCGTTATGCATAAAAAGTGCGACATGTAGAGCCGCGTAAGCGAAATCGCACTTAAAGTTAGTGCTTTTTACAAACCAAGGTCCTCTAGCTGATGTATTAACTGTTGATACATATCTCCCACAAGCTGGCAAAACCAGATAGTCGCCACAATAACAACCACCCCGAAATTCAATCTGAAACGCAACAGTTGGGTTTGCTCCAGAAGACCTCTGTCGGGCTTATTTATCTATCCTGGCAGCATAAAGCGAAAAACTCCAGCCCGCCTACGGCGGGCTGCTCTTAATAACCTGAAGCGTTGCGATTCAGATTAAAATGCGCCTTGTGAAAATGTTGGGCAGGTTCTGACGATGGTTTCCCTTGTGTGCTTCGCAAAGAGCTCGACTGCCGATTCGTGCGATTTTTAAGGTAAGCTCATACTAATTGGCAACTGTCCCACGAACTCCAACCAGTTCGCCGGGCAGCAGATCTATTCCTTCCGGCACAGAAATCAAAGCTCTGCGACCCCACTGAGGCCAAGCCGGATTACGCCATAATCGGGCAGGAAGCAACTCAATGGCCGGTTCTACCTTCATTACCGTCGATGTAGCCACCATTATCGGCATTGTATTGTGCTTGACAATCTCTACGCCCATGCCTTCTTTCACGGTGGCGGCCCTGTCTTCTGGCACATAAGCGATAATTTCAGAAGGTCTGTGTGCTACGATAGTTAGGATCCATTCGCCAGGCATTACCGTCTCGCCCACACCGCGTGCGAGTTGACTTACGACCCCGTCAAGTGGGCAGTGTAACACCAGCAAAGCGTCCTTCTCTGACAGTTCTGCGACCACCCTTTCCTGCACCGCTATAGCCTGGCGGAGCGGTTCCAGAGCCTTTTCTACGGATGGAGTGGGCGGATGAGTTTTGACGAATTCGGCGTTGCGGAGCTTAGCTTTTTCCAAATCTTCGTGGCTTTGAGCAAGAGCCTTGCGATTCTCCTCAATTCTCTTGGCCAGGGCCTCGTATTCGGTTTGGATAATTTCCAACTCCTGGTCAGTGTAATAGTCATTGGTCTCATTAAGCTCCTTAGCCCTTTTGAGTAGCAGTTCCTTGCCTTCCAGAGCTTTTTCATCCTCTCTGAGGGTTGTTTCTAAGCCCAGCGCTTGGATACGGGTCCGCTCCAGGTCGATGGCAAATTGTCGCGCCTCGGTCATATAATCGAATACCTGGGTTTGTTCCTGTGCTTTAGCGGCGGTTATCAGACTGTCTTCTGTGGCGAGCAGCACGGATCGCAATCGTGCGGTTTCCGCATTGGCGGTGGCAAGCTCGGCAGCAACCAGATCGTTTTCGAGCACGGCTAAGGTTTGTCCCTGCCGGACATCTTCGAATAATCGTACTGGTAATATCTGCAAGCGGCCTGTGGTTACCGAGGATATCTGACGGGTCTCGCTTTGGGCAATGGCCATAATGTCAAATTGCTGCCTGCGATTCTGGAATATCCAGACTGTCGCCACAACCGCCATGAGCCAGATGGCGACGGAGAAAAAATGGCGGCTCAGATGAAGACCTCCGCGAAATAATGTTTTTTTTGGTGAATTTGGCATAATATATAATTAGACCTCAAGTAGTTCTTCCTGCATAGTCAGATTAATATTACCGACATTTTCGATTTTTTCCAGTTCATATAACATTTCTTCGTTACGTTCGTGTTTTTTAATCATCAATTGGTAAGAATACTCCGCGGCGGCGCCGAAGCTGGCGCCCTGAACAGATATCAGTTTGAAACTCCTGCAAAACCGCTTGAGTATGTCAGTGACGTTTCGAACAGACGGTTCGGCGCCGGTTCCCATGGTCAATTGAAAACGCAAAAAGCCATTGTGCGGCTGATGTGCGCCGAAGGAGGCTAAATGGAGATAGACGGCCACAAGACAGAGAAAAACAGTGCCGAGTATGGCAACATCAAAGCGCTGAGAACCACAGGCCATACCGACCACCAGGGCACTAAAGATAAATACCATATCGCGTGTATCCTTGAGGACATTGCGAAAACGAATAATCGCTAACGCTCCCATCAAACCGAAGGCGGTTATAATACTGTTGCCGATCACAGCCATGACCAGTGAAACTACAATAGTAAGCAGGATCAGGGACTGGACGAACGTTCGCGAGTACGAGAGTCCGCTGTGGGTGGCGTAGTAAACCCAGGCGAAGATCTGTCCGAGGATGAAGGCGAGTAATAAGGAGAGGATGACGCCCTCGGGCGAGAAGTTACCTCGCATGGCAAAGTTTTCTTCGAAAAGTTGACGGACTGTTTCCATAAATCGTTCCTTGTATTTATTATCGGCGTACAATACCTCACATTGAAGAGTTGTTGTACACAAATTCCATATTTGGACACAGATCGTGCCTCAATCCCCAAAGTTTTGACCATTCGGCTGAGCCAGGCCGGGAAACGTCCGGTAAACTTGATTTCGAGAATCACGCCGGGCAAAGGCAGTGTTAACCAGCCGCTACCGCCGAGGCTCATATCGAGGTTCTGGGTTACGTTAGAACTTAACTTTCGGTCAAAGGTTATGCGAATGCTGTCATTTGTGAAACTTTCGAAGGCTTGTCGCATATAACGTACACGCACGACAGGCTTGGCATTTATAGTATTTTTGTATAGTAAGAACTGATAAAGGGCCTGGGTCTCTATACTGTTATCCTGCGGGGGGCGAATTTGACCGGCAACTATGGCGGCGACACTGTCGGTCATGACCCTAGCCCTGCTCTTGATGATGATACGATTAACGCGTCGCTTAATTTCAAAGAACCGCGGGGTTTCAGGATCGTCCGTATAACTTCGGATGCGCAATTTGAAACGATTCTTAACGCCGGTCATGGTTTCCCGGTAAAGCTTGAGGCTGTCATTGTCAAGATAAAGGCTGCAAATGGGATAAGCGTTACCTTCCTTTAATTCGGAATATCGGTCAAGCTTCATATAAGGACGTATATACTCAGCGATTGCGGCCGCCTGTACTTCGCTGATGAGGTATTTGTACTCATGGCGGCACCACAAGGTGCGATCTCCGGGAATGTTTTTTAGTTGAAACATTTTCCAGGTTTTCCAAAAAATCTAACGGCGTGCTTATCTGACAGCGGTAAGACTTCTTAACCTTATGTACGTTCTCTGCCCCACCACATTTTGGCGACCGATAACTTTATAACCGGTCTGCGCACAAACACCACCCATGTATTATGATACCACTTTGGCGAGGATTATACAAGATAAAAAAGCAGTATTTATGAGGGAAACTGTGGGATCAGCTTGACTTGGGCAAAACCGCAGGGCAGGCAGCGTTAAAAACGCCGTAACTGTTTGGTGCATAAGGTGTTGCGAGCGATAGGGCGGTTTGTTGCTATAGCGGCGTATCTGGAGCATTCGGCCATCGGCTGTCGGTATGCGGACATCTATCATCATATAGAGCCGAGCTTACCCAAAACATCCTGCGCGGTAAGACCGTCGGCACAGCTTCGAAGTTTCTGCCGCAACGTCACCATAAGACAGTATCCCATGACGGCCACAAATATATGCGCCTCCACTCTGTGCTCAATCTGGTGACGCACCGGATGAACGGCCAGGTCGCTTTTCAAACTCTTGAACGCCGCCTCTACCTGCGTCAGCAGGATATACCGCTGCCATATTATATCCGGCTCAGTCTCTGTAAGATTAGTACGCAATAGATACAGGCCGTCACGCAGAAGCATTTTGCGATACGCGGTCCTGTTGAATTTATATTTGAAACTGCCGATTGTAAATGCCTGCCCCGGCGGTATTGTCGAACCACTGCCTGTGAACATAGAATTCACTGGCAGGATCGATCAGGCAGTTTGTCAACCGTTCTTTTTGCGTTTGTAACTTCTCAGGAACATGCCGATAGTTTGGCATCATAAAGACAGGCTTGCAATAGGGCAGGTCTTCACCACGCAGGGTTTTGGAACACTTATGGCGATCTTGAAACGCTACGCGGGAAAACAATTTAAAAAATCGCAATTCCCCGCTTCAACTGCGAAAGTTGGGCTAAGAAAATCTTCAATAATCATCTCGTATCGTCTATCCACCTGATGACGCCGGCAATTGTCTGTTTGCCTAGCCATCTACAGGCCGGTGGTGGACTCGAATCCCCCTGCAAATCAATTTGCATGTCAGCTTTCGGGATGTATAATACGGCAATGTGGTGCTCCGAGACAGGAAGCAGGTGAATAGTTTGCAATATCTCGTTTAAGAAAGGCAGGTCAAGATGGCCAGGGATACCGAACAACTGTATGCCGAAAGGCTCAAACGATATGTTACCGCCATGCGCAACGAAAAACCCGATCGAATTCCAATTCGACCGTTTGTCGCCGAGTTCGTGGCTAAGTATGCCGGCTATACTTGCCAGGAGGTGACCCAGGATTATGACAAGGCTTTTGCCGCGGTACGCAAATGCGCTGCCGATTTTGAGTGGGATGCGGTGGTAGGCAATATGGTTTGGGTCTGGGCCGGGCTGACCCAGGCGATTGGCCTGAAATATTACGCCATTCCAGGTACCGACATACCGAGCGATATTGGTTTTCAGTATCTCGAACCGCCGGAAGATCAGGCGTTCATGAAGGCCGACGAATATGATCAACTCATAGATGACCCGACCGGTTTTCTGTTTAATGTTTGGCTGCCGCGTGTATCGGCGGATGTTAGTGCCATGGGACAGGAGACATCGTATCGTAACAACTTGTCTTTTCTTAAAGGTGGCATGGCCATGCTGAGTTACTTTACCGGTTTTGGTCAGCAGGTCGCACGACTGCGCAGCGAATCCGGTACGGTCCACGCAATTTCCGGCATATTCAAGGCGCCGTTTGACATTTTGGCCGATAAGCTGCGTGGATATGTCGGTTTGAGTCTAGACCTGTTTGAAAGGCCCGAGAAAGTGTTAGCGGCGTGTGAAGCCTTGATGGGCCATTTGCTGCATATAGCGCTTTCCGGGGCTGACCCGGAGAAAAACGTGCCGATTGCGTTTTGGATGCATCGGGGCTGCGTGCCGTTTGTCTCTCCGGAGCAGTTCGATAAGTTTTATTGGCCGACGCTCAAACCCATCATAGAAGAAATGTGGTCCCGCGGACATCAGGTTTTGTTCTATGCCGAGGGTAACTGGAACGCGCATTTGAATTCATTTGCCGAGCTTCCCGATCGCAGCATTGTCTATCACGTCGATCAGGCCGACATTTTTGAGGTTCACAAGGCAATTGGGCACAAATTTTGCATCAGCGGCGGTATTCCTAATTTTCTGCTTAGCTACGGTACGCCCGACCAGGTGCGTGACTATTGCAGGAAGGTGATCGATGGCGTCGCTCGTGACGGTGGTTATATCATGGACGCCTCGGCAATTATGCAGAACGATACCAGTGTGGAAAACCTCAAAGCCATGACAGATTTTACTTGTGAATATGGAGTGTACTGATTTTTTACATGAGGAATTGTTAAAATGAAAACGCCCGAAACAAAAGTACCGAAAATTAAACCCGGTGTCTGTATTCCCTGGGAGGAGAAACTCAAGGAACTGCCTGAAATGCCAGGCGACAAAAACTTGGTGCAAAGTGTCTGGGAAGGCAACGATGCGCTGGGATATTTGTATATATGGCACTGTTTGCTGTCTTTCTAAAGGCGAAATGCTGAATATGAGTAAGAAGAGGCTGTCAAGACGGGGATTTCTCAAACGCACCGCGTCAACCATTGCCGGCACCGTGGCGTTTCCATATATTGTTTCGTCCTCGGCGTTGGGCGCTGACGGCAAAGCTGCCCCGAGCAATCGGATAACACTTGGGTTTATCGGCATCGGCAACCACGGTGGGGGGGTGGATATGCCGAATTTCCTGGGTAATGATGAAGATTCCCAGATTATAGCGGTATGCGATGTCAACAAAAACAACCGCAAGGCTGCCCAGGAAAAGGTTGATAATTGGTACAAGCAAAAAGGGTGCGCCGGCTATAATGACATACGGGAATTGATCGGACGTGCTGACATCGATGCTGTAGCCATTGTCTCGCCCGACCATTGGCATGTGCTTCATGCGGTATGGGCGGCGCGTGCCGGCAAGGATGTGTACCTGGAAAAACCCATGGGCCTGAGTATTGAGCAGGACAAGATATTACGCGATACTATAAAACGTTATGATCGCGTATTTCAGTTTGGGCCGGAACAGCGGCAGCTTCACGATTGTCGTTTCGCCTGCGAACTGGTTCGCAACGGTCGAATTGGCAAACTGCATACTATAAAGGTCGGTTCCCCGGCAAGTATCAGCAGCCCCAATTATCCGCCTATGCCCGTACCGGACTGGCTGGACTACGAGATGTGGCTGGGACCGGCGCCGTGGGCGCCTTACACCGCCAATCGCATTAAGAGTAGCCATTGGTTCCATATTTCCGATTATGCGCTTGGGTACATAGCCGGATGGGGAATCCATCATATTGACCTGGCCCATTGGGGCGCCGGCTTCAATCAGACCGGACCGGTCGAGATAGAAGGGACCGGTGTATATCCCCAGGACGGCCTTTGTGATTGTGCCACGAGTTGGGACGTCAATTTGACCTATCCCAACGGTGTCAAAATGAGTTATGCCAGCATTGACAAGAACAAGATAGGTGTTCGTTTCGAAGGTGACGAAGGTTGGGTCCATGCGCATTTTTCCGGCTCGTTCGGATCGGCCCTGGAAGGGCATCCGAAATCGATACTGAAATCAGTAATCGCACCGGATGAAGTGCACCTGCCGGCGGTCAAGTCGCTGGAGCGAAATTTCCTGGACTGCGTAAAAACCCGTCAACAGACCGTATGCCCCATTGAGGCGGCCGTTCGTTCGGATACGGTCTGTCACCTTAGCGATATCGCCATGCGTTTAGGTCGCAAACTGCGATGGGACCCGGTTAAAGAACACTTTGTCAATGACGATCAAGCCAACCGAATGCTCTGCCGCGCCATGCGCAGTCCATGGTCTTTGTAAGACGCCTGCCAAACAGTAATGATGGGGTTTATGAACAATCGGTTAATCTTATCTCGCCATTTCCTCAGACCAGGCCCCAAAAACGGCTGCTACATTTTCTCGAGAATTATCTTTTCCCCACTCGCATTGGGCGATCACACCGCCACTGCCATCGTCCAGCGCCCGCCGAACACGCATCACAGCCTCGCGCACTTCCTCGGGGCTTCCGAACGGCATGACCTGTTGGCGGTCAATCTCGCCCCAGAAGGTCACTTGTCCTTTGTAATTCTTCGCAAGCTCCTCAATGTCCATCGTAAATAGTTGTGAGTTGATAGCATCTATGCCCACTTCTATAAGGTCGCCGTAGATTGCTTCGGTGTGACCGTCCGTATGGAAAAAAGCATATTTGTCGGCTCTGTGAATAATATCACAATACTGCCGGTATAGAGGCTTGAAAATTTCACGCCAGGTTTGCGGATTTATTAGCAGTGAGTTCCTTGCGCCCCAATCATCCATAAAGAAAATCCCATCGACATTTGACTGACACCAGCTATTGACATCTTCCAGATAGAATTCGTGGACCATTTCCAGCAGTTCATAAAACTTTGCGGAACCGTAAGCGATATCCATATAGAGGTTTTCCGTGCCGCGAAGAAACTGCATCCGTTCGAAGGGGCGGGCTGTAACATCGGAAAGCATAAACTTCTCGCTCTGTCGGCAGGTCTCGTTGACGTGTGAGAGGTCTCGCTGGCGAACAAGGCTCCAGGGAGGCTGGAAGCTGTCCAGTGCCGACCAATCTGATAAAACCGGCTCCTTCACCTCGCCGATTATGCCCGGCTCACCCACGTGCCAGATACTGCCCCAATCGTCTTTATAGGAGCCTGCCTTTGCACAGGCCCGAATCACTTTCTCGTCCCATCCGGGACTTAATTGCGAAAGCCCAATATCCGGCGGGTACTGTTCGATCACAGCGTCAAACTCATCTTTACGATAGAGACTCACATACGGCAAGGCCCATAGATCTCGCGGAGGACGATCCGGATTGTCAAAGTTCAGACATTTCAGCACCCTTTCTCTTCCTGTCATAACAGTATTCTCCGAATTGTGTTATTTATTAGCGCAACAGATCTCCATAGCAGAAAAAAAACTATCTTAAACAGCATCCATAAGCCCTATACTATCATAATTTAATTTTTTTGCACGGATTTACTTGGGAAATCCGGGGTTATATTATTCGCTAAGCTTTCTATAGGCATATTAACACTTAACCCTGTAAATATTGTGACAAGTAATAAAGCAATAAACGGATTTACCTTGAACTTAACGATAAGTACTATGACAAGGACAATAGCAATCGTAAAGATTATTAAAAGAGCAGGACCTGTTACCATAATTGATTCCTCCGGTTATTCTAAATTCTTTATGGGTTAATGGTTGGATTCTCGAACCAAACCACACCTAATAAGGTTTTTCGTTCTTCGCCAATTATTTCATAATACTCTTCACAATTACCAATGATATCTAAATCGCCATCTTTATCCAAATCAACGAATTTCAAATGATCCCATTTTTCACCATTATATGATCTCCCAGTAAAATAACCATCTGCAAATTTTATGACATGGGTTACCCAATTATCTACGCCTGGCTTCTCTCCCAAATATTCCATCCAATAAACGGATGCTTTTCCAACGGGGGTATAGCCATAATTGTGAATGAGTGCACCAACTATATCAAGTTTTCCGTCTCCATTCAAATCAACAATTTCTAAAGGCCGGGTAACCCATCGAGTAATTTCAGGTTTAGTGATTATATTAACCTTCCATTTATCAGGATTTTGTTGCTGCTCCAGATAATTAATAAGATTATCTGATTGAACTACCAAGTCAGTTTTGCCATCCTGGTTTAAATCGCCAATGCCTACTTGTGCTTTTGAAAATAACTGTTGATTTTTAATTACGACATGTTTTTTCCATTTGTCTTTAATAGCGTCTGAGTGTGGTACTGGACTTTCATACCATAGTACCGCATCTTCAAAATCAGGTGTATCCCAATCCGGATTGGCAACTACAATGTCGACATGTCCATCTTTATTAAAATCTACAATTTCAAATCCATGTCCACTTAAAAGATCGGGATCGATGGAATGCATTGCCCATTTACTTAAATCTCTCCTTTCCTTGATATTTTTTGGTGCTTCGAACCATATCAACCCATTTAATTTTCCTGAATTATACCTACGACCGCCGGTAACAATATCCAATGCTCCATCCTGGTTAATATCGTAAGTTTCACAATATAAATAGGCACCCTGATCAATTGATGATGGAATTGCTTCTGAATTCACCCATTTAGATGGATCTTTTGCCAAAGATTTGTCTGGTCCCCAAATAATATGGACAGCGCCACCTTCTCCCCTAACATAGACTACATCAAGATTCCCGTCACCGTCTAAATCGCCAGCATAACCATATTCAACATCTTTCGCATTTTTACCAATTAAAATCTTCTCCCATTGATGATACAGTCTATTGTTCACCCCAGGGTGGAATATAATACTTACTAAGCCCTCTGCTTCATGTATTACTACATAATCATTAAAACCATCACCATTGAAGTCTCTCGGACTTAGTGAATTATGGTTCCAAGACTGCCTGTCAATATGGTGCATCTTCCAAGGCTGGTTCATAAATCGAGGAACTTTTACTGCATCCTGTGCATTTGATAAACAAAAGGATAACAGAACCCCAAAAATCATTATATTTCTTTTCATAATAATAAATTCGGATTTCCCATTTAAACGGCTAAAAAACATAATTTCTCATAACTACATATATAATTTTACAAAATTCAATGCCGCAAGGTCAAGAAAAAGCCATCCCATACACGGTTTTTCTTGAAATACCGTAAAAACATGGTTTTTTCCCTGTAGGGTTACTTAAATCCGTCACTTTGGGACAGACCCTGATTGATCTGGTTTTCATAAAATCAGGTTTTTCAGCTTTCTTCAGCATTAATTACCCAGTTAGCACCGGCTTGAGGCATTTGATCTTTGCAAGAATTTCATAAAAAAGCGATCTTGACACTAATACTTCTGCCATCTGGAACGTTACATACCAGGCGTGGCTGACGACCTTGGCTCCGATTTTGACCAGCTTTTCCCGCATCGTTCGCAACGACCAATCGTTTATAGAACTGGGCAGTGCCAATCGCCTTAGAAAGTTGCCGATATTATATGCCATGCAGAATAACTGGAGTCGAACCTGATTGTCATTAAAATCATGGCAGGACAGCCGTGTCCATTTTAAGGCATACTTACCTTCCTTGATCCATTGCTCTGCTGTTCCACGCTTGTCATAAAATTTCACCACATTGCTGTGTTTCCAGCGAAGATTGGTTACGATAAATCCAACTCTTGGGAAAAGTTCTCCTTCATGCCATTCAACCTTCGCCACAACTCGTCTGGATTGCTTCCAACTGGCGGCTTGGTATCGAAAACTGTGATACTGAACAATCGGTTTTTTCGGGGGACGACCTACAGGACGTGTCAAAAGATGCTCAATGTGGCTCTGAAGTATATTATTACCTTTTAGCCGTATCGCATAGTAATAATCTTCGGCTTCAAGCAGACGGTAAATATCAGGATTGGCAAAAGCCGCATCACCACGGAAATAACGAATAATATCTTTGTCTTTATACCGTTCAATGATTGGCCCCAATACGCTTTTCCAGTCATCGCTGCTATAGACATTGCCATTACGAAGCAAGGCTCTTTCAATATCTCCATACTGATTGAATACAAAAAGGGGATGATAACAAGTATAACCGAAATGACCGTTGTACGCAGACCCTTCTTGTTTCCCAAATGTTGGACTATCGGAGCTGTCCATGTCGAGGATAATTTCTTTGATAGGTTTACGTAGATGCACTTCATCGACCCATTGACCCGGTTGATTTATCAGGGTTTCGAGGTTTGCCGGTTGTGCCATAATTTCAGTTTCAAACCGTCCCATCTGGCTAAATGAGGCAGCCGTTTTCTCTTTTGCCCGTTCTCCGACAACATGACGCATGGCAGGGTCAACCGATAACCGTTCGGCATCATTAGTATCTTCGTAACCCGCAAGACGACTGTACACCGACTGCCGCAGAAGAGCAGCAAGACTGTGCTGTGTGTTCTTGCCGATTCGTTTGTCTTTTAGTTTACATGCTGCCATTTCTGTCAATCCAAAAGCATCATCAATCTCTCGATACGCCAATAAACCTGCATCACTGGTGACTAACACTGGCATGAAATTCAAGCTTCAACTTTTTGTCAAAATTGACTCGCAAAGCATCCTTTTTGCTTTCACCCATTGGGATCTCCATACCAGAAAAAAACTATCTTAAAACAGCATCCATAAGCCCTATACTATCATATTATCACTTTTTTTCAAGGATTTATTTGGGAAATCCGGGGTAATACAAGTTTTACTTGCGATACTTATAGGCAGGATATAAAATATGCCAACGATTAAGACAATATTTTGTTGGATCATCAGATGTCAGGAGAGTGTAAATGAGTATAAAACCCAACGCCATCGTGGCCCAGTCCGGCGGGCCGACAACCGTAATCAATTCCAGTGCCTGTGGTGTGGTACAAGAGGCAATGGCTGGCGGTAAGATTGGAAAAGTTTTCGGAGCCACAAATGGCGTCCTGGGCGTTCTCAGGGAAGACCTGTTTGATATCTCCTCGGAAAAGCTGGAAACGATCGAGGCAATGAAACAGACGCCCGCGGCCGCCATCGGTTCATGCCGATATAAACTCAAATCCCTGGAAGAATCCAAAGCTGACTATGAAAGGATATTGGATGTCTTCAAAGCTCATGATATCCATTACTTTTTCTATATCGGCGGCAATGATTCGATGGACACCGCCGAGAAGGTTAACAACCTTGCCGCACAGAGTGGATACGAACTGGTGTGTATGGGCGTCCCCAAGACGATAGACAACGACCTTGCCTATACTGATCACTGTCCCGGTTATGGCAGTGTCGCCAAGTATGTCGCGACCTGTGCCATGGAAGCCGGGAAAGACACCGAGGCACTATACACAGCCGATACTTGTACCATACTTGAGGTTATGGGCAGAAACGCCGGCTGGATCGCCGCCGCTACCGGCCTGGCACATCGCTGCCCGCAAGACGCACCGCATCTTATTTACCTGCCGGAAACCGAATTTACGCTTGACAAACTTGTCAGTGACGTCAGCGAAGTACTCAAGGCCCTCGGCAGGGTCTTTATTGTCGCCGGCGAAGGACTCAGGGATAAGCACGGCAATTATATTACTGCCGATAGCGGAGCATTCAGCAAGGATAGTTTCGGTCATGTCCAACTGGGTGGCGTAGCTGAAATTCTCAAAGCCGTTATCGAAAAGGAAGTTGGCATAAAGGCCCGCTTTAATAAACTTGGCACCAACCAGCGCAGCGCTATGCACTTTGCTTCGCTTACCGACGTCAACGAGGCTTATATGTGCGGACAGACGGCGGTCAAAGCCGCCATGGCCGGCGAAAACGGTAAAATGATCACACTGGTTCGCGAAAACTGCGGCGAATACAAATGCACTACCGGGCTGGCCGCCCTGAACGACGTCGCTAACGGTGAAAAGAAAGTACCCGCCGAATACATAAACGAAAAAGGCAATCACATCACACAGGCCATGCGCGATTATGTACAACCGCTGGTGCAGGGCCGGGCGCCCGTGACCATCGGCCCCGATGGCCTGCCGGTTTACATGCGCTTTGCCAGAAAACAAATCGAAAAAAAATTACCGCAATACGATGTTTGATCGAAATTGTTTGGAAGAAGGAAGGTTGCCGAATAACAGATTCCCGGCATTTAACAAAACTGATCGGGAACCGGACTGTTTTGCTACGCCAAATCAGTGCCCGACTTGCCCGGCCATTCGCTTGTGACCGACATAACTCCTTGTTTTACAAGGTTTTACTGTTTTCCTGGCTCCAATGCCACCTTCAAAAACTACCATAGAATAGCCTTTACACAGCCCCGTCGTTTCCTTATCATAGAACAAAGTCCCTGGAGCGGTGACCACGGATGCGTGCTTGATATTTCTACAAATTGTTTTTGGATGATAGCACGATGGCTAAATTAAGTGCGTTTGCTGATGAAGTTACTGAAAGCTTATTGCAGCAGGCAAAATATCTTTCTGCTGAGCACATAGATTTTATTGAGATTCGTTTTGTTGACAAAAAGAACATTATGGATCTAACCAAGCATGAGCTTAACGAGGCAAAAAAAATACTGAATGGCTACGGTATCAAGGTCAGTGCCATCGGCTCACCAATAGGCAAGGTACGTCTGGATGAACCTTTCCAGGGGCACCTGGATAAATTCAAACATGCCGTTGACCTGGCGCTGTTTTTTCAGTCGCCTTTTATACGAATGTTCAGTTACTATCCGCCGGAAGGCCGCAACATCGCCGATTACCGCGGGGAGGTTATCGACCGAATGTATGAAAAAGTTGAGATCATCAGAGACGCTGATGTCATCATGGTGCATGAAAATGAGGCCAACATTTATGGCCACACTGCTGAAAATTGCGTCGATCTTGTCAAAACGGTTGATTCACCCAAGCTGAAACTGGCGTATGATCCTGCCAACTTCGTTTGGGGAGAAAAGATCACCGACAATATCGAAAGCTGTTGGCCCCTGATGAAGCCATACGTTGTTCATGTTCACATCAAAGACTGGAAACTTGGCGCCGATATCGGCAGCGTACCCGGCGAAGGTGACGGCCAGATAAAAGAACTGCTCGCGGAGCTGGCGGCTATAGATTATGATGGCTTTCTTACTATGGAACCGCATCTGAAGGTTGGCGGCCAATTTGGAGGCTCGACCGGATCTGAACTGTTTTCTATTGCTACTGATGCCGTGCGTGAATTAGCCGCGGAAGTCGGTTTGAAATGCGACTGAGCTCGTACAGGGAAAATCGATATGAAAACGCGGCATTTTTCAATATCGATTTGACGATGGCATGGCACCTGGAAACTCGATGGCGGTGGCGCACTGATGAACCAATTGGTCCACATGATAGACCTGCTACGAAACCTAATGGGACCGATCGAATCCGTCCAGGCGTTCATCAAGGCCTTGGAACAGGGAGGTAACTTCGAGATCAGCGGTGCCGAAGCCCGCAAGGCGGTGGAAGTAATACTGGCTGTATATCAGTCAGCCCGGGAACAGAAGCTGGTTAAACTTAGTCTTAGTTAGTACTGGACTTTTGCAAAACCTTAGTTTAACGAAGGAAAATAGAAACATGTTTGACGTTACCGATAAAACTGTGGTGATTACCGGTGGAGCCGGTGTTTTATGTGGCGCTATGGCCGAACAATTGGCACTGGATGGCGCAAAGATATGCGTCGTTGATTACGATGAGTCCAAGGCTAAGCAGCTTTGCGACCGGATCAAGGCTGATGGAGGTTTTGCGATACCTGTCCATGCCAGCGTATTGGAGAAGGATCAGGTTCAAAAAGCTTTTGATACCGCCTTGGAGGCTATGGACCATGTGGACGTATTGATTAACGGCGCCGGCGGCAACAAAAAAGACGCCACCTGCGCTCCGCCGAAAACCTTTTTTGAACTGCCTGACGAAGCGATTCGTGATGTTTTCGATCTCAATTGCCTCGGCACCATACTGCCCAGCCAGGTATTCGGCCGACACATGGCCCAGCGCGGCCGAGGCATTATTATTAACATCGCCTCGATGAACGCTATTCGGCCGCTCACCAATATCGCCGCCTATTCTGCCGCCAAGGCCGCCATTGCCAATTTCACCCAATGGCTGGCAACCTATATGGCCCAGCGACACTCACCGGAGATTCGCGTTAACGCCATTGCACCGGGATTCTTTCTCACCGAGCAAAATCGTTTCCTGCTCACTGACGAAAAGACCGGTGAGTTGACTGCTCGCGGCAAGACCATTATCGAGCATACGCCGATGAACCGATTCGGCGATCCACAGGATTTAATTGGAACGCTTATTTGGCTTATCAGCGATGCCTCGCGATTCGTTACCGGAGCAGTCATCCCGGTGGACGGCGGCTTCTCAGCCTTTAGTGGCGTTTGATTCGTTACAGGTGATTTCAGGAAAGAAAGGGAAAAAATGACTCATTCCGATCCTGCCAAGCCGTTAAGGGAGTTCGAACCAACGAAAGAATTTTTCGTTGGTATCGATTCTGACGGTTGTGCGTTTGACACGATGGGGATTAAGCAGCGTGAATGTTTTTGTCCCTGCATGATAGGCTATTTTGGCCTTCAGCCGGTGGCCCTGGCCGCCCGCGAGTGTAAAGAATTCGCCGATCTGTTTTCCAAAACACGCGGCGCCAACCGTCACAAAACCATTGTACGTATCCTCACCGAGCTGCTGCCTTCGCATCCTGTGGTCAAAAAGCGAAAGTTCCAGGTTCCCCAATTCACACACTACTGCGCGTGGACCAACGATCCTGACAGCTTGCTCAGTAACGACGGATTGAAAAAGGCTATCGATTCCGCTGATACTAACGGTGCACGAAAAGAATTGCAAAACGCTTTGCAATGGAGTTTACACGTCAATGAGTTGGTAGCGGCAATTGTCAGGGATATCCCGCCGTTTCTATTTGTACGCGAGTCATTGGAGAAGATGTACGACTTAGCCGACATTTGCGTGGTATCCGCCACGCCCGGTGAGGCCCTCAAACGCGAATGGGCCGAGCACGACATAGCAAAATATACTCATATCATTGCCGGCCAGGAGATGGGCACCAAAAAAGAGCATCTCGCCCTGGCCACCGGAGGCAAATACCAAGCGGACCATGTCCTCATGATCGGCGACGCACCCGGAGATATGAAGGCCGCCAAAGAAAATGACATCCTTTTTTACCCGATCAATCCTGGCGACGAAGAAAAATCGTGGGAAAGATTTTATCGCGAGGCATTTGACAGATTCATCAACGGCCAATACGCCGGCCCTTATGAGCAAAAACTGATCGTCGAGTTTGACGAATATCTGCCCGAAAACCCACCCTGGGAAAAATAGGAGTACCGCCGTTGATTATAGCCTGTTCCAATAACGACGGTTTCGTCGATCACGCCCGAGCTGCCAAGGCGGTGCGGGAGTTCTTCGCTCAGAACGATTACACAGGCAAACGCCTGCTGTTAATCACCCCGGACAATACCCGTTCCGGACCGATCGGAGAGATTTTCCAGATGATTTTCGATTGCGCATCCCAAAAAGCCGCCGCTCTCGATGTGCTCATCGCGCTTGGAACGCATCAGCCCATCTCAGACGAGCAAATTTGCAAAAGGTTTTGCATAACGCCCCAGCAACGCAGCGGCAAATATGCCTCCGTCAAATTCTTCAACCACCGGTGGGATCGGCCAGACACCTTCACTTCCATCGGTAAGATCACCGCTGACGAAATCAGCCGAATCAGCGGCGGACTTTTTTCCGAAGAAGTCGATATCTCTATCAACAAGCTCATTTACAATTACGACCAGCTTCTGATAATAGGACCTGTCTTCCCACACGAAGTTGTCGGCTTTTCCGGCGGCCATAAGTATTTATTCCCCGGTATTGCTGGCGATAAAATTATCAATTTTTTCCACTGGCTCGGCGCCATCATTACCAACCCCCGCATTGACGGCAATAAGTGGACGCCCACCCGCGAGGTCGTGGAAAAAGCCGCCTCATTTATCACTGTACCGCGCAAACTTTTTGCCATCGTGGCTGTGGAGGGACAGATGAAGGGCTTGTTCATCGGCAATGTGTGCCAGGCATGGGAAAGGGCCGCCGACCTGTCGGAAAAACTACACATAGTCTATCTCGACAAACCCTGCCGAAAGGTGCTCGGCATCGCCCCAGCCATGTACGACGACCTATGGACCGCTGGAAAGGTCATGTACAAGCTCGAACCAGTCATCGCCGATGGCGGAACCCTAATCATATACGCGCCACACGTTACGGAAATTTCTTATACGCACGGCAGAGTCATAGATTATATTGGCTATCATACCCGCGACTATTTTCTAAAGCAGATGGATCAATTTGTCGGTGTGCCGCGTGGCGTCATCGCTCATTCCACACACGTCAAAGGAATCGGCACGTTTATTGACCGCGTGGAAAAACCACGCATAAACGTCATCCTCGCCACCGGCATCCCACGGCAGCGATGCGAAAAAGTCAACCTCGGATATATGAACCCGGACGACATCGACATCGCTGAGTACGAAAACCGCCAAAACGAAGGCATACTGGTCGTCCACCACGCCGGCGAACTACTCTACAGATTATCTGGCGGCCGTATCCCCGGTATCGAAAATGAATAAATTTTAACCTCAGAAACGGATAGCATCAAAAGACAAATGTGAAGGAGCAAGACAAAATGACGCAAGCAGATATAGGCCTGGTGGGCCTTGCAGTTATGGGTGAAAACCTCATCCTCAATATGGAAAGTAAAGGCTTTACGGTTGCCTGTTTCAACCGCACGGTCGCTAAGGTCGATAATTTTATCAATGGTCGCGCCCGGGGCAAGAACATCATCGGCTGCAAAACAGTCGAAGAGTTCGTCGCCTCGCTCAAAACCCCTCGCAAAGCCATACTGATGGTAAAGGCCGGACCTGCCGTTGACGCGTTCATCGAAATGTTATTGCCTCATCTCGACGATGGCGACATCATCATCGACGGCGGCAATTCCCATTTCCCCGACACCAACCGCCGCACCGAATACGTCGAGAGCAAAGGCAAACTTTACATCGGCACCGGTGTATCCGGCGGCGAGGAAGGCGCTCTTACCGGCCCATCGATCATGCCAGGCGGTTCCGCTAAGGCCTGGCCCAGCGTCAAACCCATCTTCCAGAAAATCGCCGCTCATACCGACGACGGCCAGCCTTGCTGCGACTGGGTTGGCGACAACGGCGCCGGCCACTTTGTCAAGATGGTCCACAACGGCATCGAATACGGCGATATGCAGATGATCTGTGAGACCTACCAGATGATGAAGCAGGGCCTTGCCCTGACCAACACGCAATGCAACGAGGTTTTCGCTCGGTGGAACAAAGGTGAGCTTGACTCATACCTGATCGAAATCACACGCGACATCCTCGCTTATAAAGATGAAAACGGCAACGAAGTTGTCGATCTTATCCTTGACACCGCCGGCCAGAAAGGTACCGGAAAATGGACCGCTATAGCCGCCTTAGACCTTGGTCAGCCACTGACACTTATCGGCGAAGCAGTCTTTGCTCGCTGCCTTTCCGCCCTGAAGGACGAACGCCTCGAAGCTTCGAAGGTCCTCTCAGGCCCCAAAGCGGCATTCAAAGGTGACAAACAGACCTTTATTGACGACCTGCGTCAGGCACTGTATGCCTCAAAAATCGTCAGCTATGCCCAGGGCTATCAACTCATGCGAGCCGCCGCACGAGAATACAACTGGAAACTCAACAATGGCGGTATCGCCCTGATGTGGCGGGGCGGCTGTATCATCCGTTCCGTGTTCCTGGGCAAGATAAAGGATGCCTTCGATAACAACCCGGACATGGTCAACCTGCTGCTGGACCCATTTTTCAAGAACGCCGTCGAAACCGCCCAGCCCGCCTGGCGCCGCGTCGTCACCACAGCCGTCGAAATGGGCATCCCCATGCCCACCATGAGTGCTGCCTTGGCTTATTACGACGGCTATCGTACCGCTCGCCTGCCCGCCAACCTATTGCAGGCCCAGCGCGACTACTTCGGTGCCCATACTTACGAACGCGTTGACAAACCGCGGGGAGAATTTTTCCATACCAATTGGACCGGCCGCGGCGGCGACACCGCCGCATCCACATACTCGGTTTGACATTTAGTTAGATGCGAAATATGCCATGATCAGAAAAAAAGTTGTTTTCTTAACAGTAGCTGTTGTCTTGGCCGTATTCCTTGTATGGGTTGTTTACCAGGCTCGCAAAGAAATCGCAAACAACTCTTCACAACGACGGTCCGTTTTTTATACATCCCCAGGCAAATCTTATTCCGTGGTTATTGACGGCGAACGTTTTTCTATTCCTGTCAGTGAGCACGAAAAAATAATCGTTTCGGTCGAACCGCTTGGCGACGATGAAAAACCGAAACCTATGGAGCCGCACATCCGCATTCCCGATACACCACTGGACGCAAAAATGTCTGCTGTTCAACAGAGCCGTTTCTACTTTCGATATGACAGCCCTGAGGACTTACGCGAATTTCGATTGGCCGAAAATCTCGACAAATTACGCGACGAAGATGATTGGACCACTGCCCGCAATGTCATGCATTGGGCCAGGAGCCAGTTCGAACATTCCCCACTGGAGAGCTACCCTCCCCAAAACGCATTGGCTATGCTACGCGAAATCCGTGCCGGCCAGGCCACCGGTTTTTGCGCCCAATATTGCTATTTGACCGTTCAGGCACTCCAGGCACTCGGCTGCACCGCACGATATGTCTCGATTCAGGGCCATGAAGTTTGTGAGGTATGGTTATCCAGCCGCCAAAAATGGATACTACTCGATCCCGACCACGACGCATTCTTCACCGACCCGAAAGGACAATTGCTTTGCGCACTGGACATTTCTCGCTGCCCCGAGGCTGTTCAGGTCGTCACGGATCACTCTATATCGGACCGGATGGACCTGCTTAGAAGGTTCAGGCACCTGGCGTATTGGCTCAGAAACGATCTTTACACCAAGGCGATCAACTTTTATGACCTGCCCAAATACAAGGTTTACATCGCCGAGACGGGCTTTCCCGAATTCATCAGTGAAAATCCCTGTGCCCTGATAACCACGTACCCCGAGGAGCTTTACGAACCACCTAAGGGTCTGTAAAGAAATAGTCCGTACATCGGCAGAAACTGAGTTTTTGCAGAAATTATTTCTTTACAAACCCTTAGTTTGCTTGCTAAACCTGAACTGCTATAATAAGCGGCATGAAAGTGTTGGTTGCAAAAAAACGTGGCTTTTGTTTTGGCGTGGAGCATGCCATCGAGATGGCCCGGAAACTGCTGGATCGCCAGACAGCCGGTGGCGGTATTTCCAAAAAGGTTTATTGTCTTGGTCCGCTGATTCACAACAGTCAGGTGGTCGAACGATTGGCTGAGGCTGGACTGCGAGTGGTGGCCAGTCTTGACCAAATCGAACCGAAAGACCAAAAAGATAGTGAAGCACCCACGGTCCTGGTCCGTTCTCACGGGTGTCGCCCGGAGCTTCTGGAGGAGATAAACAGACGCGGCTTGGAACTGGCCGACGCTACCTGCATCCTGGTCAAACGGGCTCAGAAATTGGTCAGTGAACTTTACCAGCAGGGCTATCAGGTAGTTATCATAGGTGATCCGGACCATCCGGAAGTTGAAGGCGTGGTCGGCTATGCGCCGAACGTAATTGTAGTAAACGGTCCAATGGACCTGGAAAAACTACCACCTGAAGGACCTTTGGCGGTCATCTCGCAGACAACATACTCAGCGGAAGATTTTGGGAAAATTGTCGGACTGATCGCGATGAGGGGGCACGGGGAAATGAAGGTGGTCAATACAATCTGCCGGGAAACGACCAGACGGCAGGCTTCGGCGGTAGAGTTGTGCCGACAGGTGGAAGTAATGTTTGTGCTGGGGTCGCACCACAGCGCCAACACCAGAGAACTGGCAGAATTATGCCAAAGGAATAAAGTGAGAACATACCACCTGCAGGACTGGAAAGAGTTCGAACCGCATTATGTTGTGGGTGTGGAGGTGGTGGGGGTCACCGCCGGGGCATCGACGCCAGATTGGATAATTGAAGAATTTGTGGAAAATCTACACCAATTGTGAACGGCCGAGCAAAGTGCGGATATTGATTTTTTAATTTATCAAAAAAATAAATTGTTGACTAATGAAGACTTTTCATGTCTAATTGAAAGGTTCTCTTTGAAGTGTTAAAAGAGTAGTTTCGGCCCCGGATTTTAGGTGGCAATCCGGAACGTGGCCTGGTAGCCCCGATTATGTAACATTTCCGTACGGATCTGTATAGAAAAGCGAGTTATTGAATGGTGGACAAAAGTATTTTTCGGGAATTCCAGATAGATGAAGAACAAATTGAAAAGCAGGTAGATCAGGCTCTGAGCACCGATGGTCAGGATGACATGTTGGCCATGATCGACAAAACGATAGGCAATCTGAACCCCGGAGCGATTCTGTTGGGTACGATTGTCAATCACATCGGCGATGACGTTATTATTGAGGTTGGCCTCAAAAGCGAAGGGTCGGTCAGTGCCAGCGAATTTGACGATCCCAGTGAGATCCGAGTTGGTGATTCGGTGGATGTGCTGCTCGAATCGGTAGAGTCCGACAGCGGACTGGTGCTGTTGAGCAAGCGTAAGGCCGATCGAATTCGAGGTTGGCAGCGAATACTCGAAACACACAAAGAAGGCGATACCATCAAAGGCAGAGTCACCCGTCGTATCAAAGGGGGAATGCTCGTAGATGTAGGTGTGCCGGTCTTCCTGCCGGCCTCTCAGGTGGACGTAAGACGTCCGAACGACATCGCCGAATTTATCGGACGGGAAATCGAAGCCAAAATTCTCAAAATAGACGAAGAGCGACGCAATATTGTTATCTCACGACGAAAACTTCTGGAGGAAACCCGAGCCAGCGCCAAGAGCAATCTGCTCGCCGATATCGAGGTGGGCCAGATTCGCAAAGGTGTGGTCAAGAACATAGCGGATTTTGGCGCGTTTGTCGATTTGGGTGGTCTTGACGGTCTGCTGCACATTACGGATATGAGTTGGGGACGGGTCAATCATCCGTCGGAGATCGTTAAGCTTGACCAGGGCATCGAGGTAAAAGTTCTCGGCATCGACCGTGAAAAAGAAAAAATCGCCCTAGGGCTGAAACAAAAAACCGAAAGTCCATGGATCACCGCTGAACAGCGGTATAAGGTCGATAGCATAGTGAAAGGGCGTATCGTCAATGTCACCAATTACGGAGCGTTTGTCAAGCTGGAGGAAGGTGTGGAAGGACTGGTGCATATCAGCGAAATGAGCTGGACAAAACGCATCGCTCATCCGAGCGAAATGCTTAGCGTAGGTCAGGAAGTGGACGTGGTAGTGTTGAATGTAAACGCTGCCAAGCAGGAAATCTCATTGGGTATCAAACAGCTTGCCGAGAATCCATGGAACCAGGTGGTTCATAAGTATCCGCCAGGCACCATTGTCGAAGGAACTATCAGAAATCTGGCCAATTATGGCGCCTTTATCGAGATCGAAGAAGGTATCGATGGCCTGCTGCATGTCTCAGATATGAGTTGGACCAAAAAAATCAATCATCCGGGAGAAATGCTCAAAAAAAATGAAACCATTAAGTGCATCGTTTTGTCGGTGGACCGGGACAAACAACGGGTGGCTCTGGGACTCAAACAAATGACCGAAGACCCATGGGTGCGAGCCATACCGGACAGATACCTTCCCGGACAAATAGTACAGGGCGCCGTTACGAAACTTACCAATTTTGGCGTGTTTGTCGAACTGGAACCTGATCTGGAAGGATTGCTCCATGTATCGGAACTGTCGGACGAAAAAGTCGATGGACCGCAGGATGTGGTCAAGGTCGGTCAGGAATTGGAAGTTAAGATTTTGCGAGTGGACACCGAAGATCGCAAGATAGGCTTGTCGCTCAAACGCGCTCAGTGGGCGGCCGAAGATGCCGATCAGGATGGATCCAAACCGACCCAACGCGGCGGCCTTGACGGAGCAGCAGGAATGGGAACCACATTCATAGACACTGCCATGTTCCGCCGCCCACCGGTCCGGACATCCGCTCCTGTTGAACCTTCCAGCGAATCTGAAAGCGGTGACGGTGACGTGGAAACGGAAGAAACAGCCCAAACCCCAATCACATCGGATAGCGAGACCGAACCGGAAAAAGATGGCCCAGCCGATTCGGACACGGAGAAATCCGAGAAAACAGACCAGGACAACGATAAGCCGACGGAAACCTGGTAGCTTGTCAAGAATGTTAATGTATGTAAATAATATTTGCCAATGATGGTGTCGGCCTTTTTCGCTACGTGTTGCACTTATGAGTTGAATCCGCTTTACATACAGCAAGATATTCTACGGGATATTCATTGTTTTCCATCCAGGTTATTATTGCTTTGCCGTCAGCCAGAGAAGTCTGGGAAACGCCAATGCCTGTGAGCTGAATGGTTACGGTACTGTTGCGGTTGACCGTCAGTGCGGTGGAACATTGCAGATCGTTGTCTATAACACTGAGAGTTGATCTGGATAGTCCGGTCGATGAATCGAAGAACAACAAAGGAATTTCCAGCCGGCCTGCCAGTGCCGAGGCCGCCAGTGTCCCAAATGGGACCATCTAGCGTACTCTCTGTCCTTGATGTGGTGTCGATGTTCACACTGATCAGCACCGCGTTGGCCGTGGCTGCTAGAACCAACACCGCCACAGCTACGATAGTCAAAATCCTTGTTCTACACATAAAGTCAAATTGTAGCTCCAATTGCAACTTCTTTCCACCTCACCTTCAAATCAGACCGGATTCTGTGCTTTTATGCGATTTTTAGTTGGCTATCAGGGTAACATGCACCCAATCGCACTCCAAAAAAGATGTTTTATTTGACAAATTTGGTTGTTAAGGTAAGATCAGTAGGTGGAAACTGTTGTCAGAGGTTTGGTGTGACCTCGGCGAAGCCGAGCTGGTAGCGATTGTTGTAACTGTTTGTTGTCAAAGAAGTTGGAGAGGTGTCCGAGCGGCTGAAGGAGCTGGTTTCGAAAACCAGTGTGCGGATTTTCCGTACCGCGGGTTCGAATCCCGCCCTCTCCGTTAAAATTTGTCTCGCTTTGGGAATTTCTTTTTTGACAAGGGTTTATGAGCGGTATGATAGTTGGTCGGCAAGCCGTTCTTCTCTGCGTCGGGCGTGAGGTGGGAGGAATTTTTCGTTCGTAAGTGCTTATTTTTGGTTCGGGGAAATTGATGTAACTCCTTATTTTACGTTGTCGAAAATTGATGTACTGGATGCCCGATCAAGTCGGGCATGACAACTACAGTGCTTGTTTTTTGTGGCGGGGGATTGATGTAACTCCTTATTTTTCATTATGGGGAATTGTTGTAAGTGCTTATTTTACGTTGTTGGAATTGATGTAAGTGCTTATTTTTGCGTAACGATTGTAACGATTAGGTAAGATGGGTAAGAAAAAACCGCGAAATTCGGCGAAATTTGGATGAATTCTGATGAAAAGTGATGCGGTTTGTACCATGTTTGCACTATGTTTGTATGTAGTTTGTAGTATGTTTGTGGTATGTTTTGATGAAAAGTCAACCACCAAGTCGCGAAGATACAAAGGACACTAAGATTTTAGAAGACACAAGAAGAGAGAGAGAGTTTTGTTGGGTAAATGGGCAGGGTAGGGAGGATGGGGGGATTAGAAGTCAGAGGTCAGATTTGAGATTTGAGATTTGAGAAGTCAGAAGAAAGAGGGCGGACCGGGGAGGGACAGAAGTTAGAAGTCAGAAGACAGAAGGAAGGAGGGCGGACCAGTTGGGGGGGGGGTGAGAAGGTTAGAAGAGTGTGAAAGGTGTGAAGGGTGCGAAAGGTGAGAAGGTGGGAAGGAAGGACGGAGGGGTCGGGGGGCGGGGGACAGGGAAGAAAACAGGAGGTGGGGGGGCTAAAAAAAAACAGAAAAAAACCAGAAAAAAACGGAAATGGGCTTGACATGATTTGAGCGCATGGATATACTGCAAAGTTAAGGCTATGGAATTGTGGGCCTATTATGAAATGCCACTGAGAAAATCGGAAGAAGGCAACAGGCAGCAGGCACGAGGCACTAGAAAATAAGAATAAAAAGATGAACCACTGAGGCGCAGAGGATTAGAGGTGATAGGGTTTAAGGAAGAAAAAGAGTTAACCACGAAACACGAAGGTTATGAAGAAAACAAATAATAGGGACAGAAGGTAGGAGGAAGGCGACAGGCACCGGA
>Ga0315290_10000297_pt1 | contig 31131 bp, 26 predicted proteins | sample YL17G12_0_MG_FD_203627 | JGI IMG/M metagenome (GOLD analysis project Ga0315290, IMG submission 203627) | Sediment microbial communities from Yellowstone Lake, YNP, Wyoming, USA - YL17G12_0 | ecosystem: Environmental > Aquatic > Freshwater > Lake > Sediment | place: USA: Wyoming | collected... | reverse complement strand
GGCGGGGACTATTTTCTTAAGGAGGGTTGGGTGACCACAAATTCTTCAAAATGTAGACACCTAACCAAAAATTATTTAAATATGTAGTCACCCATTATATTTATGCACTTGGAGAAAAGGAAAGTCGGGAAGAGAACCAAGTATTTTCTTGCGCATTCGTACAGAGAGGGCAGGAGCGTGCACAAGTTCAGGAAGTATCTTGGGCAGGACCTAAAGCAGGAGCTTCTCAAGGAAAGAATCAAAATAGCAGAAAAGCTTATCCTGGAAGAGATTCACAGATATAAGATTATTCAGGACCCGCTCACTTTAGAGCTTTCAGACCAAGAGCTTGCTGACATTCAGCTTCTTGAAAAACAAATTCCTTTAAAGATAAGCCACTTATCTAAGGCTGATTGGGACACTTTCTCAAAAATATTTACATATAATACTAACGCAATTGAAGGCAGCAAGCTGAGCATTAAAGAAGTGGATGACCTTCTCGGAAAAGACAAGTGGCCTGATAAGTCAAAGGAGGATATTGCAGAAGCATTCGGAGTGGACGAAGCCATCACGCACATCAGGAAAATCAAAGAGCATCTTTCAATCGAGCTTATAAAAAAGATTCACAAGATTGTGTTTAAAAACTCAAAGCCATTTGCTGGGAAGCTAAGGAAAAAAGGAGAAGAAGTAGTAGTTATGGACGGTTCTGGCTATGTAGTTCATGAAGGAGCTCCACAAGCCAGAATAAGCCACTTGCTAAGGGAGTTAATCCTTTGGTACGAAAAAAACAAGGAGAAATATCCTGGCTTGGTGCTCGGAGCGGTCATACACAACCAATTCGAGAATATCCACCCGTTCAGGGACGGAAACGGGAGAGTTGGAAGAATATTGTTGAATAACATATTGATAAAACACAACCTCCCACCAATGAATATAGACTTCAAAAACAGGCAGGAATACTACGAATCACTGCAAGCCTATGAAAAAAGTCACGACATAAAGCCAACCTTGGAATTATTCATGAAAGAATATGCTTCTTTAAAGAAAAAACTAGGTGACTACAAAAAACACGAGATGTAGACACCTGAAGCGTTAAAATAGCAAAGGTCCCTGCTAACAGTATAAAAACAGCTCAGCGCCTGGGACTACTTTTCTTTATGAAGAATGAAATTTAATCATATCCTGATCTTTCCTTTTATTAGCCAACTAATGATTGTTCTTGCTGCTCTTACTGTGTCTGGTAGGTTTCCTTTTCTCATGCAATTCATTTTAATGGCTATTTTCTCAAGAGTCTCTTCTTTATCATCTTCTACAGGAAGATTGTAATGCGATTCTATAATCCCTGGATGCGATTGCATTAGCAAGAGAAGATCTGTTTCAGGATCTTTTGAACCGGTTTTTATTCCAGTCATTGTGTTTTTTACAATATCATTCTCTCCGTAAGGAATAATCCCGGGAGTATCAATAAGATAGAATTGGCGTGAATTAATGTATTGCTTTCCGCGGGTAAACCCTGAAGTGCTTGATGTCCTTGCTTTTCCTGTTCCGCTAAGAGCATTTATCACAGAGCTCTTGCCCATGTTAGGATAGCCTAAAACTCCAACTACTGGCTTTTCAAAACCTTCTCTCTTAGCCTCAATGATTATTCTCTCCCTAAGAAGATTCATGCCGTGATAATTTTTGCAGGAAACAAACACGGAAGGGGATAGTGTCTTCTTGATCTCCTCAAGCTCACTCTGGTCTGCAAGATCGCACTTATTAAGGACATAGATCAATGTTTTGCCTGACTTTCGGACCTTATCCTCAATTTCCAGGTTCCTGGTCTGGGCAACAGCCCGGGCATCAATTATCTCCAGAAGAATATCTGCTTCTGAAATTACGCCATTAACCACACTTCCAAAATTACGATTCATAAAAACTAAAGAAACAAAGTTTGTTTATAATGGTTTATGAAAAATCCTTTCGAGGGCATCAAAATTGCTCTGTGCCGGGGTTCATACTTCTAATTTTTATCGAAAATGAAAAAAGAGAAAGAAAATTAATAATTTAACTTGCGAGTCAGCAACGACGGGAACTGGCATATGATCTAATAGCACGTCCCTGTCCCGCTGCCCATCATACCCCAATCACAGCCCTCATTTTCGCAACGGTCCTCACATCCATACAGGCAAGGCAACCATGTTGGGCAAGCATTCTGACCTCGCATAATTGTGCCTTGGATGCAAACCTTGATTTGGCAGTTGTTTTGGCTTTGATCTGAAAAGCGCAGGCACATAACATTGTTGCTTGCGCACTGGCTAGGGTCAGTGACTGTGCGATACGTGCGTATTAGTGCATTTTTTGGTTGAGTAAAAGTCTCCACATTATCCAGGCATACACTGACGCTGTTGACTGCCCAGCATTCCATGGTATCAATAGTAAATTCTGTTGGTGTCGAGCCGGGTGCAGCTGTTGCTGAGAATTTTGCATGGCCTGGACCCTGGACACTTGATTCAGTTACATCCAGCAGTTGAACAGTAAGCCCAAGTTGAGTAGTTGTAAATCCTTGATCCAGTTGTATTTGATCATCCTTATAATCATTAGGATCATCAGAGAAAATATTTTTGTTAGTGGCTTCTGTTCCCAGCCTGCATTTTTTTGTCTGATCGTTGCAAAGCTGAGAAATCACAGGGCATGAAGCGCAGTTTCTACTGATGCACTGGGCATCGACTGTGCAAGGGTCTTGAAGGTTTAGGTTTCTAGCAGGTGGCTGGCACGCACCCCATTCACCGCCTGCTCCCCAGCATTGTCGTGTAAAGCATTGACTCGGTCCTGTGCAAATCTCATCAGTTCTGATTCCCTGGACGCAATATCCGCCAACGCAATGCATCGAATAACAAACATCATTGACGCTGCAGGTCTGTCCAGGATCTCTCATTCCATTTATGCACTTGTGCGAAGTCGCGCTGCAGCGCCCGCTTTTGCATTCGCTCTTGGCATAATTGCTTACATCATAGGGTCCTGCCACACCAGGATGATAATTATATAACATTCCTTCTTCATTTGTACGTTCGCAATCAGCGCCGAAATCCAGCGAGAATAGCTGTTTCAGGCATACCCCAGGATGCGAAGCAGAGCCGCATCGGCCAGACCTGCATTGGTCTGGATTTGTGCACGCATCGCCTTCCATCTTGCCACCTTGGGTGCAAATTTCGCGGGCGCAAAATTCACTGACACATTCAGCATTGTTTGAGCATGCTGCTCCAGTTGGGACAATGCCTGCACCGCATTGAGAGTCTTCAGGACTGCAGAAATTAGAGAGGCATTGTTCATTCGCATTGCATGAATAGTGCCTTGCCAAAGTGCCTTGCACGCAAACCCCTGCCTTACAATTTTTACTTCTGCATTCAAAACCGCTTGCACAGGAAGAACCTAATCCTTTGTTTCCTTGGACGCAAACATGGCTCATTGAGTCGCAGTTAGCGCTGACGCAGTCTGCAGACTGCGAGCATTGCTCCCCTAATGGTGTGGTGCCCACATCAGAACCGGCAATGCCTGTAAAGTTAAAGGGAACAACCCCCACCAGGACTAGTTGGGGTGCCACATATCCAATGACCATAAGCGTTTGATTTTTGCAAACATGACTCACATCATCACAATAATTGCTTGCGCATTCGATTGAGCTAGCACATTGTTCGCCAATTGCTTTCTTGACTGGAGGCTCATCTCCAAATATGAGACCGCCTGGGCTTGAAGGTGCTGTGCCTGTTCCTGTATCATTTTGCACGCGCATGCCTCCTGGGCTTGATGGTGGTGTGGCTGTACCTGAATCATTTTGCACCTGGACACCTCCTGGGCTTGAAGGTGCTCTTGCGCTTTTTTCTTGGAAACATTCAGATGTGACAGGTGTGGCTGCTTTCTTTATCGCTCCGCCACCAAACCATTTTGCAATTGTAAATTTGATCTTATTCCAGATTCCTTTTGGCACTATTTTTATGTCGCCCTTAGAATAAAAATAGGTGAATGACCCGTATAATGAATCTGCCTTGAGAATCGCATCAAGAGTGCACTCGGATATGAACATGTCGTAGCCAGTTTTGCCTGCGCCAATGCTTGCACTGTTTAGCGCACCACTGGTTATTGTAAAAAGTGCTGTGCTGGTGGTGTTGTCGTTTCTTGCAATGTTCAACTGCACATTTTGATTTTTGCCAAAAATTAACTTTGCAGCTGTATCCAATACAATAGGGCATTTCTGAAGTTGCGCATTAAGAGAAGGAATCTCGTTGAGGAAATCCGCAGTGTTCTTTGACTCAAGCTTAAATTCACACACCGCAAGTGCTGCTGGTACAAGAATTGCCAACATTGTCAAGGTAAGAATAATAAGTTTATATTTCATAAATACACCCCCGAACTGTAGGTGATAAAATGACTATGTTTTTATAAGTTTCGCTTCCATAATTTATCTGCAACCTTTAGCTTTGGAGGACTTTTTAGTTCTCCTCAGCAATTCATAGTTTTAATCTATTTGAATTTGGGTGAAACCCTGTTAAGGGCATCAAAAATACTCTTATCCGGGGGCGGGGGCTTTTACTTTTTTTCTCATCTCTCGTCATCACTTTTATAAATTCAATCTGTTTTCTATATCATCATTAAATGATGTCAAGGCGCAAGAACCTGATTTATCTTTAATAAGATTTATAATGGCAGATTAATCTCTTTTTTTCATGGCAAAATACGAATGCACTGTCTGCGACTATATATACGATGAGGAAAGGGGCGACCCTGAGCATAATATAAAGAAAGGCACTAGGTTTGATGATTTGCCAGATGACTGGGTGTGCCCTGTGTGTGGCGCTCCCAAGAGCGTGTTTAAGAAAATAGAGTGAGGTACTATCATGATGCCCATAGGCCCTTTAATGATTGAGCACAGATTGATTGAGAGGATGGTAGGACTGCTGGAGAAAGAGATTTACTCTATTGAAGAAACCCTAAAGACTGATCATGACTTTATTTACAATGCTGTTGATTTCTTCAGGACCTATGCTGACAGGACCCATCACGGAAAGGAAGAAGACATCCTGTTCAAGGAATTAGGCAACAAGCCTCTTTCAGATGAGCACAGGAAGATAATGGAAGAATTAAAAGCAGAGCATGTTATTGCAAGGCAGCATGTCAAGGGATTGTTTGAGGCTAACCAAAAGTATTCAAAAGGAGAGAGTTATGCTTTGCTAGATATTTCTACGCATCTAAAAAAACTTACTAAGCTGTACCCTGCGCACATACAAAAGGAAGACCAGCGCTTCTTCATTCCAGTGATGGATTATTTCAGCGCGAAAGAGCAGGATGATATGCTCACTGCTTTCCTTGATTTTGACAAGAGCCTGACTCATGATAATGAAACCATCCATGATAAGTATAGGAAAGTGGTGGAGCGATACCCGTAGTTACTAGATTTTTTCCTTAAGATTGAAACAATTATAAAACAAGAAATTATATATAACAAATGCAGCTTTCTGTTTCTAGGTGGTTCAATGAGCATTTTCACAAAAGAAGTTGATTCTGGGAAAGAAGGTAGTGAAGGATTAGAAGGCAAGCTTCCTGAGAGACAGCTCAGAGGATGGGTTAAAGTGCCTATTTATCTCATAGCAGCAGGAACAATCGGCTATTTTGCAAACAAGTGGACAGGCGACCCGACTGGGCTTGAGAAAAAGCTAGGGATAAGCTCTTCCCAGGTAAGCACAATGACTTTTGACTCTAAGGAATACCTGGTATTGAAAAAAGGCAGTTATTATTACTCTATTGCTGATTTTGTAAATGTGAATGATGCTATAAGAAAAATTAATCCTAAAGAAAGGTTATCTGTCGGCACGGTTTATGTTCTAAGATATGATAAGCTGATAGTTCCGATTCTTATAAAAAGAGGGGTTACTGATAATAGTTATACTGACCCTGCCAATATCCTGGTTGGTGAGCTTAAAGAGGGTGATAAGGTCATAACAGGAATAGAAAGCGGTCCTTCTAAAACTGCCACTACCCAGCCTACTCAACAGAACCAGCTTCTGAGAATGTTCAGATAAGAGAATAATTTTTTCTTGAAAGCTTTTGTTTTTTATATTGTTTTTTCTTTTCTTCTGCAAACCTTTTTAAATTCCCTGAGATTACCAGAAGAGATGCCAAAATCAGTTTTCAGGATTATAATATCAAACATCGGTGGGTTCATCATTTTCTTGATAATACTCGCAATAGCAAACATAATCATACCTTATATTCCCAGCACTATTTATTCAGATGTTGTCAGGTTCTTCAACGCTAATATCCTGCTCTTTCTGCTTATGATGTTTATCAGCATGGTTAATGACTTGTTCTGGAGTTTTTACTTTCCTTTCAATATCCTAGCTCCTATAACTAGCGCATCACTCAGTATTTTTGTCGTTGTATTTTTTTACAGGGTGTGGAATTTCCTTAACAATTATATCAAAGCAGAAATTACTGTGCCAAAAGGATTGTACACTCCTGTTGCATTGGTCGTGCTAGTAATAGGTTTTATTCTTATCCTGGCGAGAAGAGGCAAGCCAAGAGAGGCTTATGAAGAATGGGTGAATAAGAAACAGGAAGTGCAGAAGAAATCAGAAGCAGCCAGGAAAATGCCTACAGAAGAGGTTGACTGGGCTGACGTAGGCAATGAGTTCAAGCTGTTCTTCTATAATATAGGAAGAAGCATGAACAAGAGCTTTGAGAAAGAGAAAGAGAAGGAAGGCAAAAAGAAGAAGTAGAAATACTAGAATTTCTAATATTTTCAAGCAGAAAACAGTAAGGTTTATAAATGGTTCGTAACTCTTGGAGTTCTTACCCGGTATTAACTGGATATTAATAGTTATAATAATATAAATAACCAGGCTTAAAGGAGTTCACAAAAAAATGTTTAGAGGGGCAGGACGATTCTGAAGGTAATACACAAACACTGTCGAGCCACTGCTCTCCAATTTATAATCATTCAACAATCAATCATCGAAATCATTTATGTATAGCATTGCTTCATGATCAGTACGATGCCTTGATGGCATATGACCTATGCCCTGGTAGTGTAGTGGCCTATCATGAAGCCCTGTCGAGAGCTCATAATCATTCGTCATTAATGGTTGAGTGCGTAGCAAGGCTTCGACCCGGGTTCGAATCCCGGCCGGGGCGTTAGCCACGGGCGGTTCAAAAATTCGTTTTTGTTGTTCGCAAGAGCGAACTCAAAAATTCGAAGAATTTTTGTTGTCGGCCGGGGCGTTTACGAAAATTATTTCGTAAGGTTGGGCCGGTAGCTCAGCCTGGCTAGAGCACTGCACTTTTAATGATGGAAAAAATCACAAAGAAATGCAGTGGTCGCGAGTTCGAAAGAGATTTTTGTGAAAAATCTCGTAAAAACGTTTAAGTGGGGCATTCCTTTGGAAGTCCCACGAAACTTACGAAAAGCAAGAACTCAGAGTCTCTCGTCCGGCCCATTCATGGTCAATAAATAATCAAAATGTTGGAGCGATGAGTGCTACCGAGCAAATCAAGTTGCGAGTGTAGTACAGTTTTACCAGATTTTCCTAAAATCTGCTCGTGTCCGGCCCATTCATGGTCAATAAATAATCAAAATGTTGGAGCGATGAGTGCTACCGAGCAAATCAAGTTGCGAGTGTAGTACAGTTTTACCAGATTTTCCTAAAATCTGCTCGTGTCCGGCCCATTCATAGTCAAGAGATTTTTGCAAAACAGCAAAAACAAAAGTTTTTGAGCATCAAAAGCAAAGCTTTTGTTGAATCTCGTAAAAAGCAGGCGACTCCTAGTCTTCGACCGGAGTCCCCTTAGTGAGGTTTTATAACATGGCAAAATCAGACAAGATTGAGCATGAGCTTATACCTGAGCATTCTAAGCTCTCTGAAAAGGACGCTAAGGACTTGTTAAAAAAATACAGCCTTACTATCAGGGAGATTCCAAAGATTCTATTAACTGACCCTGCAATTGCCCATCTTGATGTTAAGGAAGGCGACATTATCAAGATTAAGCGCAACAGCAGGACTGCTGGCGAAACTGTTTTTTTCAGAGGAGTTATCAAGGAGTGAGTGAGAAATCATGGAGCAAAAAATGAAGAAATCATATGCTTTGCTTAAGAAGTATTTTGAGCAGAACAGTATTGTGAAGGCTGATATTGAGTCATTTAATAACTTCATTGACCATGAGCTTAAGGCTATTATCGAGGAGAACAAGGAGATTGAGCCCACGATTATTCCTCCTAATGTTGATTCTTTTAAGATTCGCCTGGACAATGTCTGGGTGACCAAGCCAGAGATTACTGAAGCTGATGGCTCTAAGAGGGTTATTTATCCTGTTGAGTCCAGGCTTAGAAAGCTTTCCTATTCAGCTCCTATGTTCCTTGAGGTCAGCGCGCATATTAATGGCGTGCAAAGGGAGAGCTTCACCACCCAGATTGCTAGCATTCCTATCATGCTTAAGTCAAAGTACTGCCATCTTAGTGGCCTGAACAAGGATGAGCTTATCATCCATAATGAGGATCCTGATGATCCTGGCGGCTACTTTATTATTAATGGAACAGAGAAAGCCATTGTCAATATTGAGGACTTGGCAGCTAACAGGTTCATGGTTGACAAAGAGACTACTGGTGTTAGCGAATACGTCGGCAAATTATTCTCAGAAAAAGGCTCTTACAAGATTCCTCACCAGTTTGAGAAATTAAAAGACGGATTATTTTACATCACTTTCACAAGGGTCAAGAGAGTTCCTGTTATCGTCATTATCAAAGCACTCGGCCTTGTCAAGGACGAGGAAATAATGAGGTTGGTGGGCTTAGAGGATGATGCAGAAGTTCTGATTAACCTTTACGAGTTTGTTGACATAAAGAACTCAGAGGATGCTATTGATTATATTGCAAAGAGGATTGGCATTACCCAGTCAAGAGAAATAAGGATTCAGAGAATGCAGGAAATACTTGACAAGTACCTGCTCCCTCATGTCGGAATTGAGAGAGAAGACAGGAACATGAAGGCTTATAATCTCTGCAAGATACTTAAGAAGATGATCCTGAAAGTCAGGAGTGGGGAAGAGGATGACAAAGACCATTACATGAACAAGAGGCTTAAGATGAGCGGAGACCTAATGGCTGACTTGTTTAGGGTGAACCTTAAAGTGTTGATTGGCGACTTGCTTTACAATTTCCAGAGGATTGTTAAGAGAGGTAAGTTCCCGAGCATAAAAGTTATTATCAGGGAGAAGCTTCTTACCCAGAGGATTTATTCGAGCATGGCAACAGGCAGCTGGGTTGGAGGAAGAAAAGGAGTAAGCCAGAGAATTGAAAGGCTTAACTTCCTGCAGACACTATCTCATCTACAGAGAGTTATCAGCCCATTATCATCATCACAAGAAAACTTTGAGGCAAGAAGCCTGCACGCTACTCACATGGGAAGGCTATGCACAAGCGAGACTCCTGAAGGAACCAATATTGGCCTGAGAAAGAATCTTGCACTGCTAAGCAGCGTAAGTCATGAAGTCACTGATGAAGACTTGATGCCTTTGCTTATAAAATCAGGGCTTGACATGGAGAAGGGCGCAGTTACAAGTTCAAAGAAAAAGAAATAGGTAAAAAAATGTCAGAAGTATTTTTGAATAGCAGGTATATCGGAAAAGTAACCAGCGGCAAGGATTATGCTAACCAGTTAGTAAACCTTAGGAGAAACAACAAGTTCCCAGCCAGTGTTAATGTTTTCTATGATTCAAGATTTGACCAGGTGTTTATTGAGAGCGGAAGCGGAAGATGCATCAGGCCACTCATTGTAGCAAAGGACGGCAAGTCATTGCTCACGGACTCTATTGTCGAGAAACTCAACAAGAATGAGCTCAAATGGCAGGACCTGGTGCAGCAAGGAGTTATTGAGTATCTTGACAGCATGGAAGAAGAGAATGCGATAGTCTCATTAAAAGAGCATAACCTTTCTCCAGAAGACACTCACCTTGACATAAGCCCAATTGATATTTTTGGATTAACAGCAAGCATTGTCCCATTCGGAAACTATAACCAGGGAGTAAGATTGACCCAGGGCTCAAAAAACCAGAAGCAAGGAGTAGGATTCTATGCAGCCAACTTTTTTGCAAGAATTGACATGGATGTTAATTTGCTTAATTATGCTCAGAAACCAATAGTCACAACCATAACCAATGAAATCCTTGACATGGACAAGCACCCCTGCGGCCAGAATGTTGTTGTAGCAATCATGTCCTACAAAGGTTACAACATGGAAGATGCTATCGTGGTCAACAAGGGAAGCATTGACAGGGGCTTTGGAAGGAGCACCTATTACAGGCCTGTTGTCACAGAAGAGCTAAGGTATTCTGGAGGATTAACAGACGAGATAAGCATTCCTAGCAAGGATGCCAAGGGCTACAGGACAGAGCATGATTACAGATTCCTAGATGAAGATGGAATAATTTATCCAGAAGCAGTTGTTGGGGAAGGAGATGTTGTTATCGGGAAAACAAGCCCTCCAAGATTCTTAAGCAGCCTTGAAGAGTACAACCTCGCAACAACTTCAAGAAGAGAGTCAAGCAATGCATTAAAGCACGGAGAAAAAGGACTTGTTGACTTTGTAATGCTAACAGAGAGTGAGGAAGGAAACAAGTTTGTTCAGGTAAGGCTCAGGGACCCGAGAATCCCGGAAATAGGAGACAAATTCACTTCAAGGCACGGACAAAAGGGAGTGGTAAGTCTGATAGTGCCAGAAGCTGATATCCCATTCACAGTATCTGGAATAAAGCCTGATATTATTTTCAGCCCTCACGGAATCCCAAGCAGGATGACCGTGAGCCACATGATAGAGTTGGTTGCAGCAAAAACAGGAGCGCTCAGCGGAAGGCAAATTGACGGCACAACATTCGAGGGAGAAAAAGAAGCTGACCTTAGGCTTGAGCTCTTGAAAATGGGCTTCAGGGAGAACGGAGTAGAGGCCATGTACAATGGAATAACAGGAGAACAGTACAGAGCTAAGATTTACATCGGAAACATGTACTACCTGAAACTAAAGCACATGGTAGCTAACAAGATCCACAGCAGGGCAAGAGGGCCAATACAGCTCCTTACAAGGCAGCCAACAGAAGGAAGAGCCAAGGAAGGAGGATTAAGGCTTGGAGAAATGGAGAAAGACACCTTTGTTGCCCACGGCGCAAGCCTGCTCCTCAAGGAAAGGTTTGACAGCGACAAGACAGAAGTGCCCATATGCGAGCAGTGCGGGCTTGTGGCAATTTATGACGCAAGAAAGAATTCATACTACTGCCCTATTGACGGCGAGAATGTTGAGATAAGCAACATTGAATTAAGCTATGCTTTCAAGCTCATACTTGATGAGTTTAAGAGCATGACCATTTATCCAAAGTTAAAATTGAAGAGTAAGTACTAAAGAATATTAGAAGCCCCGCCGGCGTTGAGGCGCACAAAATTAAGTTTAAGTTAATGTTCAAAAAATAAAAATAACTAAACTAAAAAAAATTCAGGAAAAAACAATGGAACCAACTGTTTCAAAGAAAATTGACAAAATCGAGTTCGGATTGATGAGCCCTAAGTTCATCAAGGACATGGCATCTGCAAAGATTGTCACTCCAGAGCTTTATGACAAGGAAGGCTATCCTGTAGATGGAGGATTAATGGACATCCGGCTTGGAGTTATTGATCCCGGGCTTAAGTGCAAGACTTGCGGCAGCAAGCTTAAAGAATGCCCTGGGCACTTTGGTTTTATTGAGCTTGCAAGGCCAGTTGTTCATATCAAATTTGTTAATATTGTCCTCGACCTTTTGCGATGCACTTGCAGGGCTTGTGGGAGCATCCTTATTCCTAATGATAAGATTAACAAGGCAAAGGATGAGCTTGAAAAAGTTGGCTTAGAGTTTGGCATTGACGAGCAAAGAGGAAAAGTGCAGCAAATAATTGCAAGCCTTAAGACAATTACCAAGTGCCCCCATTGCAAGGAAAAGCAGTTCAAGATTAAGATTGAGAAGCCAACCACTTTCTTAGAAGAGGACAAGAGGCTTAGCCCAATAGAGGTTAGGAGCAGGCTTGAAAGAATAAAGAGAGAGCACTTATCATTGTTCGGCATTAACCCTGCCAGCGCACAGCCAGAATGGATGGTGCTTACAGTACTGCCTATCCCTCCAGTAACCATGAGACCAAGCATCACGCTCGAGACAGGTGAGAGAAGCGAGGATGACCTGACTCACAAGCTAGGAGATATTGTCAGAATCAATCAGCGATTGTTCGAGAACATTAATGCAGGAGCGCCAGAAATAATCATAGAAGACCTCTGGGATTTGCTGCAGTATCATATCACTACTTTCTTTGATAATGAAGTTGCTCAGCTGCCGCCAGCAAGGCATAGGAGCGGCCAGCCACTAAAGACCTTGACTGCGAGGATTAAGAGCAAGGAAGGAAGAATCAGGCATAACCTTGCAGGGAAGAGAACTAACTTCTGCGCAAGAACAGTAATCAGCCCTGACCCAATGCTTAATATTAACGAGGTTGGCGTGCCGATGATCATGGCTATGAAGCTCACAGTTCCAGAAAGAATAACAACATGGAACATTGATTATTTGAAAAATTTTGTCAAGAAAGGGCCGAAAGAATATCCTGGGGCTAATTATATTATTAGGCCTGATGGAAGGAGAAAGAAAATAACAGATGAGACCAAAGAAGCTCTTCTTGAGGAATTGCAGCCAGGATTTATTGTTGAAAGGCATTTAATGGACGGTGACATCAGCTTGTTCAACAGGCAGCCAAGCCTTCACAGGATGAGCATGATGTGCCACAGGGTAAAAGTCCTGCCTGGCCTCACATTAAGATTAAACCCTGCTGTTTGCGCTCCTTACAACGCAGACTTTGACGGAGACGAGATGAACCTGCACATACCCCAAACAGAAGAAGCAAGGGCAGAAGCAGAGATACTCATGGAAGTACAGACCCAGCTTATCAGCCCAAGATATGGCTTGAGCATTATTGGCTGCAACCAGGACGCTATCACTGGAAATTATATGCTAACAAAATACCTTACCCTGCCAAGAGAAGATGCAATTGATTTGCTCGTGGCAGCAGGAGTTGATGATTTCTCAAAACTGCCTAACAAGAACATGCTTAATGGAAAGGAAATATTCTCAGCATTATTGCCTGATGACTTTAATTTCAGGGGATTTGCAAGGCATTACAAGGATGGGATAAAAGACCCTGATGCTATTGTTGAGATTAAGGAAGGAAAACTCATAACAGGCATACTTGACAAGAATAATCTTGGAGAAGGCTCAGGATTATTGCTCAGGAACATGCACAAGCAATACGGAGCAAAGAAAATGGTAGATATGCTCGGAAAGATTTACAAGCTAGGCATAGAAGTGCTGTTCAGGTATGGCTTTACCATGCCCATATCTGATATTGACTTGAAGCCAGAATCAAGAGAAGAAATTGCAAGGCTGATTAATGAAGCAGACTCTGATGTTAAGAAAATGATCCAGGAATACCATAATAAAACTCTTGAGATGCTGCCAGGAAGAGACATAAAAGAGACCTTGGAGCTCAGAATACTTGAGAGGCTTAACAAGGTGAGAAACCAGACAGGAGAAATGGCTGCAAAGAATGCAGATGAGGATTCACATACTTCAGTAATGATTTTGTCAGGCTCAAAAGGTAACATGCTGAACCTTGCCCAGATGAGTGCATGCGTAGGGCAGCAGGCATTGAGAGGAGGAAGAATCAGGCGAGGATACCAGGACAGGACCCTATCATGTTTCAAAAAAGGAGACTTAGGAGCCAGTGCACGAGGATTTGTAAAGAACAGCTTTAAGAATGGGCTTGAGCCATTTGAACTATTTTTCATGGCAATGACAGGAAGAGACAGCCTTATGGACACTGCCCTGAGAACACCAAAATCAGGATACCTCTATAGAAGGCTGGCAAATGCAATGCAGGACTTCAGGATAGAGTATGACTTTACTGTTCGTGACGCTGGAAAGAGAATAGTCCAGTTCACCTATGGAGAAGACGGAGTTGATGTTAGCAAGAGCGAAGGCGGAAAAATAAATGTCAGCCATATAATAAGGACCACAGGACATAAAGATTAATACAAATATTTATGAGTGATTATGATGAGAGCAGAACTAAGAGAATTCAAGGACAAGCTGCCTCTAAAGGTGCTTGACGATTTGGACAAGGAATTGCCAGATAATATTGCAGCTGGCAGGCTGAAAAAAGTGCTTGAGAGAGTATGCCTGGAATACAGAGAGTCGCTTGCAGAGCCAGGAGAATGCGTTGGCTTGGTGACTGCAGAATCAATTGGAGAGCCAGGCACCCAGATGACCTTGAACACCTTCCACTTTGCAGGCGTCAGTGAGATGAACGTCACAACAGGACTGCCAAGGCTGATTGAAATCCTGGATGCAAGGAGCGAGATAAGCACCAAGATGATGGAGATATTCCTGAAAAAGCCTTACTCAGAAGGAAAGGACATAAGGCTGCTGGCTGAGAGCCTGAAAGAGACCAAACTAAAGGAGTATATCCGAGAGATAAGCATTAATGTTGCTGATACAAAGATGAAGATTGAGTTTGATGAAAAAGAGCTCAAGGACAGGAGAATGAATGCTGCAAAGATAGCAGCAGTTCTCAGCAAGAGCACAGGACTTAAGGGAGCAGATATCAAGCTTGACAAGGATGGAAGCATAAAGGTAAAAACTTCTGGTGACGAAGCCCTTAACATGATTTACAAACTCAAGGAAAAAATAAAGGATGTTTATGTTAATGGGATAAAGGGAATAACCCAGGTATTGCCTGTCAAGAGAGAGAATGAATATGTTATAGTGACGGCTGGAAGCAACCTAAAGGAAATACTCAAGCTCCCATTCGTTGATACTTACAGGACAAGAACCAATAGTGTCTCTGAGATTGAAAAGATTTTTGGGATAGAAGCAGCAAGAGAAGCAATTATCAGGGAGATAATAAAGGTTCTTAATGACCAGGGAATTAAGATTGACACAAGGCATACCCTCCTGGTTTCTGATGCAATGACCATGTCAGGATGGGTTCTTGGAGTAAGCAGGTATGGGATTGTAAAAGAAAAGCCCAGCGTGCTTGCAAGAGCATCATTCGAGACGCCAATAAAGCACATTATTAATGCAAGCATTGTCGGAGAGATTGATGAGCTTAACAGTGTCATTGAGAATGTCATGATTAACCAGCCAGTGCCAATAGGGACAGGCCTGCCAGGGCTTGTGACCAAGATAAGGACTGACGGCGAGAAGAAAGAGACAAGCAAGCATTAGCTTGCTGTCCCAGAAAAACTTTGTTTTTCTGATAAGAAGGAGAAAGACTAATAGAGAATAAAAATTTTTAGGAGATTGATAAACATGAGTGTTGATGAGATTAAGAAATTGTTGAAGAGCAGCGTATTAATAATAGGAGCGGACAGAGTGTTAAAAGCCTTGAAGAACAAGGAGCTTGTAAAGATATTCCTGGCAAGCAATGCTCCTGCTACGCTCATAAAGGATGTTGAGTATTATTCTTCATTATCAAAAGTTGAGATTGAAAAGCTCGGCATACCGAATGATGATCTGGGGATTGTCTGCAAAAAGCCATTCTCAATATCAGCTATTGGCATGAAACACTTGGCTGATAAGGAAAAAGGAAAATTCGATAAATAAGCGAGGGATAAAATAAAAAATTATTTTTGTTCTGAAAATAAAGGTTCTAAAAAAATGGCTGATCAAAAAATAACATTTGACACAGAGCTTCTGAAACTCATGGCGCTGTTCGAGAATATAACCCATGCCCAGCTCAAGGACTGCTTTTTTGACAGGGAAAAGCTCGTATTCCTGGTAGATGAGGGAGAGATGGGCAAGGCTCTTGGAAAGAACAAGATGAATATTGTCAAGCTTGAGAAGATGCTCAAGAGAAAAGTCAAGATTGTAGAGTTCAACCCTAACAGGCTGCAGTTCATAACCAACTACTTAGCGCCGCTTAGGGTGATTGGCATCAGGGAGGAAGACGACATAGTTACAGTCACAGGAGCTGACACAAAAACCAAAGGTTTAATAATAGGCATAAAAGCCCAGAACCTAAGAAACCTTGAGAAAATAGCCAGCAAGTATTTCACAGTGCAGGAGATAAAAGTTGTATAAAACCGTGTGCCTAGAACGCGTTTTTGTCAAAACATTTAAAAACCATTCATAATTCATGAGAGGAATAACATGAGCAAGAAAAGTAAAGGATTAAATTCAGCAAAAAGGCTTAGCAACAGGCGTAAGGGAGCCAGATGGCACTATAAATGGTTTGTCAAGAGAGCTGAGCATGTAAAAAAGAAGCATGATCCTCTCGGAGGAGCAAGCATGGCTTCAGGCATTGTCCTTGAAAAAGTACAGCTTGAGGCAAAACAGCCAAACTCTGCCATGAGAAAATGTGTAAGAGTGCAATTGGTAAAGAATGGCAAGCAGGTGACTGCCTTTTGCCCTGGAGACGGAGCAATCAAGATGATTGATGAGCACGACGAAGTTCTGATTGAGTGCATTGGCGGGGCCATGGGCAGGTCAAAGGGAGATATTCCTGGAGTCAGGTGGCAGGTCATAAAGGTTAATGACCAGAGCCTTGACGCGCTTCTAAAAGGAAAATTAGAGAAAGCCAGGAAGTAAGTAAAACATAAATTTTCTTATTTTAATTTTTTCAAACATATCTGTTTGTATAAATTCTCAAGTGGTTAAAAAAGCAAAGATTTAAAAAGTTTGCAACCAAAAGCATGGACGATGATAAGATTAGGAAGGCGTAAGCCTAAGATTAAGAGTAAGACCGAAATTGAATTAGACCAGCTTAAAAGCGAGTTAGGTAAACTGGAAAGCCTTGATTTAGAGCACATGATCCGGGAATGTACGCAGGTGTTTGAGTCATTTGGGTTTAAGCAAGAAACTTATCCTGAGCTTTATTTCACTCTTCAAAATGCAGGCAAGGCAAGGCTTGGCTTTATTCTCAACCTTGATGATAACCTAGACCTTGTAAGTGAAAAGGCTCAAGACACAAACCTTGTTGAAAATTATTATTTAATAAACCCATCTAAGATGATGGATGGAAAGCATGATGTTCGCGTTATTGAATACTTTGGTGTGATGATAGGCATGGTTCATGAGAAAGCTATTAAGCAATATGGCCCGTTGCTTCAGGAGAAATGGATGAACATAACTCGCTGCCGTGCAGAAGAAGGGCTATTAACAAGAGAGGTAGACCATGCTCTTGAAATTGCAAGGCAATACGCAAGCTTGAACAATACGCCGCTGGATGAATCATTTTACTCTAAGATACAAGATCTTCACAAAAAAAGCCTCGAAGAAAAGGCAAGCAAGAATTTCAACCGGATAGCGGAATATGCTTCAAGAATTTTAAAAAGAAGATTTCATGGGAAGCGTTTTGAAAGGCTTATGCATTATGAAAAAAAGTTATCAGATGAATCACAAACTCCTTTCTGGCATTCAGATTCTGCCCTTAGGTCTATAAGAGATGAATACCCAGAGCTATTAAATCTTTTTGAATCGAGAGGGTATGAGCTTGATTCTTCTGGAAAAGAAAAAGATAGCAGTAAAAAATAAGAATAAGCTTAGTTTAATGAAATAAAAATATTAAAATAAAATCAAGAAAATAAAAATAATTTATTTCTTCCTCACGCTGCCAGAGCTTCCTGAGCTTCTCGTGGAGCTAGGCCTGTATGAGCTGCCAGATGACCTGGCGCTGCTCGGTGCCTTGTAGCTTCCGCTGCTCCTGCTAGTAGTCTTGGGAGCGCTGTACCTTAGGGATGAAGAACTTTTTGGCGCAGAATATCTCGGAGTGCTCTGGCTCCTGACAGTTGTGTTGCTCCTTGGCGTATACGTAGCCCTGCTTTGGCTGCTTGGTGGGGAGTAGTTCCTAATTGTCGGCGAGGAATACTTGTTCACCTGGCTAGGCGTCGGTCTGATTAATCTTGACGGATAATTTGTTGTCGTGCTCCTCTGAGAATAATTAGTCCTTCCGGTTGTAGTTGTGTTTGAGTCATAGTTCCTAATCAGACTGTCAATGGAAGAGCTTGCCTCATATTTCTTCTTTACTTTCTCAGTTGTGCTTCCTTCCTTTTTCACAGGCTTCTCCCCGCTGCTCTTGGAAGGCTCTTTCATGACTCGAGGTGCAGGAGGGTTCTTTTCTGTGTTTTTCTCTATTTTCCTCTCAGTTGTTTTTCCTGAGCCAGTGTTCTTTTCAGTGTTCCTCTCTGTCCTTCCGGTATAGTTGGGGTTTCCTGCTTCCCTTGCCCTCGCTGGAGTGACTGCTGTTCTGCCTGGTTGCCCTTGCTCTCCATTCCTGGTGAACCTTCCTTGGTTGTCGGGGTTGTAGTCAGAAGGATTGACTTTTATTATTCTCTCATTGCCATCCTGGTCTCTTGTCCTTATCTGAGGATTATTCCTTATTGTGTCATAGATGTTTTTCTCAACCCGCTTCACAAATTGGTTTCTCTTCTGTAATTGCTCATTGGTGAGCACTATCCTCTTGGATTCGATGTTTGCCCTGAGCTGCTTCATTGTATCAATTGCGTCTGGACCGAAGTTAGGGTCTTTCAATTGGTTCCTGGTTATTGTCCTTAGGAAATCATTCCTGTGCACTGGATTGCCGTGATGGTCATGGAATATGTCGATGTCAATATATATCACTGGCCCTCCCCAATAGTTCCAGTAGTTCCATCCAAACCAATTATGATTCTGCCAATGGTTGAATCCGTAGCCGATGTCAAATATGGATGAGTCCCATGGGTTCCAGCTGAATGGGAATGGATCAAACCTGTTTGGTATTCCATCACCGTCAATGTCCCAGAATGGGCCTTCTGCAAAGAATGGGTAATATACCCCTATAATATTCCTTCCTGGAAAGAATGCCCAGTCAAGGAAATCATCACTTTCAATTTTGTAGAAGTTGGAATTGGCAGGGTCTGTGTAAAATGTTTCTGAATTCCCTTGCAAGTCTGTGGCGATAATGCTTTCAAGGTTTAGCCTCCCATCAAATCCGCCTTGGGAAGTCACTGGATGATAGGTTCCATATGCCTCTATTAATGGATATTTGTCTGGGTTGTTGATTCTCTTAATTACTTCATCCAATACTTTCTTGTTGCTGAGATCAAAATCCTCATGCACCCATAGCTTGAATGGATTGTTATTCTTGTCTGCAAGGCTGTAATCTTCGAGCACAAAGTCAAGGTTCCTGCTGTAGTCATGGTCTCCTGCAGTCACTCCAACAAACCTCGCGTTCTCCTGGATTTGGTTGTAGTCAAACTGCATAACTGGCTGGCTCACTGGCTCTACTTGCTGCGCATTTATTCTTGGCGCTGCTCCCATTGTCAAAGCTGATGCAAGAATTACTCCTCCTGCAGCATTCACCCATTTCTTCTTAAGATAATCCCTCGTCCTATTCATCAATGATGGCTTTTTCTCTGGAAATAGATTCATCTGTTCCATTTCACCCACCTCTTTTTTTTTGCATAGCTTAAAATTATTTTGAGCTTAATTCTTTATTTTTCCTCCTTCGCTTCCGCTGCTTGTCTTATTGGTTTCTCGATTGGTAGAATGTGAAGGTGTTGTCACGCTGGTAGGTGATGTGCTCACGCTGCCTGGATTGACGTAATTGCTTCCTCCAGAAACAACTCTTCCTCCGACTCCTGTTCCTCCTTCGCTAAAATTACGGGCATATACTGCGCCTGGTGCTCTGACGCGCTCGTTATTATAACTTCTTTCCAATTGGCCAGGCCTTATTCCTAAGCGCTGGGTGATTTGCTCGAGTGGAACCCTTGGCTGCGCCTCCTTTGAGCCAGCTTTTGCAGGGTTTGCCTGATAATTCTTGCCAATCTCTTTTTCTGCATTAAGAACTTGCTGCCTATAGCCATCCACTTCCCTGTTGTGAGCAAAAATATTTACAAAGTCAGGGTGCAGTTTGACTTGTCCTGTTGGAACAACTAATTTTTTTTCTCCTGCATTTTCAGAGAGAGCGTTGTGCAGGTTAAGCCCTGCATAGGCGTTCTGGAAGTTCCCTAGTCTGGGATCATTGTTTACAAACTCGCCAGTCCTGTCATTCATGTAAGGGTTAGGGTCAAAGTAATTGGGTATTCCGTCGTGGTCAAAATCACCTCTCGCGAGGTTCATGCCTAGTAATGTTATGCTGAAAGGTCCTCCTCCAATCCCCCAGGTGCTTATCCAGTTAAACCAATTCATGGAATCAAACCAACCAGAGCTGTCAAATGGCTGCCAGCCACCTAATAGATAAGGCTCAAGCCCAAAAGAAAGCCCTGGGTTAGGGTTGATTGGAATTATGAGGTTAGCAGCCATTGGAAGAGTATTGATTGGGTCAATGTCTGTTCCGAGGGTTAGCTTTATGTCCCCTTTCTTGTCAGTTAAGGTAATGAAGTAAGCATCAATATTTATTACTGGCTTTTTTTTATTGTTTATCTCATAGATAATATTGTCAAGCGTTGTCCTGCCATAGACCCTTATTGCATAGTCGTGAGAATTCAGCCCTTCTTTTATTCTCTTTATTGCCTGAGTGTTTATTCCATGCCTGAAATCCTCGTGGATATTCACCAGGAGATTGTTGCCTGCTTCATCAACGCTATTATATACGACGAGCGGGATATTGAGGTCGCCCCTTAGGCTTTCATCCTTGTATCCTTCTAGCACTTCGCCAGTCACTGTTGTCAGCCTGCCCCTGTCAAAGCTGTCTGGTGTGAAAACTTTTTTCTCAAGTGAAAGCGGCCCGCAGCCAGCAATTGCCATTGAGCTTGCAAGTATTGTTGCTCCTAGCAATTGAGTCTTCTTATTGCCCAGATAATCCTTTGTTTTTTGAAAGAATGATTTTTTTTCAATTGGAACAGTATTTGTTTCCATTTTTCCCACCCTTCTTTTCGAGTCTATCGACTATAACTTACGTAATTTGCGGCTTTATCATACTAAGTAATACTTTAGAATATATATGTTTTTGTAACCATTTAGGCGTTACAGAGTCAGAAAATCAAACTGAAAAAATTTTACCACTTCACCTTACGCCAATTTTTTGCCTGACATCCTCGACAAGCTTGCTGAAGGCAGCATCTGCAGAGTCCTTGAGCTTCTTTTGCAAGGCAGCAGTGTCAGAGTTGATCTTTGCGATTTTTTGGTCCAAAGTCTTCTTCTCTCTCTCAGCCTCTGCTGCGACTTCTGCCTCTACTTCCTTGTTCTCAAGATGGCCCCACTTATCATTCCAGTCCTTGTTGAGCTTGTTGATATCCTGCTGGGCGATGTCAGAGTACTCCTTGACAAGAGAATTGTAGTTCCTGCCAGAAGCAGGCTCCTTGAATACATTGGCCAGGAATATGTTCTGCGCAGTATCCTTTGCCTTGGAATACTTAGAAGAGTTCAGGATGCTCGCAGCCACCAGCTTGTCAATTGAATCCTTGTATTTCTTGTTCTGATAAAGGCTCAAGCCATAATAATAGGCGACATCAGAGTCTTTCTGGTCAAGAGAAGCCAATGCTTTTTCAGCGCTGATGTAATCTTTTTTATTATAAAATGATTTTGCTGCGCCTAATGGGTCTGGCTTGGCAACAGGAGCTCCGCCTCCCTTTGCCCTTTCAACCATTGACTCCAAGCTCTTGACAGCCTTGAGATAGCCTTCGCTCAAGCCGCCACTCTTTATGACCTGCTCTGCCTTGCTTGCATAATCAGCTGCCTTGGCTAAATCTTTCTTGCCAGGGCTGACAACATAAGATTCTCCTGTGACAAGGAAAAGCTGGGCCTTTGACTCAGCATCAAGGTCAGAGAAAGCCAATGCTTTGTCACCGTTAATGATTACTTTGTCATAATCTTTTTTCCCATAATAGCCAAAAGCAAGCTCCTTAAATGCGAACCTATGATACTGCGACTCATTATAAGCCTTGACATAATCCTCAAGAAGCCTTATCTTATCGTCGATATTCTTGGCATTCATGGCATTGGAGTAAGCCACTGTCTTAGAATCAGCCTGCTCCACTTTCTGCTGCTCCTGCGCAAAGCCAGGATGAGAACCTGGAAGATAACCAGCATAAGCATTTGCTCCTAAAAATAATCCTGCACCCAGAGCCAAGCCAGCAGCTCCCCTCCTCATATTGCTCCATAAATCAGAAACCTTGCTCTCAATCACCTGAACCACCTCTTCTAAATAATATTAAATCAGGCGCCCATATTTATAATTTATGATAAGTATAAAATAACTAGAAGCAACCATTATTTTGTTGTTTTATTTATCCGAGCCACGAAAAATCCCTCGCTGTCATTATCCTGAGGCCAGATTCTTAAGCACTTCGAGACTTCAGAATTATACTTTTCACCACTAAACTCAGTAATTGCAGGGCTTCTCTTAATATCAAGATTTATTTCCTCAATTCTTGCATCAGGATAATGCTCAAGCAACCAGCTAACAACTCCTTCATCTTCCTCAGGTTCCATGGTGCAGGTAGAGTAGACGAGTGTGCCTCCTGGATTTAATGCTTCAAAACCAGATGCTATCATCTGCTTTTGCTGGCTAGCCATCTTCTTCACCATGCTAGGACCCCACATAGCTAATATTTTTAATGAGCGCCTTATGGTTCCTGTTCCTGAGCAAGGAGCATCAACAAGCACCTTGTCAAACTTTAATTTGATGAACCTGAACTTATGGCCGGGCATCTGGGTTATGAGGGCATTGCTCACTCCTGTTCTCTGAATATTAATCCCCAAAGCCTTCAGCCTGCTGCCTTGCAAATCATTAGCAATCAGCACTCCAGAGTTCTGCATCATCGCAGCCATCTGGCTTGCCTTGCTGCCAGGAGCACTGCACATGTCAAGCACAAGCTCTCCAGGCATCGGCTCAAGAACAACAGGAGGGATCATGCTTGCCGCATCCTGCACATAAATGTAACCTAGCATGTGCTCTAACAAATTGCCAATATCATATCTTTTGTCGTCTTTTTCTTCTGCTCTATAATCAATCCAGAAGCCTTCTTTGCACCAGGGGATTGGCTCAAGAACCCAGTTCTTTTCTAATCTTAGCTTAACATCATTAACAGTTGCCTTAAGAGTATTCACGCGAATAGATTTCCTGATATAAGACCTAGATATGTTAATAAATTCATCATACCTGTCGCCAAGAATAGCCTTGTACCTATTTGCAAACTTTTCCTTCACTGCAAACTTTTCAATGTCAGGCTTTTGTTCCATTTTTAATCCTCAGGTTATAACTGCTTATAAATTTTTCACCATGTAAGGCCCTTCTTTTTCATAGCCAAGCTTTCTGTAATAGTCTCTCACTCCAACTCCCGAGATAACCACTATTTTATTTTTTTTGTTCTGCTTTGCTATATTTTCTGCAGTTTGTAATAATTCTTTGCCAAAGCCTCTGTGCTGCCCGCTTTTCTTTGTTCCTTTACTCCCAATCTTTACAGCAGCTCCGTACACATGCAATTCTCTTATTAGAGCAGAATCTTTGACTATTTCTGGCCTAAGGCTCTGAGATGAGAATCTTAGCCTGCAGAAACCAATAATATTATCATTATTCTCTAGGCTGATAAAATATTCAGTACCGCCGGAGGCCAAATAATTGTCAGTTTTTAGTTTTACTTTTCCTTTAATCTCCTTGCCCTTTATCTCCCTGCACCTGATGCACCTGCACGTGAGCTTTTCTTTTTGCATTCTTTCACTAATATGCTGCCTAAGATTAGTCATGCCAACTCCTGCTTCTGTCATCTTTGTAGGAATATCTCTTTGAACGCGCATAATCCTTACATACTCAGGCACGTGCTTCTTGAACTCCATGATAAGTTTTGCAGCCTGCTCTGTGGTCAAAGGCTTGTAAAATCCTTGCTTCCAATCATCATAAAGCCTTGTTCCTTTTAGCACCATGCAGGGATAGAGCTTTAGCATGTCAGGCCTGAAGTTCTGGTTGTCAAACAATTGCTTTAGCCCAGTTATGTCCTGCAGGAAATTAACCCCTGGCATTCCAAGCATCATGTGATAATTAATCTTAAAGCCCAAGTCCTTAAGTGTCTTTGTTGCGATTATTGACTCTTTAACATCATGGCCTCTGTTAATTCTCGTGAGCGCATCATCATAAATACTCTGAACACCAAGCTCAACCCTTGTGCATCCCAGCCTCAGCATCTGATTGCAATGCTCTAGTTTTGCATAATCAGGGCGAGTCTCAATGGTCAAGCCAACACAATTTATGTTTGACTTCTCATTAAATATTTGCTCTGTTTCTAACCTGTTTATCTTTTTGCTTTCCTTATTTTTATCCTTGCTTTTGAGAGCAAATAACCTTTTGTGAATGCTATCAACTCTCCTCTTATCCCCTACCTCGCCAGGAAGCCCAAAGAATTCCCTGAACTTAATAATATCAAGCTCATTCTTTTTGTTATAAAATAATCTTGAGAAATCATTCATTGCCTTGAAAGCATAAAATACAAATTCTTCCTGATAGTCCTTGGGAAAGCTAGGGAATGTGCCGCCCATTATTATAAGTTCAACCTTTTCAGGATTCTGGCCAAGCACAACATACTGCTCAAGCCTGTTAAATACCTGGAGATAAGAATCATAGTTGTTCCTTATAGCCCTGAGAGTAGCAGGCTCTTTGCCAGTATAGCTCTGAGGGACATCGCCAAAAGCACTCTCAACGCCACCAGGGCATTGTGTGCATTTGCCATGAGGGCAAGGCATTGGCTTGGTCATAATAGCAACTACAGCAACGCCACTGATTGTTCTCGTGGGCTTGGTTTGCAAGTATTTTTTCAGGAAAGCAAGCTCTTGCTTCTTAGCATGCAATAATACCTCTATATCTGTAGGTATCCTGTCAAGCTTATGCTTAGAGCACATTCTAACTTTTTCTTTGGACAGCTTATCTTTGGAAGGCTTATTCTCCTTGACATACTCAATTACTTCATTAAAAAAATCTTTTTGCATAGAGAAATAGGGATTCTTGCGGGTTTTTAAAGTATTTCCCTTGGAGAATAATTTAATGGACGAAGCCTCTTATCCAGCTGCCTATGAAATATGTGAGGACAACTACCACTATTGCAATAAGCAAATGCTCAAAAACAGGGCGGTAATTTGTCTTTTGGCCTTTGTGTGAAACCATGCGAAGGCTTGATACGGTTATTACAAGCAGGCCCCAGACTACTCCTATGATCACTGCAGCTGATAATTGGAAAAGAAGAATAGGGACAAGGAAGGTAAGTGCAAATACGAATTTTGAAAAGAAAGTTGTGACAGTGGCTTCCCAGATTTCTTTCTCGCTATGCTTGCCTTCTGACTCCTCTGACATGTGAATGCCCATTGCATCTGAGAGAGCGTCGGTTATGGCTATTATGAGGATCCCGCTAATAACTACAGCAGAAGAATGAGTGCTTGAATCCAGGCCCACCATCAAGCCCATGGTCGTTATTACGCCTGATGTCAGGCCAAAATGAAAGCCTGTTTTTCTTGAATGATTCATGTTGTCTACCTTTAAATCATGATATACTTATATTCTCTCTTTTATTATGTTCTCTTTTGAGCTGCCGAACTTCCTGCTTGCCACAAAGAATCCTAGCGTAAAGTAGACTGCGCTGAGGAATAACAGCATAGTATATAATAGGGGGATTAGTTTTGCAGCTGGCCTGACAAAGGAATAAGCCATTATGTTGTAGCCAATGAAGTACAAGAACACGCCGCTGGAAATATACCACAATGGAGTCCTTATTACCTTGGCTTTATGAGCAGGATGGATTATCAATGTCAGCAAAAAGATGATAGCTACTGCTAATGGGTGTATGAAGAAGATAATCTTGTTAAGCAATGACAAGCCAGCAGCATTTGCCTGCACAGTTATTCTCATCATATAATACAGCCACAGCATCACCCCTGCAAATACCCCAAGGAAGAAAATCGGCTCTGAAATATGAAGCCTGTGGAATCTTGAGGAATCATGCCAGAAATAGGCAAAGGCTATTAACAGCAAAATATAGGCTAGTGAAAAGAAGACTATCCCTGCCAGCGTAAAGCTTTTATTAATCACTCCACTAAAGTTTTCTATTATAAAAGCAAGCAGCAAAAAAGCAATGCCTGCAGCTATCAGTGTGAAAACAACTCTTTTCATTCCTATAATATCGTTTTTAGAATCAGCTTTGAACAAGGCTTTGATTGTCTTAATCGCGTAGAACAAGGCTATGATTAGCAAAATGTTCCTTAACCATTCAATTACTAGCAATATTGTTTGTAAAACCATTGTATCTACCTTCTGTTATAGCGGTTGTAAGGATTGTAAGGTGTCTGCGGGCGAGGATTATATTGGTTACCTGGATTAGGCCTTTGAGGATAGGCACCTGGTGGAGTGAGGGGGGGAATCCTTCTGAATTGCTGGGGATATTGTATAGGTGGCCTTCTTATTGCTTGGCCTTGTAGGTTTCTGGCAGTATTTGCTGAATTGCTATATTCGCTCATGTCCTTAATAATTGCTTTAGGATTAGGAGTGTACCTGTCAATAAGCTCTATTGCAAAATAGAATAATGGGAAGAAGAGGACTGCTGCAATTACAAGCTCCCATGAGAACGGGATTGCATTGTAGAACATGGGAGTGAATATTACAAATACATAAGTGACTTCACGGATCCTGCCCAAATATTTTATTAGCTTCTTTGTTTTCCAGGCCCACACAAGGATTATGATGCCATATGCAAATACTAATCCTATTATCAGGAACCTGCCTAAGAAATCCAAGGTCCCTGTTATTACATGATTCGCCATTAACTTAAGGGTTTGCCTGGTGCAGTCAATGCTTCCCCAGAGAACAACAACAGAGTTTGTTATGGCATTCCCAAACGAGGTCCCTGTTTTTTCCTGGAAGAATTCTGCAAAGAACCATGAAGCCCAGACAGGCACCAAGAGCCAGAGCATGTCTGTATTCTGGAATGGAACTACAAATATGGTGTGTATCCATAGCCTGAAAAGCTCCCATAAGTAATTGACTGCTAAAACTAAAAAACCAACCATATTGTTTGCCTTTTCTTTGTTTTTACTTATATCCTTTATTCCTATATATTACTATTCTTACTACTCTGAACATGCTTTCTTAAGTGAAAAAACTTGTAAATCTCATTAATCCATATTATTGATGACGCTACCAATGCTGCTATTGCCCAGTCCACCAGGCTTAGCGGCGTTGTCTTGAAAGTCTGGCTCAGGAAAGGAACATTCAATACTAGCACCTGGAGGATTATTGACAATGCAGTAGCCAGGAGCAGCCATTTGTTGTTAAATAATTCTTCAAAGAATATTGAGCTATTAGGAGACTTTGTATTGAAGATGTTGAATAACTGGAACAAGACCAAAGTGGTAAAGGCCATGGTGGTTGCGTACAGGTAATAATCAGGCATGAAAGTGAAGCCTGCCTCAGTTCCAAAACGCCAGCCATTGATTGAGAGCATATAATAGAAAATCCCTAAAACACCAGCTGTTATTATCAATGCATTTGCTCCCATCTCAAGAGAGTCTTTTTTAGTCAGGAATATCTCTTCTGGCTTTCTTGGGCTTTTTTCCATGAGGCCTTTTTCAGCAGGCTCTTTTGTAAGGGCAATTGAAGGCAGAGTCTCTGTCAGGAGATTGAACCATAAAATCTGCAGTGCAAGGATAGGCAAGGGCAGCCCTATGAGCAGGGCAAGGAATACTATTAGCATTCCTGCTCCATTGCCGATAAAAAGGTATTTGAGAAAGATCCTTATGTTCTCAAAAATAGCCCTGCCTTCCTCAACTGCATTTACCAGGGATGCAAAATTATCATCTGCCAGTATCATCTTGGAAGCTTCCTTGCTCACATCAGTTCCTGTGATACCCATGGCTACGCCGATATTGGCTTTCTTAAGCGCAGGAGCATCATTCACTCCATCGCCAGTCACAGCAACAATCTCTCCTTGTTTCATCAGGTTGCTTACCACCCTCATCTTGTGCTCAGCACTTACCCTGGCAAATATTACTTCTTCTTTCAGGGCGATTGTTAGCTCTTCCTCATTCATCCTGTCAAGCTCTATTCCCTTGATGATTTTTGTCTCATTAGTTGCCAGGCCTATTTCTTTTGCAATTGCTTTTGCAGTTAAGCCATGGTCTCCTGTTATTATGAAAATCCTTATGCCTGCTTTCTTGCACTTGCCAATAGCATCCTTTACTTCTGGCCTTGGAGGGTCAATCATGCCCTGAAGCCCTATAAATATGAAATCCTCTTCCTTAAGATTCTTGAATTTTGAATAGTCTGCTTCTTTGTCTTTTGCATTGTCAAATTTCCTATAGGCAAAAGCAAGCACTCTCAGGGCCTGCTCTGACATTCCCCTGCTGATAATTTTTATCTCTTCTTTTTCTTTTGCACCCAGTTTTTTTATCCTGCCATCAATTTCTATATACGAGCATTTCTCAAGCACAACAGCAGTTGCTCCTTTCATAAAAGCGCTCACTCCGCAATCGCCATGGTCCTTGTTGATGGTTATCATGCGCTTGGTCTCGCTGCTAAAAGGAATCTCAAACACCCTCTTGCAAGCATCTGTCTCATAATTTTGCTTAATCCCTGCTTTTTCAGCGCTCACAACAAGAGCTCCTTCTGTCGGGTCACCTACAATGAACCATTTGCCAGAGCTAGCGTCTTTTTCAAGAACAGCATTGTTGCAGAACAAGCCCGCTCTTAATATTTTTATCAGGGTGTCATCAGAATAAACCTGGTTGTTGTGCAGGAATCTTCCCTGCGGAGCATAGCCTTCTCCCTCGACGTGAATGAACTTGTTGTTCACCCATATCTTCTTGACAGTCATCTCATTCTTGGTCAAGGTGCCTGTCTTGTCAGTGCAAATCACAGTAGCGCTGCCAAGGGTTTCAACGCTTGACAGCTTCCTGATAATAGCTTTTCTCTTAGCCATCCTCTGGACTCCAAAAGCGAGTGCAATAGTCATGATTGCAGGCAATCCTTCAGGAACAGCAGCAACTCCAAGGCTAACTGCCAATAACAGCATGTCAAACAAAGGCTTGCCGCTCAATAATCCCAAAGCAAAAACTATTGCGCATATCACAAGGACAGATATTGCAATGAATTTCCCGACTTTTGCAAGCTCTTTTTGCAAAGGGCTTTTCTCATCTTTTATCTGTGATGTCAATTCAGCAATCTTGCCGAACTCTGTGCTCATGCCAGTGGCAGTCACAATAGCTTTGCAGCGCCCATTAGTTATTGTTGTTCCCATGAACAGCATGTTGCTCTGGTCGCCAATAGCCACGCTTCCTGAAGGAAGAGCAGTCTCATTTTTTCCCCTGGGAACACTCTCTCCAGTGAGAACTGCTTCATCAACTTTTAGCATGACGGCTTCCAGAATCCTGGCGTCAGCAGGTATGCGGGTGCCTTCTTCCAGTATCAGGATGTCACCCGGCACAAGCTCTTCTGCAGGAATAATCTTTTCCTCGCCATCCCTGAGGACAGTAGCATGAGGGTTCATCATCTTCTTCAAAGCCTCAACAGCCTTTTCAGCCTTGTACTCCTGGATAACACCAATTACTGCATTAATAATAATCACGAACAATATGATGCACGCATCAATGGTTTTCCCTAGGAGAAAAGCGATAACTCCTGCGCCAATAAGTATGAGAACCATCATTTCCATGAACTGGGCAAAGAAGTTCTGAAGAAGCGACGCTTTTTTTTTGGCAACAAGCCTGTTCTTTCCAAACTTGCTCAGCCTGAACTCAACCTCTTTTTTAGTCAAGCCTGTCTTCTCAGAACTTGCAAGGTGCTTAATTACATCATCAGAAGACATATAATGATACAATACACACTCACCTCTATTTTAATGTTTAAACTGTTGTTAATCATTTATTAATGTTTTGGTAAAATGAGCTTGTAATGATAATATAAAAGAAACATGAAATATTTTTAAAAGATTAATCATGAAAAGTTTTAAATACTTAACTTTGTGAAAAGCCTTCATGGAAGACCAAGATACTTCTCAACAATCTCAGCAGCCATATCAAGAGCAGCCTTACCAACAACAATCTTTTCCACAGCCAAGCACAAAACAAAACGAGCCTGTGCCAGGCCCGCCAGCTATGCCTGGAATGCCTGAGCAGCCTGTTAAGAAGAGAAGTGCATTGGCAGGATTCTTTACATTCATCATCTTATTGTTTCTGGGTGTTGTCGTATTAGGAGTTTTCATCCTAATGAGCACATTTATACATTTCAGTTCTCAATCTAGCTATTATGTTGCAGTTGCAATAATCTCATTGGTCGGAGGCGCTTTATTTGGGCTGATTGCAAAAGAGCTTAGTCAGACAGATAAAGGATATTTATGGCTGTGCTCGCTAATATCTTCCTTGATAGCAGGGCTGGTTTCAACCTTTGTCAACATTCATATTTTTTTATCACAAAAACTGGCAGTGGCTACACAAGAAGCTAATGTGATGAATCTTCCTGCTACAGGATTGCTTAGCGCTTTTCCAGAGCCATCAAATCCCCTGATTACATCTCTGCTGATAATCACCTTTTTCAATATTCCTGTGCTTATAATATTTTTTAGGATGAAAGAGAAAAAGATTTGGCACCTAGTTATTTACTTGCTGCCGATTATAATCTTTTTGGCAATATTCTATTTGCTGCCATTATTCATACTTCCCCAAATTTTACCATTATTAGAAACATTTCTTTAAGATTTTAAAATTCACTCTATCTTGCAGCTCTCAAACCAGGGCTCCTTGTACATGTCCTTGATTATCTTGTTCATGTTGTCCCTTGTGCCTTCGATAAGATAAGTAATGGTGAATTTGCTGTCTTTCTTGTTTATCTCCACGTGCATGGTCTTGTATTTCTTGGTGTATGTTAAGAGGTAGTTTCTTAGGTCTTTCTCAGTAACCATCTTGTTGGTTGTGAGGACGAGTTTTCTTTGGTAAGAGCCAATCCCTTTATCCTCATATTTGTTGTCAAACAAAATCACTACCCAGCAAATCCCATAGGCTATGGCGCCTATAAAGAATTCTCCGATGCCCATGGTCAGGCCGAAGATTGCAAAGAGCCATATGCTCGAGGCTGTGGTGAAGCCAAATACCTTGTCAGAGCCCCTGATAAGTGCTCCT
>Ga0315290_10000295_pt1 | contig 31199 bp, 19 predicted proteins | sample YL17G12_0_MG_FD_203627 | JGI IMG/M metagenome (GOLD analysis project Ga0315290, IMG submission 203627) | Sediment microbial communities from Yellowstone Lake, YNP, Wyoming, USA - YL17G12_0 | ecosystem: Environmental > Aquatic > Freshwater > Lake > Sediment | place: USA: Wyoming | collected... | reverse complement strand
CCCCCTAGTGCCTCGTGCCTCGTGCCTTCTTCCGCCCCCCGACCCCTCTGCTCTCCCCTCATCCACTTTTCATCAAAACATAGCACAAACATGGTGCAAAGTAGGTACAAACATAGTGCAAACATAGTGCAAACCACATCACTTTTCATCAGAATTCATCCAAATCTCACCGAATTTCACACTTTTTTCTTACCCATCTTACCTAATCGTTATAATCGTTACGCAAAAATAAGCACTTACATCAATTCCAACAACGTAAAATAAGCACTTACAAACGCGCATTCCCCACCACTTGGTGCCTTCTGTCTTCCGATCTCTGACACCTGCCCTCGGCGACACACTGTCTCACTGTCTCACAAACCAGACCAGCGCCTTTTCCAGGCTTAAACTATCCCAAAATATCTGATTTAACCGATAAACAGTACAACCGCTCCGCATAATGGCAAACGCATAGTTACTAATGTATAAATGCTTTAATTTCAGTAGGATACAATGTTTGAACTACTGTTGAGAATCGAAAATGTATGTGGCGAATTGCCTCCCGCCACGCTCCTGCTCATTGGAGCCATCGCTGCCGTGATGGGGCTGTTTCTTTGGCTCGGCGGCACTTCTTACAGCTCCACCGTAATCGGACTGGCCGGAGCCGTCCTCGGCGGCGCCGCTGGACTGCTGTTTAGTGAGCAATTCACCTTACAGCCGCTCTGGTCAGTACTTATAGGCGCCACACTGCTCGCCATCATCGCGGTTTGGCTACAGAAAGCCGTCATTATCTTGCTCGCCGTCATCATTTTCGCCACGGCAGGAGGTACCGGATACATGGGGTATCTACTCAACAAATCCTCCGATTGGCATAACACCTTACAGAGCAAGCAGATAGCGGAAACCGACGACGCCATCGGCAACGTCGAAACTGATGCCACAGAAACAGACATATCACCGCCGACACCTCCACAAGAAACCTATTCGGATGGAATCTTCGAGCGGGACCATGACATAACTACTGCCCCTGAAAGCATTAAGGACAAAATAGTGGCGATATTCTCCGATGCGTGGGCCTCTGCTTCCGGACATCAGATCAATATCATTCTGTTTGCTCTGATTGGGGGCATCGCCGGACTACTACTGGCTTGGGTGATCAAACGAATGGTCATGGCACTGTGCTACAGCATAGTCGGTTCCACCATGACCATTGGCGCAATTCAGTTACTCCTTTTGGCAAAAGGAGTTGCAATTATCGCCGCCCTGGAGAGCCGACCTGGCATTCTACCGATAATTTTTACCGCAATGGTAATCTTTGGCTGGGTAGTCCAGCTCCTGCTGGTAAGATCAGCCAACTCAAAACAAGTTACGGACGATTCTTCACACGGAAAGAAAGGAAAAAAATGAACTTTACATCACTATTATTAGCACAAGCTGCACCATCCGGCGGGTTTGGAAGCCCCGTCGGACCGGACGGAAGCCCGATAGTCAAACCGGAACAAGCAGTGCCCCCGGCGTTTTTTGAGTCTGTGCCTACAGAGGATATCTGGCGGGTCATTACACAAATCAGTTGGATACAAGCTGTTGTATGCGTGGCATTTGCGCTGATTTATCTGATTTACGGCTGGCGGGTATTCAAGGTATTGGTGGTAATCAATATCGCGGTTTTGGGGCTGGTGGTCGGGAGATTCCTCGGCGCCAAGCTGAATTCGCCGATATGGGGCGGTATTATCGGAACAATAGCCATGGCAACGATTACGTGGCCGTTCATGAAATACTGCGTTTCGGGGCTGGGAGCGTTAGCCGGCGCGGTACTTGGTGCGGCAATATGGCAGACAGCGGTTCTGCCCGAACCGTTGGTTTGGGTGGGAGCATTGGCAGGCCTGGTGGCGGGAGGGTTTATGGCGTTTTCTTCGTTCAAATTCTCGATAATGCTGTTTACCTCGCTGCAAGGCTCAGTATTTCTGGCTATCGGACTGCTGGCTCTGCTGAACGACTATCCAAGGCTCAGCTCGCATTTGGCCGTAATAGTGTATAGCCATGGTTACTTTCTATCGTTAGCGGTGGTTATTCCGACTGTTTTCAGTATTCTCCTGCAGCGAAAGCTTTTGTCAAAACAGCCGAATTGGGCTATGCCGGAATAAAAGATTTCTGTTTGACTATCGCCCGGTAAGTAGTTATATGGTAAGGACATGAAGAAAATATCAAAGTTGTTTTGGGTGTTGGTTGTGGTGGTCTTACTGTCAAACAGCGGATGCGTTGCTCGCTGGCTTGCTCATCGCCGATCGATCGATCATTACATAACAGCCATGGCTCTGCGGTCTGGGAACTTCAATGAAGACGCTGTTTTGGAGCTGCAGGAGGCGGTCAATCTGAATAATCAGTTCGGCTTGGCCCATTCGATGCTGGGCGACATCTACCGGGAAAGTGGGCAACCGGAAAAAGCTGCCGAGGCTTATGAAAACGCCTGCCAATTGGACCCATGGTCTTTCTCCGATCATTTCCATCTTGGCGAGGTTTACCAAGTACTCGAACGGTTCAGTGAAGCTGTCGAGGTGCTCAAGCGGGCCTGTCAACTCCAGCCCGATCACATCGAGAGCAATTATTCGCTTGGCATGTGTTATTACGAGATGCAGGAATACGAGCAGGCTGAGAAGTTTTGCACCCGTGCCAGCGAGCTGGACCCGCAGAATGAGGAGATTTTTGCAAGCCTGGGGAGTATTTACAGCAAAACAGGCAGCGACTACAAGGCCATCAATGCTTACAAACAGGCCCTGGAGGTTAAGGCTGATCAGCCTAAAGTGATGGTGGAATTGGGGATGGTTTATATTCGTATGAAGCGTTACGGTCCCGGCCGTTTGATATTGGAGAAGGCGGTAGAACTGGAGCCTGACGGTATTGATGCTCATGTTGCTTTGGCTTTCTGTCTGCTCAAACAGAATGAATATAAGCCGGCACTGCTTCAATATAAGCACTGCCTGCTGCTGGACGGGGAAAACTGCGAAGCTCTCAACGGTGTAGGCGTAGCGTTTATGCTGCTTTATATGGAAAATCCGGAAGACAAAAAACTGGCGACCGACGCTATTGAAAGTTGGCATCGCTCGCTGGAGATCAAACCGAATCAGCCCAAGATCGAAAAGCTTGTGCAAAGATATATCAAAGAATTTCAGATGGACGATCAGACCGATTCGATCATGCCGGATGGGCAAAATGTGGTGAATTGATGTAAGTGCTTATTTTTGGCGGGGGCAATGTAACGATTAGGTAAGACGGGTAAGCTTGACATACTCCGGTTCATAGGAGGCAGATTGCGAAGATGCGTGGGTGAACTGTAATCAGGCCGCTGTGCCTGAATGTCAAGGCAGACAGGATGTGTTTGCGGTCGGAATGAGACCCCGATGGGTTGTTGCCTTGTGGCCGGTTTTGTGGGCTGTCCGAACTGAGAAAACAGGCCCCAAGTGCCTAAACGGTCACCATATTTTTTTTACTTGATTGCCAGACGCTTTTGGTGGTAAGATTTGCCCGTCAGTAGAGATACCAACCCTATTAGCTATATTATTATGACAGATTTAAAACCCCAGAGACGAGCAAAATTGATCGCCATCCTGATGGTGGTCACGGCGTTGGCCACGATGGTCGGGTGCTCAAAAACAGGTGAAACAGACCACCAGCCGGAACATATCACCGTAAAAGGCTCTGACACCATGCTACGTTTGGTTGGGAACTGGGTGGAGTCATTTGTTCAGTCCCATCCACACATCGAAGTTTCTGTAAGCGGCGGCGGCTCGGAAGTGGGAATTGAGGCGCTGCTCAACGGCGATACCGATATTTGTGCGTCTTCGCTAAAAATGAGCGACGATGAAATAAAACTGGCGGGCGAAAAAGGGGTTACGCCAAGGGAATTCATTGTGGCCTGGGACGGCATTGCCGTGATAGTCAACCCGGAAAATCCTGTGGATGAGCTGACTACGGAAAAGTTGGCGGAGATATTCACAGGCGGGATTCGCCGCTGGGATGAGGTTGGCGGTGCGGCTGATCAAATCAAAATAATCTGCCGGCCGATTACTTCCGGCACACACATATTTTTCAAGAAACAGGTTCTGCAAATGCGGGACTACTCAGATGTCGCCATAGAAAAATCCACAAATGAGGACGTTGTCCAGTTTGTCTCAACAAACAAATCCGCCATCGGGTATGCCGGTTTGAGCCATGCCTTGGCCGCCAAAGATAAAGGTAATGTAAAGATTATCGCCGTCAAGGCGATGGACGATGCAACGGCAATGTTACCCTCAAAACAGACCATCGCCCTGCACAAATATTTTATAACACGACCTTTGTATCTTTACATCAACGGCCAGGCGACAGGAGCCGTGAAAGATTTCATAGATTTCTGCCTAAGCCCAAAGGGCCAAACCATAGTATTGAAAACCAAGTACCTCAACGCGGAAAGTGCCATGGATACCGAGACTATTACCAGCATGATCTTCTGCGTAGTAGGCGGATTGGGCATATTCCTGCTGGGGATGAAGAATATGTCCGAAGGCATGCAGGCCGTGGCAGGCAACAAGCTGCGCAGCCTTATAAATGCCGTTACCAATAATCGCCTGATCGCCTGTGGCATCGGAACGATGATAACCTGTTTGATTCAGTCCAGCTCTGTAACTACGGTTATGGTGGTGGGAATGGTTAACGCCGGGCTGATGAACCTGATGCAGGCAATCGGCGTTATCCTTGGCGCCAACATCGGCACCACCATTACCGCATGGATTCTGGTTCTCAATGTCAGCAAATATGGTCTGCCACTGCTGGGTATCTCGGCGTTTGGTTTCCTGTTTTCCAAACGCGATCGTGTACGTTACACCGCCTCAATCTTCATGGGATTGGGAATGGTGTTTTATGGCCTGGAGTTGATGAAGACCGGTTTTGCTCCGCTTCAGGATATATCAGAGTTTCAAGCCTGGTTCGCACGTTTTTCTCCAGATAGTTATCTGGGAGTCCTGCGATGTTGCCTGGTAGGCACTCTTGTGACCGCCATTGTCCAATCGTCGTCGGCCACCGTCGGTATTACTATGGGTTTGGCTTTTACAGGAGTAATCGACTTTCCCACCGCCGCGGCACTGGTGCTGGGCGAAAACATTGGTACTACCATTACTGCTATTTTAGCTTCTTTAGGCGCTTCCACAAACGCCAAGCGGGCGGCTTACGCTCACACCATCTTCAACCTTCTGGGCGTAATGTGGATTACCCTGATTTTCTTTCCTTACATTGAGTTTGTGCAGGATACGGTAAGATTCGCAGGGAAATACTTTGGTCTAAACCCCGATGCTCCGTACATCGGATCGTGCATTGCCTTTACCCATACCGGCTTTAACATTACTAATGCGATAATTTTCCTGCCATTGATGGGTTTTTTGAGCAAACTGCTCTATTGGCTTTTCCCGGACAAGCCGGTTGAAGAAGTACCACGTTTGACCTATCTCAATATACGCATGCTGGACACTCCCGCGCTCGACATTCAACAGTCGCAAATGGAAGTCATCAAAATGGGCCAGCAGGTCAGGGAAATGCTCGACCTGCTCAGGGCTCTCATCACCAGCCAACAACCGGACAAACAAAACGAAGAAAAAATCTTCAAATATGAAAATACTCTCGATATCATCCAGAAGGAAATTGTCGAGTTCCTGGGAAAAGTCATGTCTGGTAATATCGCCCATAGCGTCATGGACCAGGGTCGCCGACAACTGCGTATGGCCGACGAATACGAATCCATAAGCGACTACATCACCAACATTCTCAAACTGAACCTTAAAATGCGAAATAATGACCAGACAATATCCGGAGAAGGATTGGCTGATCTGATCGATTTGCACGATCAGGTGACCAGCTACATCGACCTTATTTACGAAGCGGTTCGTCTGGAAAACGGGAATATTCTCAACAAAGCCGAGACCAATGGCGAGAGCATTACCCTCCTGATGAAGAAATACCGTTCAAGTCATCTGAGCCGCGTCGGCACCGGCACCACCACTCCGCTAAAAAGCCTGTTCTATACCGACATGCTCAATGCTTATCGCCGTATTAAGGACCATGCTCTCAATATCGCCGAAGTCCTCGCCGGAGAAAAATAGGCCATACGCCATTGACTGCAGGGACCAGGGATAGAGTACTGAATTGCGGGCAGGTAAAGCCTGTTTTGCTAACTTCGTACCCTGCGATTTAGGCCCATCTTCTACAGTTGCGTTTTTTTGGGAGGCGGAAAATGGCGTTTTAAAGCTGAAAATGATGATTTTGTATTTTTTACCTCAAAAGTGTAGTGCCATAAAATTGTAAAGTCGGGAGATTACGAATACCTGTTATTCAGGAACTGCCTGCGTTTGTAATTTCTCAGGAACATGCCGATAGTTTGGCATCATAAAGACAGGCTTGCAATAGGATAGGTCTTCACCACGCAGAGTTTTGGAACACTTATGGCGATTTTGAAACGCTGCGGGGGAAAAAAATTAAAAAAATCGCAATTCCCCGCCTCAACTGCGAAAGTTGGGTTAAGCCCCGCGCGCGCAGGCCAACTGCTCTGGTAAAACTCCCCTGGGGCATTGTCAATTTGCTATTCAACGACCAGGTTCAGGGGTGTCGCTTCGCGAATAACCTCGATGAAGCTAATTATCGGCGCCTGATCGAGTTGTGGATTTTTGGCCTCTGGGACCAACTCCAGGATCAGGCTGTTTTCCACCGGGATATTTTCAAACTCCCGGATAAGTGCTTTATTGGTTTTGCCGGCCGAGCGAAGAATATCAAATTCTTTCAATACGGTCTTGCCTTGGAGCACAATATCAAAAACTCGCCGGCCGGGTTTGTCTCCCGGCATAGCGTTGAACCCGAGGCGAACGGTGTAGCTGGCGGGTTTTTGGTTTTTGGTCGGGTCAATCAGCGGCACTTCGCACCGCCGCAATCCCTGATAACCGCAAGTGAACAGCCAGGGCTTGTCGGACCCTTCGATTTGTACGCCATCGAAATCTTTGCAGAAAGAACCCATACCATCAATTAGCTCTTCCTTCAAAGAAAACTTCACTTCATAAGAGCCATAACCGATGTTTGAAACCGTTTTGGGACGAGGATAGCCAAACCACAAGGTACCCTGAGCATCTTTCATGTCGCCTGGAGCGCCGAAGTTGACAGCAAAATGCCTGGCCGGGGTCATATCACCGTGTGTGACAAATACGGTCCAGTTGTCGGTGACTTTTTTGGGCTTTGGTGCAAGTGCCAGCGAACAACGCAGAGGAAAGGAGCACGTACAACCGGAACTGGCCTCGGGCATAAGCATCAGGCCATTGGCGGATATCATGTTGAGCCAGCAGCCGGGCCGGATACCGCCAAAAAGACTGATTCCTTTATCATTGGCAAAGTCGTATATGGCGCTAAAATACGAACGATAAAACAGAGTGCTGGCCGAGGCGGAGGTGATACTGCAGCAATGACCGGGCCGGAGGAATTCCCATTCTGTCGGCTGGCCGGTGATGGGATGAATGCGTTTGACAATTTCACCGGTGCGCAGCTCACAGGCACGCGGCTCAATGATTACCTTATCTCCTATGATCAACGGACGGCGAAGATAGTTTAACGGCTTTGACCAGATAACTTCACCGGTTTGCCCCGAGACGGCCGTTATGCGCCGCCAGGCAAGCTCACCTTTTTTGAAAAACTCGGTATCGTGATTGCTGAAATTGCCGAAAAATAACAGTATTCCATCCTTGTAGGCTGTACCCATTTTATCGCCGCCGCAGCCTGTCAAATCGAGCGGTTTCTTCCAAATAGGTTTACCGGTGGCAATATCCAGGGCGACAACCAACCTCACATCGGCATCCTTGTCGGCAAGCACAGCTTCTTCGCGTTTGGTCTCGATGTAAATACCTTTTTCGAGCAAATCTTTCTTATAAGCCCCAGCGTCATTTCTGTGTTGGGTGGATACTTTGCTTTCCACGAAAAAGACTCTGCCATCGGCGATGGTTACTGATATATTAGGGATTCTTGGGCCGTCGTATCGCCAAAGCTGTTGGCCTGTTTCGGTATCGACGGCAAAGACACTGTCTCCATCCATAAGCCGATTGGTCAAAGCTCCTTTGGGAGTTCGCTGACTGTTCCATGATGGAAAATCATCGATTATACGCCAATGAGCCCCCGACCGTTGGAAATCTCTTAAAGCGTTTTCATCGGGAGCGGGATATGCTTTTTTATATCTTTCATAAGTACTCATTTTCTCTTGATCGTTTTCGATCATGCGCCGGGTTTGCTCTGGCATTTCATCGAGTTCTTTCCAACGACCGGTAGCAGCGAAGTCTTTCCAGGTTGCCGCGTATTCTTGTTCGAGTGGAAAAGCGGCTGTGGCGATCAAAGTATTGCCGGAACAGCCCACATACCCCCAACGGCGTGTAGAGTCGTCAGTGGGTGCAGGCAACTTATACGTACGAACAACCTCACCGGTGGCCTGGTCAATGCGGTAGCATTTTTCTCCCGCTGCAACGTACAAAGCGTTTTCGGTCGCGATGATGTTCCCACCGTCAACATCGGCTCGAGTACGAACGGCCCCGGGAATATCCCTGTCCCACAGGAAAGCGCCGTTGTATGCATCATAAGCCATGATAACATCCTCACCCTGGATGAACAGTCGCCCGTTTATCGATAGGGGAGCCGTGGCTCGTCCATGCCGTTCGACCATTCTTTGTGGGCCTGGCTGGCCGTACCATAATACTCCAAACGGTCCGGTGACCAATTTGTCTTCGGAGCAGGCGGTATTTTGTGTATTAGCGTAAAGCCCCATCCAACTACCGGCTCCCTGTAGTTCCCCGCGCACAAACTTATCCCAAACCCAATCGCTCTGAGATGATTGCGAACAGGTGAGAATTACTCCTCCATAAGGTCTCAGGAGATGGTTTCTCTGTTCCATGGAAATAATTATATGACCCGACGAAAGCATATCATCGGAAACGATGAGGTTGGCAAAGTATGACGGCAGATCTTCGATATCCCAGGGTTCGACGACAACCCGTGATCCCAACAGGCCGGCAGCCCCAAGGTGTTCGCGGGCGATCTTGAGTTTTTCCCTGTCTTTTTCCAGACCGATGATCTTCAGATCGCTTCTCAGGGCCAACTCATAAGCCAGCCGGCCGATATTGCTGTCAAGGACAAGACAATAACCTTTGCTAACGCCACCGATTTCGATGATTCTTTCAGCCGCTGTTTGGTAAATTTCGGTAAGTTCGTCGTTGGGGTAGGGCCTTTGGGTAATAGTTTTTATTTCTTTGGGAGCGGCGACTTTTCCTTTGCCGAAACAGTACACCGGACCTTCATCACTACTGACGATAAGCCGTCCATCGGTTGGAGTCAGTCCGACAGCTTTGCCGACGATATCCCGGCTCCACAGTTCTTTACCTGTTCCGGCATCGATGCCGAGGACCACTCCTTCACCGCCGGCAAACAAAGTACTACCGGCCAGAATCAATGAATAAAGATCCCGTCTTGGGTTTTTCCAGAGGACACAGGATTTTTTCAAGCGTTGTGCCTTTGCTCCAAGATCGTCGATTGTGCCAGTCATTGCATCAATCTGCTGACTTATCTGTTGTTTGGTTGTTTCGTCGGCCGTCTCAAGCTTTTTGCGCAGCCCTGCAAGTTTGTCTGACAGTTTATCGTATTCACTTGCCGCTTGGGTAGCCTGGGCATACACAGCTCGGTCTATCGCACAAATTCCGGTATCGGTCAGGATATAGGAGGTGTTCTTGGTTATGACCATATCTATTCCGGGAAACCAGGCGAAGGCGTCTCCCTGATGTTTGCCGGTTTTAGCGTCGTAAGCGACTTTTTGGGGACTGCCCGAGACATCGACGCCGGCGATAATCCTGTCGTTATCGAGTAAGGCCCAGGTGCCTCCGCTCTTGCCGGGTGGTAGGGCATAAAATAAAAGTTTACCGTCTTTTCGATCGAAGGCCCCCGGCATGGCCCGGCCGGACGGAACGTACAGCACATCCTCGGAAGCAATCAGATACCCTTGTGGCGATATACCACCGTAGGGCAAATCGTGTGGCCGGTCACCAATTGTGTCGTTTTTCCAGATAACCGATCCGTTCTCGGCGCTGACCGCACAAACATAAATTCCTTCGAAGGGAAAAACGCCCGCACAGAACAATACCTGATCTCTATCGACCAGAACCGATGTCCTGATTGGCCATACGGAAATCATACGTCCGTTACCGATTGCTTTATCGCCGTTGGGGCCGGGGCGGTACTTCCAGATAAGCGAACCATCTTTCGCGTCCAGGCAGTAAACGTAACCGTCATCGGAACCGAAATAGACTCGGCCGTTGTAGATAGTCGGAGCAAAACGAACCGGACCTTGAGTATAGAAACTCCAGCGAATTTTGCCTTCGGCAATATCGAGAGCATAAACCTTGTTGTCGATTGAAGAGCCGAAATAAGCAATGCCGCCGGCGGCAGTCACATAAAAAGCGTTATCCGAATGTGCCCTGGGTATTTCTTCGGCCGGCGGCGGCCAGGCGGGCTTGGGAGCGCCGGAAGAAACATGCCATTGCAGAAAAAGTTCAGCGGCTATCTTTTCGTCGGTTGCTCCGCTACGAGTGATGTCGGCCCGGTAAGTCGGCCAGTCGCCCTCGCTTGTGGCCGATCCCATGGCTGTTGTGCAACCAAATTTACCCACCGCAAAGATAATTATAGAGCAGATAACCGAAATGAGACAATTGAGGTCGGGCGGGGGTATTATTTGTATATTTTTCTTTTTATGCATTTGTGTAACCTTCAACCGTTAAAAGTTTTATCGGGTTTTTATTGCTGATACAAAGGCTTCGATATTTTCGGTTGAAACTTCCGGCGGCATACCGCCGCCGCAGGAAACGATAATCCTAGATTTGTCGGTTACCGTTTCGAGTGCTGTTTTTACGCTGATGTGTATTTCCTCGGACGTACCAGCCGCCAGGACATCGCGTGGAGGAATGTTCCCCAGCAAAGTAACCGTGTTACCGGTACGATCTTTCATCTCGGCCAGCGAGTGAAGGAAACTGAAATTAAACAGATTCACGCCCATTTGCGATAAATATGGCGCACATACCAGCCCCTCAGCGTCATTGTGGAAAAATTTTACGCTGACATCCAATGACTGAAAAATATGTTCCAGGCAGCCCATAGCGGTTTTCCGGAAATCGCCGTCGCCACAAAAACCTACGATGTCATCCAAAATTAATATGCCGTCGATAGAATCAAATGTTTCCGCCTGGAGTTCGAGCCAGTCGATAATGAAATTCGTGACAATTTTCAGCAGATTGTCGGTTTCGTCGGGGTCGGTGCGGATGGCCATGAGAAATTCTGTCGTACCCATCAGAAACGCCGCTATGTTCAATGGGCCGCGGGAGACGGCAAACTTGATCGCGTGGCCGGCATCTTCGATTTGTGTCTGGCAATGCTTCAAACGCTTGAGAACAAATGGCCCCAGGCCGTCCTTAGCCGGGTTGGGCTTTAGAAGGGAATGTACCTGACGGATGTCGGTAATGATCTTCTCGGCATAAGGCAGGTCATTTTCCGGCCAGATGCATTTCGATCCGAACGCGCTCGGTTCGGTGCACATGCCAAACTCCGACCAAAAACCCGGTAGAAACATCACATCTGGAAAACGGCGGATGGCCTTGAGGTTCGCTTCCAGCCACAACTGCTCACTGGAAAAATAGTCCATGACCGAAATTCCGGCCCAGCCAGGCAGCCAGGGACTGTCGATGATAAATCCCATCGGCAGCGGCTCGATCAGTTCGCCGTTGATTACGCCTGTGAGTTTTTTCCATTGTTCGCCGGTCATGCTTTCTTGCCTTTGCGACGAGCGAAGTGCACGATCACAGCCAACGAAGTAAACGCGATGAGTACCACTATGCCGGCTTGTCTGAGCACCGCTCCACGAGTCATGATGTCGTATATACTCAAAAAGGCCGTGCCCATGACGGCCAGGGCCATCATGGTGTTCCATGCGACGCGTTTGCCGCCACGAGGCAGGTTATCGCCCAGCAGACTTTTCTGGTTCATGAGCATATAGAAGCTGATATAGGCGATGGGCAGAAGCACCATTGCAAACACCGATGTCGGCATGGCCAGCCATAGCTTGGCGTCGTTCCAGAAGAACGGCCCCAGTACACCCACCGAGACCATCAGACAGCCGAGCCGCTGCGGCCAACCCTTAGGCGGCAGATTAAACATCTCGCAAACGACAAGTCCGTTAATCAGCATCAACATTGTTATGGCGCCCAAGGCCATACCTGTTACGCCGATACCGAAAAAGTATCGCGAACTTTCACCGACAAGCGGAACCAATGAGTTGGCCAGGTTGAAGGCGTCACGTTTGACCACCATGGCGGCCATTTCCTTCTCGGGCTGCGACAGCGATTCTTCCAAGGCTGCTATTCGCCCGGTTTTTTCTTCAGCAGACAGACCCGCAAAAACCTCGGCGCTGACCTCGTATTTCAAACGTTGTTCCATTAAATCATTGTACGATGCGACCAGGTTCGCCACCGGCTTGATAGGCTGACCCTGCGCGTCCAGTTCACCGAGAAATCCCGTGCTGGGTACAGCGTGGAACTGAGAGGCGGCGGCAATGACCACGCAGCCGGTGGTCAAAATGTACGGTATAAACAAACCGGTCGAAAGATCGAAGATCGCCAGGCCGCGGAATGTTTTGTCCCAGCCTTTACGCAGCATCGAATAAGGCAGCAGAAATGTCATGTTGATGCCGACCGCTGTCGCAGCGGCGCTGATCATCACGTCACGCTGCTGAGAGACAATCAGCGTACTCCAAAAATCCTGAAATTTGGCATCGATCTCTTGAATAAACGGCATAAGCGTATCCGCCGGCCGGGAAACCAGACCGAAATTAGGGATAAGACCATGGAAAATCGCGCCCCAATCCAGGGCTCCTTTGAGGGACAACTTGAACACCACGCCGAAGAAACAAAACACGATCATCCCTACCATGCACTTTACGATTATTTCGAATACTTTCACACCCCACCCACTGATGCTGTATAACATCACAATGGTAATAGAAATGGCCAGGAGGATGCAGCCGGCAATGATTTTGCCCCACGGGTCGCCCATGACCTCGACGCCGAGTGTGTTACTAAAGAGATTCTGTTGAATGGCCGCGGTCCCCAGGGCAAATTGCGGCATGGACCATACCAGGTTGGCCATCATCGATGCGATCAGCCAGCCCCAGCCCAGGACGGGGTTGACGTGCTCGTTGATCGCCCGAAACGGCCGCTGGCCCGTCGATAAGGACACATACGCAATAGCGCTGAGCATAATCACACCCAATATCATCGCCAACGGCTGAAGCCACATAAAAGTGAATCCAACCAGCACACCCAGATACAGGCTCGAAGACAGCGAGCCACCGCCCAGTGTGATCGCACTTTGCAGCCAACCAGGCCCGGACAGCCGGAGGTATGCTCCAACGGTCGCCACTCGGCCTTTTTCTTTAGCCGAAAGTATCAACTGTCGATCTTTCTCGATACGCGGGTTCATTGACATTTTTGGTTCGGTCTTTTGGTTATCAGCCATTTCTGTGCTCCTGTTTTTGAGTATCATCTAACTTTGCGTATAAGCAACACACAAGAAAAAGTATGGAATCGCACTGTGTGGTTTGTTGCTCAAAAAACCTTAATGGCAACTTCAGTGCCTTTTTGCTCAGCGGAAACATAAGCGCTATAGATTGTCGAAATACAATCAGCCGCCAGGCTGCTGTTGCTTTCCACTCGCTCGCCGTAAGCGGCCGTCCGGTAGAACGCCTCGATCTCCTGCGGATAACCGGTAAACCAGTCTTCATCCGGCGATGGAGGGGTCCAGCCCTGTTTCGTACCGATCTTTTCCACTACGTAAATGTCCTTGAAATTGGCTTCGACGGCATTGTAGGTCTGCATTGCCGTGTTCGGATTGATATTGCAGATAGTCTTATGGTTATTGGTGCAGATTTCAATCCAGTTGTGAATACCGCCCAATGTAATATCAGAAGCAAAGATGTCAGCAACAGTTCCATCTTCGAAAACAATGTGCATCAAAGCAAAATCGTCAATGTCATAATAGTCCGCGCGAATATGTCCTTCATCCCGGAAGCCTTCCAATCGGGTGATGGCATGGGTACGGGCCGATACTGCTTGAGGACGAATTGGTTTGCCGTTGCGCCCGTTGCCTTCCACTCGCTTGAGATAAAGCGCCGCGGTCAGCGGATGGCAGCCCTTACCGATCATTGTGCCACCGCCGGAATGTTTCCAGTAGGCGTATGTCTTGGCATGTGAGCCGCTGTGCGATTCCTCGCCGTGCATCCAGATAATCTGGGCGCCGGTCTTTTCAAGTATTTCGCGTTCCTTTTGGATCGACGGAGCATACACCCAGTTCTCAGCGTAAAGAATTTTAGCTTTGCTTTTGCTTTCCGCCTCGAGCATCCGCCGGACGCTTGCCAGCGCATAGTCCAGAGCGTCCTGCTTGGCAAAAGTATCCCCGTTGAAATCTTCCGAACCATCGCCAAAATAACCGGTCAGCGGTTTTTCCACTATGGCAAACTTATCCCGTTCCAGTGCCGCTATCGCTACCGACTCATGCGAATCAGCCGTAACGCACACGTGTATCACATCCACCTCGTCGAGCAGCGATTCCAGGGAGCTATAAACCTTTATGCCCCGCTTTTTGCCGTATTCTTCTGCGCCGGCCAGGGAATAAACTCCTTTTATCTCGACGTTGGTCCCATATACTTTTTTTATCGCTTCAAAGTGAAAAGACGCCGAAAAACCTGCTCCCACAATACCCGCCCGCACGGTCTTCTTATCCATCGAAAATTCCCTTCCTGTCGAAATATTTCCTTGTAACTATTGCCTATTGCCTTATTCCTTACCCTGGTTCGCCTTGATCTTTTCGATAGCAATGTCCGCTTCGGTTTTCAACTCCGTGTCTTGCAGGCAGGTCTCGGCAAGTTCTATCGCCTGTTGGCACGGAAATCGCGGCAAAACAGCCAAAACCATCTTTTTCTCCCTGGGCTGTTGTGCCAGGGACAGCGCTTTACTGAGCATCCCGACCGTCTCTTGGGCGGATCGCGACGACGGCATCGCCGCCATCGTAATATAACCATCGAGAGCTAATATCCGATTAGCGTTATTCATATCGTTTTGAACCGCCCAAAGCAAATCTTCGATCGGTTCTGTGTTGGGCCATCGACTAAGCGATTTAATGGCGGCTTTTCGAATCTCAAGATCACTGTCCTTCATGGCTTTTTGCAAAACAGGCAATATCGTGGAGTCCCGAGTCTCGCTAAGAACCCTCAGTAGCGAACATCGGATAGATGGCTTCACGGCAGATTCATATTTCCCCAGCAGTAACGTAATCGCCTCCCCCATCTTCGAAGCTCTCCGCAGTACCGCCAATATCGTCCTTTCAACTTCTGCGCACTCCCTATTGTTTTTTGCGTTCACCAGCAACTCTGCAAGTTCACCCAGTATCGATTCGTCCCCGACTGCTCCCAAAGCCTTGACCGATTCACGCCGAATCTCCGTTTCTGCCGGACCCGCATATTTTAGTAAAGTTTGGGTTGCAGAGTATATCTCTCGTTGGGCGATACTTTTTATCAGTTCGCATTTGACCTTCACATCGGCGCCGTCCAGGGCCTTGACAATTGCGCTATCGGCGTTTTTTAGACTAGCGAGACTTTCACGTGCCGCCTCATTGGTCGCCCTTTTGGTATCAGCCGCCAACTCGGCCAGCAGCATAACCAGCGACTCATCGCCAATCCGACCCAGTGCTTTTATCGCTGCTATGCGAACTTCAGTATTCATGCTTTTTGTCAAACCGATAACCAGTTTTGAAACGTTTGGATAGTCACGCTGGGACAAAATCGACAAAAACTGTACTTGGCCGCCTGTGGAAAAATTTTCAAACTTGGCCGCCGCTGTTTTTACAATATCCGGGTCTGGGCTTTTGCAGGCAAATTCGATAGCCACACCTTGGATTTCCTCATGCTCGCTGGCCAATCCTTCCTTTATAAGCTCACTGGCCTCTTTATCGGCCAATTCCAGCAATCGTCTCAGACCGGCGGCCCTGATAAATGGGGGAGTATCCTGCGAGTCAAAAATCTCCCGGCAAATCGAAATCGCCTGATCGCGACGGCTATCAACCGCGCAATTAAGATACGCGTCCAGAGCGACCAGACGCTGTTTCCCCTGCAGTTTATCTTTTGCCTCTTTCAATGTTTGGACTGCCTCCACGTTGGCGATTTTGCCCAGCGATCCCATCGCCGCCGCCGACACCGACTCATCCGAATCATAAACCAACTTTGAAAGAGCCTCTACCGATGTGTTATCACCTCGTTCGCCGAGCGAATGAATAATACCGATCTTTGCTCGGCCGCTGGTCTTGGCCAACGCCGCCAGCAGGACCTCATTCGCCTCAGGCCCCGATATCCGCTCCAGACCGTAACAGGCAATACCAGAGGTTTGCTCATCTCCAAGCAATCCAGCCAGGACAGGTACATGTTTTGCCGTGCCGATCAGCGACAGTTGTTGACAGGCAAATTGCTTGCCGGCGAAAGAGACTTCCATCTCCAGAATCTGCGCCAGTTTATCAGCGATTTTTTCTCTCAGTTCAGGGCGATCATAAGTATCGGTAACCATCTTCGAGATTGCGGTCAGGCATTTACGGCTTTGACCGAACGTATAGACCTTAATTCCCGCGCATAGTTCATCCAGTTGTTCGTCCGAAATTTTCATGCCTTTGCGGTAATACTGTTGAAATAGCTCTGCTATTCCCGCAGCCTTGGCGTCTTCGCCGTGCACGACTACCCGGTATTGAAGGGTGACAGCTTCGCCCTTAGCCAGATCGATATGACTGTCGTTTTCCGGCCAATACATTGGCGTCGGCGAAAAGAAACCATAATCACGCGTAAACCATTTTGACGGATACCATCGGTTGGCCGGATGCTGTAAGATAGCAATCCCTTCGACAATTTCGCCTCGCTTGCCGAAGTAATCACACCACGGAGAGTTGATGCCGAATGTTCCTTTTTCGGCTTTGTCACCTTGGGCGTTGACCAGGGTACCGCCGGCCTCAACGCTTAACTCGGGCATAACCCGTGCGGAAAATAAAGAATGGTTGGTCTTGCCAATGCGTATATCCACGAGCGGCTCAAGCGTTATCTCGAAATCAATAAATCGCAGTGTATCACTCGGTGCCGTAACAGTAACCACTCTGCGATCACGTATCACCGGTTCCTTATCGGGCTGCTTCCACAAACATTCATCGGTGAAAACCGCACTCTCACCGGAAGCGACGGTAATTTTGGGTACCTGGGAAATTATCTGACCTTGCTGGTTGGTATCCTGCCAGTAATTGCCGTCGTTAACCCGGTCGCAGCCGAAGAACAGAGAATTGTGATGCGGATAAGGCTCCGTCGATTCGACCGTTACGGTTTTGCCCGACAAAGGACCGTTCACCGGCCAGAAGTAAGGCTTCTTCAGGGACGAAGCAAACTTATAACAGGTAAAAACCTCATCATCAACGCTGACAACCACCTGATCATCGACAATCTTTGCCGCCACCACTTTGCGATCCAGGTCCTGGATGCGGATGTTGCGCCATCGTATCTGCAGTGGCTTGTCACTGTTGGACGCATGCACTTGCAGACCGATAAAGCCGGTAGCCGTCATAGAATCCTTCAGATCAGCCGCCGCGACGCCGTTGAGCCACGTCTTGATCGAATCATCGACAGCCGCAATGCGCAGGTGGTTCCATTCGTTTTGTTTGAACGCCTTGCACGCCGGCTCATTATCACGCAGATCGTTAAGCCAGCCGCGCCGAGACTCATCATAGATGCCGGCGCTCCACGCACGGTCAGACGGATCGATCTCCACCTGATAGCCGTGCACCACACCGTTCCGGTAGCTTTCGATGCTGTTACTGCGAATCTGAACTCCAGAATTCAAACCGGGATCAACCTTGAATTCCAACTCCAGAATAAAATTACCATAGTTCTTTTTTGTGCACAGAAAACTATTTCTGGTCTTTGGAACCGTCGTACCGACAATCACGCCGTCTTCTACATGGTACTTGGCCTCGCCGCCACGCTGCACCCATCCCGACAAACCATTACCATCGAAAAGCGACTGCCATTCTTTACTTTCCTTTGCGCCGGCAAGACCCGTACTGAGCAATACTAATACCAATACACTGATCAATGGTCTGATTAAATACTTTTTCATCTTCTGTTTCTACCTCACTACTTATAAACTTAGGTTACAAACTCCATGGGCTTCTCATCGGCCGGGAAACCATCTTATTCGCTTCCGAATCCCCGACAAACTGCTCTTTTTCCGGATCCCACCTTAACTTACGGCCCAGACGCATAGCTATATCTCCCAGCACACAGGCGCTGCATGAGCGATGTGCCACTTCCGCCGGGGCGATCGTTTCCGCTCGCGATTTTATGCATTCGACAAAGTTTGTTTTGTGATTGGTGCTCTTATAAAGGTGAATCTCCTCCGACCTGATCTTAGAGCTTAGCAGTGATTTCGGATAGGTCTCGATAAGCCCTCTATTTACATAAACCCAACCTTCCGTGCCTTCGAATACAACTCCATGTTTGTTTACCTTGTTATCCGCGCAGATGAGCTTAACGCCGTTGGCGTATTTATATTCGATATAAAAGTCGCCATGAACATCCCACAATCCATCCTGCGGATATTCTGCTGTACCCTCGATCTGGACCGGACCGCTGCGATCCGTTCCCATGCCCCAGTGTGCGATATCTATATGGTGCGAACCCCACCCGGTAATCATCCCTGCGCTATAGTCGCTGATCCGAAGCCAGCCGGGTCGGTCGTAGCTGTTGTCGGGATGTACCCGGTTTTCCGTGTATTCGGCCCAGGGCGCAGGTCCAAGCCACATATCGTAATTCAGATTCTTCGGAACAGGCATAACCGGTTGTGGTTCACAGGCCGGGTCGGTATCAAAACCCACTTTCACCGTATGCAACTCGCCGATCCTGCCGTTGCGCACCAGTTCACAGCCAAACCGAAACCTCGAATCGCTCCGCTGCTGACTGCCCACCAGAAAAACATTGCCATAACGTTTCACTGTATCGGCCAGCACACGGCCCTCCGGGATCGTCAAACTCAGCGGCTTTTGAAGAAAAATATCCTTACCCGCTTTAGCCGCCGCGATCGCCGGAATCGCATGCCAGTGGTCCGGCGTAACGATCATCACCGCGTCAATATCCTCACGTCCGATCACTTCCCGAAAATCGCCGTATGTTGAACAGCTTTTATATTTTCCGAAAGCTATCATATCGCTGTATCCTTTTTCCACCAGGATCTTGGCATCTTCGGCTCGCTTGGAATCCACGTCGCACACAGCAACGATCTGGACTTCCTTAAATCCCAGGACATCCATTATATCTCCCCGCCCCATACGTCCCGTCCCGATGCATCCCATAGTGATTACGTTACTGGGCGCATCCGCTCCGAGCACCCGGGACGGCACAATACAGGGTATCGCCATCATAGCTCCGGAACCGACCGCCGCCGACTTCAAAAAATCACGCCGCGATAAACCTCTTTTTTTTGAATCACCGCTTTTCTTCTGTCTAGTGGACATAATATGATCTCCTCATCTTGTCATTCCCGCGAAAGCGGGACACAAAGCGAAGCGAAGAGCCGCGCTAGCGAATCCATTAAGCACAAATATCACTCCCGCTACGATGTCATTCCCGCCAAAGCAGGACACGAAGCGAAGAACCGTAATAGCGAATCCAACTTAAAAACAGCATCCATCAATCACAAATGTCATTCCCGCGAAAGCGGAAATCCAGCTTAAAAACAGCATCCGCCCAAGGCGGTTTCCTGATAATCGCTGATTTTACCCCGAAATCGCCGAATGTAAAGGCCCAATTTGATGCCCCCAAAACTCAATATGATTATGGCTCACCGTAAGAATCTGTAGAAAACTCGCGGCTAAAACTGCCCTATCCTATTGGCCTGCAAGGAGATAGAACAGTCAAACAAAAAACTAATGCCACGTTCGGTCATTATGGAGTGAAGATACCTTCTGATCTTACCAGATTCAATGCCTCATCGGCAGTGAGGTCAGAAAAGACTGGCCACCACTTCTGGGTATGCCTGAAGTAAGCCAAATCAAATCGATTGTCACCAATGAACTCAAGCCGGGCAAAGCCGACTTCAAAGAAAGGAGAAATACGGTTGTCTCCAGCAGATGCATATTTCGCCATGAAGTAGAAGTAGCAACCGTGCCACTTCGTGAAGATATCTTCTATGTAGTTAAACCTTGGATTCCTGGGAGCAGGTTTCACGTGCCTCGGCCGGATGTGCTCCTCGACAAGAGCATCTGCTTTAACAGAAACCTCTCGTTTGAGGGCGTCTGGAACCTTTGAAGGTTTTGCTTTCGCCCACGTCCATTGCTTCTTCGACTTGGCCATGACTACCATTCCCTTGCAGACTAAACAACCAACCTCCCCGGCGGTAATACAGGCACCGTTCGGGAAAATCTTGCCATTGTTCAATTCTTTTAATCTCCACTCAACTTCTTATAAGCAAGTTCAAATAAGACTTTGAAGTCAGAAATTTTTGTTTTTCCGGGTTCAATGAAGTACACAGCTTCTTTCCATTGGGACTCATACCGATTCATTGGGATATCAATCGCTTTGGCTTCTTTCTCAGGAAGCTTGAAAAAGAATGCAAAAGTTTTTGTCCCTATCCACTTTATACCGAACGCATTAAAGAAACCCGCCTTGAATCCACAGTAGCTTTTATTGAACTTGATTTTCAATTCCCATGCTTGCTTTCCGATGAATTTTTCTAGGTCACGCGCATATTTCAGAAATTGATCTACACTGGTGTTATTATGGCCTGTTTTGTAGAAAGCTTCATCGTACGTCGGTTGTCCTCTAACAGGCTTGGTTGGTTTTTTAGCATCTGCTTCAAGTTTATTAACAAGTAATATTTCATTTTCAGCTTCCACCCATCGTTTGACCTCAATTAGATCAACGGGGTAATTGATCTTATCTACAATATCTAACGTTGAAAGCAGGATTGAGGGTGCTATGATAAGGATACGAACCTGAAGATTTTCCCACGTTACTGTAATGTCATCCGGTCGGTTATCACATTCAAGCCAGAGCGACTTGACAGAATCTGGATTGTTTTCAGCCCAAAACGCATATTGAAGAACCTGAGGGATGATTGAGGAATCGACAGAGCAATTTTTCATCTCGATGATACAAACATTTCCGTCGCTGTCGATCCCGACTATATCCGGAATTCCGGTTTTCTTTCCCCCTCGGATCTGACGTTTCAGCAGAAAGATGTCTTCAAGGAGTTCAGACGTTCCAAAAACAGTTCGTTCGAATTCATCTTCCGTTTTGAATGGTGTAGCAAGAAGGGCTTTGACACCTTGCGGAGTTTTCCAGAAAAGATTTGCCATGAGTTATTCCTTATAGATTTTTTATCGTTTTTTACAAAACCACCATCACCGTATTACTCGGCTCACCGTCGCCCGCTTTATTTACCGCGACAACGCGATATTCCAGTTCGGCCCCACCCCTTGCCGGTTTGGTGTCAGAATCAACGCATCAAAATGGTCTTGACGCTACTTTGTCGCAAAGTAAACTGACTTAGCCGCTACTCAGCGTGCGCAACTATAAAGTAAATCGACTTTGCCGCTATTCCAACTGATTTTGCCACAAAGTAAACCGCCACCTTCATTATTAGACGATCATGGCTGAACATTCGAGAGAGAATACTGCACGCTATATGGCTGAACTTCAGAGAAAGTCACCCGAACGCCGCCGATTGTAATGTCTCTCTGTTTGGCTGTATCGAACCTTACGATATAGGGCTTTGGCTGTTCTTGGTTCCCGATTGTGATGGTGTTGTCAACATCAACATTGACGGCTGTATTTCGATTTTGGAACGGCTTGTATCTATCCATCACAGTCTCTGAAGAGTGCTTATTAACCTCTATGATTTCCAATATGAGAACGGTTTCTTCAATACCCGCGAGCTTCATCTCTGCGAATCCCTTGTCGGTTTTCCCGCCCCAAATGTCTCTTCCCCCAAAGGCGTTAGGTAGGTCGCCAGTCTTATTCAGACGGAAGACCGTCCCACCAATTCCTGTGGTGAGAACAGATTCCATTGGCTGTTCGAGATTGTGATGGCTCCGAATCGTGCCACACCCAGACATCGATAAGTTCACAATGATTAGAGCAAACATAACCAGAGTATTTGCTTTCATATTTTTCTCCTTCGTCTAACAATGTTTATACAGTCTGTATAAAACAGGAAGCACAAACTATTTCTACAAGTACAATAAGTTCCCATTGCTTCTTTCCATTTTTTAATACCCTTCTTTTACAACACCACCATCACCGTATTACTGGCCTAGCCCTTCGCCTACCTTATTTACCGCTATAATGCGATATTCAAGCTCTGTTCTTTCCGGCTGATCGACCAGTGTCCCTTCCCTTCTCTGGCAGCTTCGAGCAGATGCACCCATTATTTCTTTGCTTCTTTTTTCTTTGTTATGTTCAAGATGTTCCATCGCTATTGATACCTACAATCGTTCCGTCTCCCTCCCAATCCCATTTATCCTTCGCCATTTTTAAAAAATTATCTCTTTTTTGTGTTTCGTCCGGATTTCGTAAGCTGCACAAGTAGCCAACAAAATGTCGTTCTACAGCTGCGGTGAACCTTCTTGGATCAATTATAACAGATTCTATGGTTCCTTCTTTATCAATGGTGCCATCCTTTTTTCTAGGTAGTGTAACCAACATATCACCATGATTAAGCTCCGATATACACACACGGCGTCTCACCATAGTATCGTGAAATAATCCACATCTGCCATCTTCATACAATACGTCAGAGACTTTTTCCGATAACTCCTTGCTCATTCCTGATGAATTAAAGACATCTACAAAAGCCTCTTTAAAAAATATTTTCGATTTCCCTCTACTATCTTCTCCCGTTACATAACTCCAGATACCTTCAAAGTAAGAGAGTAGAAGTGAAAGTGCACAAAAATAATCATCTCTCTCCTTTAAGAGTTTTTTTGCAGGCTCGAATAGCCAATACAGCATTCGATCTTTAAATACATCGACGACATCATCAAATGTTGGATCATCGAGTTTATCGGTTTCAAAATTAGGGCTTAGAAATACTTTCATTTGTTTTAATTAAGCGTAACTTCTATATGGTTTCCAGATAAACCCACATTCGGGTTTTGCTTCCAGATAGCACGCCGCATCTCTGCATGAAAACCTCATTTATCGCCTAACTCCATTAAAATCAACGAATTATACGCCTTCCCCTCCTTCGCGGGGACGAGTTTTTCCGTTTAATCTATCACATATCACACTTTATCCGCCTAATATAACGCTTAATCCGCGACAAATCACCCTTAATCTATGGCAGATCACCCTTAATCTATGGCAGATCACCCTTAATCCCTGACAGATCACCTGTTATCCGTTACCCCTAACGCCTCACCAGAGACGGTTCACCCGTTATCTGCCATAGGTCACGCTCTCTCTGCCACAGAGATATTATCCACAGATTGCGCCGATTTTCGCAGATTAAAATTGTTAAAACTCAAATATTTCTTTTTCTTAAATCAGCGTTAATCTGCGGATGATTATTTCTATTTTTATCCACAGATTGCGCCGATTTTCACAGATCAAAAACGAGTCTTTTATATTGCAGGCTTCGGGTGCCGAAGTTGATTAATAAACCACGATGCAAGCCTGATGCTTTAAGGTAATTGATAATCTGCGCTTCCTCGTTGCCGGAAATCTTCCCGAGAGCCTTTAATTCCACAATCACTTCGCCGAAACAGAGAAAATCCGCATGGTATTCGGCAATTACCTCGCCGCCGTAATAGACCGGCAGTCGCTTCTCCCTTTCATAGTTAATTTTCTGCTTTTGAAATTCTTTCTCTAACGCGGCTTGATAAATAGCTTCCAGAAAACCATGACCTAATTCGCAATGTACCGCCATTGCAGCACCAATAATTGTATAAGTCTGCGGATCCTTCTCGCTTAAATCTGCGTCCATCTGCGTAATCTGCGGATTATTATTGTTCCCTTGCGTCATCTGCGGATCCTTCCCTCTTAAATCTGCGTCCATCTGTGTAATCTGCGGATTATTATTGTTCCCTTGCGTCATCTGCGGTTCCATATCTTTTTTGAGTCTTAGTTTCTTCGTAGCAAAAACTCACTAGTGCCTTCTTCTATTTTCAAGAATAGTCTTGGGAGGATAGGCAAAGTCACGCCAGAGCTGCTCTGCCTTGTCAGAAGTGAGTTCACCGTCATAAGCGCATATCCGGTATTTCAGAACATAATCTTTTTTCGGTTCCAGTACCCATGATTTTTGCTTTATGGGACAAAAATTAAAAAACAAGTCATTAAAGCCCGGTCCCCAGATTCTTATCGGTTCGGGATGTTCACGGTTATGCGGATTGCTCATGAAAAGCACACCAGCCGGCCCTTTATCCGTCGGGCCGAAAACACTGCACCAGCGGGCACGCGTACCGTCCCCGTCTTTGCCGGTCTTACCTTCGCTGGTCAGATAATCGCCTTTTTCCCAACCCTCCCTGGCCCGAAAACCAAGGCCGCCGTATCGGTACTGATCCAGCGTAATTGGGCTGGAGCTGGCGCAGTTTTGTGTCGTAGTAAAATCCCACAGCCATCGGCCCTTATCCCCACCGCCTGCGTTCCAGACCCTAACGTCCAGTTCTTCGTTAATCGCGACTTTTTCACCTTGCGGTCCTTTGAGTTCCACATGTTCCTGGATCGCACGGAACCCGCCGAACACCGCTCCTTCGGTCGTCGAGACAAATCTTACAAACCGCACCGTACCCTGCTCTTCTCCCAGGTTCCAGAAATCGACCACCCGCCCTTCGAATTCCGTCTTGGTCCATGGGTTCCACAATCCTATATGATGGATATGGTCTGGCGGATGGATACGGCTGAGCACTTGCCCATTTGGCGACCACAGCGGATGGATGAATCCACTCCGGGCATAGAGTGGACTTGCTCCTTCTGGCGGCTGAACAATTCCATTATTGTATCTTAGAATACTATCATCTCCGATTTGCACTTCCAGAAACGTGTCATTCTTCGTTATCTCGACGCCTGACGCCTTAGCCGCCGGCCCCTCCGCGAGTTCGTAGATACGTTTACCGCCAGCCGGGGTCACACCGGACAAAATCCACCACAGTCGCGGCGAATAACCTGCTTCGATTTGGCATGGTACTGCCAGACGTTCGGAACCCTTAATTTCTTCCAACCGCAGCTCGCGATCCAGTGGTATGGCCACCTCATCAAGACCAACAGATACAGGAGTATCGATGCGGATATACTCTCCAGTTTCCACTGTAATTCTTGCTGGAAGTGCACCAAAACCGATAGATTGCGCTGCTAAAACCACCCAGAACATGGAGAAAACCATTGAAAAAATCACCAAATTTCTTCGTTTTTTGAACTTTTTTTGCTTTTTTCCCAATGTGTCAACCCAACTTATCATTGCGATAACTCCCTGAAAGACAAACAATAACTACCTTACAAAAAAAACAATAATCCCCTCAAGGAAAAACAATAACTCCCTGAAGGATAAACACTTAGGCCAGGCCGCCTGTGGTCAAATACCCCCTAAATCTTCATCGTTATCGTTATCGTTTTCGTTCTCGTTATCGTCATTATTAAACAGACGACGATCAATCTTATCCAGAAACCCTTCCAGCTTACGCGATCGCACCGGATGCTGTAGTTTACGAATCGCCTTGGCTTCCACCTGCCGAACGCGCTCACGGGTCACCTTAAAGATTCGGCCAACCTCTTCCAGGGTGTACGTATAACCGTCGCCTATTCCGTAACGCAGCTTGATAATTTCACGTTCCCGGTAGGTCAGCGTCTTTAGAACTCCGTCTATTTTATCCTTGAGCATTTCGTGAGTCGCCACGCTCACCGGTGATTCTGCCCCGTCGTCTTCAATGAAATCACCGAAGTAACTGTCCTCGCTTTCGCCCACCGGACGATCCAGACTGATCGGATGCCGTGATATCTTCATCACCCGCCGCACCTCATTGGCCGACAGATTAGCCGACTCGGCGATTTCTTCGATACTCGGCTCAACTCCCATCTCCTGCTGAAGTTTCTTGCTGATATTGCGCAATCGACTCATCGTCTCGATCATGTGCACCGGTATCCGAATCGTCCTGGCATGGTCGGCGATCGAACGTGTAATCGCCTGACGAATCCACCATGTCGCATACGTACTGAACTTGTAACCGCGGCGATATTCGTATTTGTCCACAGCTCGCATCAGTCCCGTATTGCCTTCCTGGATGATATCCAGAAAACTCAAACCACGATTACGATATTTTTTCGCAATGGAAACCACCAGCCGCAAATTACCACCACTCAGCTTACGCTTAGCGATTTCATACTCATGGAAAATCCTGCGAATCGTTTGGCAGCGAGCTTGTAGCTGCTGACGGTCTTCCTTTACCAACTCTTTGAGGCCACTGAGCTCTTCTTCAACTACCATAATATCTTCTTCGTTCAGATTCTCACTTTCCGGATTTGCCCGCAGGCTTTCCAGGTCAACCATTTTATGCAGAATATTTTCCAGCTTATTCATCATCGGCTGGATCCGGCTGGTACGAAGCGCCAACTCCTCCAACAAAATTGCCGCGCGCCGGCGTCTCCGACGTATTTCCAATTCGATCACTTTTCGGTTTTCCGCATCATGATTGTTTTCCACCAGAGTGTGCCAGTTTTTTTGATTCGTTTCTATTATGCTGCGTATCGTTTGCAGATTGTATGGGATACGCTTGGTTACCGACGATTTCGCCGATGGGTTCGCCGTCGAGATACGCATCGTTCGATCGAAAGGTAAAGCTCCACGTTCCACCAGTTCCAGCATCGAAACCGCTGTATTCATGGAATAGGCGTTTTCCAGCACTTTGCGGCGAAACGCCATTCGCATCATCTCGATCTTCCGTGCCAGCGAAATTTCCTGTTCTCTGGTCAGCAGCGGTATCTCACCCATTTGCGTCAGATACATGCGGACCGGATCGTCGATCCGACGCTCTTCCACCGCAAATTCTTCTTCGTCGCCATCTTCTGCCGTTTCTTTATTTTTCCGATCTTCCCGTTTTTTAAGATCGATCTCATCGATCAACTCCACCCCCATATCCTCCAGCGTCATCAGCAGGCTGTCCAGCCGGTCCGGTGTCAGATTGTCGTCCGGAAGCCCGTCGTTCATTTCTTCATAGGTCAAATATCCCCGCGCTCTGCCTTTCTCGATCATGGATTTCAAACTATCACTACCAAAATTATCGATCGTTATCTTCTTCACTAAATTCAAACTCCAGAAACTTTTCGTTTATTCCATTCAAAACCAAACCCTGGCCCATACCAGGCGTTTACCAATCTATCCAAAACCTTTTTAACTCCCAAACAACGCATTTGATTGACGCGGATCCGATTGATGTTTCGACCGCTTCTGATGCTTTGCCTGAATTTCCAACAGCAGTGCCGTTTCTGCATCCTTACCGTATTTTTCTTCTGCGTGAGAGACCATTCTGTGTAGTTCCTGTTGGGACTGCTCCGTCTCTAAACGTCGCAGGCTTTCCAGTGTTCTTTTCATCGCAACTTCGAAATTTTCCCGCCGCGATCCGTTTTCGGCCATATCTGTTATTTTATTGCACAGCTCGGTACTTTCGCACCCGGCCAGTATTGCCGCCAGTGGCCCGTTGCCGCCACTGCCAAAGTAATCCCAAAGCCGCTGCGCTATCTGTTTTAGAACCGGATCGCTAAACTCGTCCGGCCCTATCTCTTCCCTGGCTTGCTCGAACAAATCTCCACGATTCAGCAGCACCTCCAGAATTTCCTGTTCTACAGCTTCACGCTGAGAACGAACCGAACGATTCTCCAAAGGGATCGCCCCCGAATGCCTTTGTCCCGACACACTCGCTTTCATCCGTCGCAAGTGGTCGTTCACCTTGCGATGTGCCTGATCGTTTGTCATTCCTACCAGCTTAGCCACCCGGTTAAGCAGATACCCACGGCTGATATTGTCTATGTTCTCCTGTGCCAACAACTGTGCCGTCATCATCAAATACTCATCCACTGCCCGCTTATGGCCGCCAACCGTATTTGTCTGCGCCAATTGACGTTCCATATTCTGCCATTTATATTCTAGAGATTCGGTCGCATCGGAAACGAGTTTCTCGAACGATTCTTTACCGCGATCACCTTGTTCCAACAGAAAATCACACGGATCCTTACCCTCCGGCAAACTCACCAGTTTCACCTCAACCTGCTGGGCGAAAAACACTTCAACTGCCCGATCGGCCGCCTTTTCCCCTGCCGCGTCCGAGTCAAACACCACTACAATCGTATCGGCATAACGGGAAAGAATCTCGGCGTGTTCCCGCGTCAGGGCTGTGCCAAGCGTCGCTACCACATTGGCCAGACCAAACTGGTGGGCCACAATACAGTCGGTATAACCTTCGACCAGCACCGCTGTCCGCTTTTTGATGATACTGTCTTTGGCCGCATGCAGCCCATAGAGTGCCCGGCTCTTGTTAAACAGCACACTTTCAGGGCTGTTGATATACTTCGCCGGGTCATCCCCCAGCGTTCTGCCCCCAAAACCGATCACCCGCCCCAACGCGTCAGTCACCGGGAATATAAGTCTCTCGCGGAACCGGTCGTAATATCCACCTTGTTCTTTCTCTACCAGCAGACCCAACCTGGCCAGCTCCGCTGCCGGTTTTCCCGCCTTCTGGGCCGCCTTTAACAGATTATCCCAGCTATTTGGCGCCCAGCCCAGCCCAAATCTTTTTGCCACATCCGCCCTAATAAAGCGGTTTTCCACGTATTCACGGGCTACTCGGCCCAGTTCGTCCTGGTCGTATTGATCCCGGAAAAACTTTGCTGCCCAGCGGTTCAAATTCTCCAATTCATTACGATCCATTCCCTCATGGGCCTGTACCTGTTTTTCAGGCAGTTTCACGCCGGCCCGCTGGGCCAAAAACCAAACCGACTCAGGAAACGTCATTTGTTCACGGCGCATAATGAACTGGATCGCATTTCCTCCTGCCCCGCACGCAAAACACTTAAATATCTGTTTGCCGGGATTAACGTTCAGAGATGGCTTACTGTCGTTGTGGAACGGACACAACCCAACCATCTCCTTACCCCGACGCTGCAAAGATACATAATTGCCTATAACTTCAACTATATTAATCGCCTGCAGAACCTGCTGGATGTGGCTTTCATCAAAATAGGTCGATACATTACTTTTTGGCATGTTCAAATTTTTGTGCTTACTCGCTGGATCAAGAACCAAGTTTTCTCCGAAACTGGAAAAGTATACCCCAAAAACGCCGTTTTGTCAAACAAACAGGAAATTTTCACTCCTAACGGCCTATCCTTGCAATGCCTCCTGCGAAATATGGCTTGCTATCTTAAATTTATATGATCTTTCCCTATATTCCCCTTCTTCCCTATTTTAACATCAATCCGTAATCTTGTTGACTCAAATGCCGTAGTGCCATAGACTACCGTAAACCTAAGCTGAATCAGTAACGCATCTTAGAGTTTGGATCGGATGTGCTGAGAAAATTTTTTCCCGTGGAGCCCCCCTTTATGTCCATAATCCTGGCTGTCAATGACCTCGTGGAACATTCTTCCATTGAACACGCCGTTGGAATATACATCGGACTGCTGTTGTTGGCCTGCCTGGTTGGTATTGCCGCCAAGCTGATTTCGCACCTGCCCTATACCATTTTTCTCACAATTATTGGATTAGTAATCGGAATTTTCCATTTTGGCCCAAAAATCGAGGGAGCCTTGAGATCACCGACCGACCCAATCAGCGTCCTGGCCATGTTCCGCAAGGCCGATGCGCCTGAGGACCTGCGAGTGCTGGTCGAGGGTGAGTCCTTGTTCAACGATGCCACGGGCGTGGTTTTGTTCACCATCCTGCTGAGCGTCTCCACTATCATTACAAATTCTTTCGCTGATTCCGGTTGCGGCTCAGGGCCGTCTTTGCCAGAATAACCAACTGTTTGCTCACACTTTTGCATACATGCCCCAGCGAATAATTAAGCGGTCTTTGCTCAGCCAACTGAAAATCCCTGCATACAAAATCCGAGTAATCGTCACCAACAACTTTTATTCGGCTTAGGTCAGAGCAGCCAAACCCGACACGCTTAGCCGTTTGGATTATCGGCAATTCATCGGGGTTGAGATCTATCAGTTCACAGCAGATGGCCCCACACGCGACCGGGTCGGCACTGCCCACAAGAAAACCAAGTGGCTTGGGACTGCCGCTGATCGGCCCCATACCTTCCATGGCCACCACGCCATCGACAATGCTCAAAACGGGATTGAGCAGTTGGTATATCCCTATCAGCATTCGGCAGAAGTTGTCATGAGATTTGCCTTTGGCAAAATGCCAAAAGACTTTTTCCTTTCCGCACACCGCCCCGAACATATTTTTAACCGCGAAGGTGGCAACCAACTGCTGATGGGCCTTGAACTTCGGCAGATTAATAATCTTGTCCGCATCCAGCGCCACCCTGCTTATACCAATACTGGACCCGGCTATCTTATATCTCTTACTTTTGTTGAGCTGCTTGAAGGGCACACCCAACTTCTTTAATGGCTTTTCCAGTTCCAGATCGCTCACGCACTTAGCCATATTGCTCCACGCCGGCGAATCACCGACAAAGGGTCGCCCGCCGAAATCTTTTACAAGTTTCGCCACCGCCAATATAACCGCGGGATCCGTTACCGCCGCCTGATCGCGCGGGCAGGATACAATAAAATTCGGCTTGAGCAGCACCGTATCGCCCTTGCTGATAAAACGCTCAAGACCGCCCAGCAGCGAAAACTGTCTTTCGACTGCTTCTGTGATTTTATCAGATTGATAATCGTCGCACCGCGTCACGGCAACTGTCGAACACGTCTTGTTTGGCTCGGGCGATATAATCATTTACATCCCTGCATGAACACTTTAGGGAACCTCTAAAAATTCATTTTTACTACGAACGGCTGCAATTTCCGTCAGCATCGTTATCGGCCAAAAATCGTCCTCAACGTAGTTACAACTACGCCTGCG
>Ga0315290_10000292_pt1 | contig 31289 bp, 23 predicted proteins | sample YL17G12_0_MG_FD_203627 | JGI IMG/M metagenome (GOLD analysis project Ga0315290, IMG submission 203627) | Sediment microbial communities from Yellowstone Lake, YNP, Wyoming, USA - YL17G12_0 | ecosystem: Environmental > Aquatic > Freshwater > Lake > Sediment | place: USA: Wyoming | collected... | reverse complement strand
TTTTTCTTACCAGGGGCAGGAATGGGACATGGGGAATTCTGCGTAGCTCCCTTCTGCCGGTAGAGTCAAAAATTACAAGATCACCGGCCATGCAAAGCAAAAGCTCAAAAAAGTCAGGATAACTGGAACACACGCGTTTGGCGCCGCGGGCCAGAGAATCATCCATCCTGCCGAACTGATAGTGCTCGAATTCGTTGTGTGTAATCCGCCATTTTGAATTCACCCGCGTCCATATCCACATGACCAGATAAAGAACCGAAAGCACAATACTTATCATAGCTCCCAGGTTCCTCGAATAAGAAGGGTCGAGGTTGGCAAAGAAATCATAGATATCAGAAAATATTCTGATTCTTTTTGCGTCCCGAAGCCATATAACCAGAAACCAGATGCAGCCTATCAGCGCCAGCCAAAAAAAAGTGTAGTTACGGTTCAGATCAAAGCCCACCGTCACCATAACCACCAGCAGTGTTATAGCCCAAATCCACGCCAGCGTTTCTGTATCGACCATGCTGTTATAGTCAAGAGTCCACAAAACAAAACCCATAAGTATAAGAGGCCAGCAAAACAAAAACTTTGGATATGTATAGAAAACTACTTCGTGTTTTGCTTTTTGCCGCTGTTTGTCGGTTCGATTGGTCATAGCAGATTCTCCTGAGCAATGTGCTTAGTATGCCCAATGGGCATTAACCATAATTATTCGGACTGAACCTTGTCGGATGAACCGCTTTTTGAGTCAGGCTCGTCCGGCGGATCGACCAGACTGACCAGTATGACTATTCTCCGACAATTTGAGTCTTCAGGATGCGAACTCGATCAGGGCTTTGATCACACCATCGCTGTACTGAGCCACCATATCGAAGGCTTTTTGGGTCTGCTCGGGCGTAAACTTATGAGTTATCATAAAGTCAACATCAAGCTTCCCGGCAGCGATCATCTCAATCGCCTCTTGAACACAATTCCTTTGTCTTCTTACATTTATAACAGTAATTTCCTTGCGGCGGAGCCTGTCGATAACAAATGAAATCCGCTCATCCCGTGGAATGCCGATCAGCATCAGTTTGCCTCCGGGTTTGAGCAACTCTACCGCCTGGTCGATGGTTTCCTGCTGACCGGCACACTCAAAAACCGCATCCATTCCTCGTGATTGCTGTTGGTTGATAGCTTCAACAACATTCTGACGGTCGGGATTACCTGCCCAGGTACATTGAGCCTTACACGCAGCCTCGACCCTGGCGTCAATCTTGTCAGTCACGTAAATCTCGTTAACTCCTTCACTATAAGCAGTTACAAGCACACTTAGCCCTATGGGACCCGCCCCGAGAATCGCGATAGCAGCCTTGGGTGGCAACTGGGCTTGCCTAACCGCATATACACCGATCGATAGCGGTTCGCATAAAACGGCCTGATCGAGTGTGATCTTACTTTCGAGCCGATAGAGGCTGGTTTGGTCCATGACGATATATTCACACAGACAGCCCTCGGCCTGATCAGGACAACCTAAGAATCTGAGGTTACGACAGGTGTTTTCCCGGCCCGCCAGGCACTGATCGCAACGATGACATACCATCGCGGGGTCAACGGCAACCTGATCGCCGACCTTAACACGTTTAACACAACTGCCTATATCAACTACAGTTGCGGCGCATTCATGGCCGAGTTTGAATGGAAACTCGACAACCTGATCGCCGATTCGGCCCGTTTCCCAGTAGTGCACATCGGAACCGCACACGCCCACCTTCTCGATCTTCAGCAGAACATCGGTTTCGCCGGCAATAGCGGGATGGGGAACATTCTGCAGTTCCATTTTTCTGATATCTGTCAAAACAATAGCTTGCATTTTATGCTGCTCCAGCAGGAGTTTATATAGTGTGCTCTTAGCACCGAACATACCGTAACATATTATCATTTAAGTAATTATGATCGGCTTGGTGGGCCGATCCCACTTGTAATAAGTATATTCAACTGCGAACAACAATCAAGAAACTTCTAGTACACTTAATGTCACCCTCGCGCAGGCGCTTTTGACGAAGAAACTATTTTTTTGTTTTGACAACGCCCCGGATATCTCGGTAAACTTACAGTCAGTCGTAGTTTTTTGTCAATCTTTCTAACTAACTAGAGGAGTCTGAACCATGAGATATTTAACATTGTTTATTGTTGGTATGGGATTGTTGGTTGCCTGTGGATGCCAAAACAAGGAATTGTTGCAGTGCCAGGACCAGTTGACGAAGGTTCAACAGGAAAGGGCCAATGAAAAGGAAGCGTCTGAGAGTCTATTCGAGAGTATCTTGACCAAAAGCAAAGAAGATATGGACAAGATAAAGAACCTGGAAGCCAAAGTGACAGATTTAGAGGCAGAAAAAACCGAATTGGAAGGGTTGCTAAAAGAAACCCGGACCAAGATGGACAAAGTTTCGACAAACCTTATTCAGGAAAATGTACAACTGAAAAATGAGATTGAAAAGCTCACAAAAGAGCTGGCAGCGACAAAGAAGATATTTGAAAATTCCAGTAAAATAGCACTAGGACTGGAAGAGGAGAACAAAAAACTGCAAGCCAGGATTAGCGAGCTTGAAAAAGAAAAACAGGCGCCAACCGCCACCGAAACACCATCTGAAAACAAATAAAACACTCAGTTTGGGTTTTATGCTCATAACGATTGAGTTTCCCTGTTTTTTTTATTATGTATTTACTTATCCTGAAAGCCGTTACCGTTGGCCCTGCCAGGAATTATCATACCCATTGGGTAAACTTTCCAACTGGGATTGGTTAGCCAATCCCAGTTGGAAGTTGGCATCGAATTTCAGTCGGGACTCAATGGCTGATTTGCGCGAGATTCTTCCGGCAAGGGCGATTTTTCGGGTCATTTTTGATATAATCAAGTAGCTTAATAATATGTCCGATACCCACCGTATAGGCATGACCCATGTTTTGTCTTACAATTGTTTTTTCGGCAAGCGTAAAGCGTAACATGTTGCGGTATAAGTGGTTACGGTAAACGGCGATTTTGGCACGGTTTTCTATTGCAGAGGAAGGCGAGAGGATATGAGGAGGATTGTGTGTTTATTTGTGTTTTTTGCCGGCCTGACATATCTGGTTCGTGGGGCCGATGCGGATATGTGGCAGGTCCACCAAGGTCAAGACACTATTCAACAGACGATAGAGGTTGCCGCCGATGGCGACGTAATCATTGTCAATCCAGGCACTTATAGCGAAAATATCAATTTCCTTGGCAAAGAAATTACCCTCATCTCTACCAATCCGGACGATCCTAATATCGTTCAAGCTACCGTAATTGATGGCAGCCTTACCGGAGACCCCAATAATGGCTCTGTTGTGACATTTAACAGTGGTGAGAATAATTCTTCTGTATTGACAGGATTCACCATCACCGGAGGTATTGGCACTTGGCTGGTGATTGCCTGGGAGCTTCATGAGCCTTATTGGAACCTTTGTGGCGGCGGGGTGGTTTGCTATAATATGTCACAGCCCACCATCTCCAGGAATATTATCCGGGACAATACTGCCGGCGAAGGTGGCGGGGTGTATGTCTATGGTGATCCGGTAAATATAAACGCCCCCAGTAACCCGCCCGTCCACATAACCCCCGTTATTGCGGATAACACTTTTTTGAATAATTCCGCCATAAAAGTTCACGGATATCCCCCTCCAGACAACGATTATCCTGCCGCCGAGCATGGCGACGGCGGTGCGATCGTATGTTTTCAGGGTGTTGATGCTGCTATTACCGGCAATACTATCCAGAATAATCATGCCGACTTTTACGGCGGCGGGTTGCACCTGCGTCAGTGGAGCAATGGCGAAATATCAAACAATCAGATAATCAGCAATGATTCTGCGCTTGGCGCAGGTGTGCATATAACATACATGTCCAGCCCAACCATCCGAAGAAACACTATCCAAGGCAACTCAGCCGGCAACTTCGGAGGTGGCGGTATATTTGTATATTACAATTCAAACCCACTAATTGAACGCAATCGTGTGCGAGCAAATTCTTCCCTGACAGGAGCAGGAATTTCCATTAATTATGGTAGTGCCGGAATAGTCCGAAATAATCTGATCGATCAAAATTTATTAGGCTCAGCGATTCAACTTGCCGGATCTTCACCGTGGATTAATCATAATACGATTGTTTACAATGTGGCTAAAAAAGGCACGTCAAGATACGCAGGTATCGAGTTTATTGGCAATTCTTTTCCTTTAGTGGAAAATAACATTATTGCTTTTACCAGTTCCGGATATGGTTTGTATGTAAGTGGGAATTCTATTCCTGTCATGCGTTATAACAACCTTTGGGAAAATGAATTGGGCCATTACGGACCCGGGTTAACGGACCAAACCGGAACAGCGGGAAATATTTCTGTCGATCCCGATTTGATTTGCGATGCGGACAAATGTTTACGATTACATTATCTGTCACCTTGCGTAAATACCGGCGATCCCAATTATACATCAGGTGGAACGGTGGATTTTGACGGTGATCCGCGTGTCGTGCTCAGCCGCACAGATATTGGTGCGGATGAAGTCTTACCCGTGTGGAATATCACTTCCGGGCAACAATATCTGACGATTCAAGCGGGGATTGACCAGGCCGATACCGGCGACATTTTGCTGGTTCTGCCCGGTCGATACGCGGAAACCATAAACTTTAATGGCCGGGTCATTACCTTGCAATCCACTATGCCGTCAGACTGGGCAACGATAAGCCAGACGATAATCGATGCGGAAGGTTCGGACAACCCGGTGGTGAGCTTTTCCGGAACGGAAGACCCTAATTGTCAATTAAATGGCTTTACCATTACCGGCGCGAGTCACAATGGCAATGGTGGCGGTGTATATGGGCAAGGAACACAAGCGTCTATTACCAACTGCATAATCACGAATAATTACGCTTCCAATGGGGCGGGTATATATGATTTTGATGGCTTTATTTATAAATGCCAAATCCTCACTAACAACGCCCAGTTTGATGGTGGTGGGATTGGTTTGGGTGATGGAGCGATTTTCAGTTGCGTCATTGCCCACAACCAGGCTGACCAGGGAGGGGGTTTGCACGCATATACCGGCGACATCGTGAACAATACCATAGTCGATAATACTGCTGTTAGTAGTGGTGGAGGGGCGCAGGATTGTGTCGGGAATATAACTAATTGTATTTTCTGGGGTAATTCGGCGCCGGATGGTTCTGACTTAAAAAACTGTTATACGCCCCAATACTCCTGTGTGCAGCAAGGCACTGGCGGCAATGGCAGTATCGATGATGATCCGTTTTTTGTGGACCCCGATCATGGAGATTATCATCTTACCCTTTTTTCGCCCTGTGTCGATTTAGGCAATAACAGTGCCGTCCCAGCTGCCGCGGCAACCGACCTCGACGACCAGCAGCGAATATTCGCCTTGGACCCGGGCAAGCCACCCGTCGTGGACATGGGAGCCGACGAGGTAGTCACCAATCCTGTGGATGTAAACATGGATGCCTGGGTGGATATTTACGAGATGACCTTATTGGCCCAGCAGTGGCTTACGCAGGGCGAAAATCTCCTCGCCGACTTTTTCCCCGACGACATGGTCGATATGAAGGATTTTTCAGCCCTGGCAAGTCAATGGCTCTGGCAGGGCTATTGGTATAAACCGCCTGCCGGCGCATTGGAATTCGATCATGATTCGGATGGTTATGTTTGGATTCATACTCCCGAAGGAAACATCTTAAACAATGTTTACACCTTTACCTATACCGCATGGATATACCCATTAAGTTTTTCTTCCGGCAATGCCCGGATAATCGGCAAAAATGAAAGGGCCCTCATGATATCCTATGGCGGTACACTTGTTGGTTATTCCAATGGTTTTTATACGGCTCTTAGCCATTCCCAACCATGCACGTTAGAGACAAATAAATGGTACTTCGTGGCCATGACCCGTGATATTTCCGGTGATAATAAGATACGCCTTTATGTAGATGGTGATGAGGCTATTTACCAAACTCAATTAGTTTCGACCCAAATGACCCATCCTCACCCGGACTGGCGAGCTGAAGGCCAGTGGGATCTTATGATCGGCTCGCAAGCATGGACCCCAGGGAATGATATACCTGACGCGATTATCGATGAAGTGGCCATATTTGATCGCGTCTTAAGCATAGATGATATAAAATACCTTTATAACATTGGTTATGGACGATCTGTACCGTTATCGATGTATCCGATAGGACTGTGGCATCTTGACGAGGGTTCCAATTCTACCGCAATAGACAGTTCCGGCTACGGCAACCACGGAGCTTTGATAGGCACCCAGCCCCCTCAATGGGGCACTGGAAAGTTCTAGCGGCCTTGTCTCTATCCCCCCTGTTTTGGTGGTTGACGAACCGATTTAAGGATATTACACTGCCGGTTTAGGATGATGGTGTTTCAAAGTAAAATTCAATGGAGTCTCTCTTATGAACGCATTCAAATTACTTATTGTAGCAATTGGGATGTTGGTTTTGATTGGCTGTCAGACCACAGGTGAGCTTGACGATTGCCTCAGCAAAAACCAGGAATTAACCAGCCAAATCGAAAAACTTCAGCTTGATTTGCAGGCTAAAGACGTGGAGCGCCAAGAGATGTTAGGGTTCATCAGCAGCTTACTGAAAACCATCGAAGAGGCAAAGTTAAACCCTTCCGATAGTCTTAAAGGTTCCAAATAGGGCAATTAGTCAGGACGCGGTTAAAAAGATTTCTGGCACTCACAGAGAACAGAGAAATCTGCCATCTGGCTTCCCTTCTGACCTCTGACATCCGAGACAGGTGGTTCTACAAAAAAAGCGAGGCAAGTCATTACAACTTACCTCGCTTATCTTTTTGTCAGTTTGCCTTAATTAAAAGACAAACCAAACTCTTGGTCATCAAACCAATTAGGCACGACGACGACGAAGCAGAGCCAAGCCACCAAGGCCAAGCAGACTCATGGTCATCGGTTCAGGAATCTGATGAACGATGATGCTGTCCATCACTGTTCCATCTTGAATGATTTTTTCTGAGCCAATCACAACGCCAGAGGCATTATATAGCAACTTTGATATACCATAAGGTGCAACCAGCTCGACTACTACGTCAGTAGCCTCCAAGCAATGCAAGTCCAGGCCATCCATTAATACGGGATAACTGTTTGCTTCTACGGCAGGAATGTAGCCACCAAACCAAGGCCCTTCTTTCGTGGCGTTATTGGTCGAATTCCAGGTAAGGCTACCACCAGAGAGCATGTATTCCGTGGCAGTATTCTTGACCGTCGAATACGTGATCCCCGTCGCAGCGTTGTCTTCCAGTACCCAAGTACCCATCAAAAACGTCTTCATAGTCGCAAGCGGGAAAACAACCTCAGCACCGTTCAGAGCGGCTTGATTACTGTTCAACCTTATGGCAAAGTCACCGCCATTGAACACAGTACCTGGAGTTATATGGATGTCCAGTGTAATATGCTGAGATGGCTCTATTTCTATCACATCCGGCGCCGGCAGTCCATCAACACTTAGAATGAAACCAGCCTGCACCATCGAGGCCATGCCTAAAACTAACAAAAGTGCTAACAACTTCTTCATAACAATTTCTCCTTTGTTTCTACAATTAATTTCCTGCTGCCTTCGAAAAAAACCTCCACACAAGGACATCTTTCTACAACAGGCAGCAACACAACACAAAATTCACACAAAAAACTTTTTCTTTATTGCCAAAGGCAATTATGGACAAGGAACGGGACATGTCGGAGATCCCTGGAAGGCCGTAAACAAGGCCATTACATCACCAGAGAACGTCAGTAATCCATCCATGTTCCAGTCGCTACGTCCCGTGAGGGACAAAGGTGATCCCGGATTCTGGAAGTCACCATACGCCATCATCACGTCACCGGCAAAGGTGACAAGGCAGTCGCCATTGACATCACCTTTTCGCCAGCAAGCTCCGCACCAGTTGGCGGGCTTACCCCAGGCTTTCCACGCTGCAATTTGTGCCGGAGTACCGCCAATGGGACAATCAGGCACTGGGTTTGGCACCACGATCGAGTTGTCGCCGGGCGTACCATTGCCGTCCAGATCGAAAACGATATCGACGGGACTGCCAACGGCGCCGCCACGAAGCGTATCGGCCGCCGCAGTAACAGTGGCGGGAAGCCCAGTAAGCACTATGGTGCACAGTTTCTCAGGGGCTCCCGCACTTCCGGCAGGAACTCCACCCTGCGCGCCACTTTCATCAACCATGCCTACGCAGATCGAAAAATCGGAAACATTGCCAACCGGTACGCCGGGGCCATCAACTTTGGCCAAAGGTCCGCCGTCACCCAGATTGTAAGTTCCCTCAGCGGTAACAACATCGTAGGCATAATCCAGGCAAACGTTCCAGTTCACACCGGCGGTTGTGCCTGCGGCATTGGTAGTGGCAGCGCCGGAATTAAGCGTCAAAGCCACGCCGCGTAAAGCCGCGGTACCAGGGGTGACGTAGTACTTAAGCGTCAGCTTCCCCGGTACAGACGTATCACCAACAATCGTGACAGTCGTCGCTAAAACAGGAGCGGTCATTACTAAAACCGCTATCAAACACACTAAAGTCTTCATAAGAGTCTCCAATAAGTGAACAGATTAGTTAAATACTTCCTGTTCCATGATCAAATTCTGACTGCTTGTTGTTAACTTCGCCTCAAACCCATTAAGCAACAGGGCTTAGTCAAAACCGATCATAACAAAAAACCTCTAATCTCTACTTTCTATCCCGTCTTCACCTTCCTTTCTCGCCTCTTAGCCAGAACTCCTAAGATCAGACCCGTTTTCGTCCGCGGGAAATCCCGCAAATGAAAACCACGTATCCAAAAAAAGTGTGTGTCAAAGTGAACTACAAGAACTCCTTTACATCCCTATCATAGTTGAATCATATAACCCGTGTCAACCCTTTTTTTTGAAATTTTGCAAAAAAAACACTTTCCCTTAAAAAAAAGGTAAAAAATCGGCTCTTTCTCCAAAAAAGGGCATAATCTCCTCTCTCTTTCTCCACACACACGGCAAAAGTCTCTCACACCTTCACGCTCTCGCATCATTCCTTATTATTTTATGGCAAAAGACAAACCAAAAAAACAAAAAAACAAAAAAAATTTTATTATTGCGATAACGTCTTTTTTATAAAGGTGTTATGAATCTTATTCCGATGAGAAAGATCGCAGGCGTTTCGTTTTACGATCAGGTCTGTCGAAAAAAAACAACGCCAAAAATAAGGTTATAACCCATAACCAACTTGTAATTAAGCACTTATGTAAAATGATGCCTCGTGGCAACATCTGACTGTGAACTCAACACAACCAACAATAGCTTTTCACAGAGCCGACGCATCTGGTAATGCCGGCAGTGTTGCGGAAAACAAAAAAACCAATACCATCACATCGCAGGCGTGGGTCCATAGCCTAAAACCGGGCTTCCGCTTCCGCGGAAACGGCAGGTTACTCCATGCTGCGACTACTTTATCATAGTTCGGTAAACTAGATAAGGTGCTATAATCAGGATGAAATAAATATTTGCAGCCAAGATGAGGTGCCGGGAGGACCTTAAGCAGTATGTCTGGTTCAGCCGACAACATTATTTCGATAGAATACTCACCTGATTCGAATCGTAACTTGTTGCAATACTCGGTGTTACGTATTCGGGTAAAGGTTCGCCAGCGCCAATTGGGCCATAGCGGACCGTTTACGGTGGTTATACGGACGAACCTGAACCAGGCCGGCCGTATCCGCCGACAGGTGATCGACCTGGTTGAGAAGGGCCAGAGCTACTCGACGGATTATTATGATATACCAACCGGTTACGACGCCCAGGGGGACGAATATGGCGTGGATGTACTGCTCGGAGAAGTGGGCTACTTTGAGTTTAAGGTGCGTGTGGAGTCGGCTCAGCGGGATCGGCCCTGGGTGAAATGGGCCGACGGCGCCAACGTGGGCATTTCTGTAACTCCTTTAGAATACGGACGTAACAATTCAATTTATTGTGCGTTTATTCGGCAGTATGGATCTGACAAGGATCAGGCCGATCTGCACAATGAGCCCTTGGAGACGCGGATCATCACTCTGGAGGCCGAGGGTGCCTATGTGCTGCCGCCTGGAGGCAATTTCGAAACGTTCAAGGACTGCCTGCCTTTTATAATAGAACAATTAGGCATGAAGATCATCCATCTGCTGCCGATCAACCCGGTTCCAACCTCGTATGGGCGGATGGGAATGTACGGCAGTCCTTACGCGACCACGGACTATTTTGGGATCGACCATACTTATGGGACGTTCAGCCAATATAAGACCATTGAGGATCAGTTTATCGATCTGACCTCGACCATCCATGGATTAGGGGCAAAGGTGTTTCTCGATATGGTGATCAACCATACAGGTTGGGCCAGCAGTATCCTTTTTGCGCATCGACAGTGGATCAAAGTAGGACATGACCGAAAGATTATTTCACCCGGAGCGTGGGGTGTTGTCTGGGGCGACCTGGTAGAGTTGGACTACAGTCATCTGGATTTGTGGAAGTATATGGCTGATATGTTTTTGACCTGGTGCGGGCGGGGCATTGACGGATTTCGCCTGGATGCGGGGTATAAGGTGCCGTTGGGAGTGTGGCGATACATAATCTCCAGGGTTCGCCAGGAATTCCCCAACACTATGTTCCTATTGGAGGGATTGGGTGGCCCATGGCAGACAACCGAAACACTCCTTACGGAAGGACAGTCAACCTGGGCATACTCCGAACTGTTTCAAAATTATTCGCGACAGGAAATAGTGGACTATCTCGATTATGCTCAGCGGGTTTCCGGGGGCAAAGGAGTGATGGTCCACTATGCGGAGACGCACGATAACGATCGACTGGCCAAAAAGGGCAGAATTTATACGCTGATGCGATTGCATCTTTGCGCTTTCAGCTCGTTTTCGGGGGCGTGGGGCTTTACTAACGGCGTGGAATGGCTGGCTACCGAAAAGATCGACGTGCACCGTAATACAGCTCTCAACTGGGGCAGCAATGACAATCTGGTAAAAGAGATTACGAGGATTAATAAAATTTTGGCGGAGAACCCCGCTTTCTGGGAGCTGGACAATCTGGAGATATTTAATACGAACAATGATGAGGTGCTGGGGTTTGTCCGCAGCAATAAGGATCACAGTAATGTTGTAGCGTGCATGATCAACCTGAACACGCAGGAGAGCAAAAAAGCCAAATGGCCCTGGTGGCAAAGCCGATTCAACGAGGTGATCAAAACAGACAGCGTCGTGTGCAATCTACTCAACGACCAGATCGATGAATTGCCCCAGGATCGCATCAGCCAGAGTGTACTGGAACCTGGCGAATGTGTGGTTTATCGGTTAGAAAAAAAAGAACAGCCGATACGCCCGACGATACCGGCAATATTTGAGATCGGCTGCGAAGCAATATCGTTGATATATCAAATATTACTGAGCCGATTCAAACCGTACGAACTCGGCCGAATCGATCAGGAGAAGCTCTTACGCAAGGTGACCGATTACAGAAAGTTCATTGTGCTGGTCAATACGGTAAGTGTGGAATATCTGATTCAGCACGATCTCACCGAGGCATTGGCGAGAATAGAAGACGATATGGTGGAGCGATACTCGTCTGTATGGACGTTTCGGGAGAGCAGTAAGGAATTTATCATATCGGGCGACAAGTGGCTCGTGGTACACACGTTCGTTGCGTGTACGGCGTATCTGAAAACAGGGCGGGAGTCGCTTCGCGTCGAGTCAATTCCATGTCCGGATGGAGTGGGGCATTTGGCGTTTTTCCCACCTCGGGGCGACAACCAAAGAGCCGTGTTGAGTTTCAACTGGAAGATTGAGCGAAACAAAAAAGTGATACGACAGCTTCAGGAAGAGGAATATCCTGTTTTTTCGCTGCCTCCGGGCCGCGAGAAGCTGCGAGAACGAAAAATTTATCCGATCAAACTGGACAAAGAGCATCTCCATGCGGATGGTGCGACGGTACTCTTGACCAATGGGATAGGCGGCCTTTCTCAATGTCCGGCGCGTCCCGGCGTAATCAACAGTAAATATGATACCCTTTTCGCCGTGACGCCCGACAGCTCTCGGCCGGAGCATCGTCTCTCGCTTATCAAGACAACCAAAGAAACGATTCAGGTGGGGCAGAAATTTTTCGATCTGGATGAGAGCTTTCTCAACAGCTTTACTCGCTATCCGCAGCCGGTGTGGGAGTTCATCTACGATGATGGAGAATACTATCTTATAATCGAGCGATCTGTGGTTATGCCTTATGGGGAAAATAAACTTTTCGTTCGCTATAGGATAAAGGATGCCAGTAACGCCCTCACCTTGACGAGCAAATGTTACATAGAATGCCGTCGTGTGCACGATCAGATGAAAGCGGCCGAGAATAAAGAGTTACGGCTATGGATAGAGCGGTCATGCCAAACGACCTCTACATCGAACGGAGTGGTCTTTACGCCCTGGAAGGGAATGAGGCTCATGGTCACAGCCGAAAATGCGAACTTCATTGAACAGCCACACTGGATATATGGCTTGGATTGTCCGCAGGATGCCCAGTGGGGGCTGCAAGATAAAAGTGATGTCTTTGCGCCGGGCGTGTTTAATTTTGAACTGGTCAAAGGCGACACCGCCATAATCGCGATAGACCTTGCCCTCCAGGATTCCGCCGATCCCAGGCAGGATGAACAGGATGAACGCGATGAACAGCCCACTCGCAAAGACCTGCTCCTGCGATCCATCCGGACCGCTGAAACCTCACAGAATAAACGCGTTAAAAACCTACTCGCTCAACTGCCGGTAGAAAAAGCGCAAAAAGACCCCTTGGTGAAAATGCTCACTTATGCGATGGATCAGTTCCTGGTGCATCTCAATAATGAGTGGCAGATCATCGCGGGGTATCCGTGGCTGGGCGTGCGGGTGAGAGATTCGCTCCACTGCGTCAACGGACTGCTGGCAGTGGGAAGACAGGATGTGGCACGCGATGTCATTATGCAGGCCGCACGCACCGAATCGAACGGACTGCTGGCCGACTGGCTCGGACCGGCAACGGAACAGCGAACCAGCACCGAAGCCTCATTACGACTGTTCCTGGCCGGACAGAATTACGTCAAACATGTTTCCGCCGGCGATGATACGCCTTTCTGGGACAAGGACCTCGGAACAAAACGGTCTTTACGTGAGATATTGGCAAGCATCTATGAAAGTTTCCGACAGGGCAAAGGCAATGGACCGATGATAGACCAAAGTAGCGGTTTGCTTTACAGCCCATCCGGGTTCAGTTGGATGAATACCAGCTATCCGTGTGCGACACCGAGGGGCGGATTCCCGATCGAGATACAGGCTCTGTGGTTTCAGGTGTTAGCCGTGCTGGCAGAGGTTTGTCCGGCTTATGCCACCCAAGCGCAGCAACTGCGCAAGCAAATCGCGGAGAAATTCATCTCATTGTACTGGAATGAAAAACGTGGGTATCTGGCTGATGTCCTGATAGCACAGAAACATACAGTTGCCGAGAAGGCATTGGCTGACACTTCACTGCGTTTTAACCAGTTGGAAGCCATAAACGCCGGCCTGGTACCGCTGGACCAGGCCCGTCAGGTCATCGATCTAATTACAAGGCGGTTGTTGGTCCCGGCGGCCGTGCGATCGCTGTCGGAGGATCCCCTGGCCGTACCATTGAAGATTGTGGATGATCGAGGCATTCTGCTGGCCGATCCACGAATGCCGTATCAGGGTACGTGCAGCGGGAACGAGACCACTCGGCGGGTGGCATATCACAACGGTACGGCCTGGCTGAACGCATATCCCGGCTTTATCGAGGCAAGGGCATCTGTCTTCAGATTTACCGACTTGGCGGTAAGACAGGCACTGGCGTTTTTCGAGCCGATCAGAGCACATCTGGTGGAAAATGGTATCGGCACTATTTCGGAGATGAAAGACGGCAATTATCCCCACCATGCCAGGGGCTGCTACGGATACGCCCTGGGCGTAGCGGAGGCCCTGCGAGTTTACATGCTGCTGAAATATCAGCAACGCCCGATGCAACTCGCGAAGAAAGAATTTTCCACCACCGCGCAAACTCAGCAATAGAACAGGTGTTCCACTCCTAGCCCAAGTTACGCTACTAAAAATATGCCATTCTTATAGTGTTAACTTCGCATATAGACAATACACAAGAAAAAGTGCGACATGTAGAGCCGCGTAAGCGAAATCGCACTTTGTGAAAAGTGCGGGCTAATCGGTCGTGAGGGCTTCGTCACGCAGGGCCTGTGCCCGATCGAGGAGAGCGTCGGTATCCGTTGGGCTTGTGGGGGTCAACTGATAATGCCAATGGTGGCGGTCCACTAGGTGAAATGGCAGTAAGGTTTCAGAAAAGAAATCAAGGATCGGCCATTGATATACCGGCACCGTGGTCTTGCGGGATGTTTTGATGGTTTGAAATCCTTGTTTTCGCACGGCTAATTCGTATCGGCCGTACCATGTGAAAGGTACCGTTACCGGAGTGGCGCCTACTTCCTGGTCGTTGAGCCAAACAAGAGCGCCGGGCGGATCGGTTGACACCTTGATCAGCCGTTCGACACAGCCGGTCAGGGTCCAGCAGATCAAGAGCAAAGCAGTGAGTAATCTGTATTTCATACCTCGTCCGGCATCTGCTCAGAGGTTTCTTTTTTCTCAGCGGTCAGCGCCCGGTAGAGACACCAGCTCAAACCGCCGACGATGATAAGGAGCATTCCAGCTAAAATCAAATAAGCTTCAGTGGACAGCACCCCATCGTAATTTATTTTTGCAAGTATTTGCATGATAAGACCTTAGAAGGATATCAGCATCAATAAAATTTCCACAGCATCTCCAGGATTTTTCGTGTTTGGTCGCTGGTTTTACGACTGCTTAGCATAGAAATATTAAATTTACTTGTCAACCAGGAAAATCCCGCTAGAATGGCAGGGCCTGGGGATTTCAGAGATGGGGTCCAGTCGCGTGGGGCAGAGTCCTTCGCGGCATTGTTATTGTTGGGCTTAGAAACAGGATAAAATTTTGGAGGTTCAGAACGTGTCAGAATTAATTATCGATGAAAACTATGAGTCGAAGTTGTCACTGCGAGAAACCGAAAAGGCAATCAAATTTATTAAAGACTGTTTTCAGAATAATCTCGCCAAAGAACTGAATCTGCAAAGAGTGACGGCCCCACTATTCGTTGCCAGCGGTACGGGCGTAAATGACGATCTCAACGGTGTCGAGGCTAAGGCGTCGTTTACGGTAAAGGTTACGGGAACGGTTGGAGAATGTCTTTTTTCGCTGGCTAAGTGGAAAAGAATGGTGCTGGCTGACTATGGCTTTAAGCATGGTGAAGGATTATATACCGATATGAACGCGATTCGTCCCGATGAGGAGTCACTCGATAATCTTCATTCGGTGTATGTGGACCAGTGGGACTGGGAAAAGGCCATAACCAAAGAACAGAGAAATCTGGATTTCCTCAAGGAAACCGTCAGAAAAATATACAATGTGATGAGAAGCACGGAAAAGGCCGTCTATGGCCAATATCCGTATCTGCAACCCGTTCTGCCGGAGGATATAACCTTTGTTCATACGGAAGATTTGGTGGAGATGTATCCGAAACTGGACCCCAAACAAAGGGAAGACAAGGTTACCCAGAAATATGGTGCGGTCTTTCTGATTGGCATTGGCGGACAGTTGCCCGACGGCCAATGGCACGAAGGCCGGGCGCCGGATTATGACGACTGGACGACCGACACCGGCAACGGCAGAAAGGGACTCAACGGTGATATTTTATTGTGGTATCCGCTGTTAAATAAAACTTTTGAGATCAGCTCCATGGGGATCAGGGTGGATAAGGAAGCGATGCTGCGGCAGTTAAAGATAAGAGGCTTTGAAGACAGAAAACAGCGGGAATGGCACAAGAGACTGCTAAACGACGAATTCCCCGATTGCGTGGGCGGCGGTATCGGTCAATCGAGGTTGTGTATGTTCTTTCTGCGGAAAATGCATATCGGCGAGGTGCACGCCAGCATTTGGCCGGATGAAACAATAAAAAAATGCCGGGAGGCCGGCATCAGGCTGTTATAACTTAGGGCACCTCTACGGCTGCAATTCCCGCCAGCGTCAATTGTATGTGAGAAAAATGGTCAAACTGACTATCGACAATCGGCAGGTGGAAGTGGCTCAGGGAGCGACGGTCCTTGAGGCGGCATGGAAGCTGGGGATTGATATCCCGGTGCTGTGTTTTCGGCAGGGGTGCGAAGCCTCTACCTCGTGTATGGTGTGTGTGGTGAAGATAGACGGTCAGGACCGGCTTATGCCGTCGTGCGCTACCGTGGCCGTGGACGGTATGCGGATAGAAAGCCAGTCGGTGGAAGTCCGGCAGGCAAGAAAGGCGGCGCTGGAACTGCTGCTGAGCGATCATCTGGGAGACTGCATAGCACCATGCCAAAACACCTGCCCGGCGGGAATGAATATCCCGCTGATGATCCGTCAGATCTCGGCAGGGGATATGCGCGGGGCCATCACAACCGTAAAAGAGGATATCGCTCTGCCGGCGGTGCTGGGACGGATTTGTCCGGCGCCGTGCGAGAAAGGATGCCGCAGGGCAGCTTACGATAGCGCTGTGGCGATCTGTACGCTGAAACGATACGTGGCGGATGTCGATCTGGCAAACGAACGATCGTATCTACCCGTGCGGGAGTCGGCTAAAAATAAAAAAGTCGCAATCGTCGGAGCGGGACCGGCAGGGTTGGCCGGTGCGTTTTATCTGCTGAGGAAAGGGTACGCCTGCACAATCTTCGACGAACACGAAAAAGCGGGCGGTATGCTCCGATACGGGGTCAGTGAAAATAAACTGCCACGAAATGTACTCGATGCGGAGATCGCGTTGATTGAAAAACTCGGTGCCGAATTTTGCCTGGCAAAAAAAATTCCAACGGATCCATTGGCTGCGGATCTGAAAAATGATTTCGACGCGGTTCTAATCGCGACCGGCCAGGGGAAAAGCTATCAGGGTTCGGCCACGGGGGTATTTACCGCGGGGGATGTGGCCCGCGCGCGAAAATTGGCGGTGTGGGCGGTGGCTGATGGCAAAGCGGCTGCCGATTCCATAGAACAATATCTGTCGGGGCTTGAGGTGACAGGCAGGCATAGGCCGTTTAATGTTCATATAGGCCGATTACAAAAAGATGAGATAGCTGAATTTATGGCCGGAGCCAGCCTGGCGGGGCGAGTTGAACTGCCGGGCGATTCGAAAGAGGGACTGACCGCTGAGCAGGCACGCAAGGAAACGGCACGGTGTCTTCGCTGCGATTGCCGCAAATTAGACGAATGCAAGCTGAGACGCTACAGCGATATGTACGACGCCAAACCGAGCAGGTATAAAGGTCAGCGACGGCGTTTCGAACAACAACTGCAGCATTCGGAGGTGATTTACGAACCCGGCAAGTGCATCAATTGCGGTTTGTGCGTTATGCTCACGGCAAAGGCATCGGAAGAACTGGGGTTGACATTTATCGGGCGAGGTTTCGACGTGCGAATCGCGGTGCCGTTCGGAAAAAGCCTGGATGAAGGACTCAAAAAAACCGCCACGGAATGTGTAACCGCATGTCCTACCGGGGCGATTGCATTTAAGGATAGTTTGTCAAAGATGTGAAGTTGACTAACTGTCCGAGATGCGAAACTTGCTTGCCGCCAGGAAAGCTCGAAAAGCCAAAAGGGAGCCTCTAAAAATTGCTTTTGTCACGAGAATGTATTCTTGATTCCCTTATGCCTAAAAAACCTTGAATTGCCAAAGGCAAATCAGATTAAAATAGGTGTAAACAATTAAATGCGTTTGTCCATACCGTTAATCAGCCCGCTTATCATTTTGGCCATAATCTCCAGTTCATTGAGTAAAATGGAACATTTTTGTTCATCGATTAAATGGCGTAGAACGGCGACGCAGAGGAGTGGCACACATTCTTGTGCCGAACCTCTGGAGATAGTAAAGAAATTTTTCCGATCCGCTTTCGTAAATCGTCCGTTGCCTTCAGCCAGATTGGTTGCGATGGAAAGTGCCGCCCGGTTCAACTGATCGGTGAGAAAATAATATCCACGAGGAAATGACTCTGTTACGCCGGCAATTTCAGCAGCAAAAGAAACCGCCTTTTAATCCACCTCCAAGTTTTCAAACATAAAGGACATGGATTCAATCCTTTTGAACAGGTGAACAGTTGAGCAGGTGACCGCAGGGGAGCAAGCTGTCGATGAATGATAATTTCTCTTCTTTCACCTGTTCACCTGCTCCCCTGCTCTATTTTTTCGCACTTTGTGCGAAAAAATCGGGGCGACAGGACTTGAACCTGCGACCTCGTGACCCCCAGTCACGCGCGCTAGCCAAACTGCGCCACGCCCCGTACAGTTGAAATCTTCACAAGTCAGTCATCGTAATCGGCGGTCAGCCACAGTTTTCCCGCAGCCGACAGTCAACTATCTTTCTGCTCACGAGAACTCAGTACACAGGCGGCAGTGGGATTCGAACCCACGAATAACGGATTTGCAATCCGTCGCCTTAAACCACTTGGCCATGCCGCCCTAATATATCACCTTTAACCAGCTTACGCTGGACCTCCTTGTGTCAAGACGATGGTATCGTGCTACTTAGTTTATATCTGCTTTTGAAGGCAATGTCAATATCCCTATTACTGAATTATGCTGTCCATTTGTAAAGGACTAAAAAAAGGCTGCGCCCGCAAGGCACAGCCCTGAATTTTCCGTTTTATCGTAAGAAATAGCCGTTCAAACTCTATTTCACACCGCCACACAAGCCTGTCGGCACCGGCTGCGAAGATTGTCCATCACGTTCATAAAGTTGATATATGAATCGTACGGGCTATTGTAAGGATTAAAGTACTTGTGTACGTCACCGTCGGCAAACCACTTGGTGCACATATAATAAAAATGATCGGAGGTCTGCATTTTTCGCCAATCGTCGATGATCGCCGGATTTTCTGTCTCCTTGATCTGCTTTTCCATCTGAAAGAGTTCGTGCAGTGCGTTAGACTGCATAGCGTTACCCAGCCACGCCGACAGATCCCTTTCGATATCGGCCCAACTGACCATATAGGGCACGTCGATCTCCCCCGCGGCGTCGTAGTCCCGTATAACCTCCGATGGAGTCTTGAAATCGTTATCGGGATGTTTGAATACCTCGTCAGGCAGATGTTCCAGAAAATCGAATATCCCTGTGTCTTCCCACTGGTGCTCTCCCAGCGTTTCGTAGTCCATGAAGAGGTTTACCGTGTTTCCGTTACCGTTGACATCCGATATCCAGCGTGCGAATTTCGGAGCTGTCAGCGGCCATTCCGCCCAATCTCTGTTGGAAAAACGAAAGGCAATATCGTCACTCAATCGATAGTTTTTCAGCAGCAGCTTGATGCCACTCACACCTGGCGGTTTATACACAAAATTCGGACTGCGATAACCAAGCAGATGATCCGCTCCCTCACAGAGCACGCCCTTAAACCCCATTTCTTTGATAAAATGAGCCAGGTCGTTGTTGTAAACCAATTCGGTATTTCGAAAAACAGTGGGTTTCTGCCCAAAAAGCTCATGTATTGTCTTCTGGTGCATCCGAACCTGCTCTGCAAACTCCTGCTTCGAATACAGGAACGATAAACTGTGGTGATATGTTTCGCACAGAAACTCCACACACCCTGTTTGCGCCAAAGCGTGAAACGTGCTCAACACCTCAGGAGCATATTTTTCCAACTGCTCCAGCAAAACACCAGTAATGCTATACGCAACCTTGAATCTGCCTTCATATTTCTGTATCAGCTTGAGCATCAGTCTGTTGGCCGGCAAATAGCACTTACGTGCCACTTTACAGCAGATCTCAGCGTTTTTGTAATCGTCAAAATAGTTGTGACCAGTATCAAAAACACTGTAACGACGCAAACGAAATGGCTGATGTACCTGAAAGTAAAAACATACTGATGCCATACTTTTCTGTCCCTCGAGTGATATTATCCATATTGCCTGTCCAAGAGGCTATGTCAAAATCCACTCCGAAACGCGATTTTAAGCATTGAAACTGCCGTTTTTCGCCGTCTTGCCGGAGTGATCGAACAACTCACCGCTTTGTCCCGCTCTTGGTATCCGCAGTACGAAGCTCAGCCTCATACTACCGCAGCTTCTAATACTGACTCGTAAACCGCCAGGCACTGCTTGGCCGCGTCGTCCCATGAGAGCTTACGTACCTCAAAATTGCCGTGCTCCCGTAGCGTCGAGTGAAGCGGCGGGTGACGCAACACAGCAATGATCTTATTTGCCATCTCGTTGATGTCCCAAAAATCCACTTTCAAAGCGTGAGTGAGCACTTCTGCTACTCCACTTTGCTTACTGATCAGGACCGGAACATCATTTCTCAGTGCCTCAAGCGGCACTAATCCGAACGGTTCCGATACCGAGGGCATCACAAACAAATCCGCCATTCGGAAGATTTTATCGACGTCGTCACCCCGTAAGAACCCTGTGAATAAGACTTTATGTCCAATACCCATCTCCGCGGCCATTTCGATAGTCCGCTCTACCATATCACCCGAACCGGCCATTACAAATTTAACATTGTCCATAACCTCAAGCACTTTCTTGGCTGCTGCCAAAAAGTACTCTGGTCCTTTTTGCATAGTGATCCGTCCCAGGAACAACACGATTTTTTCGTCTTTTTGGACGGCCGGCCCACCGGCATCGACGAAGCTTCCGCTCCTTTCGATTGCATTGTAAACCACCGAGACCTTCTCACCGCTAATTCCATAGCGATTAACGATGATATTCTTGGTCAGATGACTGACCGCAATCACCCTGGAGGCGTAATGAAGACCTTGTCTTTCAATGTCGTACACCATCTGGTTGACATTTTCGCCGCTACGGTCAAATTCGGTTGAATGAATGTGCACAACCAGAGGTTTCCCGGTCAGTCCGGCAATCGTTATTCCAGCCGGGTAAGTCATCCAATCATGTGCGTGGACAACATCGAACTCCTCCTCGCGCGCTATTATCGCTGCCAAACGGGCATACCGCTGCACCTCCTGGTAAAGATTGCCTCCGTAATTCGCTGACAAACCCAAGCTTTTTGCATTTAGCAATTCCTTGATCGTTTCCTCTTGTATTTGCATCTCACCCGCTAGTTGACGTAATAATTCATCATACGTGGTGTCACTCTGGTATGGCTGAATCAGAGAGTCAATGGTACGGAAACAGACAGTTGAAAACTCCTCCAGCCCGAAAAGTTTCCGTCCCGATATCTTTTGACCTATTAGAGAAGGACTGGCCAGTTTTACGTGGCTGGCGTATTCCGATGAGACCGGATGTGGTAATACAAATGTTATCTCCGCACCGTACCGGCCCATTGCTCGCGTCAGCCCATAACAAGCCGTACCCAAACCGCCCGATATAAACGGTGGAAACTCCCATCCAAGCATCAAAATCTTCATCACACCACCATCCTTAAGCTTCCCCGGCCAAGTTGCTATGCGATAAGCTACTTCCCAAATGTAACGATGGCGTTACATACCCAACTGCCATAGGCTGACATTCCATACAGACCACTCCTCTTAGCCCAACCCCAGGCCTCCCAAAAATAAAAGCCTGATATTAATCCATGCAACTGTATTATTACCGAAAAGATCAACAAAGCAAGCATACTTTTTCAAAAATACGTCCATTTTTTAAAATAATTTTATTCGATTATATGAAAAATCCTCGGTTCGTCATCGCAGCAGCCTACAATTCTCATGATAAGACTAGCCAACTTTGCGGATGAAACCTGTTAACATAGCGGTTTCCCGGCTTGCCGCGGCAGCAACCCACGATCTATCCGGCGAAGGTGACCAACTCCGCAGGTGAAGCCGTACACCAACACGTCCCACCGTCTCCCTTGCCAAGTTTTGTATCGGCATGGACCGACCGTCAAGATTAGCAATTTTTTTAATATTAGCTCTTTACGAGTAAAATCGTACGCGAAATAGTCACAAAATATTTACCTCACTGCAAATTCTCACACAACCCTGCCTGGTTTCAGTGCCTTGCCTGGCAGGCTCAACAAGATCGTTTTTATCATGTTTTCTGTGAGTTATCTCTTTGAGGTTGATTATTTTGTAACCTCCACTTATACTTGACTTTCGTAGTTTTTTAGGCCCAATTTTCATTCGACATGGCCTGTTGTGCGAAAGTGGGCTTTTATGTGATTGAGGATTATCTGATGTCTGAAAACCTTACTTACAAGATATTGCGTAGTCATTTGGTGGACGGTCGTCTCGAAGCTGGCTGTGAAATCGGCATCCGTATAGATCAGACTCTCACTCAGGATGCCACCGGCACAACTGCTATGCTGCTTTTTGAGTCGATGGGCGCCGGTAGTGTTGCGACCCAGCTATCTGTCAGCTATGTCGATCACAATATGGCCATGTTCGGTCCGGAAAACCATAATGACCACCTGTATCTACAATCGATCGCCCGAAAGATCGGCGTTTATCACAGCCGCCCGGGCAACGGTATCTGCCATCAGGTTCATCTCGAGCGGTTCGCCCGTCCCGGCGCCACCCTGCTCGGCAGCGACAGCCATACCCCTACCGCTGGTGGAATCGGCTCGCTTGCTATCGGGGCCGGCGGGCTTGATGTTGCAGCAGCCATGTGCGGCGGCCCTTTTTATCTGACCGCACCGAAAGTCATCGGCATAAGACTCTCCGGGACCCTTTCCGACTGGGTCTCGTCCAAGGACATAATCCTCAAGGTTCTGGGCATACTATCCACCCGCGGCAACGTGGACTGCGTAGCTGAGTATTTCGGTCCTGGGGCAGCCTCGCTCACCGTTCCCCAGCGGGCTACTGTCACTAATATGGGGGCCGAACTGGGTGTGACCACCAGTCTTTTTCCCGCCGATGAGCAGACCGAGTCATTCCTCAAGGCTCAAAAACGTCTGGATACTTCTTATCAACCGTTGAAAGCCGACCCCGATGCCAATTATGACCGTGTTATCGAGATTGACCTGTCTCAATTGCAGCCTATGTGTGCCTGTCCATCGTCACCTGATAACATCAGGACCATAGCTGAGTTGAAAAACGTCAGTGTCCACCAGGTCCTTATCGGCAGTTGTACCAACAGCAGCTATTGCGACCTTATGACCGTCGCTGGTATCGTCAAGAACCAAACCGTCCATCCCCAGGTGGAGCTGGCAATTGCCCCCGGTTCACGTCAGGTGCTCAGTATTCTCGCCCAAAATGGGGCCTTGAGCGATCTGATCGCCGCCGGGGCCAGAATTCTGGAAAGTTCCTGCGGTCCGTGTATCGGTCAGGGCCAATCTCCCGGCCATGGCAAGGTCAGCGTTCGCACCTTCAACCGCAATTTCAAGGGTCGCAGTGGTACCAGTGACGACCAGGTTTACCTGGTTAGCCCTGAAGTAGCGTCTGCTGCGGCTCTGACCGGCCGGCTTACCGATCCTCGCCAATTACCCGATCTGCTTGGGATCGACTATCCCCGGATCGAAGAGCTTACCGAGATACACATTGATGACTCACTGATCGAACCGCCCCTGCTGCCTGAACAGGCCCGGGATTGTCAGGTCATCCGCTCCGATTCCATCGTTACCCCACCCACCGGCCAAGTCCCACCCAGGCATCTCCTCGGCAAGGTACTGCTCCATTGTGGCGATAAGATCACGACCGACCATATTATGCCCGCCGGGAGCCTGCTGAAATTACGTTCCAATGTACCCGAATACGCTAAATATGTTTTCAATTGCTTCAATAAACCTGACAAGCCTTCCTTTGCCCAGCGTGCGCTGGCCCTGCGCGATGCCGGGAGGCATGGCATTATCGTAGCTGGCGACAGCTATGGGCAAGGTTCAAGCCGCGAGCACGCCGCCCTGTGTCCGATGTACCTGGGCATCAAACTGGTCATCGCCAAAACCATCGAGCGCATCCACCACGACAACCTGATTAATTTCGCCATTACCCCGGCTACTTTCGCCGACCCGGCCGATTTCGACCGTATCAGTCAGGACGACCAACTTGAAGTATCCGATTTCCTCCAACTGCTCACCAGCGATGAGACCTTTGTTGTAAAAAACGTTACCGCCGGGTTCGAGTTCCACTGCCGGTTGAACCTGACAAGCCGCGAACGCGACATCCTCCTGGCCGGCGGCAAACTCAATTACGCCAGTAGCTTATAGTATCCACTTATGAAAGTAACAGCGTTAATATTTGATCTTGACGGTACTCTAACACGTCCTTATCTGGATTTTGACTTGATACGAGCTGAAATCGGTAATGTCACCGGTCCGCTGCTGGAAGCTATGGATCGGATGGAGCCCGATCAAAAGCAAAAAGCTCTGGATATATTGCATCGGCACGAAAAAGCCGCCGCGGAGAATTCCCAGTTGAATCCCGGTGTTCACGAAATATGTGCCTGGCTGCGTGAGCGAAAATTGGTGATCGGACTGGTTACCCGCAACCAGCGTCGTAGCGTTGAGCACATCTGCCAGGTTCATAACCTCAGTTTCGATGGTATCGTCACCCGTGAAGACGGACCGGCCAAACCCGACCCGTTCCCGGTTCTTCAGGTCTGCCATCTTATGAATGTCCAGCCGTCACAGTCGGTGGTAGTGGGCGATTATTTGTTCGATCTGGTCAGCGCCAGATGCGCCGGGGCCTGCAGCGTGTTGCTGAGCACGAACGAAAACTATGCCGATTTTGCCCATGAGGCGGATTACGTTATTGCCAGCCTCAATGAATTGCCTGCCATAATCGATAATATGAATGATTGATGTTGGAGTTAAAAGTTAAAATGAAAAAAAACGTCGCTGTACCAATGTTGGTTTTATCTGTACTAATCGGCTCGGCTTTCGCACGCGGCCAATGTTGTCCGGCCGAACCGCCGGCTACTCTAAAAACAGCCCAATCTTCCCCCACTTCCGGGACCGCTGAAAATACGGATAAACCGATTTCCGACCAACTAAACCGGTTGCTCGATAAAATCGAACAAGCGGGCGCCAAGCTGCAAAGCTTTCAGGCGGATATGACCTTCAAACAAAAAGACCTGTTACACGAAAGCCTTACCCTCCGTAACGGGAATTTGTATTATCGTGTGGATAAAGATACCGTTCGTTTCCGTATTCACTTTAAGGACCTTCAACAACAGTACCTTGAAGAAGAAACTGTTGCCAAACCGGTCAAGTTTGATGAAGACTATGCCTTCGACGGTCTGTGGGTCACCCGCCGTAACGGGCACACCAGGCAGATACAGATGTGGGAGGTCTCCAAACAGCACAGCGACAAAGAAACGTTCCGCCTTGGCAAAGGTCCGTTTCCGCTGCCCTTTGCCATCAAAAAGAAAGATGTGATCGAGCATTTCGAAATTGAGCTTGTTGCCCCTGACCCCAACGATCCGGTCAGTACCGATCATTTGAAACTGCTGCCCAAAAAGAAAAGTCCATACGCTGAGGAATACGTTCAAATGAACCTTTGGATCTCCAACGCCGACGCCCTGCCGGTCCAGGTCAGCTACGAAAAAGACAACTATGAGATTACGACCGTAAGGTGGTCCAAAATCGAAATCGACAAAAAAATAAAAGACGAAATTTTCAAGCTCAAACCTGCCGGCAAAGGCTGGTCTGTCGAGAAAAACCCCCTGGAAGAAACACCAAAAAAACCGCTGAATTAACGACCGACACAAACACATCCGACAAATCTGGGGACATCCGTCCGCCCCTCCTTCTTGCTCATGTCTTCAGTGGCATGTTTTCGGACGGTTGAACACTCACTGATTACTAATCAGCCAAATCGAATGAAGTAAGCCCTGCCCGAACAGCGTACTTGGCCAACTCCACTACGTTACGAATATTCAGTTTGCGCATTATGTGCTCGCGGTGCGTAGCCACCGTCTTGCCATCTATATTCAGACTACTGGCTACTTCCTTGGTTGTCATGCCTTCCGCCATGAGCTGAAGCACCTCCCGCTCCCGGGTGGACAGCACCGAGCAAGGCGATGCTCTGTCACCCGAAAGATGATTTACATAATCATTCACTACAATACTGGTTATATCCGAACTCAGATAGGAATGGTTCGACATCACTGCCTGAATCGCATCGACCAATTCCTCAAAAGCGCAGTTCTTCAACAGGTAACCAGACGCACCTGCTTTGAGCATATAAGCAATAAATTGCTTGTCGGAATGTATCGACAGTCCCAGCACTTTGACCTTCGGACACTCCTTTACAATCTGCCTGGTAGCGTCAATACCATTCAACACCGGCATGGTAACATCCATAAGTACTATATCCGGTGCCAGTTCCAACGCCAACTGGACCGCCGTTCGTCCGTCCCCAGCCTCACCCACCACTTCCATGTTCGGCTGTTTATCTATTAAGCTGCGCAACCCCTCCCGGATAACACGATGATCATCAACCAACAAAATCTTTATGCACATCCTATTTAGCCCTTACTATTATAGCACCGGTTCAGCCTTGGCCAGTTTGTCTTGTTCAGACCTTCCACGTAACCTGATTATTCCCGCATCCGTAAAATTTTTCCACTAACTTATGAAAATTTCTCAAAAAATACTTCCCGTCACATCGTTTGTTCCATCTCAACGCTATTCCAGTCGCTTATGCTTTTGCAACTTTCTGTTCACTAACATAATGCCGATACAACCCTTCTAAAGCCTCTGAGCCGCCATGAAAATCGGCAATACCCGAGAAGAAGCCATTTATCACTCATGTAATACGGATAGCCTGACGCGGACAATATGCAGCGTTTTATCTCCTTTGTCTCCGGAAAATTCCATGATTATTAGCAATAATCTAGCGGGCCAAATCCAGCAAAAGCTGATATAATACCAAAAGTGTATGGAGTCTTTCGTAGATGGAGCCTTATTGAGATACCGGGATATATGTGGTCGGTATCGATTAAGTTCGCTTCGTTTGGTGTTACAGGTTCAAGCACATTAGAGGCGGTAGAGGTCGAAATGACTACAAAAGTACTACTTGTTGACGATTATACTATGGTTCGTGAGGGACTTTGTGTTTTATTTCAGGATCAGCCGGATATCGAGATTGTCGGTCAGGCCGAAGACGGCCAGACAGCCATTGATCTTGCTTATGAATTACAGCCGGATCTGGTTATTACGGAAGTCAAACTGCCCGGTATAGACGGCATTGAGGCTACCAAACAGATTACCGGCAAGTCCCCTCATATCAAAGTACTCGCTTTGTCCATACATTCTAACCGATCTCCCGTGATGGACATGTTCAAAGCCGGCGCATCCGGTTATGTGCTCAAAAACGGCTCCTTTAACGATTTGCTTTACGCAATCAAAACTATCATGTCAGATAAGTTTCCTTACATAAGCCCGCAGATAGCCGGCCTCATGATCGATTCTTATGTGGATAGGAGTGGTCTGAAAAATAGCAAATCGGCCTATTCTGCTCTTACCGAACGAGAAAACACAGTTCTCCGATACCTTTCCGAAGGCAGATCACCTAAAGAAATCGCCGGACTGATCCAAATGAGCAGCAAGACCGTCGATGCCTGTCGCCGACAACTAATGAACAAGTTGAAAGTCGATGACTTGGCCGGCTTGGTCAAACATGCCATCCGTGAAGGTTTGACCTCTCTGTAATGTGACAATCTCACCCTTAGCAAATTGGTTGGTTGTCTCTACGCGCACATCCTTCCATGGCGTGGACATGCCAGGAGCCTTCCGGAACACCACTAAATCTGGAATTTGTCATAAATCATCAGATCACCAAATATCGCATTCCCATAACAAAGTAAAAAAAACACTTTACAAGTTAATTATCCGATATACAATGATTCGAACTGACTGTTTTATGTTGGTGGATGCGCGCAACTACTTTATGGACATTTAGTTATAAGTCATAGGCATAATGGCGGCGTAGCTCAGCTGGTTAGAGCGGCGGATTCATAGCCCGCAGGTCTCCGGTTCGATCCCGGACGCCGCTATTTGTAACACTAGTGTTGACAGTCGGTTACGTTTGACAGCCTTTTTTGGCAACCGCTGCTGCCTCTGGGCGACTCAACAAAAACCATGCCCAACCTGCTTTCCATCCAGGAGGATCGATCATGTCTCGAAACAAACTCGCCATTTTAGCCATAGCGATTCTTGTTACGTTCTGGGCCACCCCAGAGATATCACAAGCCACCACCGAATCGGATTACACCATGTTCGATCCACTCGTTGACGTAGCCGATCTGATTGAGAAATACTATGTCAGCGAAACCGATCAAAATGAACTGATTATAGGCGCCCTTAATGGTATGCTGCACAAACTTGATCCCTATAGCGAATATATACCCGCCAAGGATCTCCAGGAGTTTCAAAAGCAGGTCAGCGGCAATTACGAGGGCCTTGGAATCGGTATAGATGTTCAGAACGGCTATCTTACCGTCATCAGTCCATTTGAAGGCTCTCCTGCTTACCAGGCCGGCATTCTGCCAGGCGATATTATTCTCAAGGTGGACGGCCGATCAACCGAAGGCTGGTCCGGCACCTATGCTGTAAAAGAACTTACAGGCTCGGCCGGTACCGATGTCACGCTCAAGATTCTTCATCGCGACGGTTCCGAAGAAACCATCAACGTTACCCGCAGGCAGGTACATGTTCCCACCGTCAGAGGATGGCGATGCAACACCACCAGCGGCACCTGGCAATATATGATAGATGCCGACCGTCGTATCGGCTATCTTCGTGTCATCCAATTTACCGACGATACTGCATCGAACTTCGATCAGGCCATGACTCAACTTCTCCGTCAAAACATGCAGGCTTTGATAATCGATCTTCGCAGCAATCCGGGTGGATTAATGCCCGCGGCCATCGACCTGGTGGACCGCCTGATCGAACACGGTGTTATTGTTTCCACCCGCGGCGCTAACTCACCTGTCGAGCTTCAGGAAGCGCACCAGCCGGGTACGTATAGTTATTTCCATCTTGTGGTGCTTATCGATCAGGGCAGTGCCAGCGCTTCGGAAATCGTCGCGGGTTCTCTACAGGACCACAATCGCGCTGTTATTGTCGGCAAACGTTCATGGGGCAAAGGCTCGGCACAACGAATATTCAAACTGCCCAACTCCGGCGATTCAGTCAAGCTCACTACCGACTATTATTATCTGCCTAAAGGACGCTGCGTCCATCGCCTTGACAACGCCGATTCATGGGGCGTTACTCCCGACATCGAGGCGGAAATCGATCCTGAAGACGTTTCGGAATTACGCGACCTTATGAGAAAACTGGACCAGCCTCCTTCACCAGACGACCAAACCACGGAAAAGCAACTTGCTGAAAAACTGCTCCAACTCGACGATCAGCTCGACCAGGCCGTCAAACAATGCATAGGTCTCATTCGCACCAAACCTGTCGAACAGGCGGTCTGCGAAACCACCACAGAAACTGTGAACAATTGACACTAGAGCACCGTTCAGTTATACTCAACGGGCATGATAATTCCTGGCATGGCCGATTGTAGAGCTTTTAAGGACAAGTAAATAAGAAAACGGAAAAACTCAATCTTTATGAGTATAAAATTGAGGCGAGCGTGGCGGAACTGGCAGACGCGCAAGACTTAGGATCTTGTACCCTAGTGGTGTGGAGGTTCGACTCCTCTCGCTCGCAGTGGCATACTAAGTCAGATCATATTCTTTAATTTTTCGGTAGAGGGTCCTCTCGCCGATGCCGAGCATTTTAGCGGCCGCTTCGCGGTTTCCGGCGACCATCTCCAAAGTCCGCTGGATAGCGGTTTTCTCCAGCTCGTCGAGACTAACCCCAGCCAGGTTGCTTAAGTTGTCTTCGCCGGTGGTCTGCCGATGTATCTCAAATGGCAGGTCCGCCACACCCAGCAGTTCCGACTCAGCCAAAACGACCATGGTCTTGATACAGTTACGCAGCTCCCGAACGTTGCCGGGCCAATCGTAACTTTTCAGAATCCGCAGGGCCACCGGGGTGAAACCTTTGACCGGACGACCTTCTGATTTGGCAAATTCGTTTACAAAATAGTCCAGCAGCAGTGGAATATCTTCACGCCGCGCTCGTAGCGGCGGTATCTCGATGTTCACACCTCTTATACGAAAGTACAGATCCTGACGGAATTTTTTTTCCTCCACCATTTTTTCCAGTTCCTGATTGGTGGCGCTGATAATGCGCACATCGACCTTGACGCCGGCGGTAGAACCTACCGGCGTTACTGTCTGGTCTTCGAGAACCCTCAGCAGTTTAGCCTGCATCTGCAGCGGCATGTCACCAATCTCATCGAGGAACAGCGTGCCTCCATCGGCCATCTCGAAAAAACCCTTTCGGTCGGTCATCGCTCCGGTGAAAGCGCCTTTGATGTGTCCGAACAGTTCACTTTCCAGCAGGGTATCGCTCAATCCGGCACAATTGACAGGCAGAAAAGCCTTTGATTTCCGTGGCGAATTGTAATGTATCGCCTCTGCCAGCAGTTCTTTTCCGGTTCCGCTTTCTCCCTGAAGCAGTACGGTCACATTGGAATCGGCGGCACGCTGCAGCTTATCGAGGATACGCAGCATTCCCGGCGAGTCGCCGACCACTCCGCTAAAGTCGAACTTCTCTTCCAGTCGCGATTGAAGGCGCCGATTATCGCGCACAAGATGTACCTTTTCCAAGGCTCGCCTGACTACCGCCCGGAGCATCTCCAGATCGATGGGTTTTTCAATATAGTCGTATGCCCCATCTCGCAGGGCCTGCTTGCAGGTGTCTATCGAACTGTGTGCGGTGATCAACACGACTTCGCATGACCGCGAGCTTTTGACAATCTCGTTGAGCACGTCCAGCCCGTCCGTCGAACCGCCGAGTTTCAGATCAGTCACCACCACGTGTGGATCACCTGCCCGGAATTTGGCAAGTCCCTCGTCACCGTCAGCGGCGGTGGTAACATCGTAGCCTTCCAGCTCCAGGGCCTCGGCCAATATCTCGGCATGTGCCTTTTCGTCTTCAATCACCAATACCGGTTTCTTATCACTCATATCTGCATTCTAATCATATTTGGCAGAATCAGCCAGTAAAATTTCCCCATATTTGACACTGGCGCCATAAAAATCGCTCACCACGTTTTAGGGTTCTCTTTAGGGAGCCTCTAAAAATTGCTTTTGTCACGAGAACGAGCGAAATTTTCGTCAGCGAGGCAGAGGTCAAAAATCGCCGCAGGCATAGTTGAAACTATGTTGAGGACGATTTTTGGCCG
>Ga0315290_10000289_pt1 | contig 31304 bp, 25 predicted proteins | sample YL17G12_0_MG_FD_203627 | JGI IMG/M metagenome (GOLD analysis project Ga0315290, IMG submission 203627) | Sediment microbial communities from Yellowstone Lake, YNP, Wyoming, USA - YL17G12_0 | ecosystem: Environmental > Aquatic > Freshwater > Lake > Sediment | place: USA: Wyoming | collected... | reverse complement strand
TCAGTCTTCTTCGCTCGTCCTTCGAGCTACTCGTCTTACTCATCCTCTTGATGTTCAGCCCTTCCCACCTCAGCGGTGGTACTTTGGCCTCGGCTGACCCCTGCCGCCTCAACCTGACATCTCTCTCTGTCAGGGTTGTTTTGATAGCCCGACAACAGGTCTCCCCGGGTAAGAACGTTGACTTTCCCTGCACGCTTGCCCAATTTACCGCTTCGACCCTTGATTGCTCGGGCTTCGTTGTCTATTGCCAACTCGCCCAGCCTCACGGCCTCTGATTGGGTTCGTGTTCCTCAAGCCACAGGTTTGCTTCCGGCTCTGCGTAGCGTCCAGACCCCACCTCACGGAAACGCCCTTGCCTTCCGCTAGCAGTTGATGCAATCTTCTCTGCAAGAGATTTTCACTCTCTACGCCAATGCCGGGCACATAAAAAAGCAGCCATAGATACTTCTACGGCTGCTGATTGCACTTTGTCGTTACTCATCTTACTTGTCGTTCAATGCCGCAACACCGGGTAATTCCTTGCCTTCAAGGAATTCAAGTGAGGCTCCACCACCAGTTGAAACGTGAGTCATTTGTTTGGCGACGCCAGCCTTTTTCACCGCGCTGGCGCTGTCGCCGCCGCCGATCACTGTGGTCGCGCCTGATTCAGCCAGCAGTTTCGCCATGGCAAATGTGCCTTCCGCGAATTTGGGCATTTCGAAAACACCCATCGGACCATTCCACACAATAAGCTTAGCTCCCTTCAGGGATCCCTTGAACAGTTCAATGGATTTTGGACCGATATCCATCATTCTCCAGCCGGCTGGAATTTTATCCGCGTCGACTACCTTGGAGTTGGCATCAGCATCGAATTTATCAGCGATGACTGCATCCACAGGCAGCACCAGTTTGCCTCCTGCCTTGGACATGATGGTTTTGGCGGTTTCAACCGATGAGGCTTCGACCAGGCTGTCTTGCATGTTGAAGCCCTTGGCCGCTAGGAATGTATTCGCCATGCCACCGCCGATAATGAGCATATCGCACTTGGAAAGGAGCGTCTCAACCACAAGGATTTTATCGCTAATTTTCGCACCACCCAGAATGGCGATGTAAGGCCGTTCAGGGTTGGAGACGGCACGTCCCAGGTATTCCAATTCCTGTTCCATCAGGAAACCTGAAACAGCCGGCAGGAAGCGGGCAATACCTTCAGTCGATGAGTGAGCCCGGTGGGCGGAACCGAAGGCATCATTGACATAGATATCTGCCAGGGCAGCCATCTTCTTGGCAAGCTCCAAATCATTCTTTTCCTCCTCTGGGTGGAAACGTGTGTTTTCAAGCATCAATGTATCGCCCGGCTTCAATGCCTTCGCCATTTTTTCCACTTCCGGTCCGACGCAATCAGGTGCCATCTGGACAGGTTTTCCAAGAAGACCGGCGAGCACTTCAGACGCCGGTTTCAGGCTGAATTCAGGATCTGGCCCACCCTTGGGACGTCCAAGGTGGCTCATCAAGATCAAGGAGGCACCCTGGTCAAGCACATACTTGATCGTGGGCAACGAAGCCTTAATGCGTTTATCATCGGTAACAACGCCTTTATCCATGGGGACATTAAAATCGACGCGCATGATCACGCGTTTCCCCTTAAGATCGATATCTTTTACCGTTTTCTTATTCATAGGTCGCTCCATTTATAAATCTTGCGAAGGTAATACCTTCGCAAGATTTGGTTATTTACAGGGATTTGGCCATGAGGTCAGCCAGGTCAGCAGTGCGGACCGAGTAACCCCATTCGTTATCATACCAGGTGACGACTTTGACGAAGTTGTTGGATTCCTTGCCAAGCACGGAGGTGAAAGGTAGATCAACAGAGGAAGAGTACGGGCTGCCTTTAAAGTCCATACTCACCAGTGGCTCGTCCACTGCTTCAAGAATACCTTTGAAACGCGGCAGCTTGGCGGCATCCCGGAAGGCCTGGCGCAGTTCCTCGGTGGTGGTTGACTTTTCGAGTTCGGCGGTGAAATCCACTACGGAGACAGTCGGGGTTGGGACACGCAGGGAATAACCGTCGAACTTCCCCTTCAAATCCGGGATCACCAAGGAAATGGCCTTGGCGGCGCCGGTGGTGGTCGGGATGATATTCAATCCGGATGCTCGGGCGCGGCGCAGGTCTGAATGCGGCATATCGAGTACTTTCTGGTCATTAGTGTAGGAGTGAATGGTGGTCATGAAAGCCCGCTTGATGACGTACTTGTCATGCACGACTTTGGCAGCCGGGGCCAAACAATTCGTGGTGCAGGAAGCGTTCGAAACCACGTGGTGGAGCTTCGGGTCATACTTGTCTTCGTTGACGCCTAAAACGACGGTCAGGTCTTCGCCTTCCGCCGGGGCGGAAATGATGACTTTCTTGGCACCGCCAGCGGTGATGTGGTTGACTGCACCCTTGACGGTCTTGCCTTTTTTGTTGACGCCGTCTTCCTTGATGGTGAACAGACCGGTCGACTCGATCACAATATCGATGCCCAGGTCCTTCCACATAATGGCGGCCGGATCAGTTTCCTTGAAGACCTTGATCTTTTTTCCATCGATCAACAGGCCATCATCAGTGATTTCGACGGTGCCATTGAAGCGGCCGTAGGTCGAATCGTACTTGAGCAGGTGTGCCATCGTTTTCATATCGCCAATGTCATTGAAAGCGACGACCTCAAGAGTGTCAGGATAATTGTCCCTGATTGCTTTAAGTACCTGTCTACCGATGCGGCCAAAACCATTGATACCAACTTTTACTTTCATGACGAACCTCCTAATAAGGTTTGGGGTTTTTCGGGGCTATCCCGTTTAGAACTGCTAGCGTATTTTACTATAACGAATTGTGACAATTTACACAATCACAATATTTTACTACAAAATACTTATGACCTAAGAAATCCAGTGAAAAGGTTTTCTCAGGTCGTCCTGATTGGCTAAATTTCATCCTTTTCACTAAGCGGACCAGTTCTTTCATTCAACAGATCAATTAAGACCTGCGTTAATTTCGTTGAATCGTGACGCCAGGGGTAAAGATTATCGACAAGATCCGCTGCGTAGACCGGGATATTATCAAGGTTTTCATCCAACCGAACCCAATCAACCCCATTCGGTAAAGTCTGTGAATAATTTCGATTGCAAACAACAATATCGACCAACCCGACCCCAACGTGATCCTCCACCGCGCGAACATGATCGCTGCACGCGTATGCAACCGTTTCTCCGGGCTGAGTGGCAATATTACATATATATATTTTTAGTCCTTTGCTGGAACGAATCGCCGCTAGAATATCTGGTACCAGCAGGTTTGGCAGGATGCTCGTGTACAGGCTGCCTGGTCCAATGATTATCATGTCCGCTTGTAGAATAGACTGGATGACCGGAGGAAAAGCGGGTGGATTGTTGGGCTCGAGCCAAACCCGTCGAATACGGCCTGGCATGGCGGGGATGGAACTCTCCCCCTCCACTCTGACCTCGCCTCCCTGGAATGGAATTTGAACATCCGCGACGAGACGAACATCATGCAACGTGGCGGGTAATACTTCTCCATTGACGCCTAACACTCTGGCAGATTCAGCCACTGCTTCCTCGAAGCTGCCAGTGACTTCAGACAATGCAGTGATGAACAGATTGCCGAATGAATGACCACCTAATCCCGAATCGCTACTGAAACGATATTGAAAGAGTTGTGTGAGTAGTGCCTCGTCGTTTGAAAGCGCAGCCAAACAATTTCGGATATCTCCCGGGGGGAGTATTCCCAATGTGCGGCGCAATTCACCGCTCGAACCGCCATCATCGGCCACTGTAACAATGGCGGTCAAATTATGGGTGTGCTCTTTCAACCCTCTAAGCAGAGTCGCCAGACCGTGCCCTCCGCCGATAGCCACGATTCGGCGGCCTCGTTTGCGCCGGCGATAATCCGAGATTTGGTCTACAAGACGAACTCCTGGTGTTCTGAATGGTTTGAGCAGGGAATGGTTCAATCCCCAGATACCATAAGAGATTAACCCAACACCCAGACTACCGAATATTAATACACGCACAGGGCGGATCAGGAACCTCAGGGATGCATAGCTTATTATAGGCAGCCACCAAGTTTCAGGAGCCGTCCGGTATATATCCAGCAGGAAAAGTCCCATACCTAGACCAAGAAGTGTCACTCCCATTAGAATTAGAAACAGCCATCGTTTTACACCGATGCCGGGAATCATCCAACGGAAGATGCTTTTTATCTCAAGCCAGAATCGGATATGCCAGGGTTGTTTTTGTTTCACAAAAGGAATATAGCAGTCTTGGAAAGAATAGTCAACGGACTTTCGAGCGCATACCTATATCGAATATAATAGGCTTCAGAAATATTACTACCAACGGCAATTATTCAGGAAAATTATGCTCAGTCAGATTCCCTTGATTTCTCCAAACATTGTTCCACCGCTTGATCCTGATTTCAGACCAGCATCCCTGGCGAATCGGGCATTCAGACGCGGAGCTGCATCTATGGGTGTACCGCTGGTTATTGGTTTGGAAAGGAATGATGGTGAAATATCAAGGTACGAAACGGTCGTCCTTCCCGAAGGCCACCTGGACTATTTTTCAAATCTGTATTATGTAGAACGGCTTGTTAAATTCCTACTCTGGCAGCGAGGCGGTTGGAAGATATTTATCGGCGGCCCTCGCGTAATTGGAGAATATATCCGCAAGGTCTATTCTGCAAAAGGTGAACGGCAATTTGATTTTTCTTTCATGGGTGAATATGTCTATGAGCGAAAATTTACTATAGTCCTATGTGATGCAACCGAAGTACCGCAATCACGGGAAAAAGGTAAACTCCTCGGACGTCATCTTGATGGCTATCGGATCGGGTTTGACCTCGGTGCTTCGGATCGAAAAGTTAGTTCAGTCGTAGATGGGGAAGCCATTTTCAGTGAAGAGGTGGTTTGGGAGCCTCGCAAACACAATGATCCTGAATATTATTATCTGGAAATCATGAAAGCATTGAAGACAGCAGCTGAAAAATTACCACGCGTGGATGCGATTGGTGGAAGTTCAGCAGGGATCTTTATTGATAATCGCCCGATGGTCGCCTCTCTGTTCCGAGGAGTTCCAAAGGAACGGTATGGTGAAATAAAAAACCTTTTTATTCGTATTCAGCGGGAATTGAATGTCCCACTTGAAGTAATCAATGATGGAGATGTGACTGCACTTGCTGGATCCATGTCGTTAGAGGATAATGCCATCCTGGGGGTCGCCATGGGTTCTAGTGAAGCAACTGGTTATGTTAACCCGTCTGGACATATCATGGGATGGTTGAATGAATTGTCGTTTGCACCGGTTGATTACAGTCCTTCTGCACCAGCTGAAGATTGGTCCAAAGACATTGGCTGCGGTTCGTTGTATTTTTCTCAGCAATGTGTTTTCCGCCTTGCACCGAAGGCAGGGATTCAAATTCCAACAGAAATCACCGACGCTGAAAAGCTGAAGTTCGTTCAGGAGAAGTTGGAGGCTGGCCATGAAGGGGCGATAAAAATATGGCAAAGCATGGGGATTTACCTTGGATACGCCCTCCCCCACTATGCAGATTTCTACGATATCAGGCACGTGCTGATTCTGGGCCGCTGCACATCCGGCAAGGGCGGTGAGTTGATTCTGGATGGCGCCAATAAAGTTATGGAGGCTGAATTCCCAGAATTTGCCACACGGATCCAGGTTCAACTACCTGACGAAAAAAGCCGTCGTGTAGGACAATCAATTGCCGCTGCCAGTTTGCCCGCAATTTTGAAAAAGGAACGCGAATAAAGGTTAAAACTACTTTCCCAGCCGTATACCCCGATCAAATCCCACCAACTAATATTTCCATTTTGGTCAGTAACATTAAGTCCGGACTATGCATACACGCAAAATCCGGACGATAAGTTTGAGGTTTTCATTTCAATTGTTTCAAAGAATGATTACTGCTACCCTAACATCACTGATCGTTGACCATTCATAAGATAAGACTTTGTTCGCGAAGGAATCTCTCCTGAGACTGTACTCAGATATCGAGTTGCACTTCAAACAAATAGAATAATCGCTAGTATTTCGGTCAAGCGACCAATTTTCTGCATGTTATAATTTTAGTATGTCCACCATAATCGCAGTAGATATCGGCGGAACACAGATTCGTGTCGCCACTTTCTCACCCGACAGCATTATACCTATCCAGGTCAAGAAAATTCCCACAAAAGCCGTTAAAAGCGACCCATATACCCGCGTTGTAGGAGCAATTGAATCTCTCTGGCCAGAGAATGGGAAGGTTTCTTGTATTTCAGCAGCTATCCCGGGACCTGTGGACCCTCATACCGGGGTTATTGCATCAACTCCCAATATCGAAGGCTGGAAGGATTTTCCATTAGCCGAAAAGTTACAAACTCATTTCAATGTTCCTGTTTACTTGGGCAATGATGCAAATTTGGCGGCTCTAGGGGAATGGAATTTTGGAGCCGGTCAAAACCATATGGACCTGGTTTACTTGACGATCAGTACAGGAATCGGCGGGGGAATAATTGTCGACAACCATCCATTGGAAGGTGCTCATGGATTAGGCGGAGAACTGGGACACATAACTGTATTACCGAACGGACCCCTATGCGGATGCGGACAACGAGGTCATCTCGAGGCAGTTGCGTCCGGACCGGCAATTGTGAGACATGTCAAGGAACAGCTTGCAAGAGGGATAGCATCATCTCTGCAAACGGGTGAAGATCTAACCGCACGAGATATTTCAACAGCAGCGCGTAACGGAGATCCCCTTGCAATTTCAGCTCTTGCCCGTGCCGGGGAGTTTATTGGTATGGCACTGGCAGATTTTCTTGTGATATTTAACCCAACCATCGTCATTTTTGGCGGCGGGGTTTCATTTAGCGGTGAGTATCTCTTTGAGCCCATGCAAAAAGTGCTGAAGAAAAAAGTGATGGACCAAGCCTATCTGAAAGGATTAACGATCACCACCGCGCAACTGGGTGACGATGCTGGTTTACTTGGCTCGCTCGCCCTCGCCAAATCCAAAATTAAACACGACAACTGACCGCACTTATCATGATGCCCTGAAGTTTTTTATTTTGCAGAACGATTTAGTCAGATTCTCTTAATTTTCAATATGTATTGAAATAATTTGTTCGACTAATATTTAACAGGAGCAGATATGACCAAAGTAATGAATCTACCTGGCCCGAAAACAAAAGCCTTAATTGAGCGTGATGGAGCTGTTATTTCTCCGTCCTATCCACGTGGATATCCATTTGCCATGGATCACGGAAAAGGAACAGAAGTCTGGGATGTGGACGGCAACCGTTTCCTTGATTTCATGGCGGGCATCGCCGTAGTGTCCACCGGACACAGCCACTCGGAAGTCGTCAAAGCCATCCAGGAACAAGTGGAGAAGTTTATCCATATTTCTTCAGATTTTTATCACGAGGGCTGGGTCAAACTTGGAGAAATGCTCGACGAAATTGCACCGTTCAAAGAACAGGCCACATCATTCATGACCAATTCGGGAACTGAAGCCGTTGAGACAGCGATTAAATTGGCCCGGTACCATACTGGACGGAGTAATTTCATCGGTTTCACCGGCGCATTCCACGGTCGGACAATGGGAGCTGTCACCTTTACCGCCAGCAAGCCCAGTTACCATCGCGGTTTTTACCCTTTGATGAATGGCGTCGTCCATGCGCCCTTTCCCAATCCATACCGTCCGATACTCAACCGGAATCCCGGAGAGGATTATGGCGAAACGGTTGTACGCTACATCGAGGAAGAAATCCTGGGGCACATCCTGCCGCCGGATGAGGTGGCCGGTATTTTACTCGAGCCGATTCAAGGAGAGGGTGGCTATATCGTTCCCCCGCCCGGATTCTTCCCCGCTCTTCGCAAACTTTGTGATAAACATGGAATCCTGCTCATCGCTGATGAAGTTCAAAGCGGAATGGGCCGGACTGGAAAATGGTGGGCTATTGAGCATTTCAAAGTAGAACCGGACATTATTACTTCAGCCAAGGGTATTGCCAGCGGTGTTCCATTGGGAGCGTGCATCGCGCGAAAATCCGTCATGACCTGGCCACGAGGCGCTCATGGAAATACATACGGTGGCAATCCTATCGCATGCTCAGCCAGCCTGGCAACAATCGAGTTGATACAAAAGCAATATCTCAGAAATGCTGCTGAAATGGGTGAATATACAATAGATGCCTTGAAGGAAATCCAGGTTCGCCATCCACGTCTTGGCGATGTACGTGGAATCGGCTTGATGATCGGCATAGAATTCATCAAGGATCAATCCAGTAAAAAGGAGGATGATAAACTCCGGGACCGTATCGTCGATTTGGCCTTCGAACGGGGATTGCTCCTGTTGGGGTGCGGCAAAAGTGTCATCCGCTTGGCGCCTCCTCTGTCCATATCCAAGCAGGAAGTGGATGAAGGGCTTGGAATTCTCGAAGAATCCATAACCATCGCAGAAAAAGAATAAATCCAATGATGCCGGTCGTCCCCATGGCGCAGGGGGACGACTTTTTAATACAACTCTTACATAGCCGAACCGGGCAGGTGATAAAATAGCAAGTAGAATTTTTCATTTTCAATCTGTGCCAATGGTCACTCCTCATGCTTCCTGATTTTCGTGTTCGACAACGCGACTACCTGCTTGAAATCGCCCGTGCATTAACACAGGAACTCGACAGTGAAAAACTGTTGATGCGTATCTTGCGTATCTCCATTGAAATGCTGGCTGGTCAGGCAGGCTTGTTGGCACTTTTGGAAAAAGAAGGCTGGCATGTCGCCGCAGCGCATGGAATCCCACCAGCATTTTTGAGATACCTAGAGCCATTACTCGCAAAGGAACAGACCTCAGAGCTCAATGTTGACGAACTTAATAGGATGTTAAAGGACCTCACCTATACAGCGAGTATGGGTTTGCTCAATGGAGTAGGCCTTCCATTGGTTGCCCATGGACAAGTGATCGGCGTCATCTTCATTTTCCGTTCCTACCCCGACCTTTTTACGCCCAATGACAAAATGCTTTTACAATCCTTCGCGGACCAGGCTGCCATCGCAGTTTTCAATGCGCAACTGTACACGCAGGTGAGTTACGAGAAGCAGCGTCTGGATGCCCTGATTGATTCTGCGGCGGATGGGATTCTTATCCTTACCGCTGACCATTTGATTGAACGATGCAACAATGCTTTCGAAAAGTTGTACGGAAAAAAGCGCAATGAAATCCAAGGGATGAAACATGAGGAGATTATCCGTTGGACGAAAAAACCAGATGGTTCGACGCTGGAGGAATCTGACGCGGATGGTTGGACATTACCACCAAATGCCTATCTTTATGTTGAAGGTGACCTCGAGCGGTCTGAACCTCCCCCTCTACCAGTAGGAATCACTTACGCGCCACTGCTTGATTCTTCGGGTAAAGTTCGAAACATCATCGCTACTGTGCGTGACATCACCCGCTTCCGCACAGCCGATGAAATCAAAAGCACCTTCATTTCCATCGTCAGCCACGAACTTAAAACTCCCGTCGCACTCATCAAGGGTTATGCGTCTACCCTTCGAAGAGATGATGCCCGCTGGGACAAAGCCGTCGTCCAGGATAGCCTGGCGGTCATTGAAGAGGAAGCTGACCGCCTGACGCAAATGATCGAGGACTTGCTCGATGCATCCCGATTGCAGGCAGGCGGCATCCGCCTCAAACGCATAGATGTCTCCTTACCAATGTTGTCATCGCGTTTGGCTGACCGATTCCAGACACAAACCGATCACCATCAAATTTCTGTGGACTTTCCAAAGGATTTTCCAGTCATTCTTGGAGACGAAACCCGGATCGAACAGGTATTGAATAATCTGATCTCTAATGCCATTAAATATTCAGCGCAGGGAGAAATCAGAATTACTGGAGCCGTCCGCCCGGAACAGGTGATCATCGCTGTCAGTGACCAAGGACCAGGAATTGACCCCAGAGACCTCCCCCATATATTTGATCGATTCTACCGGGCAGATAAAGCCGTGAAAAACACCAAAGGTGCGGGGTTGGGATTATATCTGGCACGTGCGATCATCGCAGCGCACGGCGGCAGAATCTGGGTAGATCCACAATCCGATGCGGGGGCAAGGATTTGTTTCTCTCTCCCGCGATGAATCCTTCAAAAACAGACACGGGGAATTCAGAATAAGGGTAAAATTGACCGTTCTTGATCTTCAATAAATCCAACCAGCTTCATATTTACGGAGAGCTATGCCTCAAACACAAATTGCCTGCCCACGCTGCCGACAGATGATTCCTGCCATGGTCGAACAGCTTTTCGATGTGACGACAGACCCTCAATCTAAACAACGCTTGTTGGGCGGTGTCTCTAATCGTGCGCACTGTTCCTTTTGTGGTTACGAAGGGAACCTGGCTACGCCGGTTGTCTACCATGACGCAGACAAGGAACTTTTACTCACTTTTTTTCCTTTTGAACTGGGGATGCCGGTTAATGAACAGGAAAAGCTGATAGGTCCGCTTATTACCCAGGTCATGAACAGGCTGCCTGCAGAAAAGCGGAAAGCCTATCTCCTGAGGCCGCAAAGTTCCCTGACTTTTGAGAGCCTGCTCGAGCGCATTTTAGCCGCGGACGGAATCACCAAGGAAATGCTGAATGAACAACAAAAACGGCTTGGACTGATCCAAAGGTTATTACAGGCCAGCACACCTGAGATCCGGTCAGAGATCATTAAGGAAAATCAGGATTTATTCGATGAAGCTTTCTTTGCGTTGCTCAGCCGACTTTTTGAATCATCCATCTCTTCCCAGCAGCAGCCGGTCGCGAAAGCTCTTAATGATCTTCAGCAACAACTGATGGTCGAAACTGAGCTGGGAAGAAAACTGAAAAATCAGGTCGCCGAAGTGGAAGCTGCAATGAAAACCTTGCAGGATGCCGGCAAAGAACTCACTCGCGAAAAACTGCTTGAAATCTTTATATCAGCTCCAAGCGATGAGCGTCTCAAAGCGCTGGTCAGCATGACCCGAAACGGCCTGGATTATTCCTTTTTCCAATTGCTCACCGAGCGAATTGATAAATCAAGCGGTGAAGAGAAAACAAGACTTGAACACCTACGCACAAAGGTGCTGGACTACGTCAATGAATTAGACAAGGAAGTCGAAATCCAGCTCAAACAAGCACAAGATTTTATTGAACAACTGCTTGCCCAACCTGACGTCACCAAAGCCGCTCAAGATAATCTGGATATGTTTAATGAATTGACCATGCAAGTGGTTGAGGCAATGTATAAGGAGGCTCAGCAAAAGAAGGATATCGACCGCCTAAACAAAATTCAACAAATCATTATGGTCCTGCAACAGGCGAGCGCGCCTCCGCAAGAAGTTGCCATTATCCAAAAACTGCTTGAATATGACGAGAAGGATTACGAAAAGGCTCTCGTTGACCATGAGCAGGAAATTACGCCTCAGTTCATGGAAATACTCGGCGGTTTGGCGATGCAAATGGCACAGCAACCAAGTGAGACCTCTTCAAAAGAAGATACGGTTACGATGAAAAAAGTACAGGCTCTTTACAATGTTGCCCTTAAATGGGAAATGAAAAAGAAAATGACACAATAACAAAAAGGACCGGTTCTGTGAAACCGGTCCTTTTTGTTTCAAATTGAGATTCGGAAACGAATACATTCCATTCCAAAATAGAACTTCCTGTCTATGTATTTCAGACCGATTTTTTGAAGAACATGTTGGGAAGCCTTGTTTTCCACATGGGTCAAGCCCACAATTTCCTTTATACCCAGATCTGTGATCCCAAAATTAAGGCTCGCGCGGGCAGCTTCGGTTGCAAAACCTTTTCCCCAGTGAGCCTTCCCCAGGCAATAGGCCACTTCGGTTTCATCCGTTTCTCGAAGATACTGCTGACCACACCAGCCGATCAATTTCTTGTCTATTACATCAATAGCCCAGTGTCCATATCCATATTCATCCCAATGGGCAAGTTGCCCTTCAATGTAGGTCTTTGTTCGCGCGAGGGTTGGCACTTCGGTACGGGGAAAATAGCGCCAGACATCCGCATCCTCTAATACTAACTGCAACGTCGCTGCATCCTCTTGCGCTAAGGGACGCAAAATAAGACGGTCCGTTACAAGCGATGGTATGCTTTTCGAAGTCATAAGTTCAAAGATGCTATTTGGTTGGTGGATTGTCCAGACGAAGACCATGCCCTCGAACGGTGACAATATACGGGTGCCTTGAATCCAAAGCCGATATCCTGTCCCGCAAACGACGTATCAACGCATCCAAAGCTTGATCGGAAACACCTGCAGATTGTTCGTCCCCCCAGACCGCTGACACAAGATCCTGCCGGCTTACTACCTGTCCCTGTTTTTCATAAAGGACCCATAGCATGTGAAACTGCAATGCCGATAAGGGTGGAACAAGTTGCTGGTTATTCACCCAAACACGCCGGGACCGCATATCGAGCATTAACATACCTTGTTGTACCAGAGGTTCGGTGAGCGGCATGGTCGCATCAGAACTGAGGAACATGAATTCCTGAACAAGGGCTATCTGGAATAGATCGCCATCTTTCAAAACGACCGGGCTTGATAATGGATTGCCATTGTAATGTGTCCCATTCTTGCTGCCCAAATCTTCCAGGATGATCCCCTCTGTTGATGTTGTGAGTCTGGCATGGTAACGGGATACTTGCCGGCTGCTGATCACTACTTCACAGCCTGGTTCACGCCCAAGCACAACTGCGCCATTGACAGGAAAACGAAGCCCTTTAAGCGGTCCGGCTTGCCCCACTAGGACAGGCAATTCTTCGTCTTTTGGCATTTCCGCACTCTCCCAGGCAAGGATGAATTGTCAATAATTATTCATCCTTAGGCTCGTTTTACATCATTGTCTAAACACGTTTATAATATAGCAGAAAATTGCCTTTCTGTGCAAGTAACGCCGAAAGTAATCCGCACAGGGTCAATGAACCAATAGAGGAGATCCGCATGCCGCTCCCCCTCAAAGAAGGAGAGGTTCTTCGCGGTCGTTATAAAATCCGTGAGCGCATCGGCTCAGGCGGAATGGGTAATATTTACCTCGCCGATGATTCGCGTCTTGAAGGCCGGCGCTGCGCGCTCAAGGAAGTTGAACACGACCGTACTCTCGGAGAGAAAATCCTAAAGGAAGCCCGCGAGCAATTCTTACGCGAGGCAACTGTCCTCGCACGCCTTGATCACCCCAACCTTCCCAAAGTTTCGGATTTCTTCAGTGTCGGCTTGAAAGATTATCTCGTCATGGATTTTGTTCCTGGGAGTGATCTGCGGTCATTAATGTTGAATGCCAAACAAAATAACCAATTTCTCAAGGAGATTGATGTTTTAAATTGGGCGAACCAGATTTGCGATGCCTTGAACTACCTTCATACCCAGGAACCTCCTTTGGTCCATCGCGATATAAAACCGTCCAACCTAAAGCTAACCCCGGAGGGATTAATCAAACTGGTAGACTTCGGGCTGGTCAAAGTGCTTGCACCTGACGAGGTCACTATTACAGTGATCCAGGGGCAAGGGACAGCGCTCTACACTCCGCTTGAGCAATATGGCGGCGCGGATTCACACACCGACATTCGTTCGGATGTCTTCGCATTTGGAGCAACACTCTATCACCTACTGACCAACCAGTCCCCGGCTGAAGCTCGAGAAAGATTTTTAAACCCTGAAAGCTTGACAACGCTTCGAAAGATAAACCCGGATATCAGCCTGAGATCAGAGAAAGCAATTCTCTGGGCCATGGAACTTCACCCAGACAACCGACCTGCTTCCATTGAAGCATTTCGACAATATTTACTGGGTACAAAAGAATTACCTGCCCGACCCCAGCAAATCCGGTCAAGAACAGTCTCTTTGCTTGATGCTTTAACCACCCCTCCAGAAAGCGTTCTAGTTTGGTTGACTGCGGGATTCCTGCTCTTAAGCCTGTTGATTACTCTTGGAAGATAATTTAAGGAGTAGGCGTTCCACTCCTTTATCGTTAGTTTTTATGCCCCCGGGCGGTATAAAATTCCCACGACCAGGCAGCCAATAATCCCAGACCTATTCCCACCAGCATTATGATAAGGATTGCAGTAAAACCATTATTTTCAATCCATGATCTGCTGCCAGGAAATCCGAGTGCGGCGTAATTATATGCAGCTAATCCTCCCAAGATGACGCAAATTGTCCAGCGTAAAGCCAACTGCGGGGTACGGCTTTGGCTGAAGCTGATAAAGGTCATCACTCCACTAATTGCCAGTAAGGCCATCGCAAGCAACCAAGAAGGAAATAATGGGAAACCATCCGCCGTTAATGGGATGATCCCATTCTTCGTCTCTGTGGGAGTTGGTTCAGGTGTAGGCGTCTTCTCAATTGTCACGATAGGTGTCGGTGCTATCACGGTAACGGCAACTGCCTGGCCAGGAGTGACGTCTATCTGTAGGACAACAGATGTATTAGCCGGCTCGCTGGCAGCACGAATTTCGACAAGTCCCGCTTTGTCAAGACGGAATGAAGTTGCAGCCACTCCCATCAAGGTTTCTGCCTGGGATTGCTGATAAAGCCTGCCCTCCACTGTTTCAGTGAAAGTGACGACAGTTCCATCAGGAACTGGGTTTCCATTATTGTCAACGATAGGACCGGTCCGCACAGAGATGATATTTCCCTCGGAAAAGAGGGGAATGGGTGTAGCCTCTGGCGTTGCCCCTGGTTCCGGGGTAGGTTCGGGCGGTAGGTCAAGAGATAGCTGAATGACTTGCCCCAGAGCGGGTGTGGTAGCGTTGATCAAGTCATAACCGACCCCAGGTACTGAGACGGGCAATTGTCCACTCGGAATTATCTCTTTGAACAAAAAACGAGCCGCGGAATCCAGGAAAGGTTGGGATTTTCCATACATCCCAAAATATGCTGTTAATTTCGAGATATCAGTAGCGTCAAGATAGTAGGGGGCGCTAAATGAAAATAATACGACGCGTTTCTCCCTTAGTAGATCAGCGCGTTCGGAAAGAAAACGTTTCAGAATATCAGCATGAAGTGGGTTTTCACTGAGATCCAGTGTTGAGAACACCAACCAACTCGCAAGGTGAATATAATTTTCCAATTCGGGATTGCCACTTCCGCCAGGGAGGATTTGCGCAAGATCATCCAGTGTATATGACGAGAGCCGCGAGCCTACGATCTGATTTCCCCCTTGGGGACCATAAAGACGCATTACAGTAGACATTAATGCATCCGTTGCGAGGTAGGGTTGACCTGGGCAATTACTGCATTGTTTTCCAACACGATTGTCGGTAAAAAAAACCATCCTATCCCGATAGGAAGGGGCATCCGGTAATACAATGCTTAAATCGGATGAACTTGGGCTGATAAGGGTCGCAGATTTGTTCGCAATCATTATTGCAGCCTCATTATTAATTCCTATATCTTCATTACCTAATGTTGTAAATATTGAAGATGATGTGAAAGTACCGTAGAGTTTATATTTAAGCGTGAGCAGACGTAAAACCGAATCATCTACGCGTTGAGCAAAAGTCGCATCTTCCCGATATTTTTGTGAAAAGAAGTCGATTGTATTTATGATCGTTTTGTAATTATCCTCGTCACCCGTGGAAACAATTCCTCCCATGTTAATCAAATCATTTCCTGCAAGGAAAGCATCCCGGGCGACAATTAATGCAGAGAAATTTCGCCCGGTGGGATCATAGAATTTACTTACTGCTTGCGATCCCAGGGTGTCACTAACGATTATTCCTCCGGATTGGCGCCATGTAGTGAGTGGTTCCAGGTTCAAAATTTGGCCGAGTGCCTGAGAATCAAAGCTGACAGGGCGTGTCGTTGCCCGAATATTTCCTTGAAATCCCTGATAACGGATGTGGGATACGAGAAGGCCATCAGTAGTCATCTCGAGCGCTGGAGCGTTCCCTGTCACAGCAAAAAAGGGAGCAAGTTCGATTTGCTTCAGTTGCTCTAGGGATTTTCGAACCGTGGACACTTCCTCCTCGGGAGGGCGGTCTGCTTCTCCTCGGCCTGGGAAATTTCGTGCAATCACCGCCATCCGCCCTTTTGAACCTGAATGCAACCCGGCGATGTAATACTGGCCCATCGTCCCCACCCAAAAAGGGTCACCGCCAAAAACCAATGTACCTGGGTCACCTTGTTTATTAGGAACCGGGGATGTCAAAACATCAAGTGAAGGTCCGAGATAGAGATTGAATCCAAGCGTGCTGAGCTCCAAACCGAGGGTTGACCCAGTTTGCTGAGCGGAATCGGTATTCCAGGTAGCTCCAATCGCCATTTCCGGCGCGATCGCCGACATGCCGGATAATATCTGATCCTTAGAAAGTCCATCTCCGGGTTGATCTATCCCAACAAAAAGTGGGATGTATGTATAGGCGCTCATGTCTCCACTACCGGTATCTGAAGGTTGGGAACCCACTGAGTTACTTTGCTCAATATCCTGCAAGCCGTTTATTAATTGATTTACTACAGAAAGTGTAGCAGGGGAAGCCACAAAATTATCATTGTCTGCGGAAAGCATCACTCCACCAATATGATGGCGAACAATCAGGTCAAAAATTGTTGATTGATTGCTGATATCCGTTCCAGGAAATGAAACTAAAAATAGCTGACCGACCTTTTCTTCAGGCGTCATTTTCTCAAGAAGCGCACGAGCCTTGTCTTCTGGTATCCCCTGAGCACCTACAGGGATATTCGGCATCAAAGAAATAACCAGCGCTGCCAAAACTAGGGTTATTGAAAGGGTTCGTAATTTCATTCCAAAACCTTGTTGCGATCACAAATTTGTTCATGCAATTCCGGAAGTATGTTACCACCGGAAACAATCACAACCGCTGGCGGTTTTACAGCACCAGTCAAAATCGCCGACAGTCCAACCGCAGCGGAACCTTCAATCGATTCACCATAAACATAATACGCATAAGCAATCGCCTTGGCTATCTCTTCTTCATTCACCAATAGAATATCATCCACCAGCGATTTGATCAATGGAACAGTGATCGAACCTTTTTCAACAGGACCTGATAAACCGTCTGCCAGAGTGGGCAAGTCAGTTACATTATCCTGGCTATCTCGTTTTACAAGCGAGTGCATAAAGGCTGATGCTTCTGCCTGAACACCGACGATTCTTAATGGCACCGGGCTGCTTGACATAGCAGCTGCAATTCCGGCAAGAAGTCCGCCTCCAGAGACCGGAACGAGAACCGTTGTATGAGGCAGCAAGTCCATTTGGCGGATGATTTCCAAACCAATCGTTCCCTGCCCGGCAATTACTTGGGCATCGTTGTAAGGGGATACCCAGGTTTGATTGTTTTCTGTGGCAAATTGGATTCCTTCGGCTTCTGCCTGCTCATACGCACCCTCAATAAGCCTTACCTCCGCCCCTAGAGTACGCATCTTTTCGATTTTCAGTGGAGAGGCAGACTTGCTCGCAAATACCGTCACGTGTGCGTTTATATGTTTCCCGGCGAGTGCCACACCTTGGCCATGATTCCCCGCTGAAGCAGCCACGATTCCTTGTTGTTGTTCCCAAGATTCAAGCGACAAAACTTTATTAAATGCTCCTCGCGCTTTGAACGAACCCGTCACTTGTTGATTCTCCCATTTCAAGGAAATTCCCCGCTTTATATCTTGAGTGAGCGGTGTCACACGAACATGCGATGATATACGCTGCTCGGCACTGGTAATCCATTCCTGGGGGAAAATTTCAGTCATCTCAATTTCAAACCATCATTATTCGAAATAATGTCTAAAGCAGGCGATGGATCATCAGTAAAAAAACCATCGGCCCCAAGATTACACAACCGCTGCATATCAGCAGGGGAATTGACCGTCCACGCATGGATCAGTCGTCCCCTGTTATGCGCACGGGTGATGGATTCGGCGGTTACGTCTGAAGTGTAAGGGTGATTGGCTTGGACGTCAATCAAACCACCCCATAATCTCTGCCACCATCCTGCCTTACCAGGAAGAACCAACTGACCACGCATTACATTTGGCAACAACTGGCGTGCGCGTACAAGATTGGTAGGAAAAAAAGATGAATAAATCACACGATTTTCCATTCGATATTTAGTTACCAACCTGGAGACCTTATCTACCAAACCATCGAACGGTGATGCATAATTCGTCAACTCCACATTCATAAAGAGTTTGTTTCCAAAATTATCGAAGACTTCGTTTAGTGCTGGAATTTCCTCGTCGCGATATTTTTCGTCAAACCAATATCCCGCATCCAACCGTTTCAATTCGGACAAGGTTAACTGATTAACTTTCCCCTTGCCATTCGTGGTCCGATCCACCGTTTGGTCATGGATGACGACCACCTGTTTATCTGCAGTCAGCTTTACATCAAATTCAATGAGACGCGCGCCCAAGTCCAATGCAAGTTGAAATGCTGCAAGTGTATTTTCCGGTGCATGGGCACTGGCACCACGGTGAGCAAAAAAATAAGGGGGCTTAAGGTCGAATAACATTTATAAATAACCAAATGCTTTTGTTAGCAAACATTTCGGGATTCGAGATCCGCTCAATTAGGTGCGAACCTCGAATCCCGAAAACTTGTTCAAAAAAACAAATTGTTACAATTCGACAAAGTATGAGGCAGCTGCCCGATCGAGCAAATCCCGGCTCATCGTCGCCTCGACGGACATATATCGGGATATATCCAGAATTTGGTCGCACAGGTCACGTGGGTGTGAAGCGCGCATCTTTCGATTACGCTTTATATACCATTCCTGAAGAAGGTAGGCAAGACCTTGGTCGTTGTATTGAACGCCTTTTAATTGGGCGACACGTTTAAATATCTCTCGAAATTCCTCGTAGGTGGGATCACCAATTTCAATTTTATGACGAAGACGTCTGAGGAAAGCTTCATCTACCAGGTCACGCGGAGGCAGATTGGTGGAGAAAACGATGAGCACATCAAACGGAAGCTCGATTTTTCTTCCGGTATGCAGGGTCAAAAAATCTACACGGTTCTCGAGTGGTACGATCCATCGATTGAGCAGATCACGAGGTCGGACTTGCTGCCGCCCAAAGTCATCGATCAACAAAATACCACCGTTTGCTTTAACCTGAAATGGTGCTTCGTAAAATTTGTGGACATCATCAAAGACAAGATCAAGTCCTGCCAGAGTTAGTTCACCACCTACGACGATAAATGGACGTCGGATGTGAACCCAACGTGGATCACGTTTTTGCCCAGACCGCAATGAGCCAGTCCCGGAAGCGGTCGCATCGTCATCAGGAGCGCGTTGGTGGTTCACAGAGTCGTACAGCTTGACCACCTGCCCATCCATGTAAAGAGAATATGGAATGAACATATCCTGGGTCAAGATAAGGTTACCAAATGCACGTGCGACACTGGTCTTGCCGTTACCTGGAGGTCCGTACAAGAAAATGGATGTACCTGAATTAAGGGCGGGGCCAAGTTTCTGAAACGTCACTTCGGTCAGCACCAACTGGGAAAGAATTTGGCGCATAGTCCGGCTTGTGATTACTATTCGTTGACGGCTCTGACGGCGAATGGATTCTGTATAGGCTTCAATCGGTACCGGAGCAGGACCAGCATACTGGCTGCGCTCTAATGCCTCACGTGCACGATCAATTCCGGCGCCAGTAATGGCATATTGGTAGGAGCCCTCCCCTAACCCCATCGAAGAAGACTTAACCTCGACTAATTTTTCCCGTTTTAAGGATTCAAGGATCAGGTCTGTTACACCTGCAAAGGGTAGCGCTATTTCTTCTGCGACTCTAAATCCCGACAAATATCCTTGAAAATATAAAATTTTAAGCGCCAAGTCCTGAACCCAAAGAAATGAAAGGCCGGTATCCTCCAACCTGGTTATAGGAGGTGGTAGAAAACTTGACGTAACGGTACGTTGCTGCGGTTGTGCGGTTCTTCCAATAAGCGGGTTATTCATACGCCTCTCCTGCACAATTATCGAATGCAAAGTAAATTATAGCATGTGGGACAAATTATAGGTATGCGAAGTCGTACGCCAGTTTGCAATTTGGAAGGGTCTACCGCTTAATTTTTTGATTGAAATTTTTCAAGAAAAGATCCTTTTTTCTATAAATACCATTTTCAAAATAGCCACTTAGCCTTTATAATCCTCTCCATGAAAATTACTGTGCTTATTCCGGTATATAACGAAAAAAACACCATCCAGGAAATCACTAAAAGAGTTCAGGCGATGAAATTGGCTGATGAAATAATCATCGTGGATGATGGCTCAACTGATGGCACCCGTGCATTACTCGCCGAAATGGATGGAAAAGGTATTGTACGCGTCATCCTGCACGATAAAAACCAGGGTAAGGGAGCTGCAGTACGGACCGGAATTTCATCAGCGACTGGAGATGTGTTGATAATCCAGGACGCGGATCTTGAGTATGATCCTCGCGAATATCCTAATTTATTAAAACCAATTCTAGAGGGGCTTGCAGACGTCGTGTACGGCTCCCGTTTTCTTGGTGCGCCTCATCGCGCAATTCTATTCTGGAATATGGTTGCCAACAGACTCCTCACTTTTATGACGAATATTCTTTACAACACCATATTGACGGATATGGAAACTGGGTACAAAGTCTTCAAACGGGAAGTTGTCGCCGATATGAAGATTCATGCCAAACGGTTTGATTTTGAACCTGAATTTACAGCAAAAATCCTTAAAAAGAAAGCCCGGATATATGAAGTACCGATTACTTTCAATCCGAGAGATTACAGCGAAGGTAAGAAAATCAAAATGCAGGATGCTTTCGAAGCGATGTGGACATTGTTCAAATACAGATTTGTGGATTAAATAGAAAGAACCGGATGGTTTCATCCGGTTCTTTCTATTTAATCTGGCGTGCCGGATTTTTTAACATCTTTCAAATTTAATTGTAAATAAGTCCTTCCATTGAATTCATTCGTTTCAAATGTATACATCAAGTCCATTTTCTTTTCCACAGGCAGTTCGGGCTGTAAATGACCAAGTCTGAAACCTATGGCATCAAAGGTTATATTTCCGTCATTAACCGTTAATTTGAGATGTTTGCCTTCCGCACCTACAGTACGAGATGTTTTTATCTTAACTCCCCTCGAAACAAAAACAGCATCAGGGTTTCCATAACCCGTCGGCTGTAGAGCGCTCAAGAATTTGAGCAATTCGGGTTTGAGATCGACCAGTCGGATTTCGCCATCAGCAGTTAATGTCTGACGGAGTTCCTTCCCTTCCAGTTCTTTCTTCGCAATAATTTTTAATCGGTTCTTTAGTTCAGGCAGGTTATCATTCGTAACAGTGAAACCTGCCGCGGCTGCATGCCCTCCATGTCGGACCAGCAAATCGGCGCACTGATCCAAAGCTTGTGTAATGTGGAACTCTGGAATTGAACGACATGAACAACGGGTTGTTTCGTCACTATTCTGGCCGACAATTGCAGGTCGATAAAAAATCTCTGACAATCTGGAGGCAGCCAAGCCCACGACTCCAGTATTGAAATCGGGATGAACGGCAAATAAAAGATCAGCGTTGGGGTCTTCTGCCATTACGATGGCTTCAGCCTGCTCCTGGATCTGGCGGGTCAATGCTTGCCTGTCGCGGTTGTTTTTATCAAGTTGAAGTGCAAGTTGGCCGGCGCGCATGATGTCCTGAGTTATCAACAACTCAAATGAAGCCAGAGCCGATTCCAATCTCCCAGCCGCATTTAGACGTGGGCCTAGAACAAATCCGATGTTGGTAGCGCTCGTTGTAGTTATATTCATATCGGCAACATTAGCGAGCGAAAAAAGACCTTGACGTTTGGTGGTCTGTATACATTTCAAACCTTGACGAACCAAGGACCGGTTTTCTCCTGTCAATGGCGCCAGATCTGCGACAGTACCTAATGCGACCAAATCCAACAATTGTGATTTATCAAAATCAGATTGCAGAGTCTCGAGTAAAGCCTCAGCAAGTTTATAAGCAACGCCTACTCCAGCCAATTCCTTATCCGGATATAAATCTCCCGGCTGCTTGGGATTGATAATGGCAAACGCCTCAGGTAAATCTTGAGCCGGTTGATGATGGTCAGTGATGATTAGGTCAAGTCCCAGCTCATGAGCATAGGCAGCTTCGCCGGGAGAACGAATCCCGCAATCCACACTAATGATCAACCTGATCCCGTTATCGTAAAGGGTTTTTAAAGCTTCGTTGTTTATCCCATACCCCTCATCAAAGCGATTGGGGATGTATTCATGCGCATCACCTCCCAGGGTCCGCAGGGTCTGGACCAGGAGCGCTGTCGCTGTGACACCATCCACATCATAATCACCGTAGACCACAATAGGTTCGTTATGTAAGAGGGCATCTTGAACCCGATCTACTGTCTCTCGCATGCCTATTAACCGCCAGGGTGAAGTATCTGATGTTGGTTCGGCCCGCATATAATGTCCTGCAGACTCCTTCGTGGCATACCCGCGGTTGAAAAGTACCTGCCTAATAATCAGAGGATAATCTTGCAACTCAATATCTGCTGCGGAAGTGAGAGGGGATTCAATTCGCCAATGTTTATTTCGCATAAGCCTATTTTCCCAATAACTATCTGATTAAGTTGAACAGAGTATAAACGCTGCAACTATGTCATGCAAGGCTTTATAATAATTCCATTGAGAGGATCCAATGAAATCTGAATTGAACCCGTCAACATTGACCATCTCGTCAGCCCATGATTTTCTTGCTGAAGATATAATTTCAGTTGAGGAAATCAGCGAAGCATGCCTAAGGCGAATCGAAAAGCTTAATCCAATCCTCAATGCATTCATCACCATTCTTGAGGATAAGGCACGAACTGAAACCATAAACATCTCCGCGAAGGGGAATACTGGACTACCTCTCTATGGAATCCCTGTTGCAGTTAAAGATCTTTATGAAACAAAAGGGATTTTAACGACATCAGGAACACTTTTTTTCAAAGACTACTTTCCTGAGGAAGATTGTGTCGTTGTTAGAAAACTTAAAAATGCAGGCGCAATCATCACTGGCAAAACAAATACGCATGAAATCGCCCTCGGAGTGACCGGCATCAACCCGCATTATGGAGTGTGCCACAACCCCTGGGATGTGAAATGTATCAGTGGGGGGTCCTCAAGCGGTTCGACCGTGGCTGTTGCAACAGGAATGAGTCTGGCTGCCATGGGAACTGATACAGGCGGTTCGATCCGCATTCCTGCATCGTTGTGCGGAATCGTTGGGTTAAAACCTACCTTTGGGAGAGTAAGCTTGCGTGGTATCACTCCATTATCCTGGAACCTCGACCACGCCGGACCCCTTACCAAGTCCGTCAGAGATGCAGCAATTCTGCTTCAGATAATAGCTGGGTACGACTCTCTTGATCCTGGTTCAGCCAATGTACCGGTTGAAGATTTTTCGATAGGGTTAAAAGAATCCCTTAAGGGCTGGAAAATCGCCGTTGCATCAAGCGGCTATGTCGAAGAATCGGATTCTGAAATTCTTGACGCAGTTAACGAATCGGCCAAAGCATTTGAATCCCTTGGCGCTGAAGTAGTGAATGAGAATATGGATGTTCTGCGCAACCTGGCGCTTGCCAATGGCAGGATGGTACAAGCTGACGCCGCAGCATTTCACCGTGAACGCCTGAGCTCACATCCGGATTGGTTTGGCGCAGATATTCGCGAGCGATTGGAAGCTGGTCGATCATTATCCTCCACTGATTACACCCTGGCCAGACGCACCCAAATCGAAGGTCGTCGCCATCTAGAGATGATGTTCCAGAAATACGATCTGCTCATTCTGCCAACCACTCCAATCACTGCCCCATTAATCGAAAGAACAGATGCGGTAGAACAAGCTGGACGTTTAACCCGTTTCACAGCACCATTCAATCTGACTGGTCTGCCGGCGCTTTCATTGCCATGTGGATTTGATTCAAAGGGATTGCCAATCGGATTGCAGCTCGTTTCAGGACCTTGGAAGGAAAGGACAATTATTGATGCCGGTCATGCCTATGAAAGCGCGACCGACTGGCATCGAAAGTTTCCCCTAATTTAAATCAATTTATGATTGAATGAAACCAAAGGTGGTTGAAAATTACTTCTGCAAACAGGCTAATACTTTTTCCAGGTTATCATTAGGTTCTGCCTTGGTATATGCCAATACTGGAGTCGTTGTAATGAGTAAAGTTTCATGCGTGTTGCCTGCTTTCCAACGACGAGGTAAAAAGCCAATTGCTCCGGGGTTGGTCCCTACATTGTCGGACATGTGCTGAGCTGACATCGCCACCCGCGCTGAAGGTATTACTCGTAATCCTTTTAAGACCACCGGATCAAAAATCTGCCGGATGTCCTCCCCTGATGCATAAGTCCATACATCAATGGGTAAATTGCTGCCTCCGATTTCGTTCCAATTTGTAATCTGCCCCGAGTAAATAGCCCGGACTTGATCGAATGTCAGGGAACTCATTCCAGTTTGCGGTTGGGTGACGACCAATATTTCATCATTGCCCAACTGAAACGCCGGTACTGAAAGGTTGGCCGATTCACCTAATCGCAAAGAAATATCTGCTGCAGCAGGACTAACCATTTCAAGGGCAATACCATATTTTTCAGCACACGGATACATATCCACAAGCCATGGTTGAGTTGCCGAACTTGCATGGACAAGAATCACTGGCGTCGGTGTGGGTGTGGCAGCTGCTACACAACCTGTGACTATCCAAGCAAGTAAAAGTAAATAAAACCACTTCATCGAGAAATAAACCCGTATATAAGCACAAGACTGCCCATAATGGCACAATACCCTGCAAAGATATACAATGAATGCCGGTTCAGGTAACCCATAAGCCATTTAATCGCCAGCCATCCAACTATAGCTGCTATGATTAATCCCACTGCTAGAATCGGTAGGAAAGTGGCAAGGTCCGGCATCTTCAGTACTTTCAGCATTTCATAAGCGCCTGCGGCAAGCATCACCGGAACAGACATTAGAAAAGCAAATCGTGCAGCTGAGGGACGGTCAAACGCCCGAAACATGCCAGCGCTGATGGTTGTTCCGCTGCGTGAGGCTCCAGGAAACACAGCCAGGATTTGCATCGCACCGACGAAGAGAGCATCGAGCCAGGTCATACTTTCCAATTTTCTCGTACGCTTCCCAAAATACTCCGCCAAGGTCATAAGGATTGCCGCAGTATAAAGGCGGATCGAAGCTTCGAATAATGGCATTTTGAACAAGGCTTCAACAGCATCCTTAAGAAGTAATCCCACCAATAGAGCAGGGATCGTAGCGATTAATATATACCAAGCCAGGCGATTATCTTGTGTGGAAAATGGTTTTGCAAAAAAAGCTTTAAGCAAAGTCAGCAAGTCTTTCCAGAAATATACTATCAGCGAAACAATCGTTCCGACCTGAACGAGCACGAGGAACGCAAAAGTAGCCGTGGAGGGTGTTATTCCAAGTAGAGATTGGGCGATGAGCAGGTGGCCGGTCGATGAAATTGGGATGAACTCAGTCAACCCTTGAATAATTCCGAGCAAAATAGCTTGAAAAATAGTCATAATTTATTACCCTTTATCCTTTTTGGAATTGGTTCGTTCAGCGTTGCCCTGCCACTGTAAGAGCCCTTGACCAATTATATTATCGAAAGTCCCTTCAACTATTGAATTTCTCATGTCGTTAACCAAGGCGATCATAGTATGTAAATTATGGATGGAAAGAAGCGTTCCCGCCAGTAATTCTTTAGCCACGATGAGATGACGGAGGTAAGCACGTGTAAATGTTCGGCAAGTATAACAATCACACAAGGCGTCGATAGGCCGGGAATCTCGGGCAAAAATCGCGTTCATCAAATTAAGTCGTCCTTCAGAGGAGAATGCTGCATTATGACGAGCAAGGCGGGTCGGCAATACACAATCGAAAATATCGATACCGCGAGCGACCCCGTTGATCAAATCTTCAGGTGTGCCCACTCCCATCAGGTAACGGGGTTTATTTTCAGGCAGCAGAGGCGTTACCAGATCAAGGATATCGTGCATTTCATCTTTTGTCTCACCAACCGATAAACCTCCGATGGCGATGCCTGGAAAAGGCATTGAAGAGATAAAATTGGCGGATTTTTCCCGGAGTTCAGGATCCACCCCTCCTTGGATAATACCAAAAATAGCCTGGTCGGAACGACGGTGCGCCTCGAGTGAGCGCTCCGCCCAACGATGAGTTCGTTCCATGGCGATTTTACTGTAGGTATGATCATTGGGGTCGGAACATTCATCGAAAGCCATGATAATATCCGCTCCCAAGTTGTTTTGGATCTGGATGGAGCGCTCAGGTGTGAAACGATGTGTGGAGCCATCGATATGACTCTTGAATGTAACCCCGTCGTTGTCAATTTTGCGTGTCTTAGAAAGAGAAAAAACTTGAAATCCACCTGAATCCGTCAGTATGGGATTCGGCCAATTCATAAATTGGTGAAGACCACCTTGTTCGGCAATCAACTCATCACCTGGTCGTAAATAAAGATGATAAGTATTGGTTAGGACCAGCGATGCGCCAAGATCATTTAATTGATCAGGAGTTAGAGTCTTGACTGTAGCCTGGGTGCCTACCGGGGCAAAAACGGGGGTTTGCAAGTCGCCGTGCGGCGTGTGAAAAACACCCGCCCGGGCTTTTCCTTGCCTGGCTATGAGATCATATTCAAACATGCATTGAATTATAAGGGGAATTGTTATAAATGAGACTTTCTCAAAACAAGGATTAATAAAAGACGAGTGCGGTGCTTTAATTATGCGCCGCACTCGTCTTTTAGAATTTGTAGAGCAGAAAACTAGAACAAACCCACCACTTTACCAGTCTTCAGATCAAGATCAACATCATAGAAGACCGGCCGGGTCGGCAAACCGGGCATGGTGCGCATTGTCCCTAGTAAAGGATAGAGAAAACCAGCACCTACGGACGCACGGATATCGCTGATGGTGACGCGGAAACCGCGAGGTGCACCCTTCTGGTCTGCTTTGTCAGTAAATGACAGATGCGTCTTCGCCATACACAATGGCAGATCGCCAAATCCGAGCTTGGTAAATTGCTCAATCTTTGCCTCGGCTTCCGGGGTGTAATCAACACCATCGGCACGATAGATCTCGCGGGCGATCGTCTCGATTTTTTCCTTAACTGAAATGTTCAACGGATACAGGAATTTGAAGTTACTTGGCTTCTCGCAAGCCTTGACCACCGCTTTGGCGAGAGCAATGGCTCCCTTGCCGCCTTCCATCCAATGACGCGAGACGACTGCATCCATTGCGCCAGCTTTGATAGCCGCGGCGCGGACAAGCTCCACTTCGGCCGGGGTGTCGTTGGAAAAGGAGTTGACTGCCACGACCACATTCACGCCGTATTTCAGCGCATTCTCGATGTGCTGCACCATGTTGGGCAGACCTTTTCGAAGCAGGTCGAGGTTTTCATCGGTGTATTCCGGTGCGAGCGGCTTACCGGCTACAACCTTGGGACCACCACCATGCATCTTGAGAGCGCGGACTGTCGCTACCAGCACAACAACATTAGGTGTCAGGCCGGAGTAGCGACACTTGATGTCCATGAACTTCTCCATGCCAATGTCTGCACCGAAGCCTGATTCAGTAATGACATAATCAGCCAATTTCAGGGCAATTTTGTCGGCGATGATCGATGACTGCCCATGGGCGATGTTGGCGAACGGACCAGCATGGACAATCGCGGGAGTACCCTCGAGGGTCTGCATCAGGTTTGGTTTAATGGCATCTTTCATCAAAACTGTCAAAGCGCCGGAAACACCGAGATCCTCCGCTGTAACAGCCTCACCCTTCCGGTTCACGGCAACCACCATGCGGCCCAGGCGCTCGCGCATATCGGTCAGGTCGGTAGTCAGAGCCAATATGGCCATAATCTCGGAAGCAACAGTGATATCGTATCCCGATTTGTGCTCGTAGCCTGCTTCTTCCTTGCCCAAGCCAGTTTGGATTTCGCGCAGGAAACGATCATTTATATCGATAACTCGCCGCCAGGTAACACCGTTGTAATCGATATCAAGGCGGGCAAAGCGGGAACGCTCTTCGGGTGTGAGTTCATTCGGATCTATTTTTGTAATACCCAGTTTCTTCAGGCGTCGTAGCATGGATGGAGAAAACTTTCGGTTGCCCTTCTTGTCCTGTGGGCAAAGCGCATCAAACAGCTTATTGTCATCCGGGGTCTGCGCTTCATGAAATATTCGAGCATCCAATGCAGCGGCACAAAGGTTATGGGCAGCAGTAATTGCGTGGATATCACCCGTCAGATGGAGATTGAAATCTTCCATCGGAATGACCTGTGAATAACCTCCGCCTGCAGCTCCACCCTTAATGCCAAAGGTCGGACCTTGCGATGGCTGACGGATGACAGTCATCACGTTCTTTCCCAGGTGCGCACCAAGAGCCTGTGACAAACCGACTGTGGTGGTTGTTTTGCCTTCACCAAGCGGTGTCGGTGTGATCGCGGTCACATCGATGTATTTCCCGTTTGGACGTTTTTTGAGTCGTTCAAGAATTTCAAGTTTAATTTTTGCTTTGTACGGACCGAACAACTCCAGCTCATCTGGCTTGATTCCAAGCTCTTCTGATATCTGAAGAATTTGTTTCAACTTCCCAGCCTGCGCGATTTCAATATCGGTTGGCACCGGAGTGAGAAGTTTGATTTTTGTAGGCGTGAATTTCTTTTGGAGAGATTTGACAGCTGTCGCCTTTTTAGGTGCTGCCTTTTTTACAGCTTTGGTTTTTGTGGTTTTCACTGCCGGTTTTTTAGCTTTTATCTTTGATTTTGTTGCCATGTCCACTCCTTTTGAATAATCAATTAGTGAAATCTCTACCTATTATGGAAAAATTTCACAAATAGTGCAAGCAATAGAAGGCACCAATTCTTGGTGCATTTTATCCTTACCTGTCAGTGGAATTATAATAGGTTTTACAGGAAGTCTGCATGTAATTGTTGCCCAACCGTCTTCTACAAATACCGCAGTCCCTAATATCTCAAGCCACAAACGCCTATCTCCAAAAGTCGGATTTGCTAATCCCTTTTCTACGACTATCCGAAATTCTAGGATGTTGGCAATATTCGGTTCAGTCTATATCAATTCTTTTACCGCCGACTCTAATTCCTGTTGTATTGCTACCAGGGCGGTATACCGAAGGTCAATTTCCTGAGCATAAATTTCAAGTCTTTGAGAAATGACACCCTTTGACTTTGTCAATGCCCTCCCTATATCATCTACCTCTTTCTCGGTTTGAGCTATCAAGGCGTTTACATGCGCTAACTCACCTTCCTTAGGCTCTACAGCTCGCATTTCTTCTATCTGAGCTTGCCTTATCTTCTTTCAAGGGAGACTATCTTTGAGCCCATCGCAAGCACCACGTTGTGAATCCTATTGAATCTGCGGTCCTGTCTGCTAGCCTGCCTAAGCCGCCCAACGGAATGGCTCACCTGCCGCCGATTTGAACAAGACAAGACTGCATAAAATCACTTTTTCTACCAAAAATGCCGCTGCTGTCACACGCCGAAGGCGGTCAGTTGGAGCCGGCGTTAGGCGCCCGAAGTTGTTGATGCTGGGCAAGGTATGACTGCCCCCTTCATTGCCCAAAGGTAGCCATTGGCATGCTCAATGACGACTGGTACGTCTGTTTGTGGATCGAGGAAGACCATCGCGCTTACCTCGTGGCCGACCAGATCTCGCGTATCTCGGGGCGACGCCCAAAGGCCGACTCGCCAGCCTTTTGGATTGGCTCCTGTCGAATCATCGAATAGACAAGCATAATAATGAGTATTATCCGAACTTTCTTCGACTTTAACCTGGACACGCATCGGTCTAGCCTGTTGGGTGCTAAGTACATGGAGCAGATGGCGGGGCCAGCGATAAGCGATGTTTATAAAAACCATGCCCAAGAGTATGAATAGAACTCCAAGGACCAGCCAAGTGGGATTCCCTTCGTAGCCACTTGTGGAACTGGGATCGACGCCGACAAGCGAGGGTCGCATAAAGAGCAACATTGACACGACCCCAAAAGCAACCAAAAGGAGGGATGCAGACCAAACAATGAATGAGTATCTACGAAGGGTTGCGATGCTTGTCTGCCGCGACATTTGCTCCTCCTTGAAAATTTGGCGGGCGGCTAACATTTGGGCTTACCTGCCGCCGGATTTGGCAAGGCAAGAAAGCTTGAAAACCATTTATTTCTGCCAAATGGCCGCCGCGTACCCTCAACGAAGGCGGTCAGGTGGCGCCGGTGGTAGGCAGCAGCTTCACGGATTCACGTTGTCTGACGATGGCTGCGAATGAACATGGCAACTGAACCGACACTGCCAACGATGAAGGCCGCAGCGCAGATCATAGCGATGATTATACTAAAGGCATCGACTACGGGACTCTGTAGCAGATTCTGGAGCGCACTCGATGTTGCAGGATTCTGGGCGGCAGTATCGAGAATGAAGTTCAGAATGATGTAGAGTACAAAACCGAGTACCGACGCCAGGAGGAGGAACATGAACTTCTTTGCGGTTCGCCAGGGGTGGACGAATGCAAGGACAAAGGCAGTCGCCGCAAGGAAGGCCAGCAGTATGCCGGGCAGGTTATCGTCGATACCTACAACGACAGCGGCAATTGCCAGTAAGCCACAGATCGCCAAAAGGATAAGCATCATTTTTCTGTTGTGTGGGGTTGAAAAAGCACTGGTCATGATCGTTTCTTTCTAGATAGTGGATTTTGTCTATGCCTGCCATCGCGGTAGGACTGCCAGTTACCCTACAGGCCCCACACAAATCCCGGCGTGCGAAACTATCGCACCGGGCTCAATGTTAAGCGCTGATTTGCATGAAACTATCTGTCGGAAGATCAATACATGGGCCTTGTGAAGATGTTGTTTCTGAGAACGCTTTGTTAGGTGCGGTGGAACTTGAAGACTCACTGGCTAAAAAAGACATCACCGCCAACTTTACCTTTTGCAATAATAAAAGCCAGCTTTATCAAGCAAACAGGCTTTCGTTAACTTTTTTGAGTGATGGCTCCGATTTGCTTCATAAAATCATGTTCATCCATTGCTTCCCAGTCTTCCACAATATGATTATCCTGAATCCGAAATATCGTTGTGCCGCATATGACGACAGACTTTGAGGTTGGTGTCTCGCCATAAAATGAGCCGAGGTGCGTTCCACGCCCAATCCAGCGGATGGCTACTTTGTCTGCTTCAGCTAGTATATCTGCAATCTCAATTTGGA
>Ga0315290_10000288_pt1 | contig 31320 bp, 33 predicted proteins | sample YL17G12_0_MG_FD_203627 | JGI IMG/M metagenome (GOLD analysis project Ga0315290, IMG submission 203627) | Sediment microbial communities from Yellowstone Lake, YNP, Wyoming, USA - YL17G12_0 | ecosystem: Environmental > Aquatic > Freshwater > Lake > Sediment | place: USA: Wyoming | collected... | reverse complement strand
CGATCCGCGACGTGCTGCTGTTCCCGCACCTGAAGCCGGAGTAGGCCAGGAAGGCCAGGAAGGACAGGAAGGACAGGAAGGCCAGGAAGGATAGGAAAGGGGTTGGTCCGAAGCGGAACGCGTGCGTGTGAAGCCTCGCTTCCTGCCGTTGCAGTCCTTCCTGGCCTTCCTGGCCTTCCTGGCCTTCCTGGCCTTCCTCCCCTACAAGCTATACGGGAGCGCGCGCGGTTCAGCGCGGCGTCCATCCTCCAAGTGGAGCGCCTTTCCCGCCGCAACCAGGTTCGTGACCGCCAGCATCTCGATGCCGTCGTCGGTCTCGGCAGTCATCAGGACATCCGCTGCCTTGACGCCGTCGAGCAGCAGGTTTGCGAGCGGAGCTGGGGCCGCGCCACCCGCCGCAAGATGAAAGCGCATCGTGCGCCGCTTCACGCGTCCCAGATGCTGCGTGCGTGCGACGATCTCCTGTCCGGTGTAGCAGCCTTTGGCGAAGCTGACGCCTGCGATCAGGTCGAGGTTCAGCATCTGCGGAATGAACTGTTCCGACGTGGCCGCGAACACGTGCGGCAGTCCTGCGGCGATGTCGGCCGCGAACCACTCGGCCTGTGCACGAGGGCTCGGTCGACTCAGCGAGAGTCCGCTGATCGAGCGCCATGCAACGGGCGGCGCCGCGATGACCTGGCGATCGGACGCGTACTGAAAAGTAACGACTTCGGTCGAACCGGCGAGCGGCACGGGCGACATCGTAAGCGCGGCTTCGTCGAACATGCGGTGTGCCTGGGCCGCGGCGTACGCGTCACCCGTGAGAATCGCGCCGACGTTCAGGTCGGCGGCTTGCAGGATCTCCACCTTGGAGCGCAGGACGAACTTGCGCAGGTGAGTGGCCACCTTGCCCAGCAGGTCGGCCGGCAGCAGCGCATAAATTGCTTCGTCGGTCTGGCGGAAGCGCGCGAGCGCGATGACGCGTCCCTGGTTGGTGCAGCAGGCCGCCACCTGGGTCCGGCCGTCCGCCAGCAGGCCCACGTCGTTCGTGAACTGGCCCTGCAAGAACTTCGCCGCATCGGCCCCGCCAATGCGCAGGACGCCGAAACCCGGCAGCAGCATTGCGCGAAGGGCCTGTGTGCGATCTTCGTTCACTATTCAACCCGAGTTCGATTTCAGCCGTACGGCGGGACCATAGCCCAAGCGCGCGGTGGAGAACATAGGTAACATCTGGCAAGATCGGGGGCTGAATATGAACCCTTCGCACGAAGAGCAGACCGCCCACCAGATCGACCCCTCGGCCGCCTCGTCCAAGGTCGGGCCGCAACCTCAGGCATCGCCGCAGCCGCCGGTCCTTCCGCGTGAAATCGGCGGCCGGGACGGGCCCGAGCCCACGCGGTTCGGGGATTGGGAGAAGGCGGGGCGCTGCATCGACTTCTAGCGTACCGGATTCCCGAGGAGAGGTAGCGTCATGGCGCAGCCCGAGCGGCCGCTGTCCCCGTTCATGCAGTACCGTTGGCAATACACCAACACCCTGTCGATCCTGCACCGGATCACGGGCATGCTGCTCAGCCTGTGCTTTTTCGTGCTGGTCTACTGGCTGGCCGCTGCGGCCTCCGGGCCTGAACGCTACGCCGCCGCGCTCGCCACGATCGGTTCGCCGCTCGTCAGGCTGCTGCTCATCGGCGGTTTGTTCTCGTTCTGCTATCACCTGCTGAACGGCATCCGACACCTGTTCTGGGATGCCGGCTACGGCTTCGAGCTGCCCATCGCGCGCAAGACCGGTTGGGCCGCGGCGATCGGCGCCGTCGTCCTGGCGCTCGCGTTATGGTCCGTGCTCGGGGCGTCGCTCGGGGGTGCCACGTGAGCCTGCGCAGCCCGCTCGGTCGTGTGCTCGGCCTCGGTTCCGCCAGGGGCGGTTCAGGTCACTGGTATTCGCAACGCATCACGGCCGTTGCGCTCGTCATTCTCGGTTGCTGGTTCATCGCGTCGCTGGCGATGCTGGGTGCAGGTGCCCCGCACGCGGCGGTGATTGGCTGGCTGCATTCGCCGTTCTCGGCAGTGATGGCGGTGCTGCTGGTGGCGGTCACCGCGTATCACGCGCAGCTGGGCCTGCAGGTCGTGTTCGAGGACTACATCGGCGACAAGGGCACGCGTCTGGTCGTGCTGGTCGCACTCAAGTTCGCGCTCGTCGTTGCCGCCCTGATCGGCATCCTCGCCGTGTTGCGCATCGCGTTCGGAGTCCAGGCATGACCACTGCGGATTACGCGTTCACCGATCATACGTACGATGTCGTCGTCGTCGGCGCTGGCGGCGCAGGACTTCGCGCCACCTTCGGCCTCGCCGAGCAGGGCCTCAGCACGGCGTGCATCAGCAAGGTGTTCCCGACGCGCAGCCACACGGTCGCCGCGCAGGGTGGCATCAGCGCAGCGCTCGGCAACATGGGCGAGGACGACTGGCGCTTCCATTTCTACGACACCATCAAGGGCTCGGACTGGCTCGGCGACCAGGACGCGATCGAGTTCATGTGCAAGGAAGCGCCGGCGGCGATCCTCGAACTCGAGCACTACGGCCTGCCGTTCTCGCGCACCGAGGACGGCAAGATCTACCAGCGCCCGTTCGGCGGCATGACGACGCATTACGGCAAGGGCATCGCGCAACGCACGTGCGCCGCGGCGGACCGCACCGGTCACGCAATGCTGCACACGCTATACCAGCAGTCGCTCAAGCATGAGGCGCGCTTCTTCATCGAATATTTCGCCGTCGACCTGATCATGGAAGACGGCGCGTGCCGCGGCGTCGTGGCGCTCGACATGTCGACCGGCCGGCTGCATCGCTTCCGCGCGCACACCGTGATCCTTGCCACGGGCGGCTACGGTCGTGCTTACTTTTCGTGCACCTCGGCGCACACCTGCACGGGTGACGGCGGTGGCATGGCGCTGCGCGCCGGCCTGCCGCTGCAGGACATGGAGTTCGTGCAGTTCCACCCTACCGGCATCTACGGCGCCGGTTGCCTGATCACCGAAGGCTCGCGCGGCGAAGGTGGCTACCTCACCAATTCCGCGGGCGAGCGTTTCATGGAGCGTTACGCGCCGAACGCGAAGGACCTGGCGTCGCGCGACGTCGTGAGCCGCTCGATGACGATCGAGATTCGCGAGGGCAGGGGCGTCGGCCCGCAGAAGGACCACATCCACCTGCACCTCGAGCACCTGGGCGCCGCCGTGATCCACGAGCGCCTGCCGGGCATCGCCGAAACCGCGCGTATTTTCTCGGGTGTCGACGTCACGCGTGAGCCGATTCCGGTGTTGCCGACCGTGCACTACAACATGGGCGGAATTCCCTGCAACGTGCACGGCGAAGTGGTCACGCTGCGCAATGGCAATCCGGATTCGGTCGTCGCGGGCCTCATGGCCGTGGGCGAAGCGGCTTGCGTGTCGGTGCACGGCGCGAACCGCCTCGGCTCCAATTCACTGCTCGACCTCGTCGTGTTCGGTCGTGCGGCTGCGCATCACTGCGGCAAGACGCTCAAACCCGGCACGTCGCACAAGCTGCTGCCGCAGGACGCGGGCGACCTGGCCATCAGCCGGCTCGACAAGTTCCGCAACGCGAGGGGCACGCGCCGCACGTCGGAGATTCGTCTGGACATGCAGCGTGTGATGCAGAACCACGCAGCGGTGTTCCGCACCGGCGAGTCCCTCGACGAGGGCGTGCAGAAACTCGATGCGGTCTTCGCCACGTTCTCCGAAGTGCAGGTGGCTGACCGTTCGCTGATCTGGAACACGGACCTGATCGAGACGCTCGAACTCGACAACCTGCTCGCGCAGGCGCTGGTGACGATGTCGTCGGCGGCCAACCGCCAGGAAAGCCGTGGCGCCCATGCCCGTGAAGACTTCAAGGACCGCGACGACGTGACCTGGCTCAAGCACACGCTGGCCTGGGCCGATGCCGCGGGCAGGGTCTGCATCGACTACCGTCCGGTGCACCTGAACACGCTCACGAGCGACGTCGAAGCCATCCCGCCCAAGGCCCGTACTTATTGAGTGATTAGTGAGTAGTGATTAGCGCGACGCTGCCGCGTTCCGACTAACCCCTATCCCCTGACCCCTAACCCCTGCGAAGCATCCGATGCCCCAATTCAGACTTCCCGAGAATTCCCGGGTCCAGCCCGGCAAGAGTCACGCCGGGCCGGCGGGCGCGAAGAACGTCAAGACGTTCCGCATCTACCGCTTCGACCCCGACTCGAACCAGAAGCCGCGCGTCGACACCTACCAGGTCGACATGGACCGCTGCGGTCCGATGGTTCTCGACGCGCTGATCAAGATCAAGAACGAAGTCGACTCGACGCTCACGTTTCGCCGCTCGTGCCGCGAAGGCATCTGCGGTTCGTGCGCGATGAACATCGACGGCGTCAACACGCTGGCCTGCACCAAGGCCAGCGCCGAGATCAAGGGCGACGCGAAGATTTACCCGCTGCCGCACATGCCGGTGATCAAGGACCTCGTGCCCGATCTCACCAACTTCTACGCGCAGTACGCTTCGGTGAAACCGTGGCTGCAGACGCGCACGCCGGCGCCGCCCGATCGGGAACGCCTGCAGTCGAAGGAAGACCAGGAAAAGATCGATCGCCCGTCGGCGTGCATCCTGTGCGCCTGCTGCTCGACGAGCTGCCCGTCGTACTGGTGGAACGGCGATCGCTTCCTCGGCCCGGCGGCACTGCTGGCTGCGTATCGCTGGATCATCGACACGCGTGACGAGGCCACGGGCGAGCGCCTCGACGAACTCGAAGACCCGTTCCGTCTCTACCGTTGCCACACGATCATGAACTGTGCGCAGGCCTGCCCGAAGGACCTCAATCCGTCGAAGGCCATTGCGGAGATCAAGAAGATGATCGTCGAGCGGCAGCACTGATGCTCTGTGCAAACGCTCCCGCGTCAGCGGGAGCGGTCGACCGCAGGTGGGGTGAGGGCAGGTGATGGCTGCCGCCGACCTCAACATGGCACGGCTGCGCTGGCGCTGCCGGCGTGGCATGCGGGAGCTCGACGTCTTGCTCACCCGGTACCTCGACCGGGTCTGGGCGACGGCGTCACCCAGCGAACGCGACGCGTTCCTCCAATTGGTCGAACTGCAGGACCCCGACCTGTTCGGGTATCTTGTGGGTCGGACCACCCCGGCTGAGGAATCCCAGCGTGCGATCATCGCCTGCATCCGTCGACTCGAGCCTTGAGCTGCCCCGGGTGACTGCAGCCGACCTCGCCGCGGGTGCGATCGTGGCGTTGGCGACGGCCTTCCTGGCGTGGGCCGTTGCCCGTTCGGGTGGGTCGATGACTGCCTCCCTGCTGCCGTTGCTGGCGGGCAGTTCGATAGTGGCGACCCAGGTCCGGTCCTGGGTGCGCGCCAGGCGCCAACCGGGCCGACGACTCGTGGCCTGCGCGGACGGCACCCTTTGGCTGAAAACGGCGGGTCAGGCCCCGTCCCGGGCGACGCTCGGCGTCGGTACGCGGTTGCTAGGCCCCTCGGTTTTCCTTGATCTGTCTGCGGAATCCAACCCGGCCGGCAAGCGGTTCCGCGCCTGGCTGACGCCACTTGACGTGCCACCTCAGGCAATTCGCCGGTGGAGCGTCGTCCTGCCCCGTTCCGGACGCGTGACTGGCTCGTGACTGGGCCACCGTTGCGCTAGCCTAGCCATGCAAGCCATGCAGAACTTTCCCCCGTCGGACGAGTCTATGAAGTCGCGAGAACCCGGGGACGAAGATGCCGGCCTGCCTGCGGGCACCGAGCAAAGCGACCTCGAACTCGTGCGGCGGGCCCAGCAGAACGAACGCGGTGCGTTCGACCTGCTGGTGCTCAAGTACCAACACAAGGTCATCAAGCTGGTGGCGCGGTTGCTGCGCGATCCGACGGAAGCCGAGGATGTCGCCCAGGAAGCCTTCGTGAAGGCCTACCGGGCCCTCGGGTCGTTTCGGGGCGACAGCGCGTTCTACACCTGGCTCTATCGCATCGCGGTCAATACGGCCCGCAATTCGATTGCCTCGCGCCAGCGCCGACCCCTGGATTACGAAGTGGAACTCTCGGAAAGCGAGCAGAACAACGTGGCGGCGCGACTCAAGCACGACGACACGCCCGAGGCGACGGTCCTCTCCGAAGAGATCCGCCAGACCGTGAACGAGGCGATCGAGCTGTTGCCCGAGGACCTGCGCACCGCCATCGTGCTGCGCGAGATCGAGGGCCTCAGCTATGAAGAAATCGCGACGGCAATGGACTGTCCGGTGGGCACCGTCCGATCGCGTATCTTCCGTGCCCGCGAAGCCATCGACCGCGCTCTGAAACCCCTGCTCGACTGAAACCGAGTGCCGAGAACGAAATGACCGACCAGATTCGTGAACAGCTTTCGGCCTTGCTCGACGGCGAGCTGCCGCGGGACGAAATGGGCCTGCTCATGCGGCGCCTGGACAAGGATCCCGAACTGCGCCGCACTTTCGGCAACTACGCGCTGATCGGCGAAACGCTGCGCGCCCCGGGCGGTCGGATCGCTGCGCCGTCGTTGGCAGCGCGCGTGAGTGCCGCCATCGGTGAGGCCCCGGCCATCGTCGGAAAGACATCCACGGCAGGCCCGGCCGCAACTGTCGAGCTGCCGCAGCATGTGGCGCTCTGGAAGCGACCGATCGTGCGTACGGCTCTCGCCGCCAGCGCGGCTGTCACCGCAGTGCTGCTGATCCGTCCTGACGTCACGCAGGTTGCGCAGCTCGAAGTCACGCCCGCCAGTTCGTTCGCCATGTCCGCGAGCCCGACGCCGGCGCAGAGCCAGCGCCTCGCGGGCTACCTGGTCGCCCACAGCCAGTTCTCGACGCCGATGGTCCGTCGCAACTTGCTCTCGAGCCTCCTCGCCGCCGACCCGGGCATCACGCGCGTCTCGTACGAGATGGGACAGGCTCCCTAGAATGAGCGGAGCCGCGATGAGTCGAGCCGCGGTATGCGTCGCTGCCTGCCTGCTGGCGTTCTCGGCTCGCGCCGAAGATGACGCGCGGGCCTGGATCGAACGCATGTCGGAGTCGCTCGCCACGCGCAACTACGACGGCCTGTTCACGCATTCGACCGGGCGCCAGGCCGAGACGATGCGCATCGTGCACCGGGTCGACAACGGCAAGAGTTTCGAGCGCCTCGTGTCGCTCGACGGCAGTGGCCGTGAAATCGTGCGCACGCGCGAAGAAGTCCACGCTTACCTGCCGGACCGCCGCGTCGTGATCGTGGAGCCGCGCGGCGACGACGGCTCGTTGCTCAAGTCGCTGCCCACCCCGGGCCCCGCGCTCGATCGCAACTACCAGCTTGCCGTCGGCCCGAAAGGCGGTCGCCTGCTTGGCCGCGAGGTCCGCGTCATCGACGTACGGCCCAAGGATATCTACCGCTACGGCTACCGCCTCTGGCTCGACGAAGACACGGCCATGCCCCTGCAGTCGATCGTGACGAATGGCATCGGCAACCCGATCGAGGTCATTCGCTTCACGCAACTGCAGATGAAGGACCGGATTCCGGCCCACGACATCGAACCGACGGTCGATGCCACCGGGTTCCAGTGGATCCGAACCGGCCGCAAGCTCGCCGCCATGCCGCAGTTGCCGAGCAACGGAGGGTGGCGACCGTTACGCCTGCCGCCAGGGTTCCGACTCGTGGCCAGCCGGCTGCAGCCCATCCCCGGTTCACCGATGCCGGCCCAGCACCTGATCTTCTCAGACGGCATCGCAGCCATCTCCATCTTCATCGAGCCCGGCGCACAGACGGGTCCGCGTCCGCCCGAAACTTCGAGCATGGGGTCGGCCAACGCCTATTCGACGAGCGTGCACGGGCACGTGGTCACCGCCATCGGTGAAGTGCCCGCAGCCACGGTCCGGGAAATTGCCAACTCGGTCGTGCCGGTCGAGGGCTTCGAAGTGCCGGCTGATTCCCCGGCCAGCTCTGCCCGCTGAGCCATGGGGCAGGTCACCGGGGTCGTTACCCGGGTCGAGGCCGGCCGGGCCCGCGTCGAATGCGGCGTCTCGAATCACCCCGCGTGCGGTACCTGCGCGGCCGGGCGCGGCTGCGGTTGGCAACGGTCGAACCGGCCCCGCCAGCTCGAAATCGACGCGCACCAGGACCTGCGCACGCTTGAGCCGGGCGACCGCCTCGAGGTGCAGATCGACGATGCCCGCCTGCTGCGGGCGGCATGCTGGTTGTACCTGCCACCCCTGGTCGGGTTACTGGCCGGCCCGGCGTTGCTGCGGGTCGCGGGTTGGGAACGGGGGGGCATCCCGTTACTGGGGGCGGTGCTCGGCCTGATCGCCGGTGGCCTGATCGCCTGGCGGTGGACGCGGGCGGGGGTCCCGGTGCGGTGGCAGCGGCTCGGGGTCACTGCAACCACTTTGCCGGATCAGCCATGACGCCGGCCACGCTCGAACTGTACGTCCGCGCAGGCTGTCACCTCTGCGACGAGTTCCTGCTCGATTTTTCGCTCGACCACCCGGGACTGCTGGTCGCCCTCGAAACCCGCGACGTCGATGCCGAAACGGCGCTGGCAACGGAGTTCGGGCTGCGCGTTCCGGTGCTCACGGTTGACGGGCACGTTGCCTGCGAAGGCCGGTACGATCGTGACAAGGTCGCCGCAGCCCTCGGGCTATAATCGTTGGTTTTGACGCGCCCGAACCCCGGGCTGCGCCGGACGACCTGTCGATCACCTGGGCCCCGATGAAACTGATCCGCAATTTTTCGATCATCGCGCACATCGACCACGGCAAGTCGACGCTCGCCGACCGTTTCATCCAGATCTGCGGCGGCCTGCAGGACCGCGAGATGCAGGCGCAGGTGCTCGACTCGATGGACCTCGAGCGCGAGCGCGGCATCACGATCAAGGCACAGAGCGTCTCGCTGCGCTACCAGGCGCGCGACGGCGAGACGTACCAGCTGAACATGATCGACACGCCGGGACACGTCGACTTCTCGTACGAAGTGTCGCGCTCGCTCGCGGCGTGCGAAGGCGCGCTGCTGGTCGTCGACGCGGCGCAGGGCGTCGAGGCACAGAGCGTCGCCAACTGCTACACCGCCCTCGAGCAGGGACTCGAAGTCGTGCCGGTGCTCAACAAGATCGACCTGCCCTCGGCCGACTCCGCGAAGGTCATCAAGGAAATCGAAGAGATCATCGGCATCGAGGCCGAGGACGCCGTGCGCGTCAGTGCCAAGACCGGCGAAAACGTCGACGAGCTGCTCGAGGAACTCGTGCGGCGCGTGCCGCCGCCCAAGGGCGACCCCGACGGCCCGCTGCAGGCGCTCATCATCGACTCGTGGTACGACAGCTACGTCGGCGTGGTGTCGCTGGTGCGCGTGGTGAACGGTTCGATCCGCACCGGCCAGAAGATCCGGGTCTGGACGACGGGCCGCGCGCACCAGGCGGACAAGCTTGGACGGTTCACGCCGAAGTCGCTCGTGGCCGACGCCCTCTATACCGGTGAAGTCGGTTTCATCATCGCGGGCATCAAGGAGATCGACGGCGCGCCCGTCGGTGACACCATCACGCTCGACAATCGGCCGTGTTCCGAGCCGCTGCCGGGCTTCAAGGAGATCAAGCCGCGCGTGTTCGCCGGCCTGTTCCCGGTGAGCAGCGACGACTACGAAGCCTTCCGCGACGCACTGCAAAAACTGAAGCTGAACGACTCCGCGCTGCACTACGAACCCGAGGTCTCCACGGCGCTCGGCTTCGGCTTTCGCTGCGGCTTCCTCGGTCTGCTGCACATGGACATCGTGCAGGAACGGCTCGAGCGCGAGTACGAGCTTTCGCTCGTCACCAGCGCGCCGACCGTGGTCTACGAGGTGCTGACGACCGATGGCGAGGTGGCCAGCGTCGACAACCCGGCCAAGCTGCCGCCGGCCGACAAGATCAAGGAACTGCGCGAGCCGATCATCGTCGCCAACATCCTGCTGCCGCCCGACTACGTCGGACCGGTGATGAAGTTGTGCCTCGAGAAGCGCGGCGTGCAGAAGAAGCTCCTGTACCTGGGCAACCAGGTCTCGATGCAGTGGGAGATGCCGCTCGCCGAGGTCGTGCTCGACTTCTTCGACCGCCTCAAGAGCTGCAGCCGCGGCTACGCTTCGTTCGACTACGAGTTCGACCGCTTCCAGGCGGCGCCGCTGGTGCGGCTCGACATCCTCATCAACGAAGACAAGGTCGACGCGCTCTCGATCATCAGCCACCGCGACACTGCCTATCAGCGGGGCCGCGAGCTGGTCGACAAGATGCAGGAGCTGATCCCGCGGCAGATGTTCGAGGTGGCCATCCAGGCCGCCATCGGCGCGCACGTCATCGCCCGTTCGACCGTCAAGGCGCTGCGCAAGAACGTCCTGGCAAAGTGCTATGGCGGCGACCTTTCGCGCAAGCGCAAGCTCCTCGAGAAGCAGAAAGAGGGCAAGAAGCGCATGAAGAGCATCGGCCAGGTGGAAATCCCGCAGGAGGCTTTCCTGGCCGTGCTGCAAGTGGGGCGCAAGGAGTGATTTTCACTCCCGCTCGCACAATGTGATGCAAAGCATTGATTCCGCGAGATAATTAACCAATACTCCGCCCCGTTCCAAGAGGTGTCGCTTGGTCTTCGACTTTTCTTTTTTCCTGGTCATCGCTGCACTGGTCACCGGGCTGGTCTGGTTGATCGACGCCCGTGTGTTCCGCCCGCGACGCCAACGGGGGACAGGGAGCGCTGTCGGCGGACCGCCCGAACCCATCCTGGTCGAGTACGCGCGGTCGTTCTTCCCGATCATCCTGCTCGTGCTGGTGATCCGGTCGTTCCTCTACGAACCGTTCCGCATCCCGTCCGACTCGATGATGCCGACGCTGCTCGACGGCGACTTCATCTTCGTCAACAAGTTCACCTACGGCCTGCGCCTGCCGGTGGTCAACGTCGAGATCGTGCCGCTGGGTGAGCCGGCGCGTGGCGATGTCGTGGTGTTCCGTCTGCCGTCGGATCCGGCGACCAACTACATCAAGCGGCTGGTCGGCATGCCGGGCGACCACGTGGTGGTGCGCGACAAGCGCGTCTGGATCAACGACCAGATGCAGGACGTCACGCTCGACGGCTACTCCGAGCCGTACGGCAGCACGCCCCGGGCGCAGATCGGCATCGAGCACCTGGGCACGGTCGAGCACCGCACGCTCTACATCGGCGAACGTCCGTCGGTGGACTTCGACGACGTGGTGCCGGCGGGCCACTATTTCTTCATGGGCGACAACCGGGACAACAGCCGCGACAGCCGGTTCCCGGAAGTCGGCTATGTGCCGGCCGGCAACGTGGTCGGCAGGGCCGTCCGCATCTGGCTGAACTGGAAACTGCCGGGCGCGCCCCTGTGGGACCGCATCGGCAAGGCCATCCATTGAACTCGAAAGGGAGACCCGTGATGAGACAACGTGAACGCGGCGCGACGTTTCTCGGCATCGTCATTATCCTGCTGATCCTCGGCTCGGCGCTGTATGCCGGCATCCGGCTCGTGCCGGTGTACCTCGAGTACACCAAGGTCGCGCGCTCGCTCGAGCAGGTGCGTGATGAACACGCCGCCATCGATACCAACCCGGCGCTCATCCGCCGTTCGCTCGAGCGCCGCTGGGATGTCGAGGACATCGGCAGCATCGGCTGGAAAGAGATCGAGATCGCCAAGACCGCCGCAGGCTACGACATGATCGCGTCCTACGAGGCCGAGCAGCCGTTCATTGCGAACGTGTACCTGCTGGTCAAGTTCGACAAGACGGTCTCCATCCCACAGTGACGGCGGGCCTTGCTGAACGCCGATGAATGGTCCGCACGGCGGCTCGGGTATCGCTTTCGTGATCCCGGGCTGCTCGAGGCAGCGCTGACCCACCGCAGTGCCAGCCGCACGAACTACGAGCGCCTCGAATTCCTCGGCGACTCGGTCCTCAATTTCGCGATCGCGCTGCTCGCGTTCCGCACGTTTCCGCAGGCCCCCGAAGGCGACCTCAGCCGATTCCGCGCTGCACTGGTGAGCAGTCCGACGCTCGCGGCGATCGGCAGCGAACTCGACCTCGGCGACCAGTTGCGTCTCGGCAGCGGCGAACTGAAGTCGGGCGGTTTCCGTCGCGATTCCATCCTGGCGGACAGCCTCGAAGCGATTCTCGGCGCGATCTATCTTGACGGTGGCATCGAGGCCGCCCGTGACGTGGTGCACCGGCTGCTCGGCGAGCGCCTGCGCGACCTGCCGTCCGCGGAGACGCTCAAGGATCCCAAGACGCGATTGCAGGAGGAACTGCAGTCGCGCGGGCTCGCGCTGCCGAAATACGCGCTGGAAGAAGTGGGCGGTGAACCCCACGAACAGTGGTTCGTCGCGAGTTGCGAAACCGCCGATCTTGCGTTGCGGGCGACGGGCAAGGGTTCGAGCCGGCGCCGTGCCGAGCAGGAAGCTGCACAGAGCGTGCTGGAGGCCCTGGGCCGCGCGCAGGAGATACCATGACAGACGAATCGATCGTTCCTCCCCCCAGTGCAGAGCCGGCAGTTCGCTGCGGCTTTGCCGCGCTCGCGGGCCGCCCGAACGTCGGCAAGTCCACGCTGCTGAACGCGCTGATCGGCCAGAAGGTCAGCATCGTGAGCCCGAAGCCGCAGACGACGCGCACCCGCATCCATGGGGTGCTGAACAGGCCCGGGATGCAGATCGCGTTCGTCGACCTGCCGGGCATCCACACGAAGCAGACGCGCGCGATGAACCGGTACATGAACCGCACCGCGATCTCCTCGCTGTCGGATGTGGACGTGAACCTGTTCGTGGTCGAGGCGCTGCGCTGGACGGAGGAAGACGAGCGCGTACTCGACGAACTGAAGCAGGTGGGCCTGCCAATCGTGCTGCTGATCAACAAGGTCGACCGCGCACACCCGAAGGAACGGCTGCTGCCCTTCATCCAGGACCTCACGCAGAAAGCCGACTTCGCCGCAGTGGTGCCGATCTCGGCCACGCGCAAGACGACGCTCGAAAGACTGCCCGAGTTGATCGCGAAGTACCTGCCCGAGCAGCCGCGCATCTTCCCGGAAGAGCAGGTCACGGATTCGCCGGATCACTTCATGGCCGCGGAGCTCATCCGCGAGAAACTGATGCTGCGACTGCAGGAGGAACTGCCGTACGGACTCGTCGTCGAGATCGAGGGCATCGGTGCGTCCGAGGACGAGCCTGGCAAGCTCGTGGTGCAGGCCGTGATCTGGGTCGAGCGCGCGGGTCAGAAGGCTATCGTGATCGGCAAAGGCGGCTCGCTGCTGAAGGAGATCGGCCGCCAGGCGCGGCTCGACCTCAACCGTCACTTCAACCAGCCCGTGCACCTCGAACTCTGGGTCAAGGTCAAGGAAGGCTGGTCGGACGACGAAAACGCGATGCGCAAATTCGGCTACGAATCATGAGTGGAGCCCGGCGGGTAAACCTCGAACCCGCCTTCCTGCTGCACCATTACCCCTGGCGCGACACGAGCCGCATCCTCGAACTGATGACGCGCACGCACGGCAGGGTCTCGGTGTTCTCGCGGGCCGTGCGGCAGACCGGCTCCACGGCGACCGGTGGCGCGTTGCAGCCGTTCACGGAGTCGCTGGTATCCTGGAGCGGCCGCGGTGAAACCGGGCACCTGACCTCGGCCGAACGCGTTCGCCCACCGGCCACGTTGGCCGGCGATCGCCTGATGAGCGGGTTCTACGCGAACGAGCTGCTGCTGAAGCTGCTGCAGCGGAACGACCCGCATCCCGCGCTGTTCGACGCCTACGCGCTCCTGCTCGAGCGCCTTTACGCACCCGACCACGATCCCGGGCGGGCGCTGCGCCTGTTCGAGAAGCGACTGCTCGACGAACTCGGCTGGGGCCTGAACCTCGAGCACGAAGCCACGAGCGGCGAGCCGCTCGAGCCGGCAGGCAGCTACCGTTACGGCATCGAGGGCGGTGCGGAGCCGATCGATGGAGTGGCGGAGGGAACCCTGATATTTTGCGGCGCGTCGCTGCTCTCGCTTGCGCGCGAAGAGCTCAGCGATCCGCGCAGCCTGGCGGATGCCCGACGGTTGTTGCGGGCGGCGCTCGACCGGCTGCTCGACGGCCGGCCGTTGCGGACGCGCGAGGTGGCTCTCGAAATGCGCGCACATGCAGGCAAGGCGGACGGAGGTTGACCCTTTGCAGCTGACCCACCCGATCAAGCTCGGCGTCAATATCGACCACGTCGCGACGCTGCGGCAGGCGCGCCGTGCGCCGTATCCCGATCCATTGCATGCGGCGCTCGTCGCCGAGCAGTCCGGCGCGGACAGCATCACGCTGCACCTGCGCGAGGATCGTCGCCACATCCAGGACCACGACGTGCACCGCTTTCGGTCCACATTGCAGACGCGCATGAACCTTGAAATGGCGGCCACCGACGAGATGATCGCCATTGCGCGCCAGGTGCGGCCGCAGGACGCGTGCCTGGTGCCCGAGAAGCGCACCGAAGTCACGACCGAAGGGGGTCTCGACGTGGCGGGGCAGAAGGCGCGGCTCAAGGAATGCTGTGCCGCGCTGCGTGAAAGCGGCATCCGTGTCGCGTTGTTCATCGACCCGGACCCGGAGCAGATCGAGGCCTCGTTCGAAATCGGCGCGCCGGTCGTCGAACTGCACACGGGTGCGTATGCGGAGGCCGGCGGCGAACGCCAGGCGAAGGAGCTGATGCGGCTGGTCCACGGCGCGCGTCACGGTGCGCAGCTCGGCCTGAAGGTGCACGCCGGGCACGGCTTGCACTATCACAACGTGCAGCCCGTCGCTGCGGTCGCCGAGATCGTCGAGTTGAACATCGGCCACGCGATCATCGCGCGCGCCGTGTTCGATGGCCTCGCCGCAGCGGTACGCGAAATGCGGCGCCTCATGGTCGAAGCCCGCCGCGGCCTGCCGACAAGCGCACCCTGAGTATCCAGCCATGATCTTCGGCATCGGCACCGACGTCGTGCAGCTCGCGCGCGTCGAGGACGTCTACGCACGGCACGGGGAGCACTTCGTGCGCCGGTTGCTGCTGCCCGAGGAGGAGGCCGGGTTCCGCAGCTACAAGCGCCCGGTGCGCTTCCTCGCGATGCGGTTCGCGGCCAAGGAAGCCATCGTCAAGGCGTTGGGCACCGGTTTTGCGCATGGCATCTGGATTCGCGACGTCGGCATCGCGCCGAATGCATGGGGCCGGCCCGAGGTGATCTGGTCCGAGCGCGGGCGCGCGCTCCGCGACAAGCTCGGTGCCGGCGAAGGACACGTCACGCTCACGGACGAGGCGGGTCTCGTGGTGGCCGTCGCCGTGCTGATGAAGCGGGTGGAGCAATCGCAATGAGCATGATCAATAACGTCTTCGCGTTCGACATCGAGACGGTCCCCGACGTCGAGTTCGGCCGCCGGCTCCACGGACTCGAAACCCTGACCGACAAGCAGGTCGGTTACGTGATGCACACGCGCCAGCGCGAGCAGACCGGCAACGAATTCCTGTCGCTCGAGCAGCAGCGCATCGTCGCCATCTCGATCGCGATGCGTTCGCGCGACGGCTTCAAGGTCTGGAGCCTCGGCGAGCCCGACTCGTCGGAGGAGGAACTGGTGCGCCGCTTCTTCGACGGCATCGAGCGCCTCGCGCCGACGCTGGTCAGCTGGAATGGCGCGGGGTTCGACCTGCCGGTGCTGCACTACCGCGCGCTGCGGCACAAGGTGCAGGCTCATCGCTACTGGGAAATGGGCGACATGGACCAGTCGTACAAGTGGAACAACTACATCAGCCGCTTCCACTGGCGCCACGTCGACCTCATGGACGTGCTCGCGGGCTTCCAGGGCCGCGGTCGCGTCGGTCTCGACAAGATGTCGCAGCTGCTCGGCTTTCCCGGCAAGCTCGGCATGACGGGCGAGGGCGTGTGGGACGCGCACCTCGAAGGCCGCAGTGCAGACATCCGCAACTACTGCGAGACCGACGTCGTCAACACCTACCTGATCTACCTGCGCTTCGAGCTGATGCGCGGCCGCCTCACGCACGAAGAGCACGAGCGCGAGGTGGAGCTTGTCCGCGCCGGGCTGCTGGCGGAAGGGAAGCCGCATCTGCGGGAATACGTCGACGCGTGGGCCCAGTGCGCGAGCTGACCTGCCCATGAAACGGCTGCAGATGGCGCCCGAAGAGGCGGACATCGTCGATCTTACCCACGACGCGGCAGGCGTCGCGCGCATCGATGGCAAGACCGTCTTCGTGGCCGATTCGCTGCCGGGCGAACGTGTTGTGCTGCGCCGCACGCATCGCCAGCGCAAGCTCGACTATGCGATCACGGAGCAGGTGCTGCGCGCCAGCCCGGACCGCGTGCAGCCGAAGTGTCCTCACTTCGGTCGCTGCGGGGGCTGTGCCTTGCAGCACCTAGCGCCCGACGCGCAACTCGCGTTCAAGCAATTGCAGCTGATCGAGAACCTGTCGCGGCTGGGTGCGGTGCAGGCCGGGCGCCTGCTCGAACCGCTCCGTGGCCCGGTCTGGAATTACCGCCGGCGCGCGCGCCTCGGCATCAAGCTCGTGCCACGCAAGGGCAAGGTGCTGGTCGGATTCCGCGAGCGTTCGTCGCCGTACGTGACCGATCTCCACGAATGCCACGTGCTCGTCGAGCCGGTCGGTGCATTGATCACACCGCTCGGACAGATGGTCGAGGGCCTGACGATTGCGAGCCGGGTGCCCCAGGCCGAGGTCGCGGTATCGGACGACGTCGTGGCGCTGGTGCTGCGCGTGCTCGATCCGCCGGCACCGGCCGACCTCGAACGGATGGCGGACTTCGAACGCGAGTTTTCCGTCCGGATCTACCTGCAGCCCGGTGGCCCGGACACCATCGCGCCGCTTGATCCGTCGCGACCACCTGCGCCGCTCAGCTATCGCCTGCCGGAACACGGCATCGCGATCGAATTCGAGCCGACGGACTTCGTGCAGATCAACGGGCCGCTGAACCAGGCGATGATTTCACGTGCGCTCGACGTGCTGGAACCGCAGGCGGGAGACACGGTGCTCGACCTGTTCTGTGGCCTGGGCAATTTCTCGCTGCCGCTCGCCCGGCGCACCGGCCAGGTCGTGGCGGTCGAAGGCGACGCGGGTCTGGTGCAGCGGGCCCGCGGCAATGCCGAGCGCAATGGCATCCAGAATGTCGCCTTCCACGTGGCCGACCTGTTTAAGGACGTGGCCGGGCTGCCCTGGGCGCGACGGCCTTATGACAGCGTGCTGCTCGATCCTCCGCGGGCCGGGGCCAGGGAGATCCTGCCGCTCGTCGCCGGCAGCGGCGCCAGGCGCGTCGTGTATATTTCCTGCCATTCGGGCAGTCTCGCGCGCGACGCGGGCCTGCTCGTCCGGGAGCATGGCTTCCGGCTGACGGCGGCGGGTGTCATGGATATGTTTCCGCACACGACGCACGTCGAGGCCATGGCGGTGTTCGACCGATGAGGAACGCATGACGGACGACAGTGCACCCGGAGTGACGCGATGACCCTCGGCCCGCTGCTGGTCGACGTCGCCGGCTGCGAGCTCACCGACGAGGACCGGCGCATCCTGGCGCACCCGCTGGTGGGCGCCGTCATCCTGTTCACGCGCAATTTCGCCAGCTACGAACAGCTGGAAGCGCTGGTCCGGGACATCCGGGCGGTCCGTAACCCGCCCTTGCTCGTTACCGTGGATCACGAGGGCGGGCGCGTGCAGCGCTTCCGGCAGGAATTCACCGTGCTGCCGCCACAGCGCGCGATCGGCCATGCGTACGATATCGACCCCGACGTCGGCCGCCGGCTCGCCTGGCAGTGCGGGTGGCTGCTCGCCGCCGAGTTGCGCTCGATCGGCATCGACCTGAGTTTCGCTCCGTGCATCGACCTCGATTACGGCGTCAGCGAAGTCATCGGCGACCGTGCCTATCACCGCGATCCCGAGGTCGTGTCCCGTCTCGCGGTCGCCTGCATGCAGGGCATGCGCACGGCCGGCATGGCCGCCACGGCCAAGCATTTCCCGGGCCACGGCGCCGTCGTAGCCGACTCGCACAAGGCGCTGCCGATCGATCGCCGTCCGTTGGCCGAACTCACCGACGAGTTGCTGCCCTACCGGCGCATGATCGCGAACGGCCTGACGTCGGTGATGGTCGCGCACGTGCTGTTCCCCGCAGTCGATGAAGCGCCCGCGGGCTTCTCGGAGCGCTGGATTCAGCAGGAGCTGCGCTGGGGCCTCGGCTTCACCGGCGCGGTGTTCTCGGACGATCTCAGCATGGGCGGCGCCGCGTTTGCGGGCACCGTTCCCGAGCGCGCACGCCGCGCGATCGAAGCGGGCTGCGACCTGCTGCCGATCTGTAACGATCGACCCGCCGTGCTCGCGACGCTCGCCGAACTCGAAGGCGCCGCAGATCCGCTGAGCCAGGTGCGACTCGTGCGACTGCACGGCCGCCCGATGCCGGCCCGCGAACAACTGCGCAAGACGGCGCAATGGGCCGAATGCCAGCGGGCGATCGACCATTGCCGTGACGCACCGAGCCTGCAACTGAACGCCTGACAACGAACCAGGGGCGCGGGGGAGTTCCAGAACGATGAACGACGCAGCGACCGTGACGACGACCAGCGACGCGCAACTGCTCGAGGAGGTGCTGCGGCACGCGCTCGACGGCATTGCCGTCGTCGAAACCCGCGACGGCATCACGCAGGTGGCGTACGGCAATGCGACCCTCGCCGCGTTGTTGCGCCGCTCGGAAGAGTGGGTGGCCGGGCACCGGCTCGAGGACATCGAGGTCGAGGCTCCTGCCGATCCCAACCTGACCACGACGGGGGTGGGTTCCCGCGTGCGGCTGAAGCGCGTCGATGGCACGCTGGTCGACTGCGAGCGCTGGGCCGTGATGCTGTCGGGTGGGCGGATGGCGCTCTATTACCGCCCCGTGCCGCGCACTTCGCCGGGTGCGCTCGCCGCGGCGCTCGAGCGCTCCAGCGGCCTCAGCACCGAAGAGCAACTGCTCGAGATGCTCGTGCGCGACTGGTCGATCGGCCAGCGCGGCGGGCGCAGCGTCACGCTGATGCACTTCGAGATCGATTCCTGGGCCGACTACCTGGAGATCTTCGGCCGCGGCGCGAGTGACAACACGCTGCGGCAGGTCGGGCGTACCATCGCCGCCGTGATGAAGCGCGCCAGTGACGTGGTCGCGCGTGCAGGCCAGGGCGGGTTCCTCGTGCTTGGCGTCTCGATGGAGGCCGATGCAGCGCTGGGCTTTGCCGACCAGATCGTCTCACGCATCCGCTCGCTCGCAATCCACCACCCGCGCTCCGTCACGGGCAGGTTTCTTACGGTGAGTGCGGGCGCGGTGACCGCACAGCCGCCGCGCGGGGCGAGCCACGCGCTGATGCTGGAGGCGACCCAGGTCGCCGTTGGCGAGGCAATGGCGAGCGGTGGCAATCGTGCCGTCCGCGGGGAAATCTGAACCCTAGTGTCGCGGCACGCACCGGGTGAGTTCGTCGAGCAGCTTCTGCGCAGCGATGAAGCGCTCCTCGGGGTCGTCCCACTTGCCCGTCACGCGGATCTTCTTCGGGCCGTCGAAACGCATCGCCCGGTTGCTCTGCTGCAGTAGCAGGATGAGCGAGCCCGGGTCGAGCGGCGTGTCGTCGCCAAATGCTACCGAACCGCTGGCAATGCCCAGGTCCATGCGTTCGACGACCAGCGGGTTGGCCACCACGCGCAGTCGCGCGATGCGGAAGAGGTTCTTCGCCGGATCGGGCAGCGGCCCGAAGCGATCCATCGTTTCGGCCTGCAGGTCGTCGAGCTCCGTGACCGACTGCACCGACGAGATTCGCTTGTAGAGCACGAGCCGCGCATGCACGTCGGGCAAGTAGCTTTCAGGCAGCAGCGAGGGCACGTGCAGGTCGATCTCCGGTCCGTGGTGCAGCGGCTTCTCGAGGTCGAGGGCCTTGCCAGCCTGCATCGCCTTCACCGCACGTTCGAGCAACTCCATGTAGAGCGCAAAACCGACTTCCTGGATCTGTCCGCTCTGGCCTTCGCCGAGCAGTTCGCCGGCGCCACGGATTTCGAGATCGTGCGTGGCAAGCACGAAGCCGGCGCCCAGGTCTTCCAGCGACTCGATCGCCTCGAGCCTGCGTGCGGCATCGGCCGTCATGGCGTTCTTCGGCGGCGTGATCAGGTAGGCGTATGCCTGGTGATGCGAGCGGCCAACGCGACCGCGCAGCTGGTGCAACTGCGCCAGGCCGAAGCGGTCGGCACGGTCGACGATGATCGTGTTCGCGGTCGGCACGTCGATGCCGCTCTCGATGATCGTCGTGCAGAGCAGCATGTTCGCCCGCTTGTGGTAGAAATCGAGCATCACCTGTTCGAGGTCGCGCTCGCGCATCTGGCCGTGACCGATCACGATGCGTGCTTCCGGCACCAGCTCGGTCAGCTGCTGCGCCGTCTTGTCGATCGTCTCGACGCTGTTGTGGACGAAATACACCTGGCCGCCGCGGCGCAGTTCGCGCAGGCACGCCTCGCGCACGGTGGGGTCGCTCCATTCGGTCACGAACGTCTTGATCGAGAGTCGTGCAGCCGGCGGCGTGGTGATCAGTGAAAGATCGCGCAGACCGCCCAGTGCCATGTTGAGCGTGCGCGGGATCGGCGTGGCCGTCAGCGTCAACACGTCGACCTCGGCGCGCAGCGACTTGAGACGCTCCTTGTCGCGCACGCCGAAGCGGTGTTCCTCGTCGATGATGACGAGGCCCAGGTCCTTGAACTTGACGCCCGGCTGCAGCAGCCGGTGGGTGCCGATAACGATATCGACCTTGCCGGAGGCCAACCCAGCGAGCGCCACCTTCGACTGCGCCCCCCCGCGGAAGCGCGACAGCAGTTCGATCTTCACGGGCCAGTCGGCGAAGCGGTCGGCGAACGTTTCGTAGTGCTGCTGCGCCAGTAGCGTCGTCGGCACGAGCACCGCGACCTGCTTGCCGCCCTGGACGGCGACGAATGCCGCGCGCAACGCGACTTCGGTCTTGCCAAAGCCGACGTCGCCGCAGATCACGCGGTCCATGGGCTTGCCCGAGCGCAGGTCTTCGATCACGGCCTGGATGGCGTTCAATTGATCGACGGTCTCCTCGAACGGGAAGCCGGATTCGAACGCGCGCACCTGCTGGTCGTCCACCTGGAAGGCGTGGCCTGCGCGCGCAGCGCGGCGAGCATAGACGTCGAGCAATTCCGCCGCCGCGTCACGAATCTTTGCAGCCGCGCGCGCGCGCGCCTTCGTCCACTGCTCGCCGCCGAGCTTGTGCAGTGGTGCGGACTCTGCGGGTGCGCCGGTATAGCGACTGATGCGCTCGAGCGCCTGTACGGGCACGTAGAGTTTGTCACCCTCGGCGTATTCGAGCACGAGGAATTCGGCAGTCATGCCGCCCGCGTCCATCGTCGTGAGGCCGGTGTAGCGGCCGACGCCGTAATCTTCGTGCACGACCGGGGCGCCGGGACGCAGGTCCGCCAGCTGTTGAATGATCTTCGCGGGATCGCGGTCGGTGCGACGGCGCCGCCGCTCCTGGCGGGCACGCTCACCGAACAGCTGCTCCTCGGCGTAAATCGTGACGGCGGGATCGCGCAGCGTGACACCGGAAGCGAGCGGCGCGACCGTGAGGGCGATGTGCGCGTCCGAATCGAGAAACTCCTGCCAGTTGCCGACCACCTTGGCCGTGATGGCGTAGGGCCGCAGCAGTTCGAGCAGCAGTTCGCGACGGCCGGCCGATTCGGCGGCCAGCAGCACGCGCCCTGCGGCGTAGCGCAACTGGTCTGCGAAGGCATGCAACGTCTCTTCGCGGCGCTGGTCGATGCGGGCTGACGGTGCGGGTTCGGTCCGGAAGTCCACCACCGGCACGGGCTGCAGGGAAATCGTTGCGGGCAAGTCGGTGTGCGCGGGGATCGCCGGCGCCGGCCCCAGCAGGATGTGCGGCAACGCGATCGTCGCGGCGAGCCACTCGTCCACCGGAACGCAGATTTCGGCCGGGTCGAGCACGGGATGCTCGATGTCGTACCGTCGCTCCTCAAAGCGCTCGACCAGCGAGCGCCAGGCATCGCGCAGGCCACCGTCGTGCTCGGACGGCAGGATCACGGTCGCGCGCGCAGGCAGGTAATCGAGCAGCGTGGCGGTCTGCTCGAAGAACAGCGGCAGGTAGTACTCGATGCCGGCCGGCGCGAGCCCCTCGCCGACGTCGCGATAGAGCGGCATGCGCGTCAGGTCGCCCTCGAAGCGCGTGCGGAAGCGGCGCCGGAAGTCCTTGATCGACTCGGGCGACAGGCTGAATTCGCGGGCCGGCAGCAGGTCGAGCCGTGGCAGCTTTTCGAGTGAGCGCTGCGATTCGGCGTCGAAGCTGCGGATGCTGTCGATGACGTCGTCGAACAGGTCGATCCGCAGCGGCGACTCGCTGCCCATCGGAAACACGTCGAACAGCGAGCCACGGATGGCGAAGTCGCCGGGCTCACCCACCTGGGGCACGCTGGCATAGCCGGCGCTCGTGAGCCGCAAGCGGAACTGCTCGAGGTCGAGCGCTTCGCCGGCCTTGAGGCTGAGCGCATGGCCGTCAATGAACGTGCGTGGCGGCAGGCGTTGCAGAGCCGTCTGCACATCGACGATCACGATGCCGCGTTTCAGGGCAGGCAAGCGCGCCAACGTGCGCAGGCGTTGCGAAATGATGTCCGGATGCGGCGAGAACTGGTCGTACGGCAGCGTCTCGTAGCCGGGGAGGCCGAAGATAGGGACGGCGCCCGCGCAGAAGAAAGCGAGTTCCTCCTCGAGGCGAGCCGCCGTCGCCGCGTCGTTCGTCACCAGCAGGACCGGACCCGGTGCCTGCGTGGCCGCACGCGCAACCTGCAGGGCCGTGGCGGCCCCGGTCAGGCCGATCCAGCGCAGGCTGGGATGTTCGTTCGTGGGCAGCAGGGAGGGTTGGTCGACGGGCATCGGATTCCAGCGGGCAATAGGCGACGCTCTCCCGCGCCTGGACGCGGCAGAGATTCGCAGGGGACGTCGACGGGGTTTCGCCCCGCCCTTGGTCCGGCACGCAGGCCGGACGCCCCCCGCTTCAGGCGGGGGAGGCGGTAATTCTAGCGGTTCGGCTCAGCGGCGGAGCGTGACGGCGTGTACGACGTGGTCGTACTCGAAGAAAACGATCTTGTCCGCGTAGACCCACCGGGTGATCGGCGGCTGTCCAACCGCGGCGAACCGCTCGGTCGGTGCGCCGAACTGGCGCTCCACCTGCGCCATCGACTGGCCACGACCAGGCGTCGCCACCGCGGTCGTCGCGGCAGGCGGGTTCGTCATTTCGAGGGTCTGGGCGGGCAGGGCCGGCGCTGTCGCAAGTCCGGCCAGGCAGAGGCTGATTGCCGTGAATGTCTGCTTGCGCATGCTTCCGTATCTCCAATGAGGCCCGCTGAACTATAGCATTCGGCGTGAAAGAGCCAGAGCGTGGCGGCCTAATTCCTTGTTCCAGTTCACTATCTGGCCCGGCGGGAAACGTGCAAAGCCAGCCTGCGCCGGGTAGCCTTGCGGCCTCCCGCCCCATGCGAGCCTCGATTCACGGTGTTCCACCCGCTGCCCGTCTTCGTTGGCCTGCGCTACGTCCGCACCCGCCGGCAGGGCTTTTTCGTCTCGTTCATCTCCTGGATCTCGATGGCCGGGGTGTGTCTCGGCGTCGCGGCGCTGATCACTATTATTTCGGTCATGAACGGCTTCGAGGGCGAACTGCGCAACCGCCTGGTTTCGCTCACGGCGCACGCCACCGTGTCCGGCCCGCCCGAGCGGCTCGCGAACTGGCAGTCGGTCACCGACCGCATTCGCACCGTGCCGGGCGTGGAGGGCGTTGCGCCTTTCGTGGACGTGCAGGCGATGCTCGGACGCGCCGGCATGCTCGAACCGGTGCTGCTGCACGGCATCGATCCGGCCGCCGAAGCGAACGTGTCGTCAATCGAGCACAACCTGCTGCAAGGGAAACTCAGCGACCTCAAGCCCGGCTCGCGCGGCATGGTCATCGGTCGCGTGCTCGCTTGGCAGATCGGCGCCGAACTCGGTGATGAACTTACCGTGATGGTGCCCGGCCGCGACATGCTCGCGGCGGGTGGCCGGCCGCTGCTGCAGACCTTCACCGTCACCGGCATCTTCGAAGTCGGGCTGCAGGATCACGACGCCTCGCTGGCGCTCGTGTCGATCGCCGACGCGGCTGACCTGAGCGGCGCCGCCAATGCGGCACCCGCCGGGCTGCGCATTCGCTTCGACGACGTGATGAACGCGCCCGCGCGCACGGCCGACCTGCGCAAAGCCGTGGGACCTGGGCTGCAGGTCAAGGACTGGAGCGAAGAACACTCGGCGTACTTCCGGGCAATTCGCATCGAGAAGACGATGATGAGCCTGATCCTGCTGCTTGTCGTCGCGGTGGCTGCGTTCAACATCGTGGCGGCTTTGGTGATGGTCGTGAACGAAAAGCGTGCAGACATCGCGATCCTGCGCACGCTCGGCATGACTCCGCGCGCAGTCGTCGGCGTCTTTCTCACCCAGGGCCTCGTGATCGGCACCGTCGGGACGCTGATCGGTCTCGTGCTTGGCGTGCTGGTCGCCGCCAACGTCGGCACCATCGTGCCAGTGCTCGAAAGCGTGTTCCGCTTCCACGTGATGGACCCGTCGGTTTACTACATCACGCAGATTCCGTCGGAGCTCAGAATCGGGCAGATCGTGACGATCACGCTGGTCGCGTTCACGCTCACGGTCGTTGCGACGATCTATCCGGCGATCCGCGGCGCGGCCACCGAACCTGCCGAAGCGCTGCGGTACGAATGACCATGGCAGGGCGTCGCACTCCCTTCGAACTCACGATCGGCCGGCGCTACCTGCGTTCGACCGGCAACCGCTTCCTTTCGTTCATCTCCCTGATCTCGATGGTGGGCGTGGCGATCGGCGTGGCCGTGCTGATCGTCGTGCTGTCGGTGATGAACGGGTTCGAGCACGAACTGCGGTCACGCATCCTGAGCCTGACGTCGCACGCGACGGTGACGGCCTTCGGCGAGGGACTCGTCGGCTGGAAAGCGATGCGGGAAACGGCGCTCAAGAATCCGCGGGTGTCCGCAGCGGCGCCGTTCGTCGAATCCGAGACGCTCTTGATCGCCGATCACGCTGCGGGTGCTTCGAGCGCGGCCACATTGCGTGGCATCGACCCTGCGCTCGAGGCCCAGGTCTCGGCGCTGGGCGAACGGCTAACGAGTGGGTCGATGCGGTCGCTCCAGCCTGGCGCGTTCACCGTCCTGCTGGGTGAGGAGCTGGCGAACAAGCTAGGCGTCGGCCTGGGCGATGCCGTCGTCGTCGCCGTGGCCAGGGGCAACGTGACGCCTGCCGGCGTGCTGCCGCGGCTCCGCCGTTTCAAGGTCGCGGGTACCTTCCGCTCCGGCATGTACGAAATCGATGCGACGCTCGCGGTGGTGCACGTCGCCGATGCGGCGCGACTGCTGCGACTGGGCGCCAACGTGACCGGATTGCGCCTGGCGGTGAAGGATCCCTACCAGGCGCCACTCGCCGTGCGCGAAGTTGCCAGCGAACTCGGCGGCGGGCTCTACGTCGAGGACTGGACGCAGCGCAATGCGAATTTCTTCCGCTCGATCGAACTGACCAAGCGCATGATGTTCTTCATCCTGCTGCTGGTCGTGGCGGTCGCGGCGTTCAACATCGTGTCGACGCTGGTGATGGCGGTGAAGGACAAGCAGCCGGACATCGCCATCCTGCGCACGATCGGCGCGCGACCCTCGAGCATCCTGGCGATCTTCACGACGCAGGGCACCGTGATCGGCCTGCTCGGCACGCTCGGCGGCGTGGCGCTCGGCGTGCTGATCTCGCTGAACCTCGAGTCGATCGTGCACGGTCTGGAGCGTGTCTTCGGCGTGCATTTCATGGACGCGAGCGTTTACCTCATGAGCGACCTGCCGGCGCGTGTCGAACCCGACGACGTGCTGCTCATCGCGGGCACGGCGTTCGCGCTCTGCTGTCTATCCACCCTGTATCCCGCGTGGCGCGCAGCGACCACCGATCCGGCGAGGGCCCTGCGCCATGACTGAACCATCGATCCTCGCATGCAACGGCGTGCACAAGCATTTCGTGGAAGCGGGGCAGCGCCTCGACGTCCTCCGCGGAGTCGAATTGCAGGTGCAGGCGGGCGAGACTCTCGCCATCATCGGCGCCTCTGGCTCGGGCAAGACGACGCTGCTGCAGATCCTCGGTGGCCTCGACCTGCCGACGCAAGGTACCGTGCGATTGATGGGCCTGGCCTTCGCCGAGTTGTCGGACGCAGCGCGCGGCGACCTGCGCAATCGCGCACTTGGCTTCGTGTACCAGTTCCACCACCTGCTGCCTGAGTTCAGTGCGCTCGAGAATGTGGCGATGCCGCTGCTGGTGCGCCGCACCTCCGTGGCGGATGCGCGGCGCGAGGCGCAGTGGTTTCTCGAGCGCGTGGGCCTCGGTCAACGGCTCACTCATCGGCCATCGCAGCTCTCTGGCGGTGAACGGCAGCGCGCGGCTGTTGCACGCGCTCTGGTAACGCGACCGAGGCTCGTGCTGGCGGACGAACCGACCGGCAACCTCGACGGCCGCAACGCCGAGGGCGTGCTCGAACTCATGCTCGAACTGAATCGCGAGCTCGGCACCAGCCTCGTGCTGGTCACGCATTCCAGCCAAATCGCCTCGCGCATGCAGCGCGTCCTCACGCTGCGTGATGGCCAGCTCGTCGAGGGCTGAATCGGGCTGAACGCACCGATTAGTCGCGTCGCCATCGACTGGGCTACCCTGCACGCTGACGTCCTCGCGGTCGGGACGTTGAACCATGTGGCAAATGGCGGCAGGCCTCCTGGCCGGCTCCTGTGCGGTGCTCAGCCTGCCGCAGGCGCTTCCAGTCGCGCTGGCGTGGACCGGTCTTTGCACGAGCATCGCTGGCGCCTGCGCGTGGCGCAAGTCCTGGCTGCTGGGCCCCGGGGTGGGGTTGTGGCTCACCGCCCTGCAGCTCAATGCAGGCCTGGCCGACCGGCTGAACCCGGCGCTGGAAGGGCAGACCGTGCGCCTGCGTGGCGTGGTCACGAGCGTGCCACAGGGGACGCTCGACGTGCTCAAGTTCCGCTTCTCGCCACTGCCGGACGGCGACTCACGATCGCTGCCCCGGCTCATCGAGCTGACCTGGTACGACGCTCCCGGCCGAGTCGATGCCGCGGAGACGCTCGAACTTGCAGTGAAACTGCGTCGGCCCCGGGGTTTCGCCAACCCGGGCGGTCACGACAACGAGGCGCGGATGCTGCGCGACCGCGTTGGTGCGAGCGGCTACGTGCGTTCCGGCGAACGACTCGGTCGCGAGCCAGGCGCTGCCTTCAAGTACCCGGTGTTGCTCGCTCGCGCGAAGGTCGCGGCGGTCATTCGTGACGCACTCGGCGAACGGCCGTCAGCCGGCATCGTCGCCGGGCTCGCCGTCGGCCTCCAGGACGCGCTGAGCCGCGAGCAGTGGCTGCAACTCTCGCGCAGTGGCACGAGCCACCTGATGGCGATCTCCGGCCTGCACATCGCGATGGTGGCCGCGGTCTTTGCCTGGCTCGGTGGGCGCGTGCAGCGATTCCGGCAGGGCCGTGGTGCGACGGGTGCCGCGCGCGATGCGTCGGTCGTTGCAGCTGCCATCGCGGCGTTGGGCTACAGCCTGCTCGCAGGCTGGTCCGTGCCGACGCAGCGCACGATGGTCATGATCGCGTGCGGCGCCGTTGCGCTCCTGTTGCGTCGCAGGATCGGTGTCGCTGATGGACTGGGCTTCTGCGTGGTCGGCGTGCTGCTGCTCGACCCGCTGGCGCCGCTCGCGCCCGGGTTCTGGTTGTCGTTCGGCGCCGTGGCCGTGATTCTCTATGGAGCCACCGGGCACGTCCGGCCACTCGGTCTGATGCGCGGCTACCTGCTGGTCCAGATCGTCGTCACGCTGGGACTCGTGCCCGTCCTTGCGGGCAGCTTCGGGTCGGTTTCACTCGTTTCCGCCCTGGTCAACCTGTACGCGATCCCGCTCTATACGCTGCTGATTGTGCCTGCAGTGCTGGTGTCGTGCGCCGTAGCAATGATTGCCGCTGTCACGGGCGCGGTCATGCTCGACTGGACCGGCCGGCTGATCGAATCGACGTGGCCGCTGATCGAGGTGCCGGCATCGTGGGGGCTCGCCACCTGGTCGATCGCCGGGCTCGACGGCATCGCCTGGATCGCCCTCATTCTTGGCACGCTCGCAGCTCTGTCGCCTTTGCCGATCCCGGGTCGCATTGCCGGTGGCGTACTCATTGCAACTGGTTGCCTGTGGCGGCCTGCGCTCCTGCCTGATGGAGTCGCGCGCGTCACGATTCTCGACGTTGGACAGGGGCTGTCGGTCGTGATCGAAACGCGTGGGCACACGCTCGTTTACGACGCAGGACCTTCGTTTCGCACCGGCAGCGACACCGGGCAGCTCGTCGTCGTTCCATTCCTCAGGTCGCGCGGCATCCGCACAGTGGATCGCGTCGTCGTCAGTCACGACGATGACGATCACAAGGGCGGGGCGGGCAGCGTGCTGGTGCTCATGGAAGCGCGTGCCCTGACATTGGGCCCGAGCCTGCGGGCGAGCTCATTCGATCGCAAGCGAGCCGATTTGACTCGGGACACCTGCCGGCGTGGCGAGTCGTGGGCCTGGGATGGAGTCGACTTTCGCTGGGTGCATCCCGGCGGCGTTCGCTACCAACGCGACAACGACAGTTCGTGCGTGTTGCTCGTGAGCGCAGGCGGGCACGCGGCGCTCGTCACCGGCGACATCGAGGCCGAGGCCGAACGTGAGCTGGTGCGCGAAGGGGCTCTGGCACCCGTCGACATCGTCGTCGTGCCACACCATGGCAGCCGCACGTCCTCGACGCAGGACTTCGTGGCGGCGTTGCGGCCGCGCTGGGCCGTCTATGCAGTGGGGTACCACAACCGCTGGAATTTCCCCGTGCGGCGCGTCGTGGAGCGTTGGGAGCAGGCTGGAGCCGTGGGGGTGCGGACGAGCGATGGCGGAGCCATCACGTTCGAGCTTGCACCGGGACCGGCCCTGGCGCCGCCGAGCGAATGGCGGCGCGAACAGCCGCGCCCTTGGCGTGATCCTTGAACCACGCCCGTCGCCGCGGGAGAGGGGTTCCAGTATCATCGGCGGGTCATTTTTGCCGGGCACAGGGACTCGAGCGCGCCACATGTTCGAAATCGTGAAGGCCGGCGGCATCGTCATGGTGCCGCTCATCCTCTGCTCAATACTTGCCGCCGCCATCACGCTCGAGCGCCTCTGGACGCTGCGGAGCCAGCGCGTCGTGCCCGAAGAACTGGTCGACAAGGTGTGGCGCTGGGTCGAAAACCGCACCCTGTCCGACAAGCAGATCCTCGCGCTGCAACTGCACTCGCCGTTGGGTCGCGTCCTGGCCGCGGGGCTCGCGAACCGCAACCGCGACCGCTCGCTGATGATCGAAGCCATCGAGGACGCCGGACGCCACGTCGCCCACGAACTGGAGCGGTACCTGAACGCCCTTGGCACGATCGCGGGGATTTCGCCGCTGCTCGGCCTGCTCGGCACCGTGACGGGCATGATGCGGACTTTCAAGGCAATCACCGTCGCCGGTGTCGGCAATCCAACGGCCATGGCCTCCGGCATCGCCGAGGCGCTCATCACGACCGCGGCCGGCCTCATCATCGCCATTCCGGCGCTCGTGGCCTATCGACTGCTGCGCGGCAGGGTCGACGGCCACGTCATCGACATGGAGAAGGAATCGCTCAAGCTGGTGCAGGCGATCGATCGGGCGAGTGTGTTGCGTCCCGCCGCCGCAGTCGAGATTGGCGCTGCGCTGTCGGCCTCGCAAGCCGCGCAGGAAGCCGTCGCTTGAAGTTCCAGAAGCGGCCGCACGAAGAGATCGAGCTCAACATGACGTCGCTGATCGACGTCGTGCTGTTGCTGCTGATCTTCTTCATGATGTCCACCAAGTTCATCGACGAGGGCCGGCTGCAGGTGCGGTTGCCCGCGGCCGGTGTCCAGCCCGACGAGGCCTCGGTCAAGCAAACGGTCGAGGTCGAAGTCACCGCCGAAGGCAATTACCGCGTAGGCGGCCGCGATCTCGTCAACAACAGTCCCGATACGCTCGCTACGGCACTTGCACGTGCCACCAACGGCGACCGTTCGCAACCCCTCACGATCCGCGCCGACGCGCGGGCCGTGCACCAGTCGGTCGTCACGGCGATGGACGTCGCCGGGCGCCTCGGCTACCGCCAGATCAACATCGCCACGGTGCACGATGGGTCGGAAAGCCGATAAGCGCATCGACCTGAAGATGCCGGAAGGCGCCCTGCACACGTACCGGCGTCTGCTCGGCTACCTGCGGCCGCACAAGGCCATGTTCGCGGTCGGCGTGGTCGGCATGACGATCTTCGCCGCGACCGACGCCGGCTGGGCCGCGTTCGTGAAATTCTTCCTCGACGGCACCTTCGTCGCCAAGGACCCGCGCATGGTCTGGCTGGTGCCCTTGGCGCTCGTCGGCCTCTTCATCCTGCGCGGCGTCGGCGACTTCATGCAGACGTACTGCCCGGGATTCGTCGGCCGGCACATCGTGAAGACACTGCGCGGGCAGATCTTCGAGCGCTACGTGCACCTGCCGGTGTCGTATTTCGACACCAACACGTCGGGCGTGCTGCTGTCCAAGCTCACCTACAACACGGAGCAGGTGGCTACCGCGACGACGGATTCGGTCACGGTGTTCATCCGCGACACGCTGACGATCATCGGCCTGATCGGCTACCTGCTCTACCTCAACCCGAAGCTCACGCTGTTCAGCCTGATCGTCGGTCCGCTGATCGCGGTGCTGATCCGCAAGATCAACCTGCTGTTCCGCCGCTACAGCCGGCGCATCCAGAACTCCATGGGCGACGTGACGCGCGTCGCCAAGGAAGCGATCGAGGCGCCGCGGGTGATCCGCGTCTTCAGCGCGCAGGACTACGAAGCGCGGATGTTCGACGAGGTGACCGAACACAACCGTCGCTCGCACATGAAGCTCATGATGACCAAGGGCATGAGCAATCCCGTCGTGCAGACGATTGCGGCCATCGGCCTGGCGGGCGTGCTGTACCTGGCGACGGTCGACGCCATCAATGGCCTGATGTCGGTGGGCGAGTTCACCTCGTTCATCGCGGCGCTGATGCTGATCACGGCGCCGCTGCGCCGGCTGGTCAACGTCGCAGGCCCGCTGCAGCAGGGCATCGCAGCCGCGCAGAGCATTTTCGAAGTGCTCGACGCCCCGCTCGAGGACCAGGGCGGCGGGTTCCGGCTCGAACGTGCGCGCGGTGAGGTC
>Ga0315290_10000286_pt1 | contig 31661 bp, 33 predicted proteins | sample YL17G12_0_MG_FD_203627 | JGI IMG/M metagenome (GOLD analysis project Ga0315290, IMG submission 203627) | Sediment microbial communities from Yellowstone Lake, YNP, Wyoming, USA - YL17G12_0 | ecosystem: Environmental > Aquatic > Freshwater > Lake > Sediment | place: USA: Wyoming | collected... | reverse complement strand
CACATGGAGCAAGCTCTTGTGTCAAATGCGCAACTGCCTGTGCATCTTAGGGTTCCACTAACAAAGCCACGGCTCTCACAACTATTTCCATTTAAATCAGTGCCATCACAATACTCAAAGTCTTGATTAACAAAGTTATCGCCGCATCTAGGCGGCGTATCGGTAGAGCAGTAAGTCTCATCAAACATGCAGTTGTCTCCGCACGCCAAATCGCCTCTAGTGAAACCTCGACTCACGCAACTCTCCCCTCTCAAGTTGCCACCATCGCATTGCTCGTTTTCAGTATTTGCAGCTCCGTCACCGCAACGAGGAGGTTGAATAGTGCTGCAATTGCTGTAATCATAGGTACAAACATCACTGCAAAGCACAGAACCACCATAATACTCTGGAGGACAACCCATGCCGACTACAACGCCATCACATTGCTCGTTAACACCAAGATCATTAGGCTTGCTGACAATTCCATCACCACAAATACTCGGAGGCCAAGTGCAGCCAGTTGTATCAATTAAGCAACCATGAGTGCAACTCAAATTACCTCCAGCATAACCCATGGAAATGCAAGTATTACCATCAAAGCTAGTTCCATCACACTCCTCACCAGCAGCATTAATAACCATGTCGCCACAGTAATCAACAACAGTGCAAGTCCTGGTAAAAAGAGGCTTTTCTTCTTCTGTTCCGCATGCATTCGAATCAGTGCAAGTCCTAGTCTCTATTCCTCCTGAGCAAGTGCTCCAAGCATCACAAACCCAATTCTCAACACAAACGTAATCAGGAGAGCTTACACTGACTTGACCAGATGCTACTTGTGTAGTAATTGTTACTGAAGCGGCGTCAACTAACTTGACGTTTGAGAACCTTATATCACTTGCCCCTCTTACGAGAGCTCTGAATGTTATTTTTTTCAACACACCACTACCACTAACTCCTCCAATAGGCCCTAGTCTCGTGCATGCAACATCATCTAACACGCCAGAAGAAGCAGCAGGGGTCGTACAGAAAGGAGCTTGGCTAGAAGTGCCCTGAAGGAAAGTCCCATCTCCAAAGCTAACAAAACCTAACACAGCAGGATCATACCCTATATCAAACTGATAGCCGAAAAGATCAGTTACAGCTGACACTTGGATGTCAAAGGTAACAGTATCCCCAGAAATAACATTTGCATTACTAGGGTTAAAAGAAACTGTTGCGCTTGTTTGCGAGTCCCTACAACCAGATGTATCAAACTTACACTCCATAGTACAGGTTAAATAACCAAAAGAACCTAACTGCCTATCCTGGCAAGAAATACTACCACTAACATTAAAATCACATTCCTCATTATTATTTACAAATCCATCACCACAATAATTAACAGGTGGCAAGCAAGCACCATTCTGGCAGCCAGATGGGCAAGGTGAACATTCATAATATCCTTTGTTAAGAACGCATGAATTATTCAAGCAGCTGTATCCTCCTGTGATTTTGCAAACAGCATTGCCATTGCATTCTCTGTAGCTTGCAGAAGGAACCGCTAGTTGTGGGCAATCCACGTATGTGCTGCAGGGCATGGCGGGCGTACATTTGCTTAAATTTAGTTTGCAGTTTGAGCATCCGATTGTTCCACTAAAGTTAAACGCGGCACAAGTCATCCCATTAAACAGAGTCCCGTCACATTCCTCTCCAGGGCTTATGATTCCGTCGCCACAACCAATAAATCGTACACATGCACCATTGCTGCAGTCAGATGGGCAAGCATAATCAATGGTTTTAAGTTCAGTGTTTTCGCAATAGCATTCTTTTAAGGTTTTTGCATCAACGCAGGAATCAATTATAACTCCTGCTTCTGATGTTCCAATTGTTTGGCTCTTGTTTACTCTTGAACATTTCCCTAGGACAGCATAATCCTTTCCATTATCAGAATCAGTGCAAGTGACTGACCAGGTACTTATAGCACGGCAGTTATCGTACTTTAACAATGTGCCTGTCTTGGGATAATACCATCCTTCCACTGTTCCTTGTTTCCTGCATACAGGAGTTCCTTTTTCAGGATTATAGCATAAAGCTCCTCCTCCTACAAGGGTGGGGTTAGGGTAAAAGCCTTTTAACCCTTCGCAACAGCTGTACTGATATTCAGGCGATACTGTACCACTAGTATATTCTCCTTCTTTTGCGCATCTAACATCTGAGCAATTTGACTTAAAGACACACCTGCCATTTTCGCAAGTTTCACGTACCTTAACTCCAGCACAAAAACGCAAACCACATTCTGAATCAAGAGAACATGTCTTGACACAACTAGTAGTATTAAACTTACAATTAACACATTTCAGGGTACCGATAGGAAAGCCAAATCTTCTGCAGGTTTTGTTATTTAAGTCATTGCCATCGCATAGTTCATAAGCTTCTTTGATATTATTGCCGCACACTGGTCTTGTGCAGCTACTCATATTCAATACACAATATCTCGTGCAACTAAGAGTGCCTCCAATAAACCCAAGGTCATTACAGGTCCTGTTCCTTAAGTTAGCACCATCACACCTCTCCCAACCAGTGAGAACACCATCACCGCATTTCTGTTGAATCTTTTTTTCCTTGCACATACCATTTTCACAGCCCCCTCGGCAATATATCATGTGAGAAGCAGCACGATTATCCTTACAATAAACCTCTCTCAGGAAATAATGCATAAAGCAACGGTCTTCTGAATAGAATCCGCCAGGTATATCCCCGCTTAAACGTCCTTTAGTAGAATAATCCAGGCCTGCATCAGTGTCAGCGCAAGACTGAGAATTTTCAGTAATAGCCTCGCCAATAACATTACCTGTGATGCTTGTATCTCCCAAGCTTGCAGGGCTAATCAAAGAAAACATAGCTATTACTGCAACAACAGCAACAACTGACATTAGTATAAAATCATGCTCTACGCTCTTATCAACCATTTTCCCACCCTCATATTTTTATTAATTCTTGATAATAGATAGTTTATATCTCTATTTTTGGGTTATTAGTATAAAAATGTTTCTCCTGAAACAATGTTTTCCTAAAAATGTGGGCAACAAAGACCCTAACAGGTTTTTGAGCCCTCAGTTACTTAAAATGTGCGGGTAACAGAAATTCCTACAGAATTTCTGAGCCCTCACTGAAATCGCAAATGCGGGTGACAGGACTCGAACCTGCGTAGACACTGCTCCAAGATGGCGTCTTGTATCGCCAAGACCCCTGGCCTTGTCTGAGCCAACAGCTCTTGAGGCTGTCCCGTTTGGACCAAAACTTGTTTTGGACCACCAAAACGTGAGTTTTGTTTGACCACTCCGGCACACCCGCATAACAAAAAATTTATCTTTTTGTGGTGTGATGGTTCAAAAGCGCACTTTTGTTTCCGGCACACCCGCATAACAAAAAATTTATCTTTACAGGGGGTGACGACCCAAAAATTGCGTCTTGAACTTTTGTTTTCGACAACCATAGGTTGGCGATTCAAAAATCGCTAAGCGATTTTTGTTTGCCGGCACACCCGCATAAGAACAAAAGAAATAGAACTGATTTATAAGTGTTTTTCTTGAGCTAGAGTGTTTGCAGCTTTCTCTGCACATCTTCAAGTGCCTTGGTTATCCTGCCCATGTCAGAAACAGGCGCTGCTGGCTTGGGTTCATTATCCCAATCTTCCTTTGCTTCTTGCTTCTCTGCTTTGGATGGCTCTGATGTTGATTTCCTTGTCAGAGGGATGTCTGGCAATAGTTTTTTCAAGTCTGCCCTAGTGTACTGTGGCATTAGCTCTTCAATCTTCTGGATTAGTATTCTTAACTCTTTTATCTGCTGTGAGAGGTCATTGATTTTAACTTGCTTTATTTCCCTAACCTGTTTTATCCTGTAGGTTTGCTTTAGGATAGTAAGAATTAGCTTGGACGATTCCAAGATGTTCTTCCTTATAAGAGTAGGATTATTCACGCGTATGAATAGATCTTCTTCATCAGATTTCTTTGGCATTTTCAAACCTTTTTTTCTAAGCTTTATCCTCTGGTTAGCTCTTCCTGCATTACTTCCAGCTTGTGCGTTATCTGGTCCAGGTTGTTCTTCCAGTTGTTCAGCTCTTCTGCTTCCTTGTCTTTTAAGTCTTCAAGCTCTGCAAGCAGCTGTTTCACTCCTATGACTTTCTTGTTAACAACCTCTACAATGTTAAGTATGTCCTTGTACTTATCAATCTTAACAAACACCGGATTGGATTCATTCATCATAGGTTCACCTCTAAGTATTAGCTTTCAATATTAGCTTTCAAAAAGTTTAGTGTCCATAAGCATTAGTTTTTCCTGGAGATAGTTAATGGTTTCTGCCACAGCCTGGTACTTGTCGCTCTTCTCTTTGCTTAGCATAGCCTCGTGCTCTAATTTGTCCTGAGTAGTAGATATCAGCTTTCTTATGGTCTCAAAATCATCCTTTAGCTCAAAATATTTGTTAAGGTCCATGAATGGCTCTTTTGCAGGAAGCTTGACTTCTTGCGGAGGAGCTTCTGTTTTAGGATATGTTTTTGGCTTTACTGGCTCTTGGTAGATTGCTTCTCTTCTAGGCTCTGGGTAAGTTCTTGGCTTTACTGATTCAGGAGAAACTGCTTGTTTCAGAAAACTTTTGTTTGCAAAACTTTCTGTTTTGGATTCAGAAATCATAGATTTCTGTATTTCTGGATCAGCAAGTCCTTGACTTGCTTGTTTTACTGGCCCTGATTTTTTCTCAGTTTCTTTTTTCACAAAGTTTGCTTCTTCCATTGCTTTTGTTTCTTCATCTAAAAAATCAGGCAGCTCATAAATAATCTTATCTCCTAGTCCAGTGCTTCCTTGTCCGGTTTTTGGTTGCGTAGGCATTCCCATATAAGGCAGCCCTCTGCTTTCAGCTGTTGCTTGGGGCTTTTCAAAAGGATTTGCTCCTGGTAGTGCTGGTTGAGTTAGTTGAGGTTGTGTAATAGATAAATCAGAAGGAGGTGTTGGCACTTCATCTTGGAATTCGTCAAAATTACTCTCTTGTTTTCCTTCATCTGTTGGCGCAGGCTCTGTCTGCTGAAGCCCTGATTGAGAAACTCCTGGCTGTAAAGGTAATGGAATATCCTTTTTTTTACCTAAATTAAACAAGCCCATTACCCACCTCTTTTTTAATAATGTTTTCGTGCCTTAAAGTATTTAAATCTTGCTATTGAGAAGAGAAACAGAGGAGTTTATATTTTTTTCTAGCAATATCATGAAAAAACATTAAAACTGGCTATGATTAACCTTTTCCAATGAAAGAAGCCCTTTATTATAATAAGCTTAAGAAAAACCTGGTTAAGTGCCAGCTCTGCCCTTGGCTTTGCATTATTCAGCTTGATAAGAGGGGAATGTGCGGAGTAAGGCAGAATGTGAAAGGCAAGCTTTATTCCCTTGTTTATGCTCGGCCTTGTGCAGTTCATGTTGATCCTATTGAGAAAAAGCCTTTGTATCATTTCTTGCCTGGTGAAAGAGCTTTTAGCATAGCAACTATTGGCTGTAATTTCTTTTGTGGCTTTTGCCAGAACTGGCAGATAAGCAAGGCAGATGCAGGCAACATTGAGAAAGAGTATGATGAGCTTGCTCCTGAGAGAATAGTTGAAGATTGCAACAAGAACAACTGCAAAATTATTAGCTACACCTATACTGAGCCTACAATATTCTATGAATACATGCTTGATATTGCCAAGCTTGCAAAAAAAGAAGGGATTAAGAACACTATTGTGAGCAATGGCTATATCAGCGAGGCTCCGCTCAGAGAATTGTGCAAGTATATTGATGGAGCAAACATTGACCTTAAAGCATTCACACCTGATTTTTATAGTAAAGTTTGCAAAGGAAAGCTTGACCATGTGCTCAACACTCTTAAAATCATGAAACAAGAGGGTGTATGGCTTGAAATCACTAACCTAATAGTGCCTGGCTTAAATGATGATTTTAAGAAGATTGAGGAGATGTGCAAATGGATTAGCAAGGAGCTTGGCAAGGATGTTCCTTTGCATTTCTCAAGGTTTCATCCTGATTATAAGATGACTGATGGACAAGCAACTCCAATGGAGACTCTTGAAAAGGCAAAAAAGATTGCAGAGAAATACCTTGATTACGTTTATATTGGCAATGTGGCTGGAGAGAGCAACACTATTTGCCCAAATTGCAAATCTGTTAATATCAGAAGAAACATGCTGAATCTTATTGAGAACAAACTGGTTAATGGCAAGTGCTTCAAATGCAGTTATAAGATTGCTGGAGTGTGGAAGTAAAATGCCTTTCTGCCCAATTGAAGAAATAGTTGAGAATGGTATTCATGTTCTTTTTAATCCAAAAGCAGGTAGTCACGCCGGGGATATTATAAAAGATACACTGTACAGGTTTGGCACAGACCATATTAATTATCACATACCTTCAAGCAAACAGGAATTTAAAAAAATGATTTCTTGGCTTGCTGCTGAAGCTGAAAAAAGGCAAACCTATATAATGGTTATTATTGTCGGAGGAGATGGAACCTATCATGATACTGTGAATACCACTGGAAACCTCGGGAGATTAATTTTAGGGTTAACAGACGGGGGAAGCAGCAGCGATTATACAAGAACTCTTGGTATAAAGAAGTATCATAGGATGTGCAATCTGGTTAATGCGTTAATTGACAATGAGGTTTCGCTTGAAGAAAGAGTTAAGTTGGCAGACATGATAAAAATCAGCTATAATCTGGGAGATGAAGAAAAAAGCATAAATGGCTTGAATCTTTTCAGCATTGGCTTTGATGGAGAGGTTTGTAAAAAAACGAACAGCAGCGCTATACAAGGGGGTATCAAAAAAAAGCTTGGTTATATTCCTGCATCCATACAAGTTCTAAGAAATTATGTGCCTTTAGATATAGAGTATATAATAAATGGTGAACCTGACAGTAAGGATGTTGCAAAAAACGTGCTTTCTTTTGTGTTAATAAATGGGCAATATGCTGCATCTGGCATGCAGTACAATCCTTATGGAAGCGTTGATGATGAAAAGCTCGAATGTGTTATCGCACAATGCAGTTCAAAGAAAAATGAAAAGAAAGACCTTCCAAAATCCGCATTTCAGATGCTAAAACCAGCATTTCAGGTTGTAAGACTCGCATTTCATATTAAGGTTTTGAAGGACAATAAAATCGTAGATTCTCTGCCAGGAGAAAGTGGGTATAATAAGTATGGAGTGAAGTATTTAGATGGAATAAAGTCAATGGAATTGAAAATAATAAATCCTGAGGTTGGCAAGGAATCTTATTTTGAAAGCGATGGAGAACATTATCAGTATGAACCAACTCACCCATTGCAAATAGAGGTTATGCCAAAAGCAATCCATGTTTTACATGTGCCTGCTAGCTGAATATTTTACGAAAAAACAACTTATTCTCCGATTTTTTACATGCACATTATATAAAGCACTTCTTCTGCTGAACAGTGAATGAAAAAGCTTGCGCAGTATTTGCTGATGCTATTATTATTGGCTTGTTTTGTAAATGGAGAAAATATTACAGAGATAAATGATAATCAAACAAGTGTTATTAATGAAACAATAAATGATAATGCCAGTGTAAATGAAAATATCACCCAGCCAAGCTTTAAACTAGAGATAGTAATCCAAGAAACTCTCTTTGTCGGAGTAGTTTATGATTCATTGTTCAAGATAACTAACCTAAACAAAACGCCAGGAACAGATAATTATGCTTTTGTGATTGTCAAATACAATGTTACCAAGAGGGGCACTAACAGTTCGCTAGTAATTGAAGATTATTTCAACAAAACCATTAATTATTACTCATCATCAGACACTGGAAGGCTTTTCCTTGAGGAAAGAGGCAATTATACTCTCTGTGGCAATATTTTAAACACCACTATTTCTGCATGCAAGGACTTTGATGTTCTCAATCCTCTTACCATCCCTTGTTCTATTGAGCTTAACCTGAGCACTGACAAGGAAATCTACAATAAAGGAGAGAGTGTGGATATAAAGAACAGCATGAGCAACCAGACTTTCCCATACATAATCCAGTACTGGGTCGAGGACTTGTTCGGCAGCATAGTAAAGGAAAAGCAGAACACCAGCAACACCAACCTAAAGAGCTTTACTCCAAAGATTAATGAGAAAGACAAGGTTTTCCTTGCCAAGAATGTCTTGATATTTGTCGGGTGCAATAATTCTAATTCTCATATCTCGAATGAGAAAATGATTATTAGCCTCAACAAGGATTATGAGCCTGAAAAAGAAAAAAAAGCAGAAGAAACCACTACTAAAAAATCCGCCAGCACTAAAACAAGCAGCAGCAAGAATAGCTCTGCAAAAAAAACAGCATCAGAGGAAAGCGCAAAAATACTCTCATTTTACACCAGGAACAAGAAATATAACCAGAGCATTAATCTTTATGCCAACATAAAAGCCGGCAAATCTTATAGTTTGGCCTTGCTGAGCAGCAAAGGCGAGCAAAAAATTGGTTTTAATGGCTCTAACAATATTAAGTTCAGGGTTGAGCCAGCAGAAGGGGCTAACCTATTTATTCTAAAGCTAATAAAAGATAATAAGATGGTAGACAGCAAGGAATTATTTGTTAAGCTTGAAGGCAGCAAGGTAGTGAAAGCAAACAGAACAATTGCAATAACAGCAAAAACAAACAAAACCATTACAGCAACCTCAAGAGCCAACAATACGGTTGCAGTAAAAAAACTTTCATCAGTGAAAAACAACAGTTATGAAAGAAAAAACACAACCAAAGAGCCAGTAAATGATATTATCAGCGGCGTTGTGTATGAATCATCTAGCCTTAAGGTTCAGAAATACATTCCCTTTATATTAATAGGCCTTGGTGTGCTGGTTGTTATAGGGCTTGTTCTCTTAAGGAAGCGATAATTTTATATATCCTCTCGGCTTCAAAAACATTCATGGACGAGAAAGAGCTGCAGAAGAAGATAAAGGCAGGAGCAGTGCTCTGCCAAGTGGCCTTTGAGCTTATTGGTAATCCAAAAGAATATGTTGAAAATGCTATTAAAAGCTATATTAACAATATAAAAAATGATTCACAGATTAAGATTCTTAATGAGGAATTCGGAGAAGCAGAGGAAATGGAAGGTGGATTATTCAGCACCTACGCTGATTTAGAGATGCTCTTTGATAATATTGACAAGCTGAACTGGCTGTGCGTTAATTTCATGCCCGCAAGCATTGAGATAATAGCGCCAGAAGAATTAAGGTTTAGCGACAAGGACCTGACCAACTGGTTCAATGACCTATTGGCTAAGTTGCATGAGATATCCATCTCAGTAAGGGAGACCACTACCAAGGACCAATTGGCTGTTAAGACCATGAATGCCTTAATCCAAAACATAATCATACTTGCTACTGAGCATCATCACAAGACAAAGGAGATTAGTGAGAAGACAGGCATGCCTGAAGAGCAATTAAAGCCTTTCTTTGACGCTCTTATAAAACAAGGCAAGCTTGAGAAAAAAGGAGAAGAATATTATCATAAAGTTAATTTTCAAAAGGGTGAGAAAAAAAGTGGAGCTAAAAAAAGAGATTGAATCATTGCTTTTTTCATCAGGTAAGATGATGAAAGAGAAAGAGCTTGCAGACCTTACTAATCGTTCTGAAAAAGAGGTTAAGGAAGCTTTGGAATCCCTTAAAAAGGATTATGATGAGAGAGATACAAGCCTAATGTTTATGAATTCTGGCGACAGCTGGAAACTTAATGTTCGCGAAAAATACATGGGCCTGGTCACCAAGATTATTGCTGATACAGAACTGCCCTTCCCTATTCTTGAAACCCTGGGAGTTATTGCCTACAAGGCTCCTGCAATGCAGGCAGACATTGTCAAGGCCAGAGGCACTAATGCTTACGAGCATGTTAGCGTTCTGGTTGAGCAAGGCTTTGTTGAGAAGAAAAAAGAAGGAAGAAGCTTCAAGCTCAGCCTGACGCCCAAGTTCTTTGAGTATTTTGATGTTGCTGACCATGAGGCTGTGAAAGAAGTTCTTAAGGGCGTGAAGGAACCTGAGAAAATGGGCAAGCTTGAAGTTGTAGATGTTGCTCCAGGGGATGAGAAGAAAGAAGAGGAAAAACAAGAAGGCGAGAAGCAAACCCTCGGAGACCTTGAAGTTATTGATGCTCTTCCTCAGGAAGAGAAAGAGACTATTGACACTATTAAGCCAGACCATGAGTTCCTTAACTCTATTGACGACAGGATTTCAGAGCTTAGCAAGAAGAATGATGATCTTGACCAGGATGATTCTTTCAAGAGAACAACTGACTTGATGAAAGAGATGGGATTGGATGCATCAGGGAACCCTGTTAAAGAAAACAAAGCCGAAGGCAAGGAAGAGGCAGAAGAAGGCGAGGACGAGGAAGGGGACGAAGAAACAGAAGAGGAAGAAAAAGAGGCCTAAATAAAAGAAAAAAGTAATCAGCCCCAAGCGGGAAAAAAGTTCTTGAAAATGGAATTAGAAGATTATCAAAAAGTTTTTGAAGCGTATGTTTCTAAAGAGAATTTGCTTCCTAATAATTTATTTGTCTTTGTTCTGGTATCAGGAGGCAAGGACTCCACAGTAATGAGTTACCTGCTAAGAGAGTATGCGAAAAAGAGAAAAGACTTAAAACTTGAATACTTGAATGTTGTATTCCCGCAAATGGTTTTTGGATTGACACCCAAAGAAGTAAATGCAACAGTAGATAGGATAGGTAAGGGCTTTAAGAAATTCAAATCGCGAATAGCAGAAACTGACTGTAGGGAATTAGAACAAACCCGAACCCCTTGCTTGCTCTGTAAGCAGGTGCGCAGGAAAATAATTGCAGAAATGATTGCTCACGAGAAGAAGCAAAAGATTATCATTGCAACAGGACATAATAATTATGACTTGCTTGCTTATTTCACAGAATTCTTTGGCACCAGCTACAAGGAAGTTGCAGAGGAAGGAATTGATTATGAACATCTGCGCAGAATAAGCATTAAAGACGAGCAACTAGAGCATTTCTCTCATTTCTTTCCAAGACTGGAGATGAATTCTGGCATTGCTCTTATCAAGCCAATGCTAATCTTTAACAGGCTGGAAGTAGAAGAAATGTTCTGTAAAATAAATAATATCCCCAAACCAGAGTTTACAACTGGCTGCGGAATTGCAGGCTATCTAGACCACTGTCCCTATGCAAAGGGAAGGCCAAAAAGGATCATGTTTGAGTACCTGAACAAGTTCCCTAAAGAGCATCTTGAGAAATTAACCAATCATGACACTTACAAGGAAATGCTTGATGCTCTGAAGCAAAAAGCAGATAACTACAAAGAAGCATTTGATAAAGTAAAGAAAGCAAAGTATGAAGATTTGTTGTTCTGAACAAATGAAAAATAAGAAAAGTAATGTATCAAAAAGCTTTAGGTATCTGGAGTCATTCTACAAACGCAGTTACCATCATAACTAAAGCGTATAGCCTTCACAGTATAAGAATCAATGTAATCTGATTCATACCATTTTCTATAGCACCATTCAGTACATTGAGAGCTGCTAGAAGTTCTTCCTATTATAACGTAAAAATAATCCCCCGCCTCCGGGGCTTTACCAAGAGCATTATTGTTTTGATAAAGAATTAACGGGGTCATTATAGACAGCACTAATATCCCAATAATTGCATATAACAAGCTTCTGTCCTTTGCCATTTTTCATTTCACCTCAAAATAGCTTGATAAAATCTTTTAATACATTCTGAGATGAACTAATATAAATATATATCTAAAAAATGCCACTGGACATGGTGACGTAAAGCTTATAAACTTGTTTCCATCATTCTTTTATATGGAACTCATAGTCATCTGCCCTAAATGCAAGCACAGGCAGAAAACCAATCCTAAAAAAATAATAATCAGCGTCAAGACTTGTGTATATTGCGGCCACAGGTTCAAGATTCATACTACCCCGAAGAAGAGCAGAATTGTTAAAAGGGTTTGATTGTTCTTTCTGTGCCTTTTATAAACCATTTCTTAAGCAAAACAGGCATATAATTTCCTTATTGAAAATAATACAAAAAATCACAACACTTATAAACCAGTTTATCTTACTTTTTATCGACGATAAATCGTGCTAATAATCTTATAATAATTAAAGGCAGAACATGACTCCGATTAAGCAGGCAGACCAGCCAAAAAAAGAAGCTCAACCAGATGAGCAGAAAATAATAAGGGCAGTCATTGAGGATGAGATGAAAGCATCCTATCTTGACTATGCCATGAGTGTCATAGTTGGCAGGGCTCTGCCTGATGTTAGGGACGGCTTAAAGCCCGTTCATAGGCGTATTCTTTATGCGATGAATGACATAGGCATCAGGCACAATACTCCTTTTAAGAAGTGCGCAAGGATTGTTGGAGAAGTTTTAGGAAAATATCATCCTCACGGAGACACTGCTGTTTATGATGCTCTTGTCAGGATGGCCCAGGATTTTTCTTTACGTTATCCTCTTGTCATGGGCCAAGGAAATTTCGGATGTTTCACTAAAGATACAAAGATTCAATTGACAGATGGGCGTAAGTTATCTTTTGGAGAGTTAATAGAAGAGCATAAAGAGGGAAAGAAAAATTACACTTATACGATTGATAATGAAAAAATAGCGATTGCCGAGATAAAAAAGCCTCGACTAACCATAAAAAATGCAAAAATAATGAAAGTTATTTTAGACAACAACGAAGAAATAAGATGCACTCTAAACCATAAGTTTATGCTGAGAAATGGTGGATATAAAGAAGCTCAGGAGCTAAAACCCGACGATTCATTGATGCCGCTTTATACGAGAATTTCGACCAATGAAGAATATTCTGCAGATTTAGCAGGCTATGAATTAATATTGCAGCCAAATGACGGCAAATGGGTATTTGCGCATAACTTAGCTGATGAGTTCAATCTAAGCAAAAGAATTTATTCAAGGCCAAAAGGCAGAGTGAGGCATCACAAGGATTTCAACAAATTAAACAATAATCCTGAAAATGTCGAAAGAATGCACTGGGCAGAGCACTGGAAACTCCATGCTGATCTAGCAGGCATCAGGTATGCGACTAATCAGGCATATGTGAAAAAACTAGCTTGCGGAAGAAGAAAGTTCTGGTCTAATCCAAAAAATCGAGAGGCATACTCTAAGAGGCTATCAGAAAGGAATGTAATCAATTGGCAGGATGAGGGCTACCGAAAAAAAATGTCCTCTGAACTATCCAGAATAAACAAAGAGCACATAAGAAAACATCCGGAACTAAAAAAAATACTTAGTGAACGCGCTTCTGCCACTCTAAAAAAATTGTGGAAACACCCTGATTACAGAGAAAGTATGAAACAGAAAATAATCAAAGGCAATAAAAATCATACAACCAACCTTACTGGAAAAAAGAAATTCCTGAAAATTTGCAGAATTGCTCTTGAAAAAGAAGGAACATTAAACGAATATATTTATGAAGAATATCGAAATGAAGTTTATCCTTATGGCTCAGCTCCAACTTGGCAAAAAGCCTTTGAGAAATATTATTCTGAAAAAGACGCTATGGACTTAGTAAACGAAGCTTGTGTCAACCACAAAGTAATGCGAACAGAGATATTAAATTACACAGAAGATGTTTATGATTTAACAGTTGACAAAACGCATAACTTTGCTTTAGCTGCAGGAGTTTTTGTACACAATTCAGTCGACGGGGATAATGCAGCAGCCATGAGATACACAGAGGCAAAGCTTTCCAAGATTAGTGATGAATTATTAACTGATATTGACAAGGAGACAGTTGGCTTTATCCCTAATTTTGATGGCAGCCTTGAAGAGCCTGTTGTTTTGCCTAGCAAGATTCCTAATCTTTTGATTAACGGAAGCAGCGGTATTGCTGTTGGAATGGCAACCAATGTTCCTCCTCATAACCTAAGAGAAGTATGCCAGGCAGTCAGTTTGCTGATTGATAATCCTGATATTGAAATAAAGGATATTTTGCAAATCATTAAGGGCCCTGATTTTCCAACAGGAGGAATAATCCTAGGAAGGCAGGGGATATTCGACACTTACACAACAGGCAAAGGCTCTATCTCAATTAGGGCGAAGATTGATTTAGAAGAAAAAAAGGATAAGCAGAGCCTTGTAGTCACTCAGATTTCTTATCAGCTTGATAAGTCCCAACTCATTGAGCAGATGGCTGATGCTGTTAATAATAAAATAGTCCAAGGCATATCTGATATCAGGGATGAGAGTGACAGGAAAGGCATGCGTATTGTTCTTGAATTGAAAAAAGGATCTAATCATGAGATTGTTAAGAACCAACTGTTTGAGCACACCAGACTTCAGACTAGTTTTGGAGCAATAATGATTGCTCTTGAAGATAACCAGCCAAAAACCCTTAATATTAAGCAGCTCATTGTGAGCTTCTTAAGCCACCGTCAGGTTGTAGTGAGAAAAAGGACGACTTATGACTTGAAAAAAGCAGATGAAAGAATTCATATACTTAAAGGCTTGTTGATTGCATTGCAGCACCTCGATCCTGTTATCAAGCTTATCAAGACTTCAAAAGACCCTGCTGTTGCAAAAAAGAACCTTGTTACTGTTTACAAGCTCACAGAAATCCAGGCTCAAGCAATTCTTGACATGAAATTGCAGAGATTAACAGGCCTTGAGCAGAAAAAGATATTAGACGAGCACAATGAGCTTATTGAAATAATTAAGAAACTAAAAGAGATTCTTGCTGATGAGAAAAAAATACTTGCTATAATAAAGGATGAGATGAAAGAGCTCATTGATAAGTACGGTGATGAGAGAAGAACAATTATCGAGGAGAGTGGTGATGATGGGCTTGAGATGGAGGATTTGATAAAGCCAGAGGACGACGTCATAACCATAAGCCATGCAGGTTATATCAAAAGGCAGGCTGTTGAAGTTTACAAGACTCAACATAGAGGAGGAAAAGGAGTTATAGGAGCAACTACCAAGGAAGAAGATTCTATAAAGCATATGTTCGTAGCTAACACTCACTCATACTTGCTGATATTTACTGACAAAGGAAAAGTGCATTGGCTAAAAGCGTATAATATTCCAGAAGCTGCAAGGATTAGCAAGGGCAAGCCAGTTATTAATCTTGTTCGCGTGGAGCCTAATGAGAAAGTAGAAGCAGTTATTCCTGTAAAAGAATTTGATGATACTCACTACCTGTTATTTGCAACCAAGAAAGGCTTGATAAAGAAGACTAATCTTTCAGAATACGGCAACCCAAGGCAAGGAGGCATTATAGCAATCAACCTTAACTCTGGAGACGAGGTTATTGGAGTGGTGCTTACTGATGGAAAGCAGCAGATACTCATGGCAAGCAAGAATGGCCAGGCAGTAAAGTTCTCTGAAAAAGATGTCAGGGTTGTTGGCAGAGGAAGCTTTGGAGTGAGAGGCATAAGGCTTGCAAAGGATGATAAAGTGATTGGAATGATAATAGCCAAGAATAATGAGACAGTGCTTACTATAACTGAGAATGGTTATGGCAAGAGAAGCAGCCTTGAAGAGTACAGGTTCATAAGCAGGGGAGGAAAAGGAGTTCGCAATATTATTTGCAGCGAGAGAAACGGCAAAGTAGTTGATATCAAAGCAGTAAATGATAATGACGAGATAATGGTAGTGTCTGAAAAAGGAATACTCATAAGAATGCCTGCGCATAATATAAACGTGATTGGCAGGAATACCCAGGGAGTAAGGATAATGAAGCTAGAGCCAAAGGACAAGGTTGTTAGCATTGCGAAATTAGAAGCTGCTGATAATGGCGAAGAGAACAAAACAAATTAGCAGATAAAATAATAATTCTACTTCTTAACCAGGAAACTTCAAGAACATGATTACCAGGCATAAGACAGCTATCAAGGCAACAAGGATTAAGAGTTCAACAGGATGCTTAAATTTGTGCTTAAGGAAATTCATAATTCTATTATTTGTTAATCTAATCTTATAAATGTTTTGAAAAAAAAGCAACATTTAAAAACGCTTATAACTAAAGTCAAGGTTATGAGAAAGAAACATCTTCACCTGAAGGGCTGGAGCAAGGAAGAGATTAAGAAGGCTGAGAACATATTGTCAGAGGCTGAGAAGAAGAAGCATCCTGATGTCAAGAAGGTTGAGAACAGCCTTTATTGGTTCACCTTGATTATAGGAATACTCGGCACTGTAATCCTGTCCTTAATCATGATTCCAATACTCGTGGTCAGCAATAATCTCTGGACTTATATAATCGCAGGGGTTTTCGGGTTCTTGCTAGGAGCATTAATCATTATCATTATCAAGGATTTGCACTGGCTTGAGCACCACCATCACTTGCTAATATCCTTGCTCATACCTATTGTTGCTATTTTCAATTTCTTCATAGTAGTCAACAGGGTTAATTCATTCAACACCAGCTTAGGTATAATGAACCATCACAATCCTGTAATGGTTGGCATTGTTTATTTCGTATGCTTCCTGGCGCCTTACTTTGTTTTTCTGGTTTATAAGAGGAGATAATCATGGATCTGAAAGAGTGGACTATTCATCATATCAAGCAAAAAGACCTTGTGATCAAGGATCTGGTGAGCTACAAGGAAGAAGGTGATGAGATTCTTTGCGAATACAAGGAAGGAAGGAAAGCAACTTATTATTGCTGGACAAACCTTGAGCTTGAAAAAATAAAAATAATAGGTAATAATGAGACCGCAACCTTGGTGTGCAATTGCAATGAGCACAACTTCAAAGTATTGGTTGATAACTGGAACTTGTTCAAGATAAAGCAGAACCTGACATTCATCTTTCTAAACCCTGCTCTTGCAGAGAAATGGGTTATCAAGCCCTTTGTTCATGCCAAGATAGCAGACCCCTCTACTCTAAAACAAGGGCTTAGGACTATGTACGAGACTTGCATGGGAACTAGCAAGGAATAAAAACAGTAAATTTACAATTTACTGATTCGACAAAATAAATTTTGCCGAAAACAATATATACACCATCAAATTCTATCCCCTTATGGAAACTAAAGTAAGCACTGGAACTGCAGTCATGGACTGGCTTCTGGAAGGAGGCTATGATAAGAGCGTCATCACAACTATTTATGGTCCTGCTGGCAGCGGCAAGAGCAATTTGTGCTTGCTTTGCATTGCTAACAGTGTAAAAGGGCATAAGGTAATATTTATTGATACAGAAGGAAATTTCTCAACCACCAGGTTCAAGCAGCTATGCCCCGATTATAAGAAAGCTCTTGAAAGGATTATATTCCTGAAACCTACTAATTTCAAGGAACAGAAAGCTAGCATTGCTAAGCTGAAAACTCTCCTTAAGCAGGACATCGGAATAATTTTTGTGGACAGCATCAGCTCGCTCTACAGGGCTGCTCTCCAAGGAGATGACAATCGCGGACTAAACAATATCATGGCGACCCAGGTGCATGACTTGCTTGAGATTGCAAGGAAAAAAGACATTCCAGTCATCATGACAGCCCAGGTTTATGCTGATTTTGAGGAAAAAGGCAAAGTCAACCTTGCAGGCGGAGCCATCATCAGGAACATGAGCAAGTGCCTGATTGAACTGCAGACTTCCGGGCCTAACAGGATAGCTATTATTAGGAAGCATCGCAGCATAGAGGAAGGCAAAAAGATAATGTTCAGGATAATTGATGAAGGGATTAAAGAAGTTGATAGGTGAATTACTTTTTCTTGCGCCACTCTTCTATGACTCTTTGCCATCTGTCAAATGTGCCTGTGTCAAACCACTGGGCTTTTGAGATGAACCCAGCAACCTTTTTCTGCTTTGCAAGCACTGGGAAAAGATGGTTTTCTAGCATGAATTTTTTCTCTTTGGGAAGGTACTTGAACACTTCCGGGCTGAAGATGTAGTAGCCTGCGCTTATATAGTGGCTTGGTGCTTCTTCTTTTTTTGGCTTTTCTACAAAATCAACTACCTTGTTGCCTTGCATTGCAACCACTCCCCTGCTCTCAACATCCTCAATCTCATACAAGGACAAAGTTATCAAAGCTTTTTCTTTCTTGTGAAACTCGTGCATCTCTTTGAAATCAATGTCAAAAAGGTTATCGCCGTTAAGAACAATGAAATCTTCCTCAGGGATAAGATTCTTTTCCTGCATTATATGCATCCACCCGCCTGTTCCTAAAGGCTCATTCTCAACAAGGTATTTTATCTTTATGCCGAATTTTTTTCCATCCTTAAAATATTCCTTTATCTTGTCAGCCATGTGACCAATTGAGAGGTATACTTCATCAACATCAGCTGTTTTTAGAATGTCAAAAACATGCTCTGTCAGGGTCTTTCCCTGGACAGGCAGGAGCGGCTTAGGTATTTCATAGGTTAAAGGCCTTAGGCGTGTCCCAATTCCGCCTGCCAGTATAATTGCTTTCATAATTTTCACCTGAAAATATTGAATAGCAAAAAAAATTTATAATTCTTCTGCAAAGTCATCTATGACCTTGGTGAAGCTTCCCTTATTAATCATGCCCCTGTTCTCAAGGTAGCCCTTGGTTAAGAGGTAGAATAGTAACCCGAGGCTTTTCTTTCCTTTATTATTGCAAGGAACTACCAGGTCAAGGTTGTTAGCCTGGTTGTTGGTGTCGCAAAGGCCTATCACTGGCATTCCCATCTTGAAAGCGTCATCAACAGCATTCCTGTCAGGCCAAGGGTCTGTTGCCAATATTATCTTGGTCTCAACAAACTTCTTTAGCTGGATATTGGTGAGTATCCCTGGAGGGTATCTGCCAGTATAAACTCTTGCTCCTGTAAGCTCTCCGAATAGCTTAGCAGGCTTCCAGCCATTCTCTCTTCTGGCTACTATCATTATATCCTGAGGGGCGTACTGTGATAAGAAGTTAATCAATACTCTAATCCTCAGATCTATTTGCTGGACATTCAGCACACTCAAGCCGTCAGGCCTGGTCTTGTAGATGAAATTTCCCATGTACTTGGTCCTGAATTTGGTCCCTATATGAATTCCTGACTTCAGGTACTCATCATTTGGCAAAAGCAATTGTTCTGTTTCCATAGTATATCCCTCCTGATGCTATATTTAACAGTAATGAGCTAGAACTCTTTACTGCGCTTATTATCACCCATTGCAGTAGGCCTCAAGTCCCTTTCGGCTGACCTTGAAGCAGGGCTTTACGACTAAAGAAAAACAGGGGATTTATAAAGGTTATGGCTCGTCAGAAGAGGTTAGGCCAATTTTAAGAATTCCTCTTTGTCAGTGTGAAGTTGGCAATGAAAACTTCGCCATCCTTAAATCCTTTTGGCATGCCCATCTCCTCGATGTAGAGCTCAACTGCTTCCTTAAGATTCTTCAAAGCGCTATTCACTGTCCGCCCCTGACTTACCACGCTAACTTCAGGACACTTGGCAACATACATCTCCTCATCCTTCTGGATGACAGCTGTAAACTTCATACCTGAAGAATAACTTAATATCATATTTAAATCTTGTGAGCTACTCATTTAAATAATGCTAGTGTGAATTTCTGGAAGAATTCTCTAGAGAAAGCGAAAAAATTTCGAAAGGGAATTATTTTTCGATGTATATATATATATATATGACTTCTCACAAGGATAGGATGGGAGTATATTATAATAGAAAATATTTGAGGTGAAGTGAAGAATGGCTAAAGAGAACAAGAATTATTCATTCGCAATAATAGCAATAGTGGCTATAGTGGCAATAGTGGCGATAGTAGTGCTAATAATGAACAGCAAAGAAACACAGGCAAGGTATACAGCCACTAATCATGTCATGGAATTGCCAACAATAGGATTAGCTAATGAATCATCCTATTCGGGAGATGCGATATCATACATCAGGATAAACTCTGATACTTGCCAACAGCTGCGTGAGATGGTAAATGGAAAAGGGGGGCTGAGGGATCAGTTGGGACTAATTACAGGAAGCAATACACCAGAAGAAAATGAGCTTGCGCGTGAGATAAACGCAATATATCAGATAATCCTACATTTATGTTGGTGAGTATGCAGCAAGAAGTTGCTATTTAGTATCTGACTTAACAAGAATTCAGAATTCTCCAACAACGTCATGTACATGCCCTCTGGGCATCAAGTCACTCTTGTAAAAACATTTTTATACTCAAAAATAAAAAAATAGGTTAATAACAGGTTTTTTAGCAAAAAAAAACAGGAGAGCGATAATCATGGGAAAGCACAGAAGCATAATGATTGCAGTGGTAGGGATATTTATAATGGCTGCTTGTTTAACAGTGATTACGGAGCAAGGAAATCAAGAAAACACTCTTGGTAATTCATTTACAGCATCTAAATGCTGTGATTTCGGCTTTATCGCCAATTCAATGTGTGATTCCTGCCTGTGTCGAATAAAAGGAAGAACTATTTCCAATGTCAATGCAGAAGCTTGTTATAACGCAGGTGGCGGTATTGATTGGACCAGATGCTCTTTTAGAGTGAGAGACTATCCTCAACTATGCGCACAAAATAATTAATGGTAGTGATTAAAACTCCCCCACAACGTCATACACAGGCCCTCTGGGCATCAAGTCACTCTTATAAAGCCTGAACTTTTTAACCATGAACTCTGTCTTGGCAACTGGCATTTTAAGGATGCCAAGTAATTTATTCTTGTCAGAATCATTAGCAATATACTTAATCCTTGCAAAGGTTATGTGATTCTTGAAAGCATGGTCATCCTTGAACCTTGGCAGCGCTTCATCAATCTGTTTTTTGAGCTCAAACAAGGGCTCTGCCGGCATTGCATCAACCCAGAGAACCTGAATCCTATCCTCACTCGGGAAGACGCCCGTCTTGCTAATAGAAATCTTGAACGGCTTAAACTTTATTTTGCTGAGGGCTCTTACAATCTCGTCAGCACTGTTATCAGTTCTTTCTCCAAGGAACTTCAAGGTCAGGTGAATATTAGCCCTATCAACAGGCTTGACTCCCTTTATCCCTTTAAGCTCTTGCTTTAGTTTCTCAATATTGTCTTTTGCCTCTTCAGGCAGGTCTATTGCTATGAATAATCTCATGTTAAAAAATAAGAATAGAAAAAGAAGTTAAAAAGTTTGTTATTAAGCCGTATTATTCAACCGTACCAGAGTCATCAGCTTCTTTCTCAGCAGTTTCATCCTCAGCAGTCTCATCAAACTCATCATCTGATTTTTCTGCAACTTCCTCTGCTTCTGGCTCTTGTGCTGAATCCTCTCCAAAGTCCTCTGAATCTTGCTCCTTGGACTCTTCTTCAAGCTCTGAAACCTCATCCTCTTCCTTCTTGGGAGCTGGTGTTGATTCTGGCGTACTGGTTGCTCCGCCGATCACTTCTGCAAAGCCTGCATTCCTAAGAACTCGGGTTACTCTTACTCTAACCTCGTCTCCTGTCTTGGCATTGGGCACAAATAATACAAAGCCTTGTTTCTTGGCAATGCCATCGCCTTTTTCTCCAACAGCCTCTATCTTTACATCCAACTCATCGCCCTCCTTAACAGGGGCAAATCTTCTTTGTCCAAACATTTGGTTACCCTCCTTAATAAATAATTTAAGAGGGAAAAATGCGGTTTTATTTATAAATTTAGCTAAAAAAACAGGGTGTCAAAGGAAAAGTTTTTATTATGCAATAATTACGGCATTTGCATGAATCATCTGGCTAGTTTGAACAAGCTGAGGAACAGATATTTTATTATCAGGCATGGGGAAAGCCTTGCAAATGTTCAAAAAATAATTGTCAGCGAACTACAAAAAGGGATTGGTGGTTTTGAGCTTACTGAAAAAGGGAAAAATCAAGTTTTAGGCTCTATTAAGAATAATACGATGCTTGACAAATACACTATTATTTACAGTTCTCCTTTCAAGAGGACAAGGCAGACTGCAGAACTGGCAAGGGAGTTCTTAGGAACTAAACCAATTCATATCACAAGAAAGTTAAGAGAGAGGTTCTTTGGCAAGTGGGACCTGGCTCCTGTTTCTGAATACCTAAAGGCATGGGATCATGATTGCATGAATCCTGGCTTTGAAAATGATGGAATCGAGAGCGTGAACCATTTGCTTGAAAGAACAACCTCGCTGGTTGCTGAGCTGGAAAAAAAATATTCAAGCAAGAAAATATTACTAGTGTCTCACGGAGACCCGCTTCAAGTATTGCAGACAGGCTTCCTAAATAAAAACCCTTCAAATCATCGCAGGATTAAATATCTGAAGTGCGCAGAGATAAGGGAACTAAAATTAAGAAAATAAAACAAAAATAAAATATTTTTGAATCAACAAAGGCAAAGCCTTTGAGTGCCAAAAGTAAACTTTTGAGCATTTAATCAAGAATTAAAAAATAAGAAAAAAATTTGAAAGTTTTATTCAACGTCTATGATGCCCTTCTCAGTCACCATAAAGATAGTCTCATTGTCAGCCAGGTCCGGGGCATCAACAAGCTTTGCAACTCTAGTGCCTTTCTTGCCTCTTCGCAAGTAAGCCCTGTAAGTGCTGTTATGAGCTACTATGTTGCCTCCAATAGCTTCTGTCGGGTCTCCGAAGAACGTGTCAGGCCTTGCCATGACCTGGTTAGTCACATAGATTGCGAGGTTGTACATGTCTGCGAGCTTTGCCAAGGCGTGCATGTGCTTGTTAAGCTTTTGCTGCCTCTCAGCCAAGGTTCCTCTGCCGACAAATTCTGCCCTGAAATGAGCTGTTAATGAGTCAACAATTATTATTTTGACTTTGAGCCCTTGCTTTATGAGCTCTTCTGCCTTGTCAACCAGTAGCATCTGGTGGTCTGAGTTAAAAGCCCTTGCAATCTTGATGTTCTTAAGAATCTTCTCAGGATCTGCTCCTGCTCCTTCTGCAAACTGCTTAATCCTGTTAGGCCTGAAAGTGTTCTCAGTGTCTATATATATTGCTACTGCATCAGGGTCTTTTAACTGGACCTGAACAGAAAGCATATGCCCTAACTGGGTTTTACCGCTACCATACTGGCCAAAACATTCAGTAATAGCGCCGGTTTCTAATCCCCCACCAAAGAGCTTGTTAAGGTTGTTGCAGCCAGTGCTTATCTTCTCAATATTCTCTCTTTTGGCAAGCAACTCAATCCCTGACTGGAAACCCATATTCAAGTTGTCCCTGGCGAATTTGATAGCTTTCCTGGCAGTAACCTCTGTGACTCCTGCAGCATCCACTATCTCACCAGGAGTGGCCACTGCAATGGCCAGCAAAGTGTCAAAACCTGTTGACCTAAGCTTTTCCCCTGTTGCTGCGCCAATACCTGGCAAGTCCTCAATGCTTATCTCCTTCTCTTTTTTAGAAGCCATAGTGTCTGGAACCTCCTTCTTGGTTTTAAATTTTTCTACTTGCTTAACTGTTTGTAATAGTTGCATAAGAATCACCCTTTTATTCATCTGCTTCTGGGCTGTTAAGAGCAAGGAACTCATAGGCCTTGCTCAGAACTAATGTTGCTTTCGGTAGGTCAGTCATTCTTAACGAGTTGGTATGCTGCCACTCGCCATTAGCGTCCTTGTAAGTCCTGTCAAAACTTACGCTCTTATAGCTCACTGTCTCTCCTTGTTGGTTCTGCGCCTGGTTTTCCCAGACAGTTGCAGAAATCGCGCCTGCCTTAAACTTTTTTACAGGCTGGTTCGGTTTTTCCGAACGCTCAGAAAATCTTTTTTCTGTTGGGTTTTTTTCTTTCTCCATTTTATTTCCTCCTTTGCTTTCGCATTTTATTTCAAAGCTCCCTTAGAATTAGGCACAACGAGGTGCCGGGGAACCGGAGGGGCATTTTCAAATGCCTTAAGGGATAGTAGTAATCTGTTGTTTAAATACCCTACGCCGACATGTCCAGTGCGTCTAGTGGGAAAAATTTATATACTCAACAATCAAAAAATAGGCTAATAACAGGTTTTTTAACAAAAAAAGAACAGGAGAGTGATAATCATGGGAAAGAATAGAAGCTTAATAATTGCGATAATTGGAATTGTAGTGATGTCTATATTTGTTACATTTATATATGCTTCTGCAAATGTGCAAAAGCAAAACTCTGTTGTAGGTGCTGCAGTGTCAGTATGTGCGCAATATGCAGCAGATAGAAATTATTGGTGCGCAAAAGATGTGATTACAGTAATTTGGAAGGCAATTAATCCTGCTGCTCTTAAGTTATATAATCAACTGTGCGCCTCTGCTGAAGCTGGGCTTATGAATCCAGACAATCATTGCCTTCCATCAAATGCGCCTCTAAACTAAAAGAATACAATTCGCGCATTGCTTGCAGATATGAGATTCACGGGAGAGATTCTTTTCATAAATTGTTTCACTATTTTTTTCTTTCCAAACCGTTACCTTTTTATACAAGGTAATTCAGGGAATAGTTAATGGTCCTAGAGCACTTGTTTCCTGAGGATTGGCTTGAGAAAAGAGTTATTTATGCTTTTATTATTGCTGTGGTGTATTCTGTCCTTGGAATTGCTGCTGCTAGGGTGTTGTTCGGCGCTAATTCAGGCATTGTTTCAGTAATTTTCACTTCATTATTCATCCTACCTTATCTTCAGAAGCTTTTCAAAAAAGAGGAGAAGGAAGAGGAAAAGGAGCATTTGCTATCCTTGAAGAGCTTTGCTTCTATCAAGCATTTCTTTAAGCATAACAAGGCAATAAAGGTTTATTTTGCAATCTTCTTAGGCATATACTTGACTTATATGTTCTTCTCTTTCATTCTGCCTCAATTAGGCTTTAACACTTTTGATATTTTAAAGGAGCAATTATTTGTTGACCCTGCGCTTAGGGGCAGGGCTATTGACACAGGAACTTTTTTCAGCATCTTAACCAATAACTGGTGGGTTCTATTAGCCTGCTTCCTTATTGCGATTATTGTTGGTGACGGAGCAATCTTTTTCATTGCCTGGAACGCCAGCAGCTGGGGGGTATTGTTCGGCTACAGGGCCTTAACAGCAGGGTTGAATGGAGGGGTAAACCCATGGTATTATTTGCTCTTGCTTTTTCTAATAACCTTGCCTCATGTAATCCTTGAAGGAGGAGCTTATATATTGGCAGCAATATCTGGCAATGTAATATCTGATGAGATTATTAAGAACAAGACAGAAGTCAGGAACTTCATCTTCTACCTCATAGGAGGAGTAAGCCTGTTGCTGATGCTCAAGGTGGTTTATGATAAGCTGTTTGGGATGAGTGACTCTATTACGTTCATCATAATAAACATAATAATCATAACAATTCTTGTCCATGTAATACTCAGGCTTTTCCAGCAGCCAAGGCTGCAAAAAGTCTTCAAGGACAACTATTACTTGTTCATAATAGCCATAATAGTATTTGTTATAGGAGCACTGGTAGAAACATTAGTGCTAAACAACTCAACAACTCTTAATAATATTTATGCGTTAAGCATGGCGTATATAGGTTAGATTCAGTAATCTTTTTATACTCGATAATAATCACTGGCTCTATTAAGGTTTTTGTTAAAGCAGAGGGTGATAACTATGGCTGATGATAATAGTGCTTTATTTTATGCAATCACAGGAATAATACTTATGTCTATGATTGTTCCAATAGCACGCAATCCGCTTCCTGTTATGACTTATACAGGTATGCAAGCTAAAACAGGATCTTTAACAGGGTATGCGTCTACTCGCCCAACCAATCCTCCTGTAACCTGTATTGACCATGATGGCAATGATATTTATACCAAAAGCTATGTGACGTATAAAGGGGTTGATTATGTGGATTCTTGTTCTGGTTCAGGAGTTAATGAAATGATTTGTTCTCCTGGCAAGAACGGAAAGCTTGAAAAGAGCACTGCTAGCTATCCTTGCGCCTATGGCTGTGATAATGGGGCTTGCAAAACCATGCCCGTTCAGATAGAATCATGCGCAGACTCTGACAATGGATTTATCCAGGAAATAGCAGGAACTGTGAGCGGTTATAAGCCAGACAGCTCATATTACAGCTATACTGACTATTGCCCTGGCACTGACAAGCTAGTTGAGTACTATTGCCATAATAGTCAGCCATTCTTCACAGAAATCCCTTGCACCGCGTTTATTAATGGCACAATTATATTTAATTATGCCTGCGAGAACGGAGCATGCATCCTTAAGTGAATGCAATAAATTTTTTTATTTTTAATCTTTTTTCTTTAATCCCTCTAAGATATGGAAATGTTTTTATAGTCTATAAACAAACCCAGAGTAAGAATAAGGGTTAATAATGTTTTTTCAATAGAGGGAGGTTGAAAATCATGGCAAAGGTTGGAAGCTTATTTTATGTGTTCTTTGGGATTATTTTTATGGCAATAATTATCTCATTTATACTAAACCCGGCCAATATGGACAGCAGCGCAGCTACCCGCTCTGAATCCTGTGTTGATTCTGACGGAATGAATTATCAGGGCAAAGGTTTTGTGATTTTTAAGAGTTTAACCTATTGGGATTCTTGCATAGGCTCTCAACTTAACGAGCGATACTGCTATCTTGGCAAGAATGGAAAGCAATTGATGGCTACCCTGGCCTATAATTGCCCTTCAGGTTATGTTTGCCAGGACGGAGCTTGCAAGCCAGCTCCTGCTGTTTGCGGAGACCGAGTTGTACAGGCTCCTGAGGAGTGCGACGGTTATGGCATGGTAAGGGCTTGCACTGATGCATATGGCAGGCCGGGCATGCAAGAATGCACTGGCGAATGCAAGTATTCTCCTTGTGGAGTTGAAGCAAGGTGCGGTGATAATGTGATTGATTTGGGCGAGGAGTGCGATGGGACTGAGCTTAGAGGATTGACATGCGGTGAATTAGGCTTTAGCTATGGAGTTCTTTCATGCTTTCCAAACTGCGTCCTGGATACGAGCAAGTGCGTAAGGGTGGCCTGTGGTAACGGAGTCCTAGACCAGAGAGAGCAGTGCGATGATGGAAACAACATCAATGGGGATGGCTGCGATCAGTACTGCATGCTTGAAACGGTTCGTGAGACAGATACTTGCACCTTCCTCAATGCCTGGCATAACAATTTTTGCTATTATGATTCCACCACAAATGTAGGTAATTGCTCAGCATTCCAGGATTGCACTGTTGGAGTTATCGGTCTCATGAATGATAAAGCTTTCTGGTCAAGTAATTGCCGGCCAGTAAATGCCACAAGCCTTGCCGCTTATACTCTTGTTGATGGTAAGAACAAGAACATCTATTTTGACTGCACAGATTCGAATTAGGCATAAAATTTTTATTTTTTTATTAGTTCATGCCTGGGAACAGGAGAGGAGTTGTTCCTCTTCCTTCTTCAAGGTTCTGTTGCTTGGCAGCTATCGGGTTGCTGGTTTTCTTCTTCTCAATAGAAAGCCCCAGAGGCACAATAGGATAGACTCCTATAAAATTTGTCAGGAAAAGATATGTCTTATCTCCTTGCCAAAAGGTAAGTGAGAGTGGTGAGCCTTCTGTCTCAAATTCTAAGCTACCTAAAAAAATAGGATGCTCTCTAATATTGCTAGCCATTTTACTGGCTGAGAAAAACACCACGATGCACATATTTATTCTATAGCGGTGAATTTTTTATCATAACAGCAAAAAAATGTCTAGAACAAAGAAAAAAAACAGCAAAAGCCAGTCAAATAAGCCTGTTGTCCTAATGCTTCCATTTAATCTTTTCTTAATTGGCCAGAACAAAAGAATTCCTTTTGGAGTCAAGCTGTCAAGCATAAGGTGCGAGAAGTAGCCTATGACAAAGGCTAATAGGTAATAAAAATTAGGGGTGATAATAATCAGCATTATCCCGAAAATCATCATTGTTAATATGCTGTGGATAACTCCTCTGTGCCTGAAAGCCAGGCTCACAGCCTTGACCTTGCTTCCAAGAAGAGAATGGGCACTGTCAATGTCAGGCAAAAGGCTAGCAAATACAAGTATTGCCAAGAAAATAACTTGATTAACAGGAAGAGCAATCCTGCTTATCATCAACAATCCTATGAACAGTGCAAAACTCATATGAGTAATAAACATCATTCTATCAGCATCTCCTCAATTTAATATTAACATGATTTGATAAAATTATTTTAAGAAACAGAATCTTAGTTGGTTATTATAACTGTTGTGCTTCGCTTATTATTAGCAGGGTTCTTGTCACCAAGCTTGGATGTTGAATCAGCAGTAGCTATTATCCTAAGAGCTCCTTCTTTAGTAATCATAGCTATCTTAAAGCTCACGCCTGATTCTTCTCCTGGAGCTAAACTCTTGGTCATGGGAGTAAAAAGCACAGTTGGAGCAGCACTATTATCATTCTCACCAGCAGGTATAATTTCAAGCTTAATATAGAAAGGAACTCCAGTTGCTACAAATCCTTCATTGGCAACCTTTACCTTGATATCAAAAGGCTCTCCTATTAAAGGGCTTGGAGGATTAACTTCAATATCCTTGACACCAATATCTAAGAACTCTCTTTTGACTGAATTCCAGTCAGCGTCGCCAACCGTATCTCCCATCACAAGCCCAGTAACGCCATTGGCGCCGGTAATGCTGGAAACTCCTGTCCTTCCCTGCTTTTCATAATGAATCAATACCTGGCCTGTGAAAGCCACAATAAAAACTATTGATAGGACAACAACAATCTCAAAAGCAGAACTCTGATCTTTCTTCTTTGCCATCAAAAATCACCTGTAATTTTTGGGGTGCCAAAGAGCCTGGCTCTTTGCACAACGAAACAAAGTTTCGCTTGTTCCAAAAAAATTTGTTTTTTGTTAGCCATCTTGAGGATAATAGTTGAACTAGGAGTATATATAATTTTCTAAAAAAAAGCTGGAAATGATTATTCAGAAGGCTCGTCAGGATTAGCCAGCTCATTGTCAAGATCAAATTTTTCAAAATCGCCTTCATCATCACTAATGTCTTCACTGTCAAAATCTTCTTTCACTTCTTTTTTTTCAAAACTTTGCTTTTCCTTGGCAGGAATAACCTTAGGAATAGCCTTTACAGGAGCTTCTTCTTTTTGCTCAACCACCTTGTCTGCTTCTTCCTTAAGCTTTTTTATCTCTTCATCAGGGTCGGGGCTCTTATCAACCTTGTTAGCAACTAATTCTATCCTGTCAAAGTTCTGGTTCTTATTTGCTCTTCCACTCACCTTAATAATATTTCCCAAAAGCTCTGTCTTTAATGGCTCGAACTTTGAAGGATCATCCTTGAAAGCCATTATCTGGGGCTTGTCCATGCTAAACAATTCTTCAATCTGCTGCCTCCAGAAAACCACCCTGATATTATCACTGCCATCATCCAGGTAAAGGTTAAGCACATAGTTAAAATCAGGAGTTACATTGCCGTGAGTTGGGCATGCAAAGCCTTCATCCCTGAGCCTCACTCTCTTGCTGCACTGGGGGCATACTTCAAAGAAATTAATATCAAAAACCTGAACAATGGTTGCCAGGATTTCTACATTAGCATCATCTTCTTTTATGTCTGCGATCTGCTTTCTCATGAAAGTTTGAGGAGCATAGGGCTTAACTTCAACCTCAACTCCAGGAGGATTAATTATGAGTTTGGACAGGTCATTAAGATGCACTTCTTTTCTTCCATTATTCTCACGCACATAGCCGCCCCTTACCTTTACAACATCGCCCTCTTTCAGCTGGTTGATAAGCTCTGCCTGTTTGTTCCAGAGCACAACTCTTACAATTCCAGTCTCATCACCAATAAGGATATTAGCTACTTTGCCAGATGTGTTCTCCTTGTTAAACTCCCTGAGCTCATACTTCTGCAATACTTTACCAACCACATCAACATTGCGCATGCCTGCAAGAATGTTCTTTATCTGGAGCTTCTCGCCAATGTCAAAAAGCTTGACACCAAGCTCATTAGCCACAATATGGGCTGCTCCTTCCTCTGAAATCAGGCCAGGCAACTGCTTTAGCTTAGCTTTAATCTTCTGATTAATGTCGTCTTCGGATAATCCTGTCTTCTGAGAAATTCTCTCCTTAATCTGCGGCAAAGGAATGTTAATCATAGTAATATCCCCCTAAATAATATCCCCCTAACTCCTAGAATATGAACAACAGGCTGTGTTTTAAATAGTTTTTGCTTCTATTTAGCTTTCAGGCATTAGCCAGTAACAGGAGTGCATTCTCCTTGCAAGAAAGAGTTAACTTCACTGTCAAGAGCAGTTCTCAAAGAATCTCCTAGTAAGGAATTAATGTTTCCATCTGCCAAAAGATTGCCTGCCATGTTGCTGTTTATTCCAGGCATCATCTTGAAAATCTCTGACTGGAGCATTTCAGAGCCAGGCATTCCTCCCTGTAGAATGTCAGTGATGAATTGGCTCTGGGTATCAGGAGCCATATTTTTAAGCTCAGACTGAACCAGTTCATAAGCAACACTATTGAAATTCCCTTGGGTTATCACATTCTGAAGTATGCTGGGTGCGCGGTCTCCTAGCCTGTCAACTGCATTGTTAAGCAAACCTTGCTTGGCACTATCAGAAATCTGGTAATCTGACAATACCTCACGATAAAGCTCGCTTATCTCATCATCCCTTAGGCAGGCAATTGCCTCATTAACATCAACGCCATAATTCACGCAGCCCTTGTTAACTGCTTTTTCTATTATCTTATCACGCACATCTGAACCAGAACTGCTCTTAGCAACATCAAGAAGCGCTTCTCTCTTCTCATAGGAATTAAGTTGCTCATTTGCAGCCTTTCTAATCTCATCATATGCAATGCTTTGAGGATTATCATTATTAATCACTTGTTTGAGAATGTTTGATGCTTTTGTCTGATCCTGATTATTCAGATAATTAACTCCTTCTGCAAGAGCCATGCTAGTCGCAGCATCTGTCATGTCTGTTCCTGAGATTGCCTTGGTAAACAGCATCCTAGCATCCCCATTAGGTATCTGGCCTGCTGCTGTATTAAATATTTGCTGCTTTGACCAAATATCCATGCCATCCATTGAATTGATAAGCGCACCTGTAGTTAATTGGTTATTAGTAATGCCAGAAATAAACTCTGGCGTGATATCGTGAAGAAAGTTTTCAGTGTTAACCATACTAACAAGATTAAGATCTTTACTTCCAGTTATTGCATCATATATCTGGTTTGAATTTGGAAGCTTTATGTAAGGCTGCAAGCTGTCCGGAATCAAGCCTGAAGGAAGGAATGAGCCAAGCTCCTGCTTTATCAGGTCGCCAATAACCATGTCAATTATAGAATTGGTTTTTGCGCAAGTGCTAATTGCTCTCTCTTTCATCTCATTGCCGTTCTCGTCAACAGGCACCAGGGTTATGCAGTAATCCTTTCCTATGAACTTGTCAAGCAATATTGGAACTGACCCGCACTTATTAATATTAAATATCATTGTCCCGTTCTTGTAAACACCTTTTAATCCCGGAACAGGAACTGTCTCACCAGTTGATGACTTGGTTACTGGCACATTACAGGTTTTCCTGGATAAGAACTCTGAATAAGGATTTGTTACGTACTTGTTAAGTGGGCTTGCTGCCTGGTTAAAATTAGGTATGACTGCGAATTGGCTCTGGTCAATAATGTCATCAAGGAATTGGTTTTCCAGGTATTCAGTTAAGAAATCATTACAATATACTTTATAGCCAACAATTTTAGGCTTTCCATTACTGTCTGTGGGCACTTTAACAGCTACTTGCAATGCTGTTTTCTCAGGGGCATCAGAAATATAGTCAGCTACGTTAATTAAATCTAAGCCAGGA